>Ga0123353_10000993_pt1 | contig 34793 bp, 33 predicted proteins | sample TergutLab28metaG_3_FD_92763 | JGI IMG/M metagenome (GOLD analysis project Ga0123353, IMG submission 92763) | Labiotermes labralis P3 segment gut microbial communities from Petit-Saut dam, French Guiana - Lab288 P3 | ecosystem: Host-associated > Arthropoda: Insects > Digestive system > Gut ... | reverse complement strand
GCAGACCAAAAGAGCAGCAACAGTGTGAAGGAAAGCCACGGGGCGCCGCCCCGCACCCCGCTGGGAGGTGCGACCTCCCAGACCCTGCGGAGGGTGGGCATTTAAACTTGCAATTTGCAAGGAAAGATAGAAAATCAAATTACCCCCTTGCATTTCACAAAAAAATGTGTATACTATGAACCGTCTTCAAAAAGACGATTGAAGAGGGTAAGCAAGGGGCATTAGCACAGTTGGTAGCGCGCAACGTTCGCAATGTTGAGGTCAGGGGTTCGAATCCCCTATGCTCCACCAAAATATGGAAGAAAAGGATGCCGTTGGTATCCTTTTCTGTTACTTAAAAACCGAAGCTTCCGCCAAGCGCCTAAACTTCTCTGGCGGCGGGCTTTCGCTTTCTTTTTTTATCAGATATACGATGCAATGGACTATGAAGATTACAAGCACGATATTTTGGAAGAGCAGCAGCAGCAATGTCGTCCAAAGTATGGATAGAATGCATAGGAATGTATCGTCTGCCCGCGCGAGCAGTTTCGTTGTCCGCACTTCGCTGTTTTCTGCCGATATCACTTTCCTATTGTCGCGATAATTGCGCACCATCCATACAACAATCAGAACTGCCATAACGAGATACGCGATCATGATATCCGCTCTGAACGACATATAGTATGGAAGAAAATCAGAGGTCCAGGAAGTGAGCGCGAGCCGAAAGGCATTGTAATGTCTATCCAGCACGGGAAGCCACAAATACATGGCCCATTCCGACACAACAATCAAGCGACTGACCGCCGCAGCGATTCCCAAAGCAAAACCCGACATCGCAAATATGGGTTTCCAATTCTTCGGGAAGCGGAAAAATGTATGCCCGAATCGGTCCGGGCGCCGGAAATAAAGGACGGATGCATACTCCCTATAGCTTGTATGCGGAATGGGGGCTTGCTTGTATCGCACAAAGGCGAAATACATAAGCGGCACCAACAATAAAAAAACAAGCACATTTGCTATAAACAAAGCGCCCCAGCCTAAGCCATAAACCATAACCAGAGGGTTCGCTTCAAACGCCAAATCCGGCGTACCGATATAGGTAAACAGGGCATCCAAAAGCGCCAGCGCCAAATTAGTCGCCATCACCGCAACAAAAATCTTTTTTCCGTTCCGCATATACATCCCCCTTCTGCTGTGCACAATAAGCAATCATAATATAGCATAAAGAGCGGAATAATGTCGAGCATTCTCTGCATTCTGCATTCTTAGCCATTGCTTATTTCCACCCCCGTATAATAATGCAACAAAATCTCCTCCCAGGTGGCGCCGCTTTGCGCCATGCCGTTGGCGCCGCTTTGGGATAGGCCCACGCCGTGGCCGTGGCCGCGGGTGGAGAAGACGATGGTGTTTTCGGTGAACGCGATGGTAAAGAGGGTGCTGTCCAAGGTAAAGAGCCTGCGGCACTGCTTGCCCGTGAGGGTCACCTCGCCGAGTTGGATTTGGAGAACGCGGTCGCTGCCCGACAGGGAGAGTATACGCACGGCGGATAGCAACGCGTCGCGGTCGGGGCTCAGCTTCGCCTTGGGATAGGCCGCATTCACCGTCTCGGCGAACTGCGCAAAGGGGATTTCCTTGCTGTTTTCCTGACGTCCGCCTATTTCGTTTGCGCTCTCCACCGAGCGCAGATAGGGCCGCGCAATGGCGTAAACTAATTCCGAATCCTCCGTTCTGCCGCCGGAACCGGCGTGGTATAGAGCCTCGATGGGCTTGCCCTTATAGGTGATGACTTGTCCGCGCGTGCCGAAGACCGCCGCCTGCAGCTTGGCCATGTTCGCGTCATAATCATCGCCCCATCTCGCCCGCAGGGTCTCCGCGCTCTGATAGGCTTGGCAACACTGGGAGTTGGTGCAGATATCCGCATCATCCCGACCGCCACAGCCCCCGCGATTGGCCCGATAGAGCGTATAGGTGCGCGCCGCAACCGCCTGCGCCATCAGCGCCTGCTCGTGAAAGTAGTTGGGCATCTCTCCGGCCAGCACGCCGACCAGATAAACCTCCAGATCCGTCTCGCGCAGGGCGTCCTCCCTGTGATAATATACCCGAATCAGCCGCGCGGGCGCGGGCGTCGGCACAACCACGATGGGTTCAAGGGGAACGAGCGGAAGCGCCACCGTGGGCGGAAGAGAAGCTTGTCCGGCAGGTTCCTTTGGCGCGGAACAGCGGATATCTTGCGCCGCAAGGCCCACGCCCAAGGGTGCGCTTTCGGCGGGATTGTTCGTCTGTTGGCCCTTGGCGCAACTGAGGATGCAGCTTTGCAGGAGCAGCACGCAGAGCAGCAGCGCGCCCAATATCAGGAGCAGCCGTTTGAAGTCCACGCTGTAACGCTTTTCCATCTCTTTTTTCCCCGTATCGTCCATGCTAAGAGTATATTCACCTCTAATTGAGATTAAACCTTGTCGGTTGTCCGTGAATAAAACCGCCGGATTGTATATCATATATCCGTAGGGGCGGATGGCAATACGCCCACCGAATACCAACGCATCCGCACAGGTACGCTTGCCCCCCAATATATCAAATGCTATAATAACACTGAATCTCGGAGGACTGTCGTCATGATAAAAAATAAGCCCCTCGCCCTCGCCTACCGCGCGGCAGCCCTGCTCTTCGCGCTCACAGGGCTCCTGTCCCAGCTCGGCATTTTCAGCGGCGAGTTCCACCCCTCCATGTTCCTATATTACACCCTGCAAAGCAACGTGCTCGCCGTCGTGCTGTTTGCAATGCTAACCACGCGCACGGCCATATCCCTGCGCGAAGGCAAGCGCGGCAGCGCGGCCTTTTTCGCCCGCTTTGAAATGGTCTGCGCCTGCGATTTACTCATCACCTTCGCCGTCTATTGGGTGATGCTCGCGCCCATCCTGACAAACCTCTGGCAATTCGCGAACATAGCCGTGCACGGCATCACGCCCCTGTTGTGCCTACTCGACTACCTGCTCTTCGCTACGGGGCGGCGGCTGAAATACCGCGACGTATACTACGTCTGCATCTTTCCGCTGCTCTACGTCGTTTTCGCGGTTTTCGTCCGCTTCACGGGCTATCTGTATCGCTTCCCCGGGGCAGAGGGCGAGACCGTATCGCGCTATCCCTACTACTTCCTCGATTTCGACACGCTGGGCGCGCAGGCGCTGCTATACATCGGCGCGATCCTGATCTTCTTCCTGCTGCTGGGGCATGGGTTGTATCTGGTGGACAGGAAAGCGGTTAGGAAGTTTGCGGGGATTGATAGGTAACGGAGTGGATTAAGCGCCCCGCCGGGTCATATTTCATCCGCCTAATTCGCCGTTCAATATCCATGTTTCCTTTGTTATTCTGCCTGCATCGTTGTATTCGTAAGCATATTCGTATACTTCTACTATATCGTTGTAGGTTTCTATGCACATAATCAGGTCACCTTTTTCATTGAAAGCGTTTTCCGTCGTGATAGTATAGCCCGCGCTCGTATAGGAATCCAGCAGCATATGCCCATCCTTATCGTAAACGCTTTCCATCTTGTTCAACAACGCACCCGCAGCATCGTGTTCGGCATTTAGTATCTCATTTCCCCACTCGTCATAGGTGTATTCCGTAACGCCCGTCAAAATTTCATTGCCGTTTTCGTCCAGTTCTTAAGCTGTTTCCTTAATGATATATCCCAAGCCGTCTCTCTCATAAAGGGTTTTCGTCCATTTGTCCCGCTCGCCGCTTAGTGTATAATGCTCCTCAATGCTCCAATTCCCATCCGATGCATGAGTAGAAACCCATTGCCCCATAGTATTCTTAACAATTGAGCCTATTTGATTCCCCTCTGCATCAAATTCGGTGCTGCTCTCAAATTGATTCATGCCCACAGATGAACGATATATCACATTCCCCCATTCATCATATCGCCATTCTTTATAGCTGTCTATGCCCGTTCCGTGCATCTGAACGATACGCCCCCCGGCATCATATGCATACTCCTCCCGCCACCGTTCGTTCCCGTCATGATCCCAGTAGACTATCTTTGTCATGTTAGCGTTTTCGTCATATTCACTCGTTGTGATGCGGCAGAAATACTGCGGATGCCCTGCTTGATGATACGCGCTGCTGATTTTGTTTCCGTTTTCATCATACACAGTATCCTCCCAAGACCTTGCAAGGAATCCCATGAACATTGGAGGGGCATCGAAATCCCCGAGTTCGACGGGTTCGGGCGTGGGGGAGGGCGCATCCGTCGGCATCGCCGTGACAGCCGCCTGCCGTTCATCCCCCACAGGCGGGAGATATATCAAAAGCAGAACAAGAGCAGCAACCAAACTCGCCAAAACCAGCAGCCCAATCAAAATACCAATCCGCAGCCATTTTTCTTTCATAAACAGTTCCTCCTTGCTTCATTTCACCGAAACAGCGCCAAAACCGTATTCAGCAAATCCAGCCCTTTCGGCGTCAATCGCAAATAGTCCGCGTCCTCCTCCCACCAACCGCAGACGTCGACCTCCGTAACGGCCTTGGGGAAGGCCTGTTCGACGGGGATACCGTAGCGCGCGAAAAAGCCGACCCGGTGTATGCCCTCCACTTTGCGCAGTCCGAGCATCACGCTCTCAAACATCTGCTCGGAAGCGTACAGCTTGATGATCTCCGCCGTGGGCAGGGCGTTGCGCTCGATTTTTTGGGCATAGGCGCGGGTGCTGTCCGCGTTGGCGCGGCGCAGCCAGACGCCCTTCTTGCCGGGCATGGAGGAATGCGCCGCAACGCCGAAACCCAGATAGGGCTCGTTGTTCCAATAGACTAAGTTATGGCGGCAGACGTAGCCGGGTTTGGCAAAATTGCTGACCTCATAGCGCGCGTAGCCGTGCTCGGCCAACAGCGCCATGCCTGCGTCCTGCATATCCGCCACCGCGTCCGCATCGGGCAGGGTTTCTGTCTGCTCAATTTCCACCGCATGGTAGAGTGGGGTGTCTTTTTCGAGGATTAGAGCATAGGCGGAGACGTGCTGCACCTCCAAATCGCAAACTTTGCGAACGGTATCCAGATACAACTCCTGCGTCTGCTCCGGCAGCCCATGCATCACATCCACATTGATGTTTATGAAACCAGCTTCCCGCGCCCAAGCAAGGGTTTGCAGGAAGTCGGCATAGCTATGCGCGCGGCCTATGCGTTTCAGCAACGCATCATCGGCGCTCTGCAAGCCGATGGAAATGCGGTTAAACCCCGCCCTGCGCAGTTCGGCGAGGTCAGCGCGCGAAGCGGTGGCGGGGTTGCATTCAAAGGAAATCTCGGCATCCTTCGCAAACGAAAACTGCGCCTGCAACGCACAAAGAATCTGAATCAAATCGCGAGCAGGCAAACTCGTAGGCGTGCCGCCGCCGAAAAACACGGTTGCCGCAGGGGTAATCTCTTCCCCCTTCTTGCGCATCTTCGCCGCAGTCAACTCAATCTCCCGCGAAACAAGGTCGGCGTACATATTCTTATAAGAATCTGCGGGCCCGGAGCAGAAGTCGCAATAAAGGCATTTCTTGATGCAATAGGGGATGTGGATGTATAGGGTCGGCATGGGGTTACTCCTTTGTGGTTATTTTGGGCGGATAATATCCGCCCCTACGGTTGTTGGTACACGCAGTGAGGCCGGGCGTGCCGTCATTGCGAGGAGCATAATTGAACTAATTACTGATACCCCACGACGAAGCAATCCATGCAACCGAGCCAGGTGTGCAGTTCTAAACAATGCTGCATACAAGCGCTGTTTGGTTCCAAAAACGAAAAAGTGCAGCGGGGTGGCGGGTGTTCGGCGAGCGCAGCGTTTAACGGCCAATATCCGCCCCTACAACAATTGCTCCAAAATCAAATCCACCAAGCGCGTAAAGCGCTCCCGCGCAATCGCGGCGGTCTCGTTGACCTCATCATGCGAGAGCTTTTGGTCGAGTATTCCCGCGGCCATATTGGTGATCAGCGAGATGCCCAGCACCCGCATGCCGCAGTGGGCGGCGACAATCGCCTCCGGCACCGTGGACATACCCACGGCGTCCGCGCCCACAATGCGCGCCATGCGCACCTCGGCGGGCGTCTCGAAGCAGGGGCCGGAGAACATCATATAGACGCCCTCTTCCAGCTCTATGCCCTCTGCCGCCGCCATCTCGCGCAAGCGAATGCGCAGGGCGCGGCTGTAGGTATCGCTCTGGTCGGGGAAGCGCGGGCCCCAGGCGTCGTCGTTGGGTCCAATGAGGGGGTTGCTGCCGCTGTAATTGATGTGGTCGCTGATCAGCATCAGCGAACCGGGGTGGAAGTTCATGTTCACGCCGCCTGCCGCGTTGGTGATAAGCACGGTCTCCACGCCGACGGCGCGCATCGTGCGCACGCCGAGCGCCAGCAGGCTCTGGGGTATGCCCTCATAGAAATGGAAGCGCCCCTGCATGGCGACGACGGTCTTGCCCGCCTTTTCGCCGACGACAAAGCGGCTCTTATGCCCCGCGACATGGGACACGGGATAACCCGGGATATCCGCATAGTTCACAAAGCGCGGGTTGTCCAAGGTCTCGGCATAGTCGCCCAGCCCCGAGCCGAGAATCAGCCCGATCTTAGCGCTCTCGGCGCCCGCAGCCATTAGCAGCGCTGCTGCGGATTGGATAATTTCTTGCATGTGGTTTCTCCTCCGTTTGTTGATTTGATTGGTTTTGTTCTTAGCTATGAAAATGCTTACACTGCACGCAATTCATCAGTTATGCTCCCTCGAATAATTCATCCATGTATGCAAATAGTCCCCACGTTGTGAATATTCCCTCGTCAATCATACGGTTAATTTCATTACGGTTTGCCCACATTACGCCGCAGGTTTCATCGGGAGCAAGAGCTACGGTTGATATATCGACATTTTGCCGGAACAGCCAAACATCAGCCAAGCAATGGTTACAAACGCAACGCCGCAAACGATGTTTAATCATTCGCCCGTTCTGCGGTTCAAGAATAATGCCCAATTCCTCATTTGTTTCTTTTAATGCCGTAGTCAAGCTGTCATCGCCCGCAATCGCATTTCCACCTGTACATTCCCAAGTATGGGGGAACGTTTTATTAAGCGATCTTTGCGAGATAAGGTATTCGCCATTGTCGTTCTCAATCCATACATAAACCGTAAGGTGGTACTCGCCTTTGCGCATAGGCTTGCCGCGCTCATGAAGATGACCTTTTGCGTTGCCGTCTTCATCAAGAATATCCCAAAGTTCAGCCAAGTTTATTCCTCCGTTTGCATACAGTGCAGTCACAGCATATCCACATACTCCATCCTCTCCATCACCCAGCAATCAAAATATTCCTCGATATCCTGCCGCTTTCCGTAGAGGGTGAGGTCGTCCAGAAACTCGCCGATATACATGAAAAACATGTGGTAACAGTAAAAAGCCAGACGTTCGGGGCGCAGGGTGTAGCCGATATTGCTTTGCGCCAACGCGTCCGCAAACAGCCGCATCGCCCAGTCGCGGCAACACATCACCCACGCGTCGCGCTCGGGCGGCGCGTACATCGTCTCGTCCCAATCGATGATATAATTCCTGTCGTCGCCCCACAGGAAATTCCCGCCCGCGTCGCCGTGCGTGAGATAGAAACGCGAATAGTCCTGCGCGCAAAGCGCCGCGAAATGGCGCAGGCGCGCGGCGTAATGATGCAGGGCCGCGCTGTGCCGCGCGAGCAATGCGCGTATGGCGATCTCGTCCTCGGTCTTCGGGTCTGCCTTCAGGGCGTCCCATTTCTCCATAAAGCGCAGTGCCGCTTCGTCAGAAAAAACGAGCGACGGAATGGCAAAGCCCGGCTTGGTCTGGTTATAAATCGGCACGAGCATATTATATTCCGCGCGCTTGATGGCGTCCGATTCATCGTTTACACCGTCTATCCAGTCGAAAACGGCAAGTACCGCCCCGTTGAAATCGGCGGACAGCGCGCCGCGCGCAGTCGGCAGGATGCGCCCGACATAATCAATCCCGCAATCGCAAAGATACTGCACAACCTCCAAACTGTTGCGGTATTTCTCCCGATGGCGCGGGAAATAATCCAGCTTCAGAAAATAACTGCCGCTCTCCGTATCCATGCGCCAGGTCTCACCGTAATGCCCGCGCGTCGCGGGCGCGACAAAAAGCGCGGCGATACCATACTCCCCGCGGATAAATTCCGCAAGGCGGGCAATATATGTATCGTCGCGCTCCGCCAGATTATGCATAGCTATACTTGTATATCTTTCAAGAAGCTAACGCCCTCGCGCCAAACTTCCCCAGTCAAATACTCGTATATCGTCGCCCCAATATCCGAAAACTGCCCCCGCGTACCCAAATCCACGCCCGGCTTGACCGGTTTGCCGTAGACCAGCAACGGGATATATTCCCGCGTATGGTCGGTGCCGCTGTGCGTGGGGTCGCAGCCGTGATCGGCGGTGAGCATTAAAATATCGCCCTCCGCCAGATTATCGAGCAGTTCGGGCAGGGAAGCGTCGAAGTCCTCCAGAGCCCGCGCATAGCCCTCCACATTGCGGCGGTGGCCATAGAGCATGTCCGTATCCACCAGATTGACGAACACAAACGCGCCGCTTCCATCCTGAATGACGCGCGCGGTGGCGGAGATGCCGCTGGGGTTGTTCTTGGTGTGATCCACAACGTCAATGCCGCGGTTGCAGAAGATGTCCTCAATCTTGCCGATGCCGACGACCGTATGCCCTTCCCGCTGCAAGGCGTCCAGTATGGTATCGGCAAACGGTGGCATGGCATAATCCCTGCGGTTCTCGGTGCGCGTATAGGCCCCGCTCGTACCCGTAAAGGGGCGGGCGATCACGCGCCCGACTAAGTATTCCCCGACCAAGAGCTCGCGCGCGATCTCGCACATGCGGTACAGCTCCGCAAGCGGGATGACGCTCTCGTGCGCCGCCAATTGAAAAACCGAGTCCGCGCTCGTATAGACGATGGGGCAGCCCGTCGCCACATGCGCATCGCCCAGATCCATGATGATCTGCGTACCGGACGCGGCATAGTTGCCGATGGTCTTGCGCCCTATACGCCGCTCGAATTCGTCAATCAACTCGCGGGGAAATCCGTCCAAATAGGTCTTGAACGGCTGTGCCAGTGCGTGCCCCGCCATCTCCCAATGCCCGCAGGTCGTATCCTTGGCATAGGTGAACTCCGCACAACGGGCAAAGGCTCCCGCGGGTGCGTCCACGCCCGGCAGCCCCGCGCCCTCGATATTCCCCAAACCCAAGCGGGTCATGTGTGGGATATGCAAATGCCCCCGCGCCTTATAGATATTCCCCAGCGTGTTCGCGCCCGCGTCGCCAAACTCGGCGGCATCCGGCAGCGCGCCGCAGCCCACGGAATCCAGAACGATTAATATTACCCTCTTCTTCATTTCCCCGCTTCCTCAATCGCCACGGCAATGGCCACCGTCGCGCCGACCATCGGGTTGTTGCCCATGCCAATCAGGCCCATCATCTCCACGTGCGCGGGGACGGAGGAGGAGCCCGCAAACTGCGCGTCGCTGTGCATACGGCCCATGGTGTCGGTCATGCCATAGCTGGCGGGGCCTGCGGCCATATTGTCCGGGTGCAGGGTGCGGCCCGTGCCGCCGCCACTCGCGACGGAGAAATACTGCCTGCCGTTTTCGTAGCACCATTTCTTGTATGTACCCGCCACGGGGTGCTGGAAGCGCGTCGGGTTCGTGGAGTTGCCCGTGATACTGACATCCACACCCTCGTGGCGCATAATGGCCACGCCCTCGTTCACGTCGTCCGCGCCGTAGCAGAGCACTTTCGCGCGTTCGCCGTCGCTGTAAGCCTTGCGCTTTGTGATATGCAGTTCGCCTGTGGCGTGGTCGTAATCCGTTTCCACATGCGTAAAGCCGTTGATGCGGGCGATAATCTGCGCCGCGTCCTTGCCCAGTCCGTTTAGAATAACCTGTAACGGGGTTGTACGCACCTTGTTCGCCGTACGGGCGATGCCGATCGCACCCTCCGCTGCCGCGAAGCTCTCGTGCCCCGCGAGGAAAGCAAAGCAGCGTGTCTGTTCCCGCAGCAGCATCGCGCCCAAATTCCCGTGGCCCAGCCCGACCGCGCGCTGGTCCGCCACAGAGCCCGGCACGCAGAAGGCCTGCAAGCCCACGCCGATCATCTCCGCCGCTTCCGCCGCCGTTTGCACGCCTTTTTTCAGGGCCAGCGCCGCGCCGAGCGTATAGGCCCAGCAGGCGTTCTCAAACGCGATGGGCTGAATGGCTTTCACGGTGCCATAGGCGTCCACGCCCGCGGCGTCGCAAATCGCCTTTGCTTCATCCAAATCGAGTATGCCATAGGCGTCCAGCGTCTTTTGGATCGTGGCGATCCTTCTCTCATATCCTTCAAATGTAATCATGGGAAACCTCCTTACTGATGCCGCGGGTCGATGACCTGCACTGCCTGCGCAAAACGCCCGTATGTGCCGATATTCTTCTCATAGGCTTCCTTCGGATCGACGCCCTTCTTGATGGCATCCATCATCTTGCCGACGGAGACGAACTGATAGCCGATGATCTCGCCGTCCTCGTCTATCGCGATTTTGGTGACGTAGCCCTCGGCCATCTCCAAGTAGCGCGGCCCCTTGGCCTTGCTGCCGTACATGGTGCCGACCTGCGAGCGCAGTCCCTTGCCCAAGTCCTCTAAGCCCGCGCCGATCACCAGTCCGTCCTCAGAGAACGCGCTCTGTGTACGACCGTAGACGATCTGTAAAAACAACTCCCGCATCGCGGTGTTGATGGCATCGCAGACCAAATCGGAGTTGAGAGCCTCCAATATGGTCTTGCCGGGCAGTATCTCGGCAGCCATCGCCGCGCTGTGCGTCATGCCGGAGCAGCCGATGGTCTCCACCAAGGCTTCTTCAATGATGCCCGCCTTGACGTTGAGGGTCAGTTTGCAGGCACCCTGTTGCGGGGCGCACCAGCCCACGCCGTGGGTCAGCCCCGCGATATCGCGGATCTCCTTCGCCCGCACCCATCTGCCCTCTTCGGGGATGGCGGCGGGGGGATGGTCCGCGCCCTTTTTGACGCATACCATCTCGTCCAGTTCGCGTGAATATTGCATACGCTATTTGTCCTCCTTATTGATAGTGGGCCAAGCCCATATTTTGATAGTTTATTATAGCATGAAAAGGGGGTGGAGGGAATAGGCAATAGGCAGCAGGCAGTAGGCAGTAGCACCGTGTATTGATATAAGGCACTATTGCCCCCGCCTATTACCCCTTGAAACTCCCCCCCGCTTGTGGTAAAATATAAACTATGCAAAAGGTATGCAAATTCTATAAAAATAAACAAACAGAAAGAGGAGAAAGTATGGATTTTCAACGTATACGGGCGGGAGCGGAGGGCTATCTGCCGAACATGACCAAGTTTCTGCGCGACTTGGTGCGCATTCTGGGGGAGAGTTGCGGCGAGGAGGGGCATACACGCCGCATCGCGCAAGAGATGGAGACCCTGGGCTTTGACCGCGTGGTCATCGACCCGCAGGGCAATGTGCTGGGCTATATGGGTACGGGCGCGCGCATCATCGCCTATGACGCGCATATCGACACAGTGGGTCTGGGCGAACTGAGCAACTGGACCTTCGATCCCTATGAGGGCTATGAAAACGAGACCGAGATAGGCGGGCGCGGCACCAGCGACCAGCTGGGCGGCATCGTCTCGGGCGTCTATGGCGCGAAGATCATGAAGGATTTGAACCTCATCCCCGACGACGTGACGGTGCTCGTCACAGGCACGGTGCAGGAGGAGGACTGCGACGGGCTCTGCTGGCAGTTTATCGTGAACGAGGACAAAGTGCGTCCCGAGTTTGTCGTCATCACCGAGCCGACCAACAACAATATCTATCGCGGCCATCGCGGGCGCATGGAGATACGCGTGGAGGTCAAGGGCGTCTCCTGCCACGGCAGTGCACCCGAGCGCGGCAGCAACGCCATCTATAAAATGGGCAAGATACTCGCGGAGCTGGAAGAGCTGAACCACCGCCTTGCCTATGACCCGTTCCTGGGCAAGGGCACCCTGACCGTCTCCGAAATCTTCTTCAACAGCCCCAGCCGCTGCGCCGTCGCCGATATGTGCGCCGTGTCTGTCGATCGCCGCCTGACTGTGGGCGAGAACGATGTGACGAGTATCGCCGAAATCGCAAACCTTCCGAGCGTCAAGGAGTACGGCGCAAAGGTCACGATGTATCACTACGACCGCCCCGCGTGGACGGGCCAACTCTATGAGACCGAGTGCTATTTCCCCACCTGGGTCATCCCTGAAACCCACCCCGCCTGCGAGGCGATGGTCGAGAGCTATCGCGGCATGTACGGTGAACCTAAAGTTGACAAATGGACCTTCTCCACCAACGGCGTCTCCATCATGGGCCGCTTCGGCATCCCCTGCATCGGCCTCGGGCCGGGCCGCGAGGAGGAAGCCCACGCGCCCAACGAAAAGACCTGGAAGGCGGATCTGGTCAAGTGCGCGGCGATTTATGCGGCGCTGCCGATGCTGTATATGAGAAAATCGTAGGGGCGGATATTATCCGCCCGTCAAACCCCGACTACACTTAGGGAACGATCACAACAATGGAGACCATATGCAAAAACAACGCACCGTAAAACCGATCATAGCCGCCAGCATTTTCTTGCTGATTGTTGCCGTGGTGACCATAATCCAGATCTCGATTTTTTCCCCGCCCCGGTTTTTCTCGCCGATTTTCTTTTCAAACCTCTTAGGCAGGAGCGCTTTCTGGCTTGTGTCGTTCGCTTCGACAATCCTTTCAGTCGCCGCGGGCGTGCTGGGTCTCATCACCGCGAAATACGCGCGGGTCTGGCGGGCCGCCTTTATCGTCGGCCTGATTCTGCTGGCCGTGTCCTGGGGGCAAAATATTCTTGCCGGCATATGGAATCTAACTATCACCACGGGACCGATTCTCCTTCTCATCACGAACTATTGGATTCCCGCCTTTATCCCCCCCGTATTGAATGTGCTGTATGTGCTGCTGGCCCTCCAACTCAAACCACAGCCGCAACCGCAACCTGAAACCACGGAACCCATTGACCCATAGGGGCGGATAGGGCCCACCAAATGCTTGCATTTGGCGGGAACCCGTTGGCCGTCCGCCACCGAACACCCGCGACCACCTATCCGCCCGTCGAGTACGATCAACCCGTAGGGGCGCGATATATCGCGCCCTCCCCGAACACTCGCTGCCCCGTGCAAGCAATATATAAAAAACAGGAGAAACCATATGTCAAACGTAAAAACCTACACTGAAAAACTCAGAAACCTCAACATCACCCAAATGTACGACGGTGACTTTTTCCTCACCTGGGAAAAGAACGACGAGGAAATCAAGGCCGTCTATCTGGTGGCCGACGCGCTGCGCCACCTGCGCGAGCACAACATCTCCGCGAAAATCTTCGACAGCGGGCTCGGCATCTCCCTCTTCCGCGACAATTCCACGCGCACCCGCTTCTCCTTCGCCTCTGCCTGCAACCTCTTGGGACTGGAAGTGCAGGACTTGGACGAGGGCAAGAGCCAAATCGCCCACGGCGAGACCGTCCGCGAGACCGCGAACATGGTCTCGTTTATGGCGGACGTCATCGGCATACGCGACGACATGTACATCGGCAAGGGCAATGCCTATATGCGGGAGGTCGTCGAAGCCGTTTCGCAGGGGCGTGACGCGGGCGTGCTGGAGCAGAAGCCGACGCTGGTCAACCTGCAGTGCGATATAGACCACCCCACGCAGTGCATGGCGGATATGCTGCATGTCATCCATGAGATCGGCGGCAGCGACGATCTGGACACCGCCATCGCTAACCTCAAAGGCAAGAAAGTCGCCATGACCTGGGCCTATTCCCCCAGCTATGGCAAGCCCCTCTCCGTCCCGCAAGGGGTTATCGGCCTGTTCACCCGCTTCGGCATGGATGTCACCTTGGCGCATCCCGAGGGCTATGAAGTGATGGACGAAGTCGCCGCCGTCGCGAAAGCCAACTGCGAAAAGAGCGGCGCGAAGTTCACGGTCTGCAATGATATGGCGGAGGCGTTCCGGGATGCCGACATCGTCTATCCCAAGAGCTGGGCACCCTTCAAGGCCATGGAGGAGCGCACGGAGCTCTATGGCAACGGCGATGCCGCGGGCATCAAGGCCCTCGAAAAGCGCCTGCTGGCCCAGAACGCCGAACATAAAGATTGGGAATGCACCGAGGAAATGATGGCGAAAACAAAGGACGGCAAAGCCCTCTACCTCCACTGCCTGCCCGCCGATATCACGGACGTCTCCTGCGAAGAGGGCGAAGTCGCCGCCACAGTCTTCGACCGCTACCGCGACCCGCTCTACAAGCAGGCCAGCTTCAAACCCTATATCATCGCCGCCATGATTTTCCTCGCAAAAGTCAAGGACCCGGCAACCACGCTGGAAGCCCTCGAAAAGAAAGCAAAAGCGCGCTGGAAGAACTGAGGGATGCAAATTGTAGGGGCGCGATATTATGCGGCTCCGCAGGAGACGCGGCGCTCATGATGGAGTACAATGAAGAAGCTTCAGGGCGCGATGTATCGCGCCCCTACATTGCAGGATGACTATGAAAACAATCATTGTAACCCACCGCCTAACCCTCCGCGAGATAACGCAATCCGACTACCCCGCGCTGGCGGCAATATTCCAAGACGCGAGCACCATGTACGCCTACGAGGGTGTGTTTTCCGATGCCGAGCTGCAGGCGCGGATAGATTGGATGCTGGGCAGTTATCGGAAACACGGCTACGGCCACTGGGCGGTCGTTCTGAAATCGAGCGGCGAGTTAATAGGTGTGGCAGGGATCGCCTGGACGGAGGTCGAGGGCACCCTCGTCCCCGAGATCGGATACCATTTCCACCACGCGCATTGGCACCGGGGCTACGCAACCGAAGCGGCGTTGGCCTGCAAGGCATACGCCTTTGACAAGCTGGGTCTCAAGGAAATATTTTCGGTTGTGCGCAGCAGCAATATTGCCGCGAAGAATGTAGCAATCCGCAACGGGATGCTCATACGGCAGCGCATCATCCGCCATTATCGGGGCGTGGATATGCCGCACTTCGTGCTCAGCGCTACGAATCCGCCGCATCTCCTGCGCATGGATGATTTCTTCACAACGCAGGCGGCTGCCTATGATGAATATATGCTGCACAACGTGGACGGCTTTTCGCAGGCCTGCGCCGAGCTGGCAAGGCATATACCCAGCGGCACAAAGACGCTCTTAGACCTGGGTTGCGGCACGGGCTTAGAACTGGCGGAGATATTTCGTCTCCACCCCGACATACGTGTCACGGGCATAGACCTGACCCAAGCCATGCTCGATAAGCTGTCCGAAAAATACGGCGACAGGCAGATCACCCTGATTTGCGCAAGCTATATCGACTATGATTTCGGCGTCGGGCAATATGACTGCATCATCTCCCTCGAAACCATGCACCACTTTACGCACGCAGAAAAGCGCGCGCTCTACGCGAATATCCGCCAAGCCCTAAAGCCCGGCGGATTATATGTGGAGGGCGACTATATGGTCGAAACGCAGGCGGAGGAAGACCGCCTGTTTGCCGAAAAAGAAAAGCTCCGCGTCGGGCAAAACATCCCCGACGGAGAGCTCTATCACTTCGATACGCCCTGCACAACAGAGAATCAAATCCAACTGCTCATAGCCGCCGGGTTTGCCAACGCCAAAGCTGTCTGGCGCAGGGGGAGTACGAGCATTGTCGTCGCTAAAAAGAATTTTGCAGAATCCTCCGCATAATGCCATATTGACTGCATTGTGATTGACCCGTGAAGACGAGTATTATAAGAAAAAATCTCGCCCATCCTCGGATGCGCGAGATTTTCGCTTTATCTGAATGTGTTGGCAAGCATCAGTTCGGTTCAATCAAGCCGAAATTCCCGTCCTTGCGGGCATAGATGACATTCATCTTGGCCGTGCGGGCGTTTTCAAAGACATAGAAGGAGTGGCCCAAGAGCTGCAATTGCAGCGCCGCCTCCTCTTCGTCCATTGGTTTGATATCAAACCGCTTCACGCGCACGATGCGCGGTCCCGCGTCCTCCTCGTCCGCGTAATCCGCGAACTCCTGAAAAACTTCTTCGCGCAGACCCTTTCGCAGACTGCGCTTGTGCCGCTGGATCTGCTCTTCCAACTTGTCCAAAGCGGCGGAGATGCTGGCATACATATCACCCGAAACTTCTTCGCTGCGGATGATACGGCCATTGTGCGGGATGGTGATTTCCGCGATGTGGCGGTTCTTCTCAACTGAGAGTGTGACATTGGCCTCTGCCTCCGGTGCGAAGAAACGGTCGAGCTTGTGCATTTTCTTTTCGACCACCTCTTGCAGATAGGAGGAGATTTCAAGGTTCTTGCCGGAAATCAGGATACGCATACGATTCACCCTTTCCTTGTCGAACTGTCCGATGTTATCGGATGCGTATAGTATAGCATATCGATGGAAATTTGCCTACTGCTAACAGGAAAAACACAATTCTTTCACTTTCATAACGTGATTTCGACAAATCACAGGGGTAAAATATACATGCATCAAAGAACAGAGCTTTTTCATTTTCTCCTCCTTTGATACGGCATCCCCCAAGGATGCGAACCCTCCCCCAGCCAAAAGCGCGCCAAAGGCGCGCTTTTGGTTTTGGACAATGCTCAATGTTCAACGCGCAACGCACAATGTGGTTTTCGCCTTTGCGCGACATCCGTAGGGGCGACGCATGCGTCGCCCGCCCCGCCCCGAATCCTGCGTAGTCTGAATTGCTTAATGATCCCCGCAATACCGTACCCCAATCATCTCCGCCGCAATACCAACCGCAATCTCCGCGGGCGTTTAACCCTATGGGCGCGTGCAACCCGCCAATGCGCGCGCCCGATCGGCAATCATATATCCCATCCGCGAACCCACCCGTAGGGGCGGATAGCATCCGCCCGCAGAATACCCATAATCTTTGTATTGCCGTACATTGCTCTGCCGGAATCTCCCGCAACCATGCATCTAATGCACCTCACAGCAATACAACTTCAATCCCCTTCCTCTGCGCCATATTCACAGTCATAAACGTCCCCCCGCGTCCCTTGCGCAGATAGGCGATGCAGCGCTCGGCGTGGAGGACCATGCGCTCGTTGCGGCGGAACATGCAGTCCCGCGTATAAATTTCGGACAGGCAATGCGTCTCATCCGCTTGCAATAACAGCGCTTCATAGCGCGCCTTGTCCCGCGCCGCGTAGCGCGCGCTCTGCCCCGCGTAGGGGATCATCAGGCGCAGGGATAGCTCGGGCCTGATGATCTTCTGGCGCAGTACTTCCTCCGCCGCCAAGAGGTCAAAGCCCAACGCGCCGCCGGAGATAAAGACATTATAGCCCTCGGCCACGGCGTCCGTCACCGCCTTGTGCAGATCCGCCTGCAACTGCCGAAACGCCGCCGAGCTTGCGGGCGGCAGTTCCCTATGCCCCGTAAAACAGCAATATTTCTTGAATATCACAAAGTCCCCTTCTGCATACTGCGGTCCCGAAGCCGCGTGGCAATCTCGTCTTCTTCCTTATTATATAGCCAACGCACTAACTCCGCCGCTTCTTCGCATGCGCTCTCATATAATCCCATATAGGATTCGTTCCGCAACTCCTCTGGCTTCCATGGTGCCGCCCAAGCTGCGCGCTGCAAATTCAGTATATCCCCCTCAAAAATGGCGCGGGTGGACACCAAAAATCCCGAAATCAGCCCCGTCCGCCCAAACAGCTTCTCCAAACCCAAGACGAAACGAAGCTTCCGGCCCGTCCCATCAAAGGACAGGCGACTGAAAAAGCGGAAATTGCGATAGGAGCGGATATAGGCGTTTTTATGCCCGATCGGCAGCAGGGCGGGGGAGAGACCCTGCCAAAACGCGTCTATCGCCCGCAAAGCGGGCAAATCCAAAGCTCGCAGGGGATATAATTCCCCATCCGCCTGCGAAAACAGCAGGGAATCGATGCGCGCCTCGAGCCGCGTATGCTCTGCGCCCTGCGCCACAGAGCAAATATAGGGATGCACCGCCGCGTCCAACGCGAAATGGCAGAGCAGTCCCGCGAGATAAGGCCGGAGCAACGTGTCCTCCGCAAAAGGACGGCAATGTTTCCACCACAGCGCGGCGTCCATATTGTGAAAGGCGTTCCCGACTGTCTTTTTGGTATGTCTGCGAAACAGCGGCGGCGGCAGGCGGTCATAGAAAAACACGTCCGGCCCCAAACAGCCCGCCAAAAACAGCGCGCGCGCTTCCGCCGCGCCCGGCGGCGCAAAACTGCCCGCCACACGACGCCCTAACTTCAAGTGTGAGACCGAATATGCCAAAACTTCACCTCCTACACTATATGTAGTATAGCAAATTACACCCCCCGAGCACAAGATTTTGCGTTTGCGACTTCTTTATTTCCTTTTTGTAAACCTTCCCTTTTAGCCCTTTTCGGACAAAATTTTGCGTGTTACAATCCACGCATAGAAACGATTTCGTTCGTGAGGGGCGTATCGTCAGGGGCGTAAAAACATGAAAAGAATTCAGCGACGCAGGAAATATTTGAGAGTCAACAGTCCGGTGGGGGCTTCGCTATTGTGCATCACCGCACTGCTCATACTCGCGATCTTGTATGTGGGCATCGCGTGGGTCGTGCGCAATGCTCCCACGCTCGTGGAGGGCGTGAAAGAGGCCATGCTGGCGGATACCCCGGCGCCGCTGCCGACATTAGAGCCCACGAGCACACCCGTCGCCGTTACGATGGAGCCCGCGCTGACGCCCGCGCTGGGTACGCCCGAGCCCGCGGAGACGGAAGCGCCCACGGATCCCGATAACCCCGGCGGCACAACGCCGTCACCCGTGGATCCCGACGCCCCGCTCTATGGCGTCACCATCGGCATCGATCCCATGCGCGACAAGAGCAGCAAGTATAAGGCCGAAGCGGATTACAATCTCGCGTTCGCGAACAAGCTGGCGGCCTATTTGACGGCCCGCGGCGCAACGGTCGTCCTCACCCGCGACAGCAGCAACAAGACCTACTCCGATGGCACCCGTGCAAAGGTCATCCGCGACGCGAAGTGCGATCTGGCGATACGCCTGCTCTGCAATCATATCACCAACACAAAGACCGACGGCACCTATGTGCAGACCCTCAAAAAGCATCAGAAATTCGCTCAGTTCGTCATAGATGAATACGCCAAGGCCACGGGCATGGACAAGCGCAAGGACAAGGGCGTGGAGATTAAGGACGTCGGCTTCCTCGACTCCGTCGGCTGCCCTGCTGTGCAGCTCATCATGGGTCACTGGACAAACAGCGCCGAACTGAAAAGGCTCCGAGACGACGCGTTCCAGGAAAAAATGATGGAGGGAATCTATAACGCGATTCTGAAACAAATCTCGCAAAACTGATGCGTGTGAAACTGATGCAGAAACTGATGCGTGTGAAACTGACACTTGACAAGTCAGGCAGGTTTAGGATATGATACAACAGCTGATTCCCAAATCAGCAAAGGTCCCGTTCGTCTAGTGGCCTAGGACGCCGCCCTCTCACGGCGGTAACAGGGGTTCGACTCCCCTACGGGATGCCATATGGCCCGGTAGTTCAGATGGTTAGAACGCCAGCCTGTCACGCTGGAGGTCAGGGGTTCGAGCCCCCTTCGGGTCGCCAAATTGCCGCAGCCATGGGTTGCGGCAGTTTTATTATGCTGTGGCGCGCCAGCGCACCATTGCCAAAACTCTCGCATTGCTCTATAATAAAACCACAAAAACAAACAACGGAGGCTCCTCGTGGCAACAGTCAGCATGGAAAAACTCGTCGCCCTCTGCAAGAACAGAGGTTTTGTATACCCCGGCTCCGAAATCTACGGCGGCCTGAGCAACAGCTGGGACTACGGCCCGCTGGGAACCTTGCTGGGCAACAACATCAAGCGTGCCTGGCTCAAGAAGTTCGTGCAGGAGAGCCCCTATAATGTGGCATTGGACGCCGCCATCTTGATGAACCCGCAGACCTGGGTCGCCAGTGGCCACGTCGGCGGCTTTTCCGACCCGCTTATGGACTGCAAGGGCTGCCGCGCCCGCTTCCGCGCCGACAAGCTGATGGAGGATTACGCAGCCGAACAGGGCATAGAGCTGCACCCCGACGGTATGGAAAACGCGGAGATGGAAGCCTATATCAAGGAACATAATATCGCCTGCCCCGACTGCGGCAGCACCAACTTCACACCCATCCGCAAATTCAACCTCATGTTCAAGACCTTCCAGGGCGTCACGGAGGATACGGCAAGCGAATTGTATCTGCGCCCCGAGACCGCGCAGGGCATCTTTGTCAACTTCAAAAACGTGCAGCGCAGCCTGCGCAAAAAGATACCGTTTGGCATCGCGCAAATCGGCAAGAGCTTCCGCAACGAGATCACGCCCGGCAACTTCATCTTCCGCACCCGCGAGTTCGAGCAAATGGAGATGGAATTCTTCTGCGCGCCCGGCACGGATCTGGAATGGTACGACTATTGGCGCACATTCTGCAAAAACTTCCTCCTGAACCTCGGCTTAAAAGAGGAGCATCTGCGCATGCGCGAGCACAGCGCCGAGGAGCTCTCGCATTACAGCAACGGCACCACGGACATCGAATTCCTCTTCCCCATGGGCTGGGGCGAATTGTGGGGCATCGCCGATCGCACGGACTTCGACCTCAAGGCCCATGCCGCCCACAGCGGCGAGAATTTCGAATATCTCGACCCCTATACGAACGAGAAATATATTCCCTACTGCGTGGAGCCCGCAGTCGGCGTGGGGCGTATGTTCCTCGCCTTCCTCGCCGACGCTTATGAGGAGGAGACCCTGGGCGACGCCGACAGCCGCGTCGTATTGCGCCTGCACCCCGCGCTGGCGCCCTATCAGGCGGCGGTGCTGCCCCTGTCCAAAAAGCTCTCCGACAAAGCCATGGAACTGCGCAACGAACTGGCAAAATACTTTATGGTGGACTTCGATGAAACGGGCTCCATCGGCAAGCGCTATCGCCGCGAGGACGAGATAGGCACGCCCTTCTGTGTCACAGTGGACTTTGAGACGGAGCAGGACAATTGCGTCACCGTCCGCGACCGCGACAGCATGGAACAGGTGCGCATCCCCATCGCCGATCTGCGCGGCTATATTGAAAGCAGGCTGGCCTACTAACCGTGACAGAACTGTATCATCCGGGCATACATCTCCCCCCCGAACAGCGCGGCGCGATACAAAGCGCCGTGCAAACTACCCTTGCGCACGAACAAACAACAGGCACCGTTGCCATCCATATTATCGGCAAGGCGCGCATGCGCCAACTGAACAGGGACTACCGCAACACAGACCGCGTAACGGATGTGCTCAGTTTCCCCGCTCGCGAAGGCGCATTCGCAAACACGGCGGACGGTTTCCTCGGCGACATCCTCATCTGCCACGCCCGCGCGGCAGCGCAGGCGGCGGAACTCGGCCACAGCACCGCGCGCGAGCTTGCCTTCCTCGCAATCCACGGCGCCCTGCACCTCTTGGGCTATGACCACATGACCGAGGGCGACGAGGCCGTCATGCTCCAAAAACAAAGGGATATTATGGCCACGCGGTGAACCATGAAAACCATCCTTGACAAACAAACCTACATATTATACTATGCGAACGAAGAGGGATGGTCATGGCAATCCCAAAACACAAATTTATTAGGAGAAAAAAATGAGGAAAAACGTAATCATCATCGGCGCGGCCGGAAGAGACTTCCACAATTTCAACACGGTGTATCGTGACAACGAGAACTATAATGTTGTCGCATTCACCGCCGCGCAAATTCCCGACATTGACGGGCGCAAATATCCCGCTGATTTGGCGGGCAAACTCTATCCGAACGGCATTCCGATTTATGCGGAAAGTGAATTGGAATCGCTGATCCGGGAGCTCCAAGTTGACGAATGCGTATTCTCGTACAGTGATGTAAAATATGGATTCGTAATGGGCGTAAGCGCGAGAGTCAATGCGGCAGGCGCCGATTTCAGGCTGCTCGGGCCAAAGGCGACGGCACTCGAAAGCACGAAACCTGTCATTTCGGTATGTGCGGTCAGAACCGGTTGCGGCAAAAGCCAGACTTCGCGTAAAATCGTGGAAACCTTGAACGCCAAAGGTCTCAAAGTGATTGCGGCGCGCCATCCCATGCCCTATGGCGACCTGAACGCCCAAAGAGTGCAAAGATTCGCAACAATTGAAGACCTCAGAATGCATAAATGCACCATTGAGGAGATGGAAGAGTACGAGCCCTATGTTGCGCGTGGCAATGTGGTCTATGCCGGTGTTGATTATGAAGCGATTCTGCGTGCCGCTGAAAGTGACCCGAATGGCTGCGATATTATTCTGTGGGACGGCGGCAATAACGACTTCCCGTTCTTTGCGCCGGATCTCGCCTTCACAGTGGTTGATCCGCACAGGGCGGGACACGAGCTCGCATATTATCCCGGCGAGGTATCACTGCGCACGGCGGATGTGGCTGTCATCAATAAGATTGATAGTGCGGAGACGGAGAATGTGCAAAAGGTAAAGGACAATATCGCCAAGGTAAATCCGAAGGCAAAGGTTATATGCGCAAATTCCGCAATCAGCGTGGACAAGCCGGAGCTCATCCGCGGCAAGCGCGTTCTCGTGGTCGAAGACGGCCCCACCCTGACCCATGGTGAGATGAAAATTGGCGCGGGTGTCGTTGCGGCGCAGCGCTTCGGCGCGAGCGAGCTTGTCGACCCGCGCCCGTATGCGGTTGGGAAACTGGCGGAAACATTCAGAATATACCCGGGCATCGGCACGCTTCTGCCGGCCATGGGTTATGGTGAGCAGCAGGTGGCCGATCTCGAAGAGACCATCAATAACACCGATTGCGACGCCGTCATCATCGCCACGCCGATTGATTTGAATCGTGTATGCAACATCACCAAGCCCAATACGCGCGTCTACTATGATCTGGACGAAATCGGCCAGCCGGATCTGGCCAGCGTGTTGGATGAATTTGTGAAAAAGTATCTGTAATATTTAACCCGCAAACGCAACCGTAGGGGCAAATGATTATTTGCCCCTACATTGCAAATACGACATCGGTGCATCGCTTATGCGCCAATTGAACCGCGACTACCGCAATATAGACCGTGTCACGGACGTACTCAGCTTCCCCGCCCGCCCCGCCCCGAACCTCCCGCTAACCCGTAAACGCAAGCGTAGGGGCGGATAGTGACGGCTCCGAAGGAGACATTGCGCCCGTCGTATACCGGCACGCCAGCGGTTATTGCATAGCCCCTTGCACCCCCAATCAACCTTGCGCTATAATACACAAACAGCAAAAGCAGCACAGGAGGATCCAAAAATGAAAATCTCAGACGAACTGCGCGACAAAATGATGGAGCTGGCCTATGAGGCCATGGAGCGGGCCTATGCCCCCTATTCGGGCTATAAGGTCGGCGCCTGCGTGTTGACCAAGAGCGGCAAGCTCTATCAGGGCTGCAACATCGAGAACGCGGGGTTCACGCCCACGGTCTGCGCCGAGCGCACGGCCATCTTCAAGGCGGTCTATGATGGGGAATACCAGTTCGATGCCGTCGCCGTCGTCGGTAACGGGGATAAGTGGGGCTATCCCTGCGGCGTCTGCCGCCAGGTCATGGCGGAGTTCTGCAACTCCGATTTTCACATCTTCGTGGGGGACAGGGAGCGCCGCATCACCGAAATCAGTTTCGGCGAACTGCTGCCCAACGCATTCGGTCCGGGCGCTTTTTAATTGATTTTAACAATCCATTAACAAATTATTCCCAAATATTAAGCACCTTTTCGTTTCTTGTTCATATTTCTATGATATTATGCATACATCCAACATGAATCGATATATTCATGGAAAAATGGAGGGAAATATGAACATGAAATCAGCAGTGTTTTTGCGTAAGGGCAAGCGTATCCTCGCGGGTCTGCTTGCTCTTGTGATTTGCGCAGTTCTGGCGCTCGCCATCCCCGCAAAGCTCGCCCAAGCGGACGCGACGGGGGAGCGCATCGGGGAACCCCTGCCCGGCAACGCCGCAACGATGGACTGGCTCTATGCGAGAGGTGGATCCACGCTGGCCGCCATCCTTTTGTTGAAGAGCTATCTGTCCCTTTTGCCCATCGGCACGGAGGGTTTGCTCGATTGGTTTGAATCGGGGCGCAACGAGTTCATGGATCTCATGGCAAATCAATATGAGGACAAAACCGGCCACATCACCCAGGACATTGCGTCGGACGGCAAGAGCGCCACGGTCACGGTCGATGAATGCGATATCCACAATATCGTCGTGGGTGCCGTGCTGGCGGATGCGCTCGGTTCTGTCGAGGTCGGCGCGAGAAACGTCAGCTTGAGTCCCAATCCCGATAACGCGGATGCGGTCTTAACGCTGTCGGGCGCGAATCTGCAGCAATTGCTCGCAGGCGTAAATCTGGAGGTGGAAGCGGATATCAAGGTAACCGGAACGGTTGCCTTGGAGGGCAAATTCACTTACCTCGGGACAAACGTCACAATCAACACAGGCGAAATCGGGATGGAGATCACCTCGCATTTGCGCGCCAAAATCTCATTGGATGATGGCAGCATTATTTCGCTGGAATTCACGGGTACATCCGTAGACTTGGATGAGAATGATATCAAAGATAAATTGGAAGTAAAGGGAAGCTTTTTTATCAATTTTCTTGACGATTTATTGGATGATTTCATCAATTATTTGATTGGTTACTTCCAAGCGGAAATGCCCGGCATGGTTGAGTCGGAAATAGAAGAAGAGCTGAAAACGGTGGTGTTCGCCGATGGATCGGATTTCGTGAACGCTCTGTCTGCAGGTTTGAGCGGCATCGTTTTGAACGCCTTTGACCCTGATGACGGTATAAGCATATCCATCTCGCATGCCGCGGTGCTGAGTGCGCTGCAAGGCGACTTGGATGTCCCCGATCCTGTCGTCCATCCTTTCCCCTATTCCTTTGCAATGGACTTTGGGGAGGAGGGTTTGACAAACGGGGAAACCGGGACCTTCACATTGGCTGATGCGGTAGCGGGTTCCTGGCTGGAGGACCTGACGCAAGTAAAGACATTGAATCTGGATTTTGCGGATTTGAACAAGCTGACCGGCGGTTTCGCAGACCTTATCCTGGGCTCGGGTCTCAGTGCCATACAAAACAATGGAGCCGATATGCTGATCGGCAGCTTGGGTAAGCTGCTCACGGACAGCGATATGCTGGACAGAATCGCCGCTGAATTGAAAACCCGTTTGAAGAGTAAATTGGGTGCCTTAACGGATGATCTGGAAGATGCAATCAGTAACGCGAAGTATGATGATATCGAAATCGAGATTAACTTTGTGCGTGAACGGCCATGGCCCCTACCCAACACAACCATAAAACAGAAAATCAATTTTAAGCCCACCCTAACGGTTACAGGCGCGAGTATCACTTGTGTCAAGAGCAAGCTGAGCGCCGAACCGGGAGCACTTGAAGAAAATCTGGCGTTGCTGGACGCTGACCTGCTCAAAGACTGGGCCGCCGAGGTCTGGAACAATATCCGCTTGCATGCGGAGCTCTATTCCACGTTCAGCCCCGGCAAGATCAAGACCGTCCGCTATTCCCGCGTGAGCTTCGGCCACAAGGAGTATAACCTGATCGGTCTGCACCCGGAAATTATTCGGGTTATGGAAGTCGGCGAGACGCTGCCATTGCATCCCGAACTGGTGGCAACCCTGCACCAAGGCGGCGTAGTGGTATACACCTATGAGAGCGCGGATGAAAGCGTCGCCACCGTGGACGAGTACGGCGAGATCACCGCGGTCGGCGCGGGTACCACAACCATCACCGTCACCGCGACCTTCTATTGCAGTTGCGGCTGTGACTATGTGAAGAGCGTGGATGTCTCGGTCATCGTATACGAAGAGCTGGATATCGTGGAGAACGATGATGAAAACGATGACGAGATGGTCGTCACCTATGGCGACGATGACTTCCCGCTCATCCTGACGGGCGGCGGCACGGGTGCGAACACCTGGAGCTCGAACAACGCTTGCATCAGCGTCGATGCAGACGGCAATGTCAACATCAACTCCGTCGGCGTTGCCATCGTCACGGTCGAGCAGGAGGGCGATGATATCTATCCGGGCGGCGAAACCTCCATCAAAATCACGGTTCTGCGCAAGCCCATCATCGTCGTGGCAGACGATCAAATGAAGTATGTCGGCCAGACGGATCCCGCGCAACCTTGGGGCTGGAAGGCATACGAACCGCTCAAACCGACCGACCCGCCCAGCACAAAATTGTCGGTTCCCGGCTTGGAAACGGGCGATACCCTTGCGGGTTCCTTGAAGCGTGCCCCGGGTGAAACAGTCGGCGACTATGCGATTACCGAGAATATCCCCTTTGCAAACCCGAACTATGCCATTGAGTTCGTCCAAGGCACCTTCTCCATCCTCGAACACGGGAAGACAGGCGAGGGCGATGTGACCACCTTGATCATCTTGGTCACCATACTGGCCCTGTCCACATCAGGTCTGGGCGTGATGTTAATCAGAAGGCGCAAAGTCACCGCCAAGTGAGCGAACTAAACTGCAACAACGAGGGCTTCCCCGGTGCGGGGGAGCCCTCGTCTTATTCCTTGACAAGCGCTGCCCCGCTGCATACAATGGGCATATAAAATCCGACCCGAAAGGATACTCCCTTGGAGCAATCACGCCATCCCAACTTCAAATCCGGCTTTATCGCCATCATCGGCTGCCCCAACGCGGGGAAGTCCACCTTGCTGAATCGCTTGGTCGGCCAAAAGATTGCCATCGTCAGCGACAAGGCCCAGACCACGCGCAACCGCATTACGGGCGTGGTGACGCGCGAAGGGTATCAGATGATCTTCCTCGACACGCCCGGTATGACCGACCCCAAAAACAAATTAGGCGCGTTTATGCAAAAGACGGCGGAGGAAAGCACCCGCGACGTCGACGCCATCCTTTTTATGGTGGACGCAAAGCATCCCAACCATACGCGCGATATAGAAATTGTCACGCGTCTCGCACGGGGCAAAACCCCGCTGCTGATCGCGCTGAACAAGGCGGATATAGCGGGGGAGGAGCGCCTTACGGCCCTGCGGGAGCGCTTTGCCGCCCTCGCCCCGCGCAGTGAAATCCTATCCGTCTCCGCCAAAACGGGCGAAGGGGTGGAAGCGCTGGAACAGAAACTCGTACCCCATCTGCTCCCCGGCCCTCTCTATTATCCCGCCGACCAGTGCACCGACCAGCCCGAACGCCTGATCTGCGCGGAGATGATACGCGAAAAGGCCCTCCGTCTCCTGCGGGATGAAGTCCCCCACGGTCTCGGCGTGCAGATCGACAAGATGGAGAACCGCGGCAGCGGCAGCGACCCCACCCGCGGCGAGCTCTGGGACGTCTGGGCGACCATATACTGCGAACAGGAGCGTCACAAGGGCATGGTGATAGGCAAGCAGGGGGCCATGCTCAAAAAGATAGGCTCCGCCGCCCGCGAAGATATCGAATGGCTCTTGGACGCTCGCGTCAACCTCCAACTCTGGGTCAAGACCAAGGAGGACTGGCGCAACAAACCCGCCATTTTATCGGAATTGGGATATAGAGATTGACAGCGGGACAGCATAGCGGTATGATGACGCTGCAATATAACACGAAAGGAGCCAACGGATGGAAGCTATCCTCACAGCGCAGGATTTGACAAAGCGTTACGGCAATACCGTCGCCCTGTCCAATCTGAACCTCAACCTGCCGCGCGGCAAAATCATAGGTCTGCTGGGTCCCAACGGCAGCGGCAAGACGACCTTCCTGAAACTGGCGGCGGGTTTACTGGTACCCACCGCCGGCAGGATTCGCGTCAACGCGTTGCCCATCGGTGAAAAAACCAAGTCGCTCGTCTCCTATCTGCCGGAGCGCACCTATCTGCCCATGCATATGCGCGTCCGCGAAACCCTGGATTATTTTGAAGACTTCTATGCCGATTTTGACCGCGCCCGCGCGAACTCCATGCTCGAAGCCTTGCAGGTACCCACGGATGCCCGCATGCGCGAGCTGTCCAAAGGCACAAAGGAGAAGGTGCAGCTGGTGCTGGTGATGGCGCGGCGCGCCCAGCTCTATCTGCTGGATGAACCCATAGGCGGTGTCGACCCCGCCACGCGCGACTTCATCCTGCAAACCATCGTGAGCAATTTCCACGAGGAGTCCACGGTGCTTATCTCCACGCACCTCATTTGGGACGTGGAAAAGGTGCTGGATGAATTCATCTTCCTGCAAAAAGGCGTCATCACCCGTTATGACGAGACCCAAAAGGTGCGGGAAGAGACGGGCCTGTCCCTCGACGAGCTGTTCCGGGAGGTGTTCAGATGTTAGGAAAACTCTTCAAACACGATATGCGCGCCCTGTCCCGCTGGATGCGCTTTGTGGTGCTCGGGATTATCTCTTTGGCCCTGCTGATCACCGTCTCCATTGCCATCGATACGCAGTATTACGATAGCATTGTGCAGAGTATACAGGTAATGGTGATGGGACTTGGCGTTATGGGTCTGTATGCCAGTGTGATTATTACGGCTGTATTTGTCTATGTGCATTATTACCGCAGTATGTTCAGCGACGAAGGCTATCTGACGCATACCTTGCCTGCAAAGAGCTGGCATATACTGTTGTCCAAACTGCTGTCCTCCCTGCTTTGGATGTTTATCAGCACCCTCAGCCTGGTGCTGGGCGTGTTCATCATCGCGTGGGTGACCGTGGGAGACCTCTATTTCATATCGTCGGCCCTCCGCTCGATAGGGGAGTATGTCAACGCGGCTACGGTGATAATGGCTCCGGCGGATCTCCTGATCAGCAGTGTTTCAGGACTCCTGCAAATCTTTTTGGCCATCACCATCGGTTGCGCCATCGCGAACAAGCATCGCTTTTGGGCCGCCTTTGGAATTTATGCTGCCATCTCCGCATGCAGCGGTCTCATAAACAGCATATTTGGCTTTCCGACCTTTATAACGCTCATGTTCTCATATGATGACGCCAATATCACGAATAACGCAAATATCATGCTGATGATCGACCTCATAAAGAACTGCGCAATAGCCACCATCTGTTTCTTCTGGATCAACCGCTTGTTGAAGCGAAGATTAAACCTCCAATAAAGAAAATCCAAGCAAAAGGCGGAGCCCTGGCTCCGCCTTCAACAATTCTACTCTCCACGGGCGGATGCTATCCGCCCCTACACTCCAAACTCCCAATCAAGGTTCCCCCAGTTTCGAATAATCTAAACCCCAACCGGAGAACAAGTTGCTGTTCTGAATCCAGCCCTCCCAAATATAGTAGCGTATCTTCGTCCACTTTCCGTCGACTTCCAATACCTGTACGCAGGTCTCGGTCGGCACTTTACAGATGCGGTTTTTCACACTCGAATCCTGCTTGTCAAACATCCACGCGGTCGCCTTGATGAGTTTCGCGTCCTCCACGGTGTCCATCTCGCCCTTCGTCTCCGTAATCAGCCCGCGGTGTATATAGCCCACGCGCTTCCCGTCCCGCACCATATAGTAGGCCGGGCTCTTGATGATCACTTCCAATTCCGTTCCCACATCCAACCTGCGCGTGGCGGGATAGCTTCGGTCGTTCCCCTTGCGCAGCGCGGCGTTGGGGACGGATACCCAAACAACGTCCCGCTCCGGTTCCGGCGTCTCATAAATCCCGGCCTGCATCGATTTATAGGTCTTCAAATCCGGCTGCAATTTTTTTAGGGCGTTGGCCGTCTTGCTGTCCTTCTTCAGCTGGTTGGTCACCTCCACGGTCGTACCCGGACAGGCGTAATAATAGAGCCACTTGGCGTCCTCCACATTGAGCCGCACACAGCCGTGCGAAACGGCGATCCCCAACTTGTTGTAAGAGGAGGTTAGCGTGTTCACGTCCTGCTTGTTAAACAAAACGGAGTGGAAAAAGATATCGCCGACGATCTGCACCCAATACCGCGCGTAATCCGAAAAACTCGCGAACGCGCCGAAGCGCTGCCGCCCGCCTATCTTCCAGATGCCCGTGGAGGTCGGGGAGCCAATATCTTTCGGGTCCTCCGGGTTCTTGGGCGTATTGCTGCCCGAGGAGCACAGAAAGCGACGCACAATGTCCGTGTACTCGCCATTCTCATCCTTTTGGTATACGGTGACGATTTGGCTGTCCAAATCCAGCACGATATAGAAGCGTTCGGGATCGTTATTTTTCAGCTCCTCCTCCGCCAGCGCGGGCCGCACTCCCGCAAAAACGGCAAGGAGCATCGCGCAGAGCAATAGGGCCGCGACCCATCTTTTGCAACCGAAAATACGCACGCAAAACCTCCGTCAGATTTATGATAGCCTTATTATACGTCATTTCTGGATTATTATCAATTAAGGTATCGTGAATAAATCTATACCAAACTCTAACACTACCATCATGGCAACCCAATGGTATAAACACCGCGGTAAAAACCGCGTGCGGCGCAGGCGCCTGCGCGTTTTGTTTCGCGGCGCATCCGTGCTCGGCGTTGCCGCGGTCTGCGCCGTCCTTGCGTTCGTGTTCTCGCGGCCCGCCTGGCGCATGCTCGACTCCTCCAAACTGACCAAGACCGAGCAGTCCCTGATCGTCTATGACAAATACGGTGCGGAGGTCTCCTGTCTCTATGTGACGGAGAACCGCATCAACATCGCCGTGGAGACCCTGCCCGTCCACGTCATCGGCGCCTTCGTCTCCGCCGAGGACGCGCGCTTTTTCGAGCATCCGGGCTTCGACCTGATCCGCATCTTCGGCGCGGCATGGAAGGACTTGCAGACCGTCTCCTATTCGGAGGGCGCTTCCACGATGACCCAGCAGCTCATCAAACTGACCCACCTGAACAACGATAAAAATATGACCCGCAAGATAGACGAGGCCATCCTGGCCTATCAGTTGGAGAAGCAGTTCGATAAAAATGAAGTGCTGGAGCTGTACCTGAACTATGTCTATTTCGGCGGCGGCTGCTATGGCGTCGAAGCGGCGGCGCGCACCTATTTCGGCGTGCATGCGCAGGACCTGAGCGTCTCGCAGGCGGCACTCCTGGCGGGCGTGCTGAAATCCCCGGCCCGCTTCGCGCCCCACCTGCGCCCCGAGGCCTCGGTCGGCAGGCGCAATGTCATACTCGGCCTGATGGAGAGCTATGGCTATATCTCCGCCGAAACCTGCAAAATCGCGCGGGCCGAACCGCTTATATTGAACTCCGAGCCGACCAACAATGTGCGCGGCTATTATGTCGACCTGGCCCTGACAACTTCCTGCGAACTGTTGGGCGTGGATATGCAGACCCTGCTCTCGGGCGGCTATCGCATCCAAACGGAGATGGAACCGGAATTGCAGCGCATCGGCGAAGCGATCTTCGCGGATGACAGCTATTTCCCGCAGATGAACGGCGAGAGCGCGGAGGGCGCGCTGGTGCTCGTGAATGCCAAGGACGGCGGCGTGGCGGCGGTGCTGGGGGGCAGGGAGAACAGGGTCGCCCTCAGTTTTAACCGCGCCATGCGCATACGCCGCCCGCCCGGTTCGGCCATCAAGCCCGTCCTGGTCTATGCGCCCGCCCTGCTCTCGGGCTATACGGCGGCCAGTATGCTGTTGGATGAACAGGTGAGCTATGACGACTATACCCCGCGCAACGCGAACAACCGATATTCCGGCTGGGTGACCATGCGCGAAGCGGTGACGCGCTCCCTGAACACGACGGCGGTTGCCGTGTTCGCAGAGTTGGGCGTGCAGAACTGCAAGCGCTTTGCCTCGAGCATAGGTATACCCTTCGACCGCTTGGACACCCGTCTCGGCCTGGCCTTAGGCAGTTTCACCTATGGTGTCTCGCCCTATCAGCTGGCCGGCGCCTACGCGAGTTTCGCGAGCGGCGGCATATACCGCAAGCCCTGCGTCGTCTCGCGCATCACGGGGCCGGGCGGGGAGGCTCTCTATGCGGATGAGCGCCTGTCGAGCCGCGTCATGGATGAGGGCAGCGCGTTTATACTGACCAGCATGCTCCAAAGCGTGGTAGCGACGGGTACAGCCCAGCGCTTGGCGGCACTGGAGATGGATTTGGCGGCCAAGACGGGTACCGTGGGCGATACGGAGAGCAATCGCGACATCTGGCTGGCCGCCTACAACCCCGAATACGCGGCGGTCGTGTGGATGGGCTATGACGACAGCAGGGGCGGGCGCGGTCTGCCCCCCGACACGGGCGGCGGCAGCTATCCGGCGGAGGTACTGCGGACCCTGTTCGAGCAGATCTATGCCTATAAGGCCCCGCCGAAATTCACGGTACCCCCAAGCGTACACCGGGTGCGCTTGGACGCCTACACCCTGCGTAATTCCTATGAAAGCGTGCTTGCCAGCATGTGGACGCCCGACGATTCGGCGGTCTACGAATATTTCGTCCACGGCACGGAGCCGACCCGCGAATCGGAATTCTGGCAAATCCCCCTGCCACCGCAGAATCTCAGCGTGCAGCTGACGGGCAGCCGCGTAGAAATCCGCTTCACGCCCCTCTCGCGTCACGTCGAATACTATATCTATCGCCAAAACAGCATGGGCTTTTCGGTGCTGGTCACCACGGTCACAGGCACGACCGAACCGCAATCCATCACAGACAACATAGGCACGATGACGGGCGAATTCTCCTATTACATCGTCCCCATGCACCCGCTCATCCAGGAAAACGGCATGCCCCTGCTCGGCGAACCCTCGCAATCCGTCACGGTCTGGGCCACGCCACCGGGATAAAAAAGATCAGGAATACAACAGCTCCTGCGCCAAGAGTCGCTGGCAGCTGATAACGGCTTCTTCCGTCAAATCGTCAAACACAAAGGAACCGCAGCGGCACTTGTCGTAGGCCACGCCGTCCATCTCAAACGCGAACCCGCCCGAACAGCGGGTATTGCAGCGCGCGCATGCCCACCCACTCGCGCGGATTTGCTCACGCACGCTTTCGGGCAGCGCCATCACAAGCGGCATATATCGGTTGATATGCTGTAAGTTCAGTTTAACGGACAAGCTATCTTGGCAAACTTGCAAGCTCATCAGCACCTTCTTGTTCTGCTTGCCGACATACACGCAGGACCAGTCGTTGCGCATAAATCCGCCCATGCGGATGGTCTGCTTCGTGCCGCGCGCCGCCACATCGTGCAAAGCGGCGGCATATTCGCGCTGTATCGTGTCCAACGCGTGATAGATGGAATCCACGCCGAGCTTCGGTTCCCTAATCGTCTCGTTTTCCAACAAGCCGGGATGCAGCATGTAAAACCAGTTGTTCTTGGAACTCTTCAAATCCCCCTTGCTCAGTTCAAGCAGCGCCGTGGCCATCGCCCGCAGCGCGGCGCAAAGGCACGGATTATCGAGATACGAAATCGTAAGCGTTTCGCCCGGCTTGGGACTCTTGCCAAACGCGCCGAACGCAAAGCCATAGTCCCGCAACTTGGCAAGCAAGAACGGCAATCCGGTGATTTTCAGCTGTTTGGCGTCACTTGCGAGCACGCCGCCGTCAATCGCCAGGGACATATCGGGCTGCAACGCCGCCCCCGCGCCCAAAACCAGCAGCAGATGTGGCACGCGTATAAAGCTGTTGTGGCTGTGCAGATAATCCGTGGTCTTTGCGTCATATTCGACGATATCTTTCAGCGCCATCTGAAAATCGGCGGGATTGCGCGCGATATCTCCGTAGAGCCTGCGCACCAGCGCGCGCAACGCGCTGAGCCCCGCCGCGAACGCATCCGCGCGCAAGCCGCCGAGGAATCTGTCGTGGATCTTCCGCGACACCGGGTCGTCCATCACATTTTTCAAATAGTTCGCGGCGATGATCTGCACATAATATTGATAGTCCATTTTGCACCCCCTCCCAACACTGAATTATAGCATATTTCGCGGCTATTTGCATTGACAAAGCTCGCGAATTATATACAATATTCATATAAAATAATTACAGGGGGGCGTTATGGGAGATATCAAGATTCTGCAAAAATACGCGGACGACCATATCGGGCCGGCGCATGAACGGGTGCTGGCGGCGCTGCGCAAGGCCATCGAGCGCGGGGACTTTGCCCCCGGCGAATCCTTGCGCCAGGAGGCGATCTCCGCGACGCTACGGGTCAGCCATATCCCGGTGCGGGAAGCCCTGCGCCACTTGGAGGCCGACGGACTGGTGGAGGTGCAGCGCAACAAGGGGGCGCGGGTCGTGGCCCTCTCGCGCAAAACCATCGAGGATATGATGGAGATACGCGCCTATATCTCCTCCAATATCCTGAAAACGGCCATCCCCCTGCTCACAGAAGCCGATTATAAGCGGCTGCAAACCATCATAGACAGGCAAAGGGTGGCGACGGACCCGATCAAGGCCGACGATTGGAACAACGAATTCCACAGGCGTCTACTGCAGCCCGCCCAGAATCAGGTGGCGGAAAAGGTCATAGGTCTCATAAACGCAAACATAGACCGCTATCTGCGCGGCAATTTCTACGGCGAACAGGCATTCCGCAACCGCAGCGCGGATGAACACGAACAGATCCTCACAACCTGCAAAACCGGCGACAAAAACCGCGCCGCCTACCTCCTCTCCCAACACATCCTATCCGCCCGCGATCGCATCCCCGAGGATTTGATGTAAACTTTACCCCGCCCTCTCCCTCAGCAACAACAGCGTCTTCTTCTCAATCCGCGAAACCTGCACCTGCGAAACCCCCAACTGATCGGCTATCTCCTGTTGCGTGCGGTATTCAAAATAGCGCATCCGTAAT
>Ga0123353_10000991_pt1 | contig 34807 bp, 33 predicted proteins | sample TergutLab28metaG_3_FD_92763 | JGI IMG/M metagenome (GOLD analysis project Ga0123353, IMG submission 92763) | Labiotermes labralis P3 segment gut microbial communities from Petit-Saut dam, French Guiana - Lab288 P3 | ecosystem: Host-associated > Arthropoda: Insects > Digestive system > Gut ... | reverse complement strand
GGATTCAGGATAGGTAGTACCAGATGTACCGCTATAGAGGACTGTGATAGTACCTAGACCGACTATACCAGAAGCAGCAGAGACTGCTACTGCTTGAGAAGAGGCGTTATAGACCAGAGCTGTGGGGAGAGTGAACTCGAGGTCTGAGGTGGTGGGAGTGAAGAATTCTGGGTCTCCGCAGGTGTTGGCTAAAGGGTTTTCATCAAGAATGCCATATTGTGGAGCGATAATGGGGCTTGCTGGGAATCTAGCGGAGACCGCGCTGTTATTGCTCAAGATTATGCTATTTGGAGCAAGAACGGAGGACGAGGGTGTTATTCTGATTAACCGCGCATCTACTGAAAAAGGTCCGTTATTGATAATACAAAAATCTTGAACGTCTGTAGTCGCGCCAATTGTGATGACATAGTCCAGGAAATGAGCATTATCGGATGACACAACAGTGTTGTTGCGTAATTGATTTAAATGTAGGTTATCTGATGATTGTCTGGTGAATTGGATTATGGTGTCTATGGTACTATCGTTGTCAAAAGTGAAACTATTATCGGTGATATCTGCGTAGTTTGAACTTACATAGATTAAGTATGTAGCTCGGTGTCCTTCGTAAGTGAAATTATTGTTTTTTACATGATGCTTGAAGTCGGAATTACTGAGCTGTATGAATCCGTTGGTACCAGTTCGGGTGGGATATTCATCAAAGAACCAGCTTTCTCCTTGGGAAAAGGTATTATTGGATATATTGCCCTGAATGCCGCCGGATAAGACTACGCTTGAGACTCTTGCTTCGGGAGCTGTGATTGTATTGTTCGTAATTTCCGCAATTGATCCGGTATCTCCCACAAAGGAAACTGCACGTATTCCATCGACAACGTTCAAAATGTTGTTATTCAATACGACTCTTGATGTTGCGGTTGCTGACCTAAACTGGACTAAACCGTGGGCATATTCGCCTCTCACTTGGAAATGCTGGGTGAGATCATTATCTTCAATGACGAGGTTTCCGTCTAATTTATCGACCCAGATTCCCGCTCTAGCGTCGGTAGTTATGGTGTTATTTACAATTACACCGTTTTTTGCTACCCTGGAATACTGCCTGATAATTTCAAGATCACTCTTGCCAGTTTGAATTATTTTATTGCCGGCAATGTAAAAGTAGTCGCTAGCTATGGTGATGATGGCATCAACATAGGGACTGTCTGTCGTAATAGTATTATCGATGATGTTCACGTAGAATTCTTCGTCAAGATTTGGCGTCTTGACCGTGATTGCTCCTTCGTCATCGCCGGCATTGATGAAAGTATTGCTCAGGATATTAAAGTTGGTAACTTTTCCGTAAAGGGCTTCGTGGTGGAACCCTCCTCCGATGTTTTCGAAATGATTATTCTGAACAGTTATCGAATCACCATATAGAATAAGCCCATGGCCTTCTGAGTTCAACCCTCTGTCCTGGTCAAATATAGCGGTATTAATATTGTAGAACCGATTGTTTTCGATAAGCACGTCGTGTGCTTTATAGCTATTGTCGCCAAGTTCAATTCCAATGACATTAAGAGTGAGATTTGAGGGATTGCCAAGATTGAATATATTGTTTCTTGCGATATATCCTGAATTTATATTACTTCTCAACAGCAGGGCATTGCGAGCTTTTGATACTTTATTGTCAGTAAACTCAACGCTTTCAATTCCGCTATTGGGGTGAGAATTGCGCGACCATACGAAGATGGTTGAGTCATTGTATTCATCTAGGTTGTAGAATTCGACATTGCTGATGTGCAGGTCTACGAACCCTATTGGGTCTGACAATAGAAATGTCCCGCTATTTTTGCGTATGTTAATGTCGTGCACGTATATATTGCGGGAGCAGGTGAAGAGCCCCGGATTTATTAAAGTTGATTTTCCCATGCCGTCTCCGAACATTTCTAAATTTTCCGTTACGGCAAGCGACATGCCGGCTAGATTATATTCGCCTTCCGGGAAACATAGGGCTTGCCCTGTGAGCTGCGTTTGATTAAAGGCGAGCCTGACCGCTGCGGAGTCGTTTGTCACTCCGTCGCCCGTAGCGCCGAAGTCGCGGACATTGACACAGAGCGTGATATTGGTAGAGGCTATGGTGAGAGAAAAGTTTCTAGTTGATGTCTCTTGATTTGCATCTGTCACTTGCACTGTGAAGTTGACTGTTCCCGCCGATGTTGGTGTTCCGCTGATAGTGCCGTCAGAAGAGAGGGTGAGTCCGCTGGGTAAAGCACCATTTTGTATGTTCCAGGTGTATGGGGCAGTGCCGCCTAGGGCAGACAGCGTGCGGCTATATTCGATCTTCGTTTTGCCATCGGGGAGTGCTGAAGTGATAATGATGGGTTCAAGTTCGGGAACTATATAATTATTTCCGCTGAAATTAAGAGCCACTACGCTTGAGCTACTAATATGGGTGGGGGGTCGAAGTAGATCGCAAAGTATGTAGGCGGTATTGTTCAAAAAGTTGAGCACGCTACCCGTTTGATGCGCCGTACCTGCGATGAAGACGAGATGGAGGCTATTTTTCATGATAAATTCGTTTTCTTCGACATCGATGATTGCGGTCGATTGTGCCGAACTGAAATGAATTGCGGCTGCGTTGGTATACATGGGCTGTGCTTGGATATTTTGCGTGATGATATTTCTTTTGATTGATGCTGAGCCTACAGTACCAGCCATCAAGGCGATGACTCGACGAGATTCTGTATAGATTTCGTTATCTTCAATAATAGCGCTGATGATGGGATACGAGCTGTGTTGTACCACCCCAAGTCCGGATAATGCACCTTCTGGTCCGTTAGTGAAGTTATCGTATAGATTTATGGTGTTGCGTCTTATAATAAATTTGTCCGCTTCTAATCTGATAACTCCCCTGTACTGGTCACCTGCACGTGCTTCTGCAGGTGCTGTGAGACTTATGTAATTGTCTTCTATAATGATGTGTGACCCATCAGATTCAGAGGCAGGACTTATTTTTACGACAATCGAACTGAAATTACCTCCTGCATTTATGAGTGTGTTACCGCTAATTAAGAGATTATTTGCTTTACTATATAAGGCTGTGGATGGTACGTGGTCTTCTATATGATTATTTAGAATTTGAATGTTGTCCCCGATGGCCAAGATCGAATATATAAGAGTGTGGGCATCAACATCGCTTTCTTCACCGCCAGATTCGGGCATTGGTCCGTAAACTCGTTCGATCGTATTGTTGCTTATGGTTACATTTGTGGCCCTTACCCAAGCATTTGCGCTGGTTACGGCTCCAACGGCAATGCCGTATAAGGGTCGCTCGATGTTTGGATCGCCCAGATCGGATAAGGTATTGTTGTTAATGAACCCTGAATTTATCCTACAAGAAAGCTGTAGGCCCGTTCTAAAGTACTGCATAGTGTTATTGGTGAAGATTACATTATCAATACCTCGATCTTCGTTTAATGCGCCATTATAACTTATCCATATAAATCTTGCGTTATCTCCAATTTGTTGTCCGTAAAACTTAACATTATTGATACTTAGGTTGGCCCAGGTGCCGATTTCGTGCCTACCGTAAATAAATTCATTGCTGCTAACTCCTCCGACGGTTCCACGTTTGAATATTGCGAGATTCTCCATCTCTAGATCGCCGTATAGATTTAGGTAATTTGGCTCATGTATGATTGTGCTGTCGCCATCACCAAATATATGGATTTTTTGGTAACGCAATGTCGTGCTTGCAGTACTCTGGAGATCTTCACCATACATTCTGTAGGTTCCTGCCGGTAAGTATAGGGCCTTACCGCTTCCTTGTGCGGATTGCAGAGCGGCTCTTATTGCCGCTGCATCGTTTGTAACTCCGTCTCCCTTTGCATTAAAATCCAGAACATTTATAAAATCGTCTTCATCTTGTAATGAGTCTAAGGGTTCAGCGCTGGCGGCGTCATGTATCCCGCCCATAATAGCGATAATTCCTAACGTGATAAAGCCAAGTCCGCCCATAATAGCGCAGACAGCTGCGGGTGGAAATTTTAATTTCAACCTAGATAGTTTGGAACGTCGGATGTGCATTGCGGTGACCCTATTCTCTCGCAAATTATGTCCAAAGTGTTTGTCTCTATACTCTTATAATATAAGTATATACGAAATCAGTGGAAATATCAAGACTTTTCTGATTGGGTTGGTGGTTTTCTGAATGAAAGTTTGAACCTATTTAAACATAAGATAAGATTAGTCCGAAGCGATGAGTCTACCCGAAAGGGCGATAGGCACAAAGAAACTAGCTGATAATTTTAATATATAATATAAAGTATGGAGAAAAAAATACAGAACCACAAGTTTTCACGTAGTAAAATGAGCAAAAGTTACATATTTGCATTTATATCAATATTCGTTTGGGCATCTACCGCAACAGTAACAAAATTGTTACTCGAAGATTTGAATAGCATACAAATATTGTGTGTTTCTATGTTTTTTGCATCTTTGACATTATTGATTGCAAATGTATTTTTAAAAAAGCTGTCGATAATAAAGCAATATAAAATAAAAGATTACATCACATTTTTCCTAACGGGGGTTATTGGGGTTTTCTGCTATTATCTTTTCCTATACCTTGCACTATTTTACCTACCAGCTCAAGAGGGATTCATTATAAATTATCTGTGGCCCGTAATGATAATAATATTTGCAAGAATATTATTGAAGGAAAAACTTACTCCCAAGAAACTGTTGGCTATAATTTTGTCGTTCATAGGTGTAGCTATTGTTGTTACAAAAGGCAATTTCGCAGAGTTCGATTTATCAAATCCTCTAGGGGTCATATTAGCAGTACTAGCCGCTGTTTCCTATGGACTGTTTTCGGTAATCGTCAAGAAGTACACCTATGATAAGACAATAAGCATGATGTTCTATTGCATAAGCGCCCTTGTTGTTTCTTCATTAGTAATGATCGTAACATCAGGAGTACCAACTCTAAATGCAATACAAATACTGGGATTAGGATGGATGGGAATATTTACTACTGCAATAGGTTTCACGGCCTGGGCATTTGCGCTGAAATACGGACATACACACAAAATTGCAAATCTGGCTTTTGTAACGCCATTCCTATCTTTGGTATACATTTATTTGTTTTTGGGAGAACAAATAAATATTTATTCTGTAATAGGGTTGATCGTGATTGTACTTGGCATTTTAATTCAAAACATAGAAGAGCGAAAAAGGATATCTGATACATCGTAGATGGTGTAGGTTTCCTTGAGGTGGTTTTTACTTAAATGACAAAATCAGATTATTTCTGGCAACCATTTCGGTGACTTGCCGGGATTTGCTTTTACTGTTAATCTATAAGATTAACAAAATCTTCAAGGGATTGGTTAACTTGATCAATGGCTTCAGGTGACAATCTATAGTCGTGGGCGCAATTGATCCACAGATACATCTTCGGATCGTTTAGCTCACTATAAATCGTTTTGACCGTGTCCAAACTAACATACTCATCGCGTGTTGCATGGATAATCAATTTTGCGCCATTGAAATTCTTTAAAACGCTCAACGGGTTATGTTTATTGCCGTCCTCAAAATATACCATTGGGAGCATGAATTTTACTTGTTCTTCTGTCTTGATGTTCCCGGGTGGAAGATCGCGATTTTCTGGCAGGTAATCGTTTACAAGTTCGTCTTTATTGGGCGGTGTTGGTGATGCATAAGAGGAGTTTATCAAGACCAATGCTTCTACGTGTGGGTTTGTTGAAGCCAGCATTGCAGTTGCGCCACCGCGACTGTGACCGAGCAAAAGAGTCTTCTTGTTCCCAAAGAGCGCAATGAGTTCGTTAATAGCTTGGACGTAAGTGGTTGTGGTATAGTCATGCAGATCGCCAGGGCTGTCCCATGTGCATGGTGGGTCAATAGCTATCACATGATAGCCGAGATTTGCTAGAAAATTGCCGTGACTTGTAAAATTTATGTAATCTTTCGTATCGAGTCGACCAGGCATGAGAATGCAGAATTTTTCTGAATCGCTGTTGCCGTATTCGTTGATGGCAATTTGGAAATTCTGAGTGACCACTATGCGCATGACTATAAGTTTACATTAACGGATATAGTTTTTCAAATTGTCTGAACCTGGCTTCATGAAGCTTATCTATGGTGCGGATGGAGGGAGTCGGACCCTCGTCTCATGCTTGGGAAGCATACATAATAGCCGTTATACGACACCCGCTAAAAAATGGCGGGCCCGACCGGATTCGAACCGGCGATCTCCTCCGTGACAGGGAGGCGTACTAAACCACTATACCACGAGCCCGCGTCAGGTTTTGCGGAACCTGTAGCTGTGATTATATAGGATGTTGGGGAAAGGCGCAAGGTGTTGTACAATGGAGGGATAGTGAAAGAACTGATTGCTGATTTTAAGTCGATTTATCGTAATGACCGAAGAGTGTTGGTGGTAATGATGATTTTGTTGGTGGTAGGGATAGGGCTGTTTCTGTTGCCGTTGATAAATTTGAATCCGGCGGTGTCGCGAACGTGGGTGAGGTATTCGGACATAAATAGTGGTTATGCGGAGGGGAGTTGGTGGTATTTATTGAGTTTTTCGGTGTTAGCGTTACTGATGAGTGCAGGGCATTGTTTGTTGGCGGCGCGATTGTACGCGAAACGAGGGGCAAGCGTGGCGATGTTGTTTTTGGTGGTGAGTATTGTGATTGTGATGGTGAGTATGGCATTTCTACTGAAGATACTCGGGAGAGGATAATGGCAAAAGACTTAGAGTTGCCTCTGGGAAAACGGACGCGGTGGTACCGTTTTTTTGAGATACTGCCCGGAATGTTGAGTTATTTGGTGATAATTATGTTGTTCGTTTTTTCATTAATTAGTCCTCTGATGGGGGCGATTTATTTATTGCTGATTATTATTATGATGTTGGTGAAGGCGATTGGGATTGCGGCGCGGACGGTGCAAGGTAATCGGATATTGAAGCGGGCGATGGCGGTGGATTGGACAAAGCGGTTGGGTGAGCTGGAAGATGCGCGGGAAAGTTACGATCGGCTGGCGGGGACGCGCAGTAGCGGGTATGAGTATGGGGAGCATATTGCTAATTTGCGGATGGTGGCAGCGGCGGAGGAAGAGTATTTTCCGAAGCCGAGTCAGTTGTATAATGCGGTGATTGTGGCGATGTACAATGAGAGTCTAGAGGTGTTGGTGCCGACGATTGAGAGTGTGCGAGATACAGATTATGATAGTAAGCGGATTATTTTTGTGTTGGCGTATGAGGGGCGGGGCGGGGAAGAGACTGAGCGGATGGCGCAGGAGTTGAAAAAACGATTTGAAGGTGTGTTTTTTGATTTTCTGCTGGTGAAACATCCGGATAAGGTGAAAAATGAGGTGATTGGTAAGGGTGGGAATATTACGAATGCGGGGCGAGCGCTGAGGGATTATGTGGAGGGGAAGGGGATGAGGTTTAGCGATGTGATTGTAACAACGCTAGATTCGGATAATCGGCCGCACCGGACGTATTTTGATTATGTAACGTATGAATATATTGTGCGTGAGGATAGGAAGCGGTTGAGTTATCAGCCGGTGTCGCTGTTTATGAATAATATTTGGGATGCGCCGGCGCCAATGCGGATGATTGCGGTGGGAAATTCATTTTGGAATATTATTTGCACGATGAGGCCGCATGCGCTGCGGAATTTTGCGTCGCATTCGCAACCGCTGGACGCTCTGGTGGAGATGGATTTTTGGAGTGTACGGACGATTGTGGAGGACGGACATCAATATTGGCGGAGTTTGTTTTATTTTGGCGGGGATTATGAGGTGGTGCCGATTCGGGTGCCGATTTATCAGGATGCGGTACTCAGTAGTACGTTGTGGCGGACGTTGAAAGCGCAGTTCGTGCAGTTGAGGCGATGGGATTATGGGGCGAGTGATGTGGCGTATGTGGGGACGCGGTTGTTTTCGCGCAAGCGGAAGATTGGGTTTTGGCGGTTGTTTCCGAAATTTGTGCGGTTGATGGATGGGCACATAACGCTGGCGGCGGTGGCGCCGATTGTGGCGTTTGGGGGATGGGTGCCGTTGATTACGAATGTGCAGTCGCGGGATCTATTGGCGTATAATTTGCCGAACGTGGTGGGGGCGATTCAGCTGGCGGCGAGTGCGGGGCTGTTTATAACTATTTTGCTGTCGATGAAGATGTTGCCGAAGCGACCGGAGAAATATAAGCGACGGCGGACGGTGCTGATGGTGGTGCAGTGGATATTGATGCCGGTGGTGTCGATCGTGTATAGTTCTTGTGCGGCGTTTTATGCGCAGACACGGTTGGTGTTGGGGCGATATATGGAGAAGTTTGAGGTGACGGATAAGGTGGTGAAGGGGTAGGGCTGCTTTGGTTTTGGGGTGACTAAAGCCCCTGCTTCTTGATGAAACAGGGGCTTTTTTAGTCTGAAATACCTATGCGTAGGTGTTAGTAGCGACTGGAGAGAAGATCTTCTGACAGATACTTTTATCGACTTGGTTACTGACTTGCTGGACGCAGAGTGCGAAAGTGCCTAGTCTGTTAATGTCGATATTGACAGAGATTACTAAGCCTGGATTGCCGAAAAAATGATTGGCGACCCTAATGGCGACGAGATTTTCGGCGGTAATCAAGAGAATATCTTGGTTCTCTTTACCAAGCACCTCCACGACAATTTTTTGGACATTAGGCTCGATGACAAGTTCCCTAACTACATCAGGGTCAATATGGCGACGACTTTTGACGAAGGCGCAGTTACCGTTGATATAATAGGGTAGCGTAGTGATCTGTTGCGGGGTAGGGGTGGTGCCCATGATTTATCCCTCCTTAAAGAGCAATTTATAGTGATTTTTTAGACACTCAAAATCTGGAGCCTCTGGGAGGCTGAGATGTCAGTGTAGCATACTTTTGGTGAAAAGTCAAGAAAAAAGTCTCCCGACATTGCTGCCGGGGCTTTTAATTTGGAACATGAGACTAATTGAGAAGAGACCGGGAGGGGACTAGAGAGGTTTTTTGCCGAGTCGGTTCATTTCCTCATATACGGGATTGATGTTGCCGCGCTCGTCGGTGATCGCGTCGGCGAGCTTATAGGCCATGCCGATGATGAGGACATAGTCGTTGGCGTGGTGCTCTTTGACATACTCCCAGCCGTTCCAGGCTTCATTGTCCTGATATTGCATGATGAGATCCTGGGCTCGTCTGCATCCGTCGACGTAGCGGTCGTGATTTATGCGATCAATTGGGATGCCGTCGTCGAAGTGCTCGGAGAGTAACTGGAGGGCGCCGATGTAATCCTGGAGAGCTCCGAGCCAGTGCCCGAGAGTGCCTTCGTCGCATTCGCCGTCGTAGACTTGGGTGGCGGAGATGTGTCCGGCGCGTTTTTTGCAGTCGTGCTCGACGAGAGGGTTAAATCCCTTATTCTCCGAGCAAGTGGGGCAAAGACCATCCATGATGGCCAGGATCCGATTGATTGCGTGCTCACGTTTGAGCGGGAGTGCTTGTTGGACTTGTTCCGTTAGCGTAAAGGGCATATCTGATTCCACCTTTCAGCGTATTATCTCTTCATTGTAGCACACTTTTATGTTTTTGTCAATAGGAAAATGGCGATAACAGGGGTGAGGGGGGCGTTATTTGGCCTTTTCGGCGATGAAAATGAAGGGTTGATCACCGTCGGGGAAGGTGGGTTGTTCGAAATGAGTGATTTTGAGGCCGGATTTGTGGAAAATGGGGACGATGGTGTCGAGTTGGTGGCGATTCCAATATTCGGTGAGACCGGTGGAGTTGATGTTGCAACCACTTTCGGAGTGACAGGTGTTGGTGAATACGAGGAGGAATTTGCCGTTTTTGGTCAAGGAAACGGTGATTTTCTTGAATAATTCGATGATTTGTGGAGGGTCGAAGAATTGGACGAGGTGAAAGGCGACAACAGCGTCGAATTTACCGTCTTTTTCGTCTAATTGTAGTACGTTTTTGGTGATGAAGTGGCACTTGGGACAGCGTTTGCGAGCGGCTTTTATCATGTTTTCGGAAAAGTCGAGGGCGGTGACAGAGAAGCCGTGGTCATGGTAGTATTTGGCGAGTAGGCCGGGGCCACAGCCGAGGTCGAGGATGTTTTTGCCGGGGAGGGAAGAGTTGAACTGGGCGAAAAGCGGATAGCTAAAGATGTTTGGTAGGTAATTTTCGGCATCAGCGGTGGCGTCGGCGACGGTGAGGGGGTCGTTGTAAGTGGCGAGATTGAGGGCAGTGGCGTCAATCTTATTTTGTGGTTTTTTCATATGAATTCTCCTTGGTTGGTGGGCGCTGAGGGATTCGAACCCCCGACCCTCTCGGTGTAAACGAGATGCTCTAGCCAGCTGAGCTAAGCGCCCCTTTTCTATTATAACAGATACGTCAGTTGGGCGTGGAGAATTCCTGGTTGGATTATGGTATTATTAGGATAAGTGTTATTTGTTTGGCAATATTAAAACAAATGGAATAAGGAGAATTTTAAATGAATCCAGAACAACCTGATATAGATACGTCGCCGAATGTTTTTGCGGGCGGTGCAGACGTAGGACAGCAGCCACAATTGGAGCAGCCACAGATGGCGGGATTGGTAGCGCAGCCGGAGAAGAAAAGCAAAATGGGGTTGGTAGTTGGTTTAATTATTGGATTGGTATTGGGGGCGGCAATAACGGCGGCGGTGTTTATTTTGGTGCAGGGGGAAGATGATGATGTTGGTGGGGCTAATGATAATAATGGCGTGGACGACGATAATAAGGATAATATTAACGATGATGGCGGCAATATTAATAGCAATGGTTCAGTTAGCGTGGAGGAGGGACTAAGGGCGCAGAAGAATACACAACGTGAGGATGACTTAAAACGTTTTGCGACAACAGTAACAGACTTTCAGAGTAATAACTCTGGGAGACTGCCGTTTGAAGCTGGCTCTCCACCCAGCATGAGTGATACTTTTATACAACGGTATATAGATTCTAGGTGTAGTAAGGCGGGTTTCCGTGTAGTACCTACTGGCTGCGGGGATAGATTTACTGATCCGGATGGTACGACGTACACTTTTGCTCCGGTGGGCAATCTTGCTACACTGTCGAACGATAGAAATGTAGTAGATCTTGGTAGAAATAATGATTTGGATCATGTTATTTATGTGGCACAGGGTTTTGTTTGCGGTTCTACTGCAGGCACGGTGAGACTGGGGACTGGGAATCGTCAATTTGCACTATTTATGATTCTTGAGGGTGGCGATATTATCTGTGAAGACAACCAGTAAAAGGCTGAGGCATATTTGTGGTAAAATTGGGGGATAAAGGAAAGGTTGTTATGTCAAATTCAGAATCAGTAGAGAAAATGCGACACACGCTGAGCCATATTTTGGCGGGAGCGGTGAAGGATTTGTATGGCACGACAACGACGGTGAAGTTTGGGATTGGTCCGGCGGTGGAGAATGGGTTTTATTATGATATTGATTTTGGGGCGATGAAGGTGGAAGAGGAGCGATTGGCGGAGATTGAGGGGAGGATGCGGGAGATGATTGCGGAAAAATTGCCGATTGTGCGGGAGGAGAAGACGAAGGAGGAGGCGCTGGCGTGGGCGAAGGTAGAGAGGCAGAATTACAAGAAAGAATTGATTGAAGAATTGCCGGAGGGGGAGACGATCGCATTTTATACGCTGGGGGATTTTACGGATTTGTGTCGGGGACCGCATGAGGAAAATACGGGTGAGGTGGGGGCGTTTAAGTTGATGCGGGTGAGTGGGGCGTATTGGAAGGGCGATGAGAAGCGCGAGCAGATGACGCGGATTTTTGGAGTGGCGTTCGCGACGCAGGAGGAGTTGGACGGGTATTTGAAGATGATGGAGGAGGCGAAAAAGCGGGATCATCGGAAGTTGGGCAGGGAATTGGATTTGTTTTGTTTTTCGGAGTTGGTGGGGAGTGGACTGCCGATGTTTACGCCGAGGGGGACGGTGATAAGAGAAAAGTTAGACGAGTTGGCGCAAGGGTATCGGGAACGTTGTGGGTATCAGAGGGTTTGGATTCCGCATGTTGCAAACGTAGAACTTTACAAAATCTCTGGGCATTATGAGAAGTTTCCGGAATTGTTGAGATTTACTTCGGATGAGTCGGGTGACGAATTGGCGTTGAAACCGGTGAGCTGTCCGCACCATTCGCAGATTTTTGCAAGCGTACCACGGAGTTATAAGGAGTTGCCGGTGAAGTTTTTGGAAACGACGCAGGTGTATCGTGATGAGAAAAAAGGTGAATTGGGAGGATTGAGTCGGGTGAGGGCGATTACGCAGGATGATAGTCATGTGTTTTGTACGGAGGATCAAGTGGAGGGGGTGTTTGGTGAGCTGATTGAGTCGGCGAAAGATCTATATGAGACGGTGGGTATGAAATTGAAATTGAGATTGTCGTTTAGGGATGATGGAGATGGATATATCGGAGATGTGAAGATGTGGGAGAAGGCAGAGCAATCTATTCGAAAGATGGCGGATAAGTTTGAGATGGACTATGAAGTTGGAGTGGGAGAGGCGGCGATGTATGGGCCGAAGATGGATTTTATGGCGGTGGATGCACTGGGTAGGGAGTGGCAGTTGGCGACGGTGCAATTGGATTATGCGTTGCCAGACCGGTTTGGATTGGAGTATACAGATAAGGATGGGAAGAAAAAAGCGCCGATTATGGTACACTGCGCGTTATTGGGTGCGATTGAGAGATTTATGAGTATATTTATTGAGCACACGGGTGGATGGTTCCCGTTGTGGTGCGCGCCGGAGCAGGTGAGAGTACTGACGATAAATGACAGCGTTGCGGATTATGTTGTAAAAATTACAACAGTTTTGGATGGATTGGTGTTGGAAAAGCCTCTGGAGCATAATGAGTTGCGCTATAGTGTGGATGCGAGGAATGAATCGTTGGGGAAGAAGATTCGGGAGGCGGTGGATATGAAGATTCCGATGATTTTGATTGTGGGACCGAAGGATATGGAGGCAGGGGAGGTGAGTGTGAGATTAAAGGATGAAGAGAAGAAGGTGAAATTGGAAGATTTGGCGGAGTTTATAAAGGGTTGTAATTAGTGATAAAGGCGATAATTTTTGATTGTTTTGGGGTGCTAAGGAGTGATATTTATGTGGTGATAAAGAAAAAGTACCCGGAACTGCAATCTAACCCTAAATTGGCGATGCAGATCAATAAGGTGGGGGCGCAGGTTGATTTGGGCTTATTGACTTCTGAGGATAGAAGGAAGAATGTGGCGGTCATGCTGGATAGTATGGGGGTGGATGGAGAGGCAGAGATAGGACAAGCGATTAGTGAAATGCGGATAAATGCTGAGCTGCTGGGTGAGATCAAAAAGTTGCGCGAGAAGTTTAAGGTGGGGCTATTGAGCAATACGGGTCCGGGTTTTTGGAGTCATTTTGACGAGAAAGAGTTGAGGGAGTATTTTGATGATATAGTGTTGTCTTATGAAGTAGGGGCGAGAAAGCCAGATGCGGGGATTTTTGAATTAGTGGCGAAACGGTTGGGGGTTTTGACAGCAGAATGTGTGTTTGTGGATGACCAGGAGAAGAATGTGCGGGCGGCGGAGGGTTGTGGGATGAAGGGGATTGTGTATGAGTGGGGGATGGATATTCGGGCGGCGCTCATGCTTGAACTGCGAAAATAGAACATTTTATTATGCTGGGGTGAGAAAAAGTGTTATATTGATAGTAAGTGGGAATCTAAACGATGGCTTAGGCTGTCGAACTTTAACAAAAAGGAGTGATTTTTTATGGCAGCGGGCTATGGTTATAGCCGAGGCGTGACACTTGTTCCGATGACGCAGACGATGCGTGATTTTATGTTGAGAGGTATTAGGCAGCAAGGCGAGGGAGTGTTTCCAAGGTTGAAAGAAGAAGATGTCGCAGAGGTAGTAAGTATACCACAGTTTGCGAATACCGAAAATCTAGCGGTAGTCAATGGCGATTTGAATGGACGTGATGTGATAATAGGCTATTCGTATGAGCCGCCAATAATTCCAAGTATATGGGATTTAGAGCTGACCATGCAGGCGGTTAATTTGGCAGGAGCGGATAGGATTACAGTGTTGGCGTGCTATGCACCGTTGAGCAGAGGAGACAAGAAAGACCAACATCATGGCTCGATCTCTTTCAAGGCTTTTGCAGATAAATTGAACTTTTATAGGGCAGGCTTATTAACGTTCGATTTGCACTCGCCAGTAACATTGGGGTTCTTTGATTACCCATCGAGAATGTTGTCATTGAGGAATGTTATGATGGGGAAGATAAGGGAGTTAGGTGTTGATTTTGACGTACTAGTTTCGACTGATGTAGGTTGGGCGAAGACAGTTTGGAAATGGGCCGACGGCTTATTGTACCCCGATCGTTACCTAGGAGAGGGAATAGTGAATAAACGGCGGAAAGGTAATGACGATTGTGCAGAGGCTACTCGATACTTTGGCGACCCTGTGCGATACATGCGAGTATTGCTACCCGATGACGAGGTTGAAACGTTCGGGTCTATGTTTGAAGCGGGAGGAATCATGAAAAGAAAGGGTGCGCGCAGTACTTGGGCGGTGGCGTATCATGGAGTTTTGGCTGGCCCGGCGATTGATAGATTGAGAGAGTCGTCGATTGAGAAGTTAATTGTTACTAACACCGTGCCGATACCGGATTGGAAGATAGAGCAGGCAGCAGGGAAGATGGACGTAGTGGATATCTCTGGTTTTGCTATGGAAGCCGTTCGGAAATGGTATGCGGGAGAATCACTCAAAAGCGTAATCGAATATGCGTATTAGAGATAAAGACGGATATTTGATGACATGGGCCCGTGGTTTATTCACGGGCCTTTGTCTATTCAGACGCTAGGTATTTTAACGTGGTATGATATGGGGATGAAGGATAGGGTTTTCGGGGGGTTGAATGAGGCGCAGAGGGAGGCGGTGGAGATTTTGAGCGGGCCGCTACTAATTTTGGCGGGGGCGGGGAGTGGGAAGACGAAGACTCTGACGCACCGGATTGCGAATTTGTTGGTGCATGGGGTGGCACCATCTGAGATTTTGGCGTTGACGTTTACGAATAAGGCGGCGCGGGAGATGCGGGGGCGATTGGCGGTGCTACTGGATCGGGAGAATAATTGGTCGTTTATGCCGTGGATGGGGACGTTTCACTCGATCTGTGTGAAGATTTTGCGGATAGAATCCGAAAATGTGGGGTTGGGGCGGAATTTTGTGATTTATGATACGGATGATCGGTTGGCGTTGATAAAGCGAGTGATGAAGGGGCTGAAGGTGAGCGATAAGCAGATTAAGCCGAAGGCGGTGGAAGTGGCGATTAGCAAGGCGAAGAATGATGGGGTGGATCCGGAGGGATATGCCTTGGAGGCGTATTATCCTAATCAACGGGCGATTGCACAGGTATATGAGGGGTACGAGAAGGCGAAGTGGGAGGCGGAGGCGCTGGATTTTGATGATTTGTTGCTGGTGGTGGCGAAGATGTTGCGGGATAATGTTGGCGTGCGGGAACGGTGGCGGCGGAAATTTCGACATATTTTGATTGATGAATATCAGGATACGAATCGGATTCAGTATGAAATTGTACGGTTGCTGGTGAATGATGAACAGAATATTTGCGTGGTGGGGGATGATTGGCAGTCGATTTATTCGTGGCGGGGGGCGGACTACCGGAATATTTTGAATTTTGAGCGGGATTTTCCGGGGGCGAAGGTGATTAAGTTGGAGCAAAATTATCGGAGTACGCAGAATATTTTGGATGCGTCGCAGGCGGTGATTATGAAAAACGTGCAGAGGACGGATAAGGTGTTGTTTACGGAGGCGGGAGCGGGGAATCCGGTGGTGATTGAGCGGCTGCGGGATGAGCAGGAGGAGGCGGAGTGGGTGGCGCGGAGGATTTTGGAATCGGGGCGGAAGTTTTCGGATTTTGCGGTGCTTTACCGCACGAATGCGCAGAGTTATGCGTTTGAGCGGGCGTTTATTGGAGCGATGATACCGTATAAGCTGGTGGGGGGAGTGCGGTTTTATGATCGGAAAGAGGTGAAGGATATTTTGGCGTACCTGCATTTGGTGGTGAATCCGCGGGACAGCGTGGCGTTGTCACGGGTGATGAATGTGCCGGCGCGGGGGATTGGGGAGGTGAGTGTGGGGCGGATTTTGGCTGGGGAAACGGAGAAATTGACGGCGAAAACTTTGCGGGGATATGAGGGGTTTTTGCGGTTGTTGGCGGATTTGAGGGTAAAGAATGACGGGGGGGTGGGTCCGGCGGAATTGATTGCGGAACTGATAGATAGATTGAAGTATCGGGAGTATTTGAATGAAGGGGATGAGTTGAAGGCGGAGGAGAGGATTGAGAATTTGACGGTGTTGATGGGGGAGGCGGATGCATATGCATCGTTGGATGAATTTCTGGCGGATGCGGCGCTGATGAGTTCGGCGGATGAGAGTGCGGAGGGGAATGCAGTGACGTTGATGACATTGCATGCAGCGAAGGGGTTGGAGTTTCCGGTGGTGTTTTTGGTGGGGATGGAGGATGGATTATTGCCACATGCGCGGAGCGGGTTTGAGTCGGAGGATGATTTGGAGGAGGAGAGGCGGTTGGCGTATGTAGGGATGACGCGGGCGATGGAGGAGTTGCTGTTGAGCTATGCAATGAGTCGATTTGCATTTGGGGGGAGGAAATATGGGTTTCCGTCGCGGTTTTTGACGGATTTGGGGCACGATCCGTATGGGTTGCGGGGGGATGGGGATGAATTCGGGGCGGAGGACGACCCATTTCCGGATGATGATTTGCCGGTGTGGGAGTAACCGGTTGACAGGGGAGGGAATTGTTGGTAAAATTTGGGTATTATAAACTCAGTAAATGGCATGGTGGACAGGCGCATTTGCTTTAACCAAAGGAGTAATAGTGAAAGAATATGAACTGACTGTGCTGGTTCATCCTGATTTGGAGGGGAGTTTGCAGACAGTCGTGGATAAAGTGGGGGTTTTGATCACGGAAAACGGGGGAAAAATCACTAAGGAAACTAATGAAGGAAAAAAGAAGCTCGCTTATGCTATCTTAAAACAGACTTTTGCGATATATTGCTATTTCGAGGCGGAGTTGCCCCCGGCGGCGCCAGCCAAGATTTCATCCGTCCTGAATATAACTGATGAAGTAATACGTTATTTATTGGTTCTGAAGGACGAGAAGAGAGCGAAGGCGGAAGCGAAGCAAAAGGCGCGCAAGCCTCAAGAAGAAATTAAAGAAGAGGAGGAATAAAAAATGGCTCGTGGTTTTAGTAAAGCAATTATCATGGGGAATTTGACGCGGGATCCGGAGATGCGATCGACGCCGAGTGGGGCGCAGGTGTGTGGTTTTTCAGTGGCGGTGAACCGGACCTATAAGGATAGTTCGGGTCAACAGCAAGAAGCGGTAAGCTTTATTGACTGTTCGGCTTGGGGGAAGGCGGGGGAGATTATTGCGCAATATGCACGGAAGGGGAGTGGGATTATGGTGTCTGGGCGCTTGGATCAGAGAAGTTGGGAGGATAAGGAGGGGCAGAAGCGATCTAGGGTGGAGATTGTGGTGGAAGACTTTAACTTTTTGGGTGGTGGTAGCGGGGGCGGGTCACGCAATAGTGGAGCTTCTGACGGGGATAGTTCTGTTGCCGAGACGGCCGATGTGGCCGATGTGGCGCCGAGCGATATTAGTGACGACCCGATTGATTTAAGTGAGATTCCGTTCTAAGGAGAATTATGAAAAGACTGAAGAATGATCCAAATTTGTATTTTGACTATCGCGACGTGAAGACTTTGTCGCGGTATGTGGATACGTATGGTCGGATTGAGCCAATTGCAAAGACCGGTTTGTCGGCGAAACAACAGAGACAGTTGGCGGTGGCGGTGAAACGAGCGCGGCATTTGGCACTGATGCCATTTGCAGCAACGGCATAGTATATGTTTGGTCCGACGGATTTAAAGAAAAATGTTTTAATTACTTTGGATGGACAACCGTTTAAGGTGGTTGAGTATGCGCAGAAAGTGATGGGACGGGGCGGGTCGATCGTGAATGTGAAGCTGAAGAATATGGTAACAGGGGCGGTGATACCGAAGACGTTTAAGGGGCAGGAGAAGATTGAACCGGCAGAGGTGGCGAGCCGGAAAGTGCAGTATTTGTATGATGATGGTGCGGGTTTTTTCTTCATGGATCCGGTGAATTTTGAGCAGTTTGAACTGAATAGAGAGTTGGTGGGCTCAGCTAGGGACTTTATGCGCGAGGGAGATGAGGTGGAAGTACAGTTTTATAATGGGGTGCCGATAAACTTGGTTTTGCCGAAAAATGTGTGGTTGGCGGTGAGCTATACGGAGACGGCAGTGAAGGGGGATACGAGCTCGTCGATTGTGAAGGATGCGACTTTGGAGACGGGGGTGGTGGTAAAAGTACCGGCGTTTATCAAGACGGGGGATGTGGTGAGTGTGGATACGGAGTCTTATGCGTATCGCGAACGCAAAAAGTGATAGTCGTAAGACTTTGGTGATTGTGGGGCCGACGGGGAGCGGGAAGACTGGGGTGGCGGTGAATCTAGCTTTGCGGTTGGGTGGGGAAGTGATTTCAGCAGATTCGCGGGCGATATATAGGGGGATGGATATTGGGACGGCGAAACCTAGTGTTTCGGAGATGCAAGGAGTGAGGCATTTTGGGTTTGATTTGGTGGAGCCGGGGGAACGGTTTACGGTGGTAGATTTTCAAGAATATTGTCGGGAGGTGATGGCGGATATTAGGGCGCGAGGAAAGTTGCCGATTATTGCCGGTGGAACAGGGCTGTATGTAGATGCGGTGCTGTATGATTACGGTTTTTCTGACATTGTGAAAAAGACTTGTTCGGATAGAACAGAGATGAGTTCGGACTTTGTGGTGGTTGGCGTCAAATGGGAACGGGATGAATTGAGGGCGAGACTGGCCGAAAGAGCGAATAAATTATTTGCTCAAGATATTGTGGGGGAGACGAAGCGGTTGGTGAGGCAGTATGGTTGGGAGAATGAGGCGATGAAGGCCAATATTTATCCGATTGTGTGGAGAATGATGGAGGATGAGATTACGGAGGATGAGGCGAAAGAACTATCTGTGTTTGAAGATTGGCATTTGGCGAAGAGACAGATGACTTGGTTGGCGCGGAATAAAAATATTATATGGTTGAGACTAGACGAAATAGAGAATTACGTATACAATTTGTATAGATGAGTAAAGAAAGCCCACGACCACTAGAAAAGTTATTCGGGTCGAAGACCAGGGCGAAGTTGTTGGCGTTGTTTTTTGAGAATCCGAGTAAATCTTATTATGTGCGTGAGATTACGCGGGTGATTGGAGAGCAGATTAATTCGGTGAGGCGGGAGTTGACGAATCTGAATGCGTTGGGATTGGTGAAAATTGAGACTTATGAGAATAAAGTTTATTATTCAGCAAATAGTAAACATCCGTTTACGCGTCCGTTGATTGAGATTTTTACGAAAAAGGTTAATACAGTTGTGGATATGGATGTGCCGAGGATAGGTTGGGATGAGTATGTGCGGCCGGTCAAACATATATTGCGAGCTTTGGTGGTGACGAATCGAGTGCCGGGGCAGGAGGGAGTGGACATGTTGATTGTGGGTGATGATCGGGCGAAGAAACTGACGCATTGGGCAGAAGTGGTGGAGAAGAAGCAGGGTAAGCCGTTGAATTATGTAATTTTGTCGCGGGAGGATTATTTGTATCGTAAGAGTTTGAAGGATAGATTTATCGCGGATATCTTTACGTTGGATGTTGCGACGAAGATTGATCCGGAGAAAATTTTGTAAGGAGGGCAGGCGTGATGTTTGAGATTGAACTAAAAAATCCAGACGAAATAAGTATCAAAACCAAGGATAGAATAATAAATGTCAATGTCGCACAATCTACGATTATGGCTGGGTTGGCGGTGGGGACGATCAAGGGAGCGGGTGAATTCGAGATTGGCGAGACGACGATAAATGGGGTGGCGACTGGTTTGGGCGGGGTGATTTACAAAATTGAGATCGGGGATATGTCGATTGGCGTGATTGGCAGTGAAGTGAAAAATGAGGATTTGGATGAACTTTTGCCGATTGATATTCTGGGAACGAGCGTGAGTAGTGTAGTTGGAGTAGTGCAACCGAAGATTGTGATACCGATGGGTAATATGGATTTTGCAGAGTTGAAGGCGAGTGTGAAAATTGAGAAGCGGCTGAAGATAAAAAATGCGGCGGCTTTGCCGGCGGTGATGGAAATATACAAGCTGGACTAGCTGTTGAGGTTGATTTTGGGTTATATATGGGGTATAATTGGTGGATTATGGCAATATGTGAAGTTACCGGGAAAGGCAAGACGTACGGGCACAACGTGAGTTTTTCTCAGAAGAAGACGCGTAAGGTGTTTAAGCCGAATATTCAGAAGCGAACCCTAGAGGTGGATGGCAAGAAGACGAAAGTGAATGTGTCGACGGGGGCGTTGAGAACGCTCCGCAAAAAAGGTGTGATTAAATAGTGGATTTTGGGTATCTGGCGATAGTATTGGTGGTGATACTGGTGTCGATGGTTTTGCATGAGTTGATGCACGGTTTGACGGCTTTTTGGTTGGGAGATGATACAGCGAAGGCGCAGGGGAGGTTGACGCTGAATCCGCTGAAGCATCTGGACCCGTTTATGTCCGTATTGTTGCCACTGGTATTGGCAATGACTGGTGGGCCGGTATTTGGCGGAGCGAAACCGGTGCAGATTGATACGCGGAATTTGAAATTTAGGGAGTGGGGGTTTGCGTTGGTGGCGATTGCGGGACCGCTGACTAATCTAACTTTGGCATTTTTGGGTTTTTTGGTAGGACATTTTACGGGGGTAATATATGATGATGTGGGGTTTTGGACGAGTTTTGCAACCACTTTTGTATTGGTAAATTTGGGTTTTTGTATTTTTAATCTGTTACCGATACCACCCCTGGATGGAAGTAGGGTATTGTATGCGATTATGCCGGATTTTGTGCGACGGGTGATGGAGAATATGGAGAGATGGGGAATTGTGATTGTATTTTTGCTGATAATGGTATTTGGGGTAGGTTTTAGTGAGTTTATGAGGGGAGCGATGACGGGGGTGCTGAATGTTTTTGAGTGGATAGTGTGGTAAAATAGAAGTAGCCCTGAGCGGGTCGCACATGATTTTCCTGAATAATCATTGTTTTAGGGAGTTCGTGGCTTGTCTCTTTGGAGACATCGCATAAGAGCATACCCACCTTGGTCAAACCAAGGAAAAACAGGCAATTTGCTCAGGGTTTTTTGATGTCGATTATGTTAAGATAGAAGAGAATGAAGCAGAGGATACGAGTAGTCGGGATTGTGCGGAAGGGGGGAGAGGTGTTGTTGTTGAAGCGGGCTGGGGGGCGGGCGGAAACGGTGTCTTTATATGAATTGCCGACGGGAAAGATTCATTTTGGTGAACAGCCGGAAGAAGCGATGACTAGGATCATTTATGATTATATGAGTGAACGAGCGGAGACGATTAAGTTGTTGGACGCGATAACGTTTGTGGACTTGAAGGGCGCTAGCAGGCTGGGAAATCTGTATATAGTGTATGAATTGGGAGTTGAAGGGGATTCTGTCAAAATTACAACAGAGCGACACAGTGCCTATAGGTGGGTGTCAGAGCAAGAAATCAGGGGTATTGCGTTGGATGAGGCTTCACTTTCGGTATTGGAGATTGTAGCTGGTAAACAGAAGAATGTTGTAAAAAATATCGACTATAGAGGTGGATTGAATGTGGCGACGGTGTATGTGGATGGCGGCAGTCGAGGGAACCCGGGTCCGTCTGGAGTGGGTTATCATATTGTGGGGGCAGACGGTACGGTGCTACGGCAGGGCGGGGAGTTTCTGGGATTTTCTACCAGTCGGGTGGCAGAGTACTATGGGTTGAAAGAGGGAGTGGAGCAAGCTTTGGAGTTGGGGTTGAAATCAGTACGATTCATGAGTGATAGTTTGATGTTGGTAAGTCAGATGAATGGGGTGTATGCAGTGAAGAATCAGGATTTAGTGCCGATTTATAATGATATTTGGGAATTATTGAACGGATTGGACTCTTATAGTTTTGAGCATGTATCGAGGATGCGTAATGCGGAGGCGGATAGGGAAGTAAATCGAGTAATAGATGAGCACTTGAAAAGAGAGCATAATTAGTGTTAAACTATGAATGGCTCGAACAGATGGCCGCTGGCAGATAATGCGAGAGGAAAGTCCGGGCAGCATAGGAAAAGATAGTCGCTAACGGCGACCGCCCGTAAGGGTAGGGAAAGTGCCACAGAAACGATACCGCCGAAAGGTAAGGGTGAAATGAGTAGTGTAAGAGACTACAGATGGGCGTGGCGACATGCCTGTGAGGTAAACCCTATCTGCTGCAAGGAGACCTAGATACAGTGTTCCGCTGATGGTCGCTCACCGCTAGAAGCGTGGAGTAATCTGCGTTCTAGATAGATGGTCATCGACTGCTTTATGCAGTTACAGAACCCGGCTTATGTGAGAGCCACCTTAAAGACAACAAAAGAAGTAGCAGGGGTATTTTTCTCGATAAATCACTCGAATCGAGAAAAATACCCCTGCTACTTCTTTTGTTGTCTTATTTAGCTTGCTTGACGATTTCGGTGAAGGTGGCGGGTTCGTTGACGGCGAGGTCGGCGAGGACTTTGCGGTCAAGCTCGATACCTTTTTTCTTCATGCCGCTAATCAGTTGGCTGTAGCTGGTGTCGTTTTCGCGAGCGGCGTTGTTGATGCGAGTGATCCAGAGAGAGCGCAGGTCGCGCTTACGGTTGCGACGATCACGATAGGCGTAGCGGAGGGATTTGATGACGCCTTGCTTGGCCATACGATAGCTGCGGGTGCGATAATGCTGCATGCCTTTGGCGGCCTTGAGGATCTTTTTGTGCTGTTTGCGGGCTGGGACGCTTCGTTTGATTCTCATGGCTAGACTCCCAAAGCTTTCTTGATGTTTTTGGCGTTTTTACCCTGGATAACAGCGGCGGTTTTCATGTTGCGCTTGCGGGCTTTGCTTTTTTTGGCCAGAATATGATTACCAAAGGCGCGTTGGCGAACGAGCTTGCCGCTGCCAGTAATCTTGATGCGTTTTTTGGTGCCCTTGTGGGTTTTAAGTTTTGGCATGGATGTACCTTTCCTGCTTTAGTTTATATATTACGACACTTTGGGGTGCAGGGAACCGGTGGGTGCCAGTGCGTTACTTGCGCCTTACAGAGAAGGACAAGTTGCGTCCGCTCATTTGGGGATTGCCTTCGACGATGATGTCGGATCCGAGCAAGTCGATGATTTTTTTGGCTAACTCGTCGCCGATTTCTTTATGGGCCATTTCGCGTCCACGAAAGACAAGCATGATTTTGACGCGATTGCCATCATCGAGGAATTCCTTGATTTTGCGGATTTTAATATTGAGGTCATTTTCCCCAATCTTTAAACCAAGCCGGATTTGTTTGAGTTCGCTACTTTTGCTCTTTCTCTTGGCGCGACTCTGCTCCTTCATCTTTTGGTACTGATATTTGCCCCAGTCGATGACCTTTACGACGGGCGGGTTGGCATTTGCAGATATTTCTACAAGGTCAACTCCGGCATCGCGGGCAATAAGTTGAGCGTCGCGACTAGACATGACGCCTAGCTGTTCTCCACTGCTACCAATTACGCGGACCTCTGGATAGCGGATCTCTCCGTTTATTCGAGTATGTGCATTGTTACTTATGGTAGCCCTAATCCTTTCTGACTTGTTTTACAGGGTATATTCTAGCAGATTTGATAGTTTTGCACAAGATTTATTTCTTGCGGTATTGGAGAGCCTCTGACAGGTGGGTTTCGTTGATTTGCGGAGCTGATTCGAGGTCGGCGATGGTGGCGGCAACTTTGATGACCTTGAAATAGGCACGGGCGGACAAATCTAGGGCTTTGCTGGCATGATTGAGGAGTTTTTTGGCGCTCGCAGATAGATTCAATTGCTGGCTGACTTGACTGGAAGATAGCGAGGAATTGTAAAAGTCGGACCTGTGGTAGCGTTGGCGTTGGTTGGCAACAGCGGTCTGGATTTGGGATTTGGCGGAGTCGTGCTCGGTGGTTTTGTTGGGTGTGGGTTGGATGAGGTCGGTATTTTTAACTTTGGCGACGTCGACGATGAGGTCGATACGGTCGAGGAGGGGACCAGAGAGCTTTTTGGAGTAGTTGATGAGTTGATTGATGGTGCAGGTGCACTCGCGGGTGGAGCCGGCAAAGCCACAAGGACAAGGATTCATGGCTGAGATAAGCATGAAATCGGCGGGGTAGGTGGTTTTTTGACCGACGCGGGATATGGAGATTTGCTTGTCTTCTAGGGGCTGGCGGAGGGCTTCGAGGACGCTGCGGGGGTATTCTGGCAGTTCGTCGAGAAAAAGGACCCCAAAATGAGCGAGGGAAATTTCTCCAGGAGAGGCAAGCGGTCCGCCACCAATGAGGGAGATGGGCGATGCGGTATGATGGGGGCTGCGAAAGGGGCGGTGATGGACGATGTCTTGGGAGAGACCACCAAGGGAGTGGATCTTGGTGATGGCGACTTTTTCGTCGTCAGAGGGTTCAGGGAGGAGGTTGAGGGCGGCTTTGGCGAGCATGGTCTTGCCGGCGCCAGGTGGACCAGAGATGAGGATGTTGTGACGGCCGGCGATGGCGATGGTGATGGCGCGCTTGGCTTGTTGTTGACCGTGGATGTGGTCGAGGATAATGGAGGAAGTGATTATTGCTGGGCTTTCGGGGGTGATGTTGGCTGGGGTAATTTTGGCTTCGCCTTTGAGGTGGAGGAAAAGAGATTTGAGATTGGTAACACCTATGAGATTGACGTCGGAGACCAGGGAGGCTTGGGGGAGATTGGCTTGGGGGAGGTAGATTTCGGTGATGCCAGCGTATTTGGCGGCTTCGATGATGTTGATGATACCGCGGACGGGACGGAGTTGGCCGGTGAGGGAGAGTTCGCCGACGAAGAGCTTGTGGTCGAGATCGGTCTGGAGGAGCTGATTGGATAGGATCATGACGGCGAGGGCGATGGGGAGGTCAAGATAGGCACCGTCTTTATGAAGGTCGGCGGGAGCTAGGTTGACGGTGACTTTTTTGTCAGGGAAGTCGAAAAGGGAGTTGCGCAGGGCGGAGCGGACGCGATCCTTGCTCTCGTCGATGGTTTTGTTAGCCATGCCGACGATATTGAATGCAGGAAGACCTCGACTGCAGTCTCCTTCAACTTCTATGATGTGGCCTTGATAACCTTGAGGTAGGGCAGAGAAAACTTTTGCAATCATGGCGCGCAGTATAGCGTGGTTAGTATTGATTTAAAAGCATGAGTATGATATAATTTTTGGGTTGGGGCTGACAAAGCTTAGACGAATTATTAACATGCTACTTTGCGAACCGAGTTATACCGTAAGTATAATTTTAACTGCAGACAAATCTGCGAAGCATGTGCTTTTTGCGCCTGCTTATGCCTAAGTTTTCTTAGGTCGGTTTATATGTGAGCCACCATAGCGTATGGATTGTAATATTATGCTGGTAAGGTGGTCGACTTAATCGATCGATCGCTCGAAAAGTTTGATTGTGACGTGCGGAAGTTTTGTTTATTCCAGCTTTTGCAAATTGTCGAGATGAAAGAATAAACTATGTTCGTAGAAGGGTAGTGTGAGGTTTTTCGGACCCGGAGGCAGTATCCGGCAGCTCCACCACGTCCAAGTCGAGCCTTTTAAAGTCGCTTTCAAATGAATTTGAAAGCAACTTTTTGTGGCTCGCCTTCTCCTTTTACCCCACCCGGGTTCCAGCCCGGGCGGGGACCCCTAGGGGATCCCGGGGACGGATTGATCATGGCCTGTTCCTAGTTTCGTCTGTCGTTACAGAATGAAAACGCTCCTCAGAAGCAGATATTATTTCAAAAGCTGGCTTGCCTTCTCTTCTCGCCTCGTTGCTTCGGAATGGGGTCCTTTTTGTGAGTTATAGCTCAATGATATCACCGTCTTTTGGGGCGGTGACATTCTTTGGTAGATTCGATAGAGAATAGCCTTCACCACGATGGATTAGATAAAAATGTTTTTCAGGGTATTGCTTGGCATATTCCAGTATTCCATCTAGGTTTAGATGACCATAGGTGTTGGCTTCTTTGAGAGTACTATCTAGAAAGAGGATCTGGGATTGCTCGACGATAGCGTCTAGGCCGGGACATTTGGCGGAATCGCCAGAAAAACCAAGCTGGTTGATTTGGTAGCCATTGCATGGGACGCAAGCGCCGTGCAGCACTGTGTGGGCGGTGATATTGTAATTGTCTAGCTGAACATTGTTATCGGTGAGTTCTAGGTAGGTCATACTATCTACATAGTTGATAGGCCTCTCTTCATTAGCGAAGTATATGCGTACGATGTCTTTAATTGCATTTTTGATGTCTTTCGGGCCAATGATGGTAAGAGGTTGTAGCGTTTGCCCGTAAATTACGAGGCGTTTCGCCAGAAAGGTAATCATGTCGGAAAGATGGTCTGAGTGGTGGTGAGTGATAATGATGTATTTGATTTTGCTGATATCTGCATGCAATGTTTGGAGTTGGCGGATAGTGCTGGTGCCAATGTCAAAGAGTATAGCTTCGTCTATCAGAAAACTGGTGAGTGGTGCCGCGCTGGCTCCTATGGAGCCAGTTCCTAGGAACTGTAATTTCATATTTGTATATTATCAGCAAAGTGAGAGACCGGCAACTGCGAGGAAAGCCGGTCTCTCGATGTAGAGTGTGGAGTTATTTTGGACCTTTTTGTTTTTGGCCTTTGAGTAAAAATTTTATTCAAAAGCTACCCCTATAATAGGCGGATAAAATGCTCATGTCAATAGGCTTTCGTAGATAATTTTTATGAGTTTTCCACAGGATAAAATATAATAATTGCTGTAATGTCTGCTTTCGGACGCGTTTTGGGCCAGGGAATTTGAAGTATGAGTCTACGTACCCATGATTTTAGAGCCCCTCGGTTTACATTGGCAGTTACATGATGCGTCTGGACAGACAAAAAAGTAATTACCATGTAAAATGGTGGTATGAAGGAATGCCCGTTTTGTAAGCCGATGAAAGTCTTAGTAGAAAATGAGTTGGCGCGTGTGCTGGCGAGTGATCCGCGGTTGACGTTTGGGCATTTGCTGGTGGTGCCGAAGCGACATGTTGAGCAGCCATGGGAAATGGGTGACGACGAGATGTTGGCTGTGTGGACGTTAATGAAGAAATATCAAAAAGTTTTGACGGAGCGGGTGGGTACTGGTTGTGATGTGCGGGAAAATTATCGACCATTTTTGACGCAGGGTCGACTGAAAGTCGATCACGTGCACTGGCACTTAATCCCACGGACTGACAAAGACGATATTTATATGAAGAGCCAAATTGGAGAAAGGGGACTATTTCAGGATTTGCAGGACGAGGAGCTAGCCAAGCTTAGGGAAGTGCTGTTGTAGAGTGTACAACATAGGTTGTTTGTTGTGTTTTTTACAACAAAACGATTTTTGAAGTTTGTATCTGGAAAACAGAGGAATGTTGTAAAAAATACATGTAAATTGAATAAAATTATTGTTGACTTTTATGCTTAAATTTGATATGCTGAGGGCGTGCCATAATAAAAACAAAAACGCACAGAAGAGTTAGAAAGAAGGGGATTTGGCGAAGGGAAAGGTTATTTCTAGCCATAAATTACAATTAGGAATAGCCTGAGCTCCGCCAAAGAGTAGCCGAGAGGCTACGAGCGTAGAGCGCGTGAGATCCAATTATCGTTTGCACCTTAAATACCCAAAGTAACGATAAGGGAACTTATGAGGATTTGCTTCACTATAAGTGAAGCGGTCAAAGTCTCGAGAGCGGGATTAAAAGTTGCGGCTATAAGTAGTATACAATTGGCTGGATAACTTACCCGCTCGAGAGCCAAGTCTTGTAGGGAGAATAACAGCAGAGGAAGTGACAGAAGATCAGTATTTGTGGTAGAATTTGCTTATGACTAGAACTGACCGAGTTTTTATACTAATGAGCTTATCAGCGGTGATTCTCCTTGCAACGATGATGAATCTAACGACCCCGTCGGAGATTGGTCCGTTAGGGGTTTTAGTTTTTTTTACGTTTATGTATTTAATCAGTTTAGGGGTGATGGTGGGGTTGTGCAGAATATTTTTTGCACTGAGAGGGAAGCTGAAAAAGAACAAAGCGAGAGTTGGTGTAAGAAGGAGCTATTATTACGGTTCGGTGTTGGCGTTTGTGCCGATAATTTTGATTTTTATGAGGTCGTTTGGGGAACTGAACGTTTTGGAGATAGCTTTGGTGGTCTTTTTTGCGTTAGTTGGATGTTTTTATATAACTAAAAGAGCTTAAGCGTGATACAATGGGGGCATGGACAACGAAGGAGGAGGAGCCAAGGAGGCAGTTACGGTAGCTCCTGAAGCTATGAATGAGATGGGGAAGGAGGCGGATTTTGGTGTGGCGGAGACGACACCGGTGGTAAGCGAGCAGGCGTCAGAAGCGCCGGTGACGCCGGCGGGAGAGGCGGTGGCGGCGGTTTTGCCACCAGTCCCGGTGATGAATAGGACGGACGATAGTGGTGTACAGAATGACGATGCGCCGACGGTGGCTCGAGACGCGGAGCGGATGCCGAAAGAATATGCAAAGCATCTGGTGGAGATTATGCGGAAATACAAACAAGACCCGCATCAGCTGCAACGCTCGGTAACGGATTTGAAATGGGATTATATGCGCAAGGCGTTTGGACGTAAATTAGGAGATGGGTTGGATGGAAAGTCAAAAAGCTAGACGACTAGGAGAGGCGGGCGGTGATGAGTGACTTGTTTTCGGGTGTTGTAATAATTACAGTAATAGTGGTAGCGCTAGTGATTATTTGGCTAGTGATAGTAAAAGCTGGGCGAGAACGGAAGGATTATGAGCGGGGACTAAAGATGGTGCCGATGTTGATTCATCTGCCTCCGAGCACGGATGATATTGAAGGTGGGGGTAGGGATGAGCGAGATGTGATTAACGAGACGATATCAGAAGCGCAGGTGATGTATAGCATCATTGCTTCGACAGCGGTAAAGGGCTTCAAGAGCAAAGTGTATGGTCAGAGACACATGGCTTTTGAGATTGTGGCGCATGATGGTTTTATTAAATACTATGCAGTGGTGCCGGCAGTTTTGACAGAGACGATTAAGCAGGCGATTGCGGCGGCCTATCCGACGGCGCGATTGGAGGAAGTGGAGGATGCGAATTTCTTTAATGAGGAGGGTAAGATTGCGGGGACGGTGGGTGGAGAGTTGATCTTAAAAGAAGATTATTGGTATCCGATTGCGACTTATGAGGAGTCGAAGCGAGATGCGAGCTTGGCGTTATTAAATGCGATGTCGGTGGCAAAGAAGGGAGATGGGATAGCATTGCAGATATTGTTTCGTCCGGCGGATGAGGTCTGGACGAAAAAGTCGTTAGAGCGAGTACAAAGGATGAAAGAGGGGAAGAAAACGCGTAGACGTTCGAATAATTTGCTGGAACGGGCGGTGATGGGAGTGGGGTATTTGGCGGTGGATGTGGCGGAAGCGTTGTGGAAGCCACCGGAGACACGCGAAAAAGAGAAGTCGGAAGAGAAAGTCTTGACTAATTTAGAGCAAGAGGAAGTACAGCGAATTGAGGAGAAGACGAAATATCCGGGGTTTGAGACGCTGGTGCGTATTGTGGCTAGCTCGGCGACGAAGGCGCGTTCTGAGGTGTTATTGGGTGGGGTGGTGGCAATTTTCTCACAGTTTGATTTGCCGAACAATAATGGGTTTAGATATGATGCATTGAAGGATATTGAGGGGTTGAGTCGAGATTATGTGCTGAGGCTGTTTCCGCAGGATGATGACAGTAATATTCTGAACAGTGTGGAGATGGCGACGCTGTTTCATCTGCCAGCTCAAAATGCGATTCCGACCAGTCAGGTGGAGAGACAACTGACGAAGCAGGTGGATGGACCGGCGAAGTTGGTGGAGGATGGGGTACTACTGGGGATAAACGAGTTTCGGGGGGAGCAGAAGGAAATCAGGTTGGCCGAGGATGATAGGCGTCGACATGTTTATGTGATTGGCTCTACTGGTAGTGGTAAGTCGGTATTTATGATGAACGTTGCTTATCAGGACATGATGGATGGGCGGGGATTTGCGTTTATTGATCCGCATGGTGATGCAGTGGAAATGTTGATGAGTAAGGTACCGCCGGAGCGGATTGACGATGTGATTTATTTTGATCCAGGAGATGTAGAGAATCCGATTGGGATGAATATGTTTGAATTTACGGATCCGGAGCAGAAGGACTTTATCGTGCAAGAGGGGATAAATATGCTACAGAGCTTGTATGATCCTGGTAATCAAGGGTTTTTCGGACCGCGGGCACATCATATGTTTAGAAATGCGGCGCTACTTTTGATGAGTAGCCCGGAGGGAGCGACGTTTATAGATATTCCGCGGTGTTTTATTGATCCGGAGTTTGTGAAAGCGAAGCTGAAGCACGTGACGGACAAGACAGTATATGATTATTGGACAAAGGAATTCCCGGCGAGTCAGCGGAGTAATGATGCGGGTGAGGTAATTACTTGGTTTGTGAGTAAATGGGGTCCGTTCTTGAGTAATCAGATGATGCGGAATATTTTGGGGCAGGAGAAGAGCGGATTCAATATTCGCGAAGTAATGGATGGGAAGAAAATCTTGCTGGTGAATTTGAGCAAAGGGAAGATGGGCGAATTGAATTCGAAGTTGTTGGGTATGATTTTTGTAATGAAGTTCCAGACGGCGGCGATGAGTCGGGCAGATACCCTGGAAGATCAGCGGACGGATTTTTGTCTGTTTGTGGATGAGTTTCAGAATTTTTCGACGGAGAGTTTTTCGACGATTCTTTCTGAGGCGCGGAAGTATCGGCTGAATTTGGTGCTGGCGAACCAGTTTATGACGCAGTTGACGGATCAAATACGAGAGGGAGTGCTGGGGAATGTGGGGACGATTATGTCGGGGCGATTGGGGGTGACGGATGCGGAGTTGATGGAGAAGGCGTTTACGCCGGTGTTTAATGCAGAGGATCTGCATAAATTGGCGAACTATTCGGTGATTGCGACGGTGATGATGTTTAGTGTGCCAAGTGCACCGTTTACGATGAAATTATTACCGCCGATGGGGGATAGTAATGCGGAGCTTTTGAAGACTTTACGGGTGTATTCGGCGACGAAGTATGGGAGGACACGAGTTGAAGTGGATCGCGAAATAAATGCCCGGTTGGCCGCTCCGGACGACTCTGCAGCGCGCCCTGCGTCGTCGAATGCGCCAAATACTGCTCCTTCCGTTGCTCCAGATTCCTTGGATAATCAAGATACTAAAGTAGCAAGACCTGGAGGGACGACTGCGCCACCTCCACCACCAAAGAATTTCTTGGATAGTTGGTTGGAGAAGAAAGCGGCGCTGGAAGACGAGCAAAGGCAGAAGATGGTAGCGGAAACGACGAAGATTATCGAGACTGAAGTTCCTGTGATAAAGGAGCCTGCGAAGGCCAAGAAGAGTGCAGCATTGATTGGTAGTTTGGAGTCGGGAGTGAAGATTGAGCATGATACGACGGTGAGGGAACCCGAAGTAGCGATGTCGCCGCCGGCTGAAGACGCGAAAGCACAGAGTGAACCGGGGGAAACGGTGATAAAATTGAGATAAGCGTAATATGTAAAAATGTCGCACGGTGAAATACGACATTCTAGGGTTGAAAATAGAGGTGGGGTGTGATAGAATTATAAGATAGAAAACAGATTATAGAGAGGTAATATGGCTACCAAGCCCAATAGTTACGACAGTTCGCAAATTCAGGTCCTAGAGGGGTTAGAGCCGGTACGCAAGCGTCCGGGGATGTATATTGGTTCGACGGGAATTGACGGTTTGCATCACTTGTTGAAGGAAGTGGCTGATAATGCGGTAGATGAGGCGATTGCGGGATATGGGACGAAGGTTGACGTAGTGTTGTTGGCTGATGGTGGTGCGAAGGTGACGGATAATGGGCGGGGAATTCCAGTGGATATACACCCGAAGACCGGTAAGTCGACACTAGAGACGGTGCTGACGATGCTGCATGCAGGCGGGAAGTTTGGTGACGGCGGTTACAAGGTTTCGTCGGGCTTGCATGGGGTGGGCTCTTCGGTGGTGAATGCGCTGTCAACGAGGATGGTTGCAGAGGTTTACAGAGATGGTAAAGTTTATCGAATTGAGTTTGATAAGGGTAAACCGACGGGGGATTTGAAGGTGTTTGGCGAGGCGGAAGGGACGGGGACGGCGATTACGTTTTATCCGGATCCGGCAATTTTTAAAGAGACGGTGGAGTTTGATTATGATTGGGCGGTGAATTATTTGCGACACCAGGCGTATCTGACAAAGGGGGTGTTGGCGAGCCTGTATGATGAGCGGACGGGGAAGCGGGATGCGTTTTATTTTGAGGGGGGAATCAAGAGTTATGTAAAGAAATTGAATATCGGTAAGGAAGTGCTGGCGGAGGACATTTTTTATGTTGAGAAGGAGATTGAGGGTAGCGTGGTGGAAATTGCGGTGCAGCATAACGATACGTTCGCAGAGACGCTGAGGCCGTTTGCGAACAATGTCTTGACGCCGGATGGCGGGATGCATGTGATTGGCTTTCGCACAGCCTTAAATCGCGTAATAAATGACTATGCACGCAAAAATGGACTATTGAAAGAGAAGGAAGAGAATTTGACGGGGGATGATATTAAGGAAGGGCTGACGGCGGTGCTGTTGGTGAAGTTGCCGGATCCGCAGTTTGAGGGGCAGACGAAGAATAAGTTGGGGAATCCGGAGGTGAGGGGTTATGTCGATAAGGTGATGAGTGAGTACTTTGCGTATTATCTGGAAGAGAATCCAAATGTGGCGAAAAAGATTGTGGGGAAGGCAGCGTTGGCGGCGAGGGCGCGAAAGGCGGCACGAGCGGCGCGAGATAATGTGATTCGGAAGGGGGCGTTTGAGGGATTGAATTTGCCATCGAAGTTGTCAGATTGTTCTTCGAGAGATCGGACGGAGTGCGAATTGTTTATTGTGGAGGGTAAGTCGGCAGCGGGTTCAGCGAAAGAGGGACGCGACAGCAAGATCCAGGCGGTTTTGCCGTTGCGGGGCAAGGTGCTGAATACGGAGCGGGCGCGATTGGATAAGATGTTTGCGAATGCCGAACTGGTATCTTTGATCAAAGCTCTGGGGGTGGGGATTGGTGAGCAATTTGATATTGATGGGTTGCGTTACTACAAAATTGTATTTATGACCGATGCGGATGTGGATGGAGCGCATATTTCGACGCTGCTCTTGACGTTTTTCTTCCGGTATATGCCGGAGGTGATCAAGGGCGGACACGTGTATTTGGCAAAACCGCCGCTGTTTGGATTGGTTAAAGGTACGGGTGGGGCGCGAAAGATCGACTATATATATGATGAAGCGGAGCTGGAAAAGATTCTGGAGAAGAAAATTGAGGAAAGGCGCAAGGCGGGGACGAAAATAGATGAGAATGCGGAGCGGTTTAAGCAGGCAGGGTATAGTTCGCAGCAACGATTTAAGGGTTTGGGCGAAATGGATGCGGTGCAACTGTGGGAGACGACGATGAATCCGAAGAATCGAACTTTGGTGCGGGTGAATATTGAAGATGCTGAAAGAGCGGATGCGATATTTACGAAGTTGATGGGCGATGAAGTCGAAATGCGTAAGAATTTTATTCAGTCGAGAGCGAAAACGGTAGATCTGGATGACTTGGATTTCTAAGGAGGAATATGGCAGAGATTGATAAGAACAAATTAAATAACGAAGACAACTCGGACGACAGTGTGGTTGGCGGGGTGCCGGATGCAGCAGATGACAAGGGGTTGGATGAGCTGACGGATGGTGTTGTGGAAAATACTAAGATAGCGGTGGCGGGCGTGGAAGAATCGACGGTTGAAGATGTGATGGAAGATTCGTTCCTGAGGTATTCGATGTCAGTGATTATTGATCGGGCATTGCCGGATGTGCGAGATGGGTTGAAGCCGGTGCATCGGCGGATTCTGTATGCGATGGAAAAGAATGGCTGGAAGGCACCGCATGCAACGGTGAAGTCGGCGCGGGTGATTGGCGAGGTAATGGGGAAGTACCATCCGCATGGCGACTCTTCGATTTATGATGCAATGGTTAATCTGACGCAACCGTGGAAGATGCGTTATACGTTGGTGGAGGGGCAGGGTAATTTTGGTTCGATGGACGGGGATGAGGCGGCGGCGTCGCGTTATACGGAAGCACGGATGGATAAGGTGGGGGGAGAATTATTGGCGGATATCGAGAAGGAAACGGTGGATTTTCGAGATAATTTTGATGGCAGCGAAAAGGAGCCGGTAGTATTGCCGGCGGCGTTACCGAATATATTATTGAATGGGCAGATGGGGATTGCAGTGGGGATGGCGACGAATATGCCGCCACACAATTTGGCGGAGGTGGTGGATGCGACAGTGGCACAAATTGACGATCCGGAGATTTCTTTGGAGGGACTGCTGAAGTACGTGAAGGGACCGGATTTTCCGACGGGGGCAGAGGTGTATGGTGGAGAGCCGATGAAGCAGGCTTATGCGACTGGGCGGGGGTCGGTGACGATTCGGGCGGTGACGGAGATTGAGGAGCGGAAAAATGGACGGTTTAATATTGTGGTTTCGGAAGTGCCGTATGGGATGAGTAAAGAAAGTTTTGTGGAGAAAGTGCGGGAGTTAGTG
>Ga0123353_10000989_pt1 | contig 34868 bp, 30 predicted proteins | sample TergutLab28metaG_3_FD_92763 | JGI IMG/M metagenome (GOLD analysis project Ga0123353, IMG submission 92763) | Labiotermes labralis P3 segment gut microbial communities from Petit-Saut dam, French Guiana - Lab288 P3 | ecosystem: Host-associated > Arthropoda: Insects > Digestive system > Gut ... | reverse complement strand
CTAATCCGATCGTTCCCTGTCCAGCGATGACTGCAGCATCGTCATAAGCATGGACCATCACCATATTGCGTTCCTGTGCGATCTCCATAGCTCGTTGAATGCGTTCTGACGAAGAATTACCCACAAAGTGGATTTCAGCACCGTAGGATTTGCAAGCAGCAACTTTAGAAGGAGCAGGGTTTGAGGAAGTAACCACCACAGTATTGATGCCTAACATTTTCCCGGCATAGGCGGTGGCACAGCCACTGTTGCCTGATGATGCGGTAACTACTCCTCGCGCGCATTCCTCCTCAGTGAGCTGAAGCATTTTATTATACGACCCTCTGATTTTAAATGCTCCTGTCTGTTGAAAGTTTTCGCACTTAAAGTAGAGAGGCAGATGCAGAGAATCCCCTAACAGAGGACGATGCAAAAGAGGCGTCATGAAGACAACCTTAGCTATTCTTGCTCTGGCTTCCTGAACATCCTTAAGCCCGACGGCGAGAGACATATTAAACCCTCCTCATACCTTGTTTAAGCGGCTTAGCATCTTGTTGATCTCTTCTTGTTGCTGTTGGATAACCGTATCGAGGAGATCATTACAGGCCAGATAGGGTACGGTAATGCGACTGGCAGGATCGTCATGATGCTGCTGATTCCAGAGTTCTGCCGTTTGCAAAGCGTTCTCATTGCCTGCCCAAGCTCGTCTGGCAACTCCGCCCATAACATCCCAGGGCATAGCCATACTTAAAATACTATCTACACGCTCAGAGCCATCGAGAACCATGCCGAAACCACCGTTAATGGCTTTGCCTACTCCAACACCACCGCCATTATGCAGGGCTACCAGAGACATTCCTCGGGCTGCATTGCCGGCAAAGCATTGGATAGCCATATCCGCGGTCAGATTTGAACCATCCTTGATGTTCGAGGTCTCTCGAAAAGGAGAGTCAGTACCTCCTGTATCATGATGGTCGCGTCCAAGCATGACTGGCCCTATCTCTCCCAGGCGAACCATCTCATTAAACTTTAGAGCGATAGCCGTTCTTCCTGCTGCATCTTGGTAGAGAATTCTGGCTTGCGTACCGACCACCAGGTCATTCTTCTGCGCATCACGAATCCAGACCCAATTATCCCGATCCTGATAGCGCCGTTCGGGATCGATAAGCGACAATGCCGCTTTATCTGTTCGCGCTAAATCTTCGGCATTACCCGAAAGACATACCCAGCGGAAAGGACCATAACCGAAATCGAAGAGTTCCGGACCTAAAATATCTTCCACATAAGAAGGCCAGATGAAACCATCCAGGGTGTTTTCTCCATTCTTAGCTATCTCTGTTACACCCGAATCGAAAACTGCTTTGAGAAAACTGTTACCGTAATCAAAGAAATATGTTCCTTTAGCCGAAAGAGCTTCAATAGCCTCAAAGTGGCGCCGGAGACCAGCATCGACCAAACGACTAAAACCCTGAGGATCTTCGGTCAGCATTTTTGTGCGTTCCTCGAAACTCATACCTGCCGGACAGTAACCGCCTTCATACACTTCATGACAGGAAGTTTGATCTGAGAGGAGATCGATTTTACAGTCATGATCTAAAGCATATTCTAAAAGATCAACGATATTACCCTGATAAGCAATAGCTGTGGCTTCTCTGGTTTTCTGATACTTAGCAGCCAGATCAAACGCATCCGCCGGGTTGAGGGTAATTTCGTCGACCCAGCCTTGTTCATGTCTGGTCCTGACCCTGCTGGGATCCACTTCAGCGACCAGTGCTACTCCACCAGCAATCTTACCTGCTTTGCCCTGAGCACCGGACATTCCCCCCAAACCAGAGGACACGAAGAGGAGTCCCGACATGTCTTCTGCGCCAGGCACTAAGCGTCGTGAGGCGTTGAGCACTGTATTATAGGTTCCGTGGACGATCCCCTGAGGCCCGATATACATCCAGCCACCAGCGGTCATCTGGCCATAGTTGGTCACTCCCAGAGCTGCCAGCCTTTTAAAACTCTCTAAATCATCAGCAAGACCGACCAGGAGACCGTTAGTTATAATTACTCTGGGAGCCATGCTGTGTGAAGTAAATAGTCCAAGTGGGTGCCCTGACTCCACGACTAAAGTCGTCTCCGAAGTCAGTTCGGCAAGGTATTTCTTAAGTAAACGATACTGCATCCAGTTCTGACATACTTGTCCGGTTTCACCGTAAGTGACCAACTCATAAGGGTAAAGAGCCGTAGCGAAATCCAGATTGTTGTCTATCATGACCTGAAAAGCCTTTCCCTCGATGCATCTTCCCGGGTACTCCCAGATTGGCTTTCCGTACAGTCGGCCTTGTGGGCGGAAGCGATAGCCATATATCCGCCCGGTGTTCAGTAGTTCAGTCAGGAACTCCGGAGCCAGTTCCTGGTGGAACTCCTCTGGAATATACCGTAAAGCATTCTTCAGCGCTAAACGAATATCACTCTTCGATAACCTGGAACTACGGCGGGGTGCACGCCGGAAAGAGGGGTCCAGGTCTGGAGTCTTATCGGGGATATCGGATGCACTCAGGCGTATAGTACAATCGACTGGCATCAGTTTCCTCCTTGTTCCCTTGTGTTTAAATGTCTAACCTATTTATAAAGAATAGGTTAAATCAGTAGATCAGGTAATATAGAGGATTCCCCGTAATGAAGAGGGAATCCTCCCACGTAGAGCAGATCAGCGTACAAGGAGGTTAGCAGGTTTATGGGAGAAATGGTAATCGCTACTACCAGGAATAATACGATTCGACTCTTAGCAATAGATTCTCGCAATATCGTAGATGAAGCTCAGCGACGCCACGACTCTTGGCCGGTAGCTACAGCAGCTTTGGGTCGCACCCTAACCATGGCAGCCCTGATGAGCGCATCTCTCAACGATGAGCAGCGGTTAACTCTGAGGCTCCTGGGAGATGGCCCCCTGGGAGCCATTGTGGCCGATGTAGATCATTGTGGGCATGTACGTGGGTACGTCGAAAAACCGGACCTCTTCCTGCCTGTAAACAAGCTGGGAAAGCTCGATGTGGCATCCGCGGTAGGCAAAGGGATGCTTTATGTATCGAAAGATCTCGGTTTGGGAGAACCCTTCATCGGACAAGCTCCCCTGCTTTCGGGAGAGATCGCCGAGGATTTCTGCCTCTACTTTCAGGAATCGGAGCAAATCCCTACGGCAGTATCCTTGGGAGTTCTGGTCAATACCGATTATACTGTAGCTGCTGCCGGAGGCTATCTCATACAACTGATGCCAGGTAGTGATGAAGAGAGTATTCCCTACCTGGAACATCGCTTGCAAAACCTGCCTGGAGTTACCGAATTACTCATGAAACCATATAATCCTGCTGAAATACTTCAGATTCTTGTCGGAGAATGGGATGTAACTGTATTAGAAAGACGGGAAGCACATTTTACCTGTCGCTGCAGCAGAGAACGCACAATCTGGACTCTGGGAAGTCTTGGTAGCTCAGAACTTAACTCCTTGCTAGCTGAGCAAGAAGGTGCGGAAGTTACTTGTAATTTTTGCCGGGAACAGTATCGGTTCAGCGCTACCGAGTTACGGGAGTTAATCCGGAAAATCGATTGTATTTCATATATAGAGAATCAAACCTGATACTGCGCTGGCCAGGATGCATAAAATTGGATTGATTTTATATTTGCGAATAGCTACTACCATGACTAGTGCGATAGCGATGGCAACGAAGTTGCCTGGTACCCCGATACGTGTAGCCGCCGTCGTGGTCATTGGAGCCTTTCCCAGTGTATAGACAGCAGAGGCAATCAAGCCAATAACTACTGGTCGGATACCAGCGAGAACACCCTGAACATGGCGATTATCCTGGAAGCCATAGAAGAATCTGGCGATGGCAGTCACGATAATTACAGAGGGACAGATCATGCCGAAAGTTGCCACTAAAGCACCGCTGGGTCCTGCTGCCTTCATGCCCAGAAAGGTCGCCATGTTGACTCCGAATGGACCAGGAGACATGTTGGCTAAAGCTACACCTGCGTTGAAGCTGGCTAGATCTGTCCAACCATAAGTGAGACAAGCATCGAGTATCTGTTGAGTCATGGCATATCCTCCACCAACCGATACCGCTCCGATGGTGAAAAAGCTTAGGAAAAGATCCAGATACACCTGCATTTATTCCTGCCTCCTTTGCACCGTTTTTACCATCGACCAGGACCAGCCAATCAGTCCGGCAACCAATATGCACCATACGGCGCTTATACCCGCAAAGACAATGGCAGTAAAGCCTAAGACAGCGACTACCCAGCCAAAGGCATCCTTGACAGCAGACTCCCCCATTTTAAGCACTGCAGTTAAAATTAGGGCTACTACACAAGCGCTGATCCCCGTGAAGGCCGCATTCACCTGGGGATTGTCCTGAAACTGCAGGTAGAGTATAGATAACGAAGATATAATAAAAAACTGAGGGGTCGAGACTCCAACACAAGCTAGGATTGCTCCTGGCAGACCCGCCAGACGGTAACCGATGAATGTGCTGGTGTTGAGAGCGATTACACCGGGTACCGACTGAGCTATAGCGAAAATATCCAAAATATCCCTTGAATCCACCCAGCCTCGTCGGGAGACAAACTCCTCCTCCATCAGAGGGATCATGCCATATCCACCTCCGAATGCGACAGTTCCTATCTTGGCGGTGGATATAAAGATATCTTTTAATAATTTCCAATTAACCTTCGACAAATGGTTTCCTCCTATCTCTTCCTGAACTGCTGCATCATATTCCTGGAGCAGCATATGGGCAGTATACCACTATTTACCTACGCTCACCAGACCCATTTACGATATTTGATGGTATCAGTCAAGCAAAAATGGTATCTTGCAATACCCTTATAGCTGTGATATAATCCTTTTCGCCGTACCAGCGGGGCGTAGCGCAGTTTGGTAGCGCGTTTGGTTCGGGACCAAAAGGCCGGAGGTTCAAATCCTCTCGCCCCGACCATTGATCTATACAGGGGTGTCGTCCAGCGGCAGGACTCTGGTCTCCAAAACCAGGTACGGGAGTTCGAATCTCTCCACCCCTGCCAAACAGACTCTTTATTTATGAACCTTTAATATCTATTATAAAATCGCACGAAGTGGCAGATTATTTCTGCCACTTCGTGCTTATATCTGCATCTTCTGCTAATTCATCAAAACAGACCCCTCCATCTCTACAATGCAGCCGGAGGGGTCCTGGTGCTACTTGTCTTTAAAAAGTATATCTTTGCTTTTTCAGAAAAAAGCTGTTTGCAGCTGAAATAATAGCAGCCGCGATGATTGCTGTCCACCAACCGTTCACGTAGAATCCCGGGACCAAGCCAGAGGTCAGCATAACCATTGCACCATTCACTACGAAGTAAAAAAGGCCGAAGGTTAGTAAAGTCAACGGTATGGATAGGAACTGGAGTATCGGGCGCACCACCGCGTTAGCGATACCTAGAATAATCGCTGCTGCAACTGCAGATCCAAGGCTAATCACGGTTATCCCTGGCAGGATGTATGGTAGAGCCATCATAATCAGAATACTTACTAAGACAGAAGACATTTTCATCATCCTCCCGCTGCATTGATCTCAGGATTACTCATCTTTGGTTTCGGTAATGCGAATAGAACCATTACTTGTCCTGGCTGAAATTCGCACTCTCTTCCCATATCCTTCGAATCCGTTGGTAGTGCTTTGCATTCTGGTTGTTTTGTCGACTTTTAGTCCACCAATGGCACCAGGAAGGTCGACATGAATCTTCCCTGAGGTCTTGAGATCGAAATCATGAGCCAGGCTGCTGCAATCTCGCACTCCGACACTAATATTGCCATTAGATGTCGTAATATCAAAGGAGTTGGTCTCCTGTCTGCTGGTTGTAACCCGTACGCTGCCATTGGAGCTATGGGCAGCTAACAGTTCAATGTCCGTATCGCAGATTATGCTGCCATTGGAGCTGTTTAGCCTTGCTACTTTAGCTACGATATCACTTAGCTCTAAGCGACCGTTGGAGGTGCTGACTTCTAATCCCTGAGCATACAGGTCTTCAAGTAAAACCCTCCCGTTGGATCCCTTGAGATCCATCTCATACTGATAACAACGCGGTAGCCAAATCTCCACCGAAATGCCATTGTGGTTACCAACGAAGGCACGACCGTCTACAAACAGCATTTCAGGGGACTGGGAACAGATAAGCATATTATCGAGTTTTCCTTTGGCCTCATCAGCGCTACTAGCCTTGACAGTTGCATTAATTGTCATGCGAAAATAATCTTCGTTCCAGCCTCTGATGATAATACGCCCGTTGGCTGTATGCACATTGATTCGTATCTGCCTGGGAGCGGGAAGATAGGTATCCCGTGGCATATCCACCTTGTACTCTGAGGAAAAGTTGCCTTCCTGGACCATCTCGGTACGGAAGCTACTACCAAATATATCGAACCCTGGACTGCGCTCGAAGAAAGAGAACAATCCATCGAGGTAACCACCTTCACGAGTAGCTTCTTCAGCAGTCTCAGCTGCAGCGGCTCTCAGTTTGGCGGAGAGCCTGTCCGCTTCAGCACGTAAACGTTCTCCTTCTCTCTTGGCTTCTCGTTGAGCCTCTCGAGCCTCTTGCTGTGCTTCTCTGGCTTCGACCTTGGCCGAACGAGCTGCCTCTCTCAACTCTTCTCGCAGCTGCTTCTCTGCTTCCCGCATTTCGTGACGAACTTGCCTGGCTGCTTCTCTGGCTACGCGAGAAGCTTCCTTAGCGGTCTGCCTCAAGGCGTCTTTAAATTCTCGCTCATTACTAAAGGTAGTATCACCGAACAGGGTCTGATCATTATCGGCTTCTGCATCATCAATATCATCTTTGTCCGGAGTTAATGCGGCCGCTGGGCGAACCGGAGAGGGAGCGCTTACTGCCTCGAGCAGACGCTGTGCTTCCTCTACACTAATCTTGCCTTCCTTGAGCATCTCCAGGATCAGCAGCTTTTCATTTTTTTCTGACATAATAATCCTCCTCGTTTCGCATGTATCTTTCATCACTGGATCGCATTGCAGTGATATGTCTGAGACCTGGTTATATGATCTCTGGTTTTTGGATCGATTCTAATTCAATTACGCCCAACTCGAGGTTTCGCAGTTGTTGATCACTCTTGTTTAAAGAACTCACAGCATAGCTAATCAGCTCGTTGAAGTAGCGGGCTTCATCAGGGCGTTCCATAGTAAGATGCTGTTCCAGCAACGATCTACTTTCAATAACGGCAGCCATTTGTGTACGAGCAGTAGCCAGCTGAGATCTGATCCGATGCAGCACAGCATCAGTGGAACCCTTTAATGGGGTGCGGTTTATTGAAGCCCATTCCTGCTCCAAAGCCTGACAACGTATCTCCAGTTGTCGGAGAGCGTCGTGGAGTTGGTCAGCTAGAATGCTTAATCTTGATTGATCCAGGTTTGGCGGTTTGGTGGCCTCTGATCTTTGCAGAGGTACTGTAGTCGAGTTCCTCGCTTGGGATATGCGGCCTGTTTGCAACGCATGATCGACTTCACTGCGTATGCTCTGACGAAGGTCTCCCTGTTGAAGAAAAGAGCTGGTATTCTCTCTGTCTTTCCTTAGTAGAGCTTCGGGTCTGAAACGATGCATTTCCTGAGTTATACGATGCCTGATTTGACTATCCGACTCAACAGCCCGGGACGTGGAGCGACCCCGCTCTTTAACAGTTATCTGATCTGCTGGCATGTCCTGTGGGTTCATCAAGGCATCAAGTAGTTCCATTGCAGTTGTGCATGTGATCTTCAAAGTCTGAGCCATGTTTAGAATCCCGATTCGCTCGGCATGTTTTACTCCTGTTGGATCCTGTTGATTCTGATGAAGGATTTTTTCAGCCAGTATAACCAGAACTCTTGATTCGATAGATCTGGCATCCTTCATCTGCATTAACACAGAGATCTCTGCGAGTGCTTTAACGCTCAGTTCACCTCCCGGCATAATTCCAACCACTTTGTGAAAAATTGAAATCAGTGCCAAAGTCTGTGCCGAGGTAATCTCTCTGCTGCTTAACCATTGCAGAGTATGCATCCTGAGCTTCTTCAACTGCGGATCTGTCAGAGCATTGTTCTCCTCACTGAGAAGCTCCAGTATCTTACGTCCGTCTGCTGCTGCGATAGAGTTACACTCAACCAGTTCTATCACAACCAGTCTCTCTTCCTGCATCTATATCCCTCCTCGTCTTCTGAAGGGATTATATCATCATGGTGTCCATATGTCAATAGTTAAGTTAGAAAATATTATCGTATATATTATGTTTTAAAAGGGTGTGGATAAATGATAGTGATGATGGCCTTATCTGGAGATGTGCCACATTGGTCTGGATAATGTAAAGAAACTCCTCTTTTTAAGCCCAGGCTTAAAAAGAGGAGCTTCTACATGCAAAAGCTGAGAGTAAGGGAACAGCCGAAAGCCTGGCATCTTCATCTTCGATGAAAACGAAGATCCTCTCCGTCGAGGAGAAACACTCGACAACTCTCAGCAATTCTCGAGACTATTCTTGTCGCTGTGCCTCCTGGCCCCATCTCTTCTTCAAGATTATCCAAGGGCAGATTCGAGGTGAACACAGTCGGTAGCTTCGCTAAATATCTCTGATTAATCAATCCATAGAGTTTCTCCACCTCCCAGGAAGTGAAGCGCTCCACACCCAGATCATCCAGAAACAGAAGAGGAACCGTAGCCAGGTCCGTGAGAATGTAACCTTCATTCCCTGTGGCTTCGCTGTTATCCTTATCGTAAGTTGCGCGAATATTTACCAGGAGAGTGGAAGAGACAGTATAACGGACATCTATACCTTCAGCAATCAGACTATTGGCCATAGCTGCCACCAAATGGGTCTTCCCCACCCCGGGATTACCAAAGATGTAGAGACCGTACTCCACTTTAGCGTCGACCAGGTCCAGAACCAGCTGCTGACATGCATCAACGACCTTTAGTGCACGACTGTATTTGCTCTCTTGTTCCCCTCTGAGGCATTCATCAGAGTAGAAGTCTAGAGAAAATGTGGCGAAGGTCTGCTCTTTCATCCTCTGGCTTATCCCAGCTCTTTCCCTGCCAAGTGCTGCTCGTTGTTCATGAAAACACTCGCAGGCAACCCATGAGTCTCCCCTGCGGATTACCATCCGATCGTGGCAGACAGGGCAACGGTAAACAGGAGCGGCATAATCATCGGGCAAACCCAGGGATTCTAACAGCTCCATTCGTTGTTTACGCAGTCTTCCCAGCCGTGAAAGCCCCTGTTCAAGAGTGTTTTCAGGATATGAAGAGTTACCTTCAGAATCCCTGGTCAGAGCCCGTGGGAGAAGGCTCAACTCCTGAAGCAAGGCAGTTTCGACACCCAGAAGCTCAGGATGCTGTTCTCTTAGTGTTGCAATACGCTTATCTCTTTCAGTCTGTGCTTTGATCAACGCAGCTTCACTCAATGAGTCGATCAAACCTCTTCTTCCTTTCTACACTGGTTTCCTCGGTCTGGTTAATACTACCGACCCTAAACAGTGGTACGCCGCGCCTGCGACTCTTTGACACTGGCTGTGTCTGGTTAACTGCTGTCTCATCACCTCTGGCTTGCTGTCTGCGAGACTGATGATCATTATTAGCGGCTTCGACATCAGCCAGAGTGTGAACTCCCTGTATTTGCCAGTTGAGGAGAATGCGATCGATATATTTGAAGTTCAAAATCTTATTAAGCGCCGCAATGCGTAAAGCTTCACGGATTACTTCCGGGTCCCATTGATCCTCGGTCAGCCATTCCCGCATACGTTGGTACTCAAACTCGTTCATATACCGGAAGTATTTTTCGAAAAGCTGAACCAACTCGAGGAAGGGATCCTTTTCCTGAACTTCCCTCTTATCCTCAGGTATTTCTGTCCAGCTGATGAGGCTACTGTAAAGAAAGTGTAGAGGGGTATCCTGAGGTTTCATCTGTCCAGCGTCCTTCGCCAAATGTAAAAAACCCTTGACCTGTAAACTTTGCAGTAACATGGTAATCTCGCCACGACTGCGACGCATTTTTTCCATTAGATAGTCACTGAGAGGCAAATCACTTCCACTGGCAGAGTCCTGACAGCGAATGAGGTGGATAAGGAGAATCAACTCATCGCCACTTAGCTCGTAGTAATGATAAGCATCCAGAAGCAGGTTTGGTAGCAGAGTCACTCCCCCACTGTTAGTCAGCTGGCGCAGAGATACCGGGCTGTTATTACTCATAGCTATACCATCCTTTGACGGATCTGCCTGGAGTCAAGGTGATGATGGAAGCTTTTCCTTATCCGCGATCAGGAGATCCTCTTTTGCATGTTCTCTGTATCTCTCTCCGACACCTTCACCGTATTTCAGGCGCAGGAAAGCATGCACGGCTTCAGCAGACTTCACGCTCATACCCTTGAGATCCGATAATTCCTCCACACTGGCTAGAGCGAGTTTATCCAATCCTCCGTATGTTTTCAACAGAAGTCGAACTCGGGTTTTACCAATCCCTGGTATCTGCTCCAGTGCAGAGTTTAATGCCGAGTCATCCCGTAAGTCACGATGGTAGCTTACTGCGTAGCGATGAGCTTCGTCGCGTATCCTTTGCAGTAAGTGCAGAGCTTTACTGCGATGACTTAAGTTCAGAGGCATGCGATGCCCTTCAAGATAGATTAATTCATGTTGCTTAGCCAGGCCTATTGTAGTTATCTCCAGGTAACCAGTTTCCTTCATGCTCTCTCGCGCGGCCTGCAGCTGTCCTTTTCCACCATCGATCAGAACCAGGTCAGGGAGATTGGCGAATTTTATCTGACTTTGTAGTAACCGTCCTTCGGAGAGAGCAACTTTTTCGTCTGTAGCTCGCCTGAATCTTCTCGAAAGAACCTCTTGCATCGACGCATAATCATTGGGCCCCTCCACCAGCTTGATGCGAAATCGACGATACTCTTTACGAGCCGGGATACCCTGTTCAAAGACTACCATGGAAGCCACTGAGTAGTTCCCCTGAGTGTTGGATATATCATAGGCTTCGATACGCCAGGGAGCCTGCGGCAATTTAAGGTGTTCTGCCAGCTCTTCCAACGCCTGAGCTGCTTCCTGTCTGTCATTGTTGCGTCTGATCTGATCACGGCTAAGAACCTGCAGCGCGTTTTTTGCCGCCAACTCCACCAGTTCTACTCTTTCGCCTCTCTGAGGAACACGGATGGTAACCTTCCCGCCGCGTTTCTCGGCGATCCACCTGCGAATGACTTCATGCTCATCAGATAGCAGTTCATCCTGAAGAATTATCTGTGGAGGGATACTTTCGGCTCCCAGATAATACTGCTTCACGAAAGAGGTCAATATATCACTGCGATCCTGGTCGACTATGCCAGTCATGGCGAAATTGGATCTTCCGATTACTTTACCCTCTCGATGGAAGACAACTACTACCTGAGCTTCATTATCTTTACGTGCCATGGCAATGATATCCATATCCTCCTCCAGGTTTCCTTCGACACGTTGAGTTTCCTGGAGGCGTTGAATTGCTCGCAACTGGTCACGTATGGTCGCAGCACGCTCGAAGTTCATGTCGGAAGCTGCTGTTTCCATATCCTCCTGTAGAAGGCTGGATAACTCATCTCGTTTGCCTTCTAGGAAGAGTGTTAAAGGTTTTAGCATCAGCCGGTAGTCTGCTTCACTGATGGCTCCGATACAGGGACCACTGCATCTCTTGATATGGTGATCCAGACAGGCACGCTGTGGTGTCTGAGCTGGCAGGGATCTATTGCAGGTTCTCAAAGGGAAGACCTTCTTGAGAGCTTCCAGGGTTGGATAGACAGTTCGCCCGGGAAAAGGACCGAAGTAACGAGCACCGTCTTTATCCATGCGATGCACCACCGTCAGACGAGGGAAGGGGTCCTGGATGGATAGACGCAGGAAGGGATAATGATGATCATCACGGAGTAAGATATTGTAATGGGGTTGGTGCTGTTTAATCATGTTACTCTCGAGAATCAACGCTTCCAGTTCACTGGCGACGACGATCGTCTCGAAAGAAGCAATGTTTTGCACCAGAAGCACTGTCTTCGTATCTAAATGTCGTGACTGAAAATACGATCGTACCCTGGAGCGGAGGTTTACTGCCTTCCCGATATAGATCACCTGTCCGATAGCGTTCTTCATCAGGTAAACTCCAGGCTTGTCGGGGAGCAGCTTTAGTTCTTCATCGATGGCGAAAGGCATAAATCACCTCTGTTCATCAGGCTGATTCCAGACGTAACTGCTTAAGTAACGAAATGTCCCGTCTATACCCCGCATAGTCGCCATTGTCCGGTGTCTCCAAAATGCCTGGTAAACCTACCAAGGCGGTCATAGTCATCATTGCTCGGAAGCCTCCGACTCCTATACTGCCTTCTCCTATGTTGGCATGTCGGTCTTTGCGGGAAGCAAATGGTGTCAGGGAGTCATTAAGATGAAGAATCTTTAGAGCTGATAAACCTATCACAGCGTCGAAAATATCCAGAGTCTCCCGCCACCCTTTACTATCGTTGACAGGGTATCCTGCTGAAAAGGCATGACAAGTATCCAGGCAAATGCCTATCCATGGTGGGTCTCCGGCACGCCTTCTGATCTCTCCAAGTTCCTGAAAACTACTGCCAATGGTGTTACCGCTACCGGCGGTATTCTCCAGGAGCAGACAAACATCATCAGGCCAGTCCGTGCGCAGACTTTCAAGCATTTCGCTTATACGTTCATAGCCATATTCAAGACCTGCACCACCATGACTTCCCACATGAATTACCAGATAAGGTGCCCTCAGCAGGGAGGCTCTATGTAGTGACTCCTGAATTAGGTCATGGGATTTCCTAAAATTGTCTTCGTCCTTAGATGCCATATTGATCAGATATGCGCCGTGGACGACAAGAGGAAAGATACCTGCGTCCCTGACCAGATCTGCTGAACTCCCGAGAGCTGCTGCATCGGGAGCACTCATTCGCCAGGTAGTAGGGCTCCCGACAAAGACCTGCAGGCATTCTGCACCTATCTCTGTGGCAATTGATAACTGCCTGGTATACCCACCAGAGGTAGGCATATGATACCCTAAACGCACTTAGATCGACCCTCTCTGTGGCATCATGAGCCAAACGACATCAACGCAAAGCTGCATCGAGTTCCTTTAGTGCGTTGATTATGCTCAGTTTCTGAGGACAAGCTGCCTCACATGCTCCACAAGCTATGCAATGGCTGGCATCATGCTGCTCTTCGCTAAGGCGGGAATAGCTTTTTTTACCCTGCTCCCAGGCATCGAACATGGCTGCCGTATTATAGCGGGAGAAGCAGGCTGGAATATCCACACCCTGGGGGCAGGGCATGCAATATTTGCAATCGGTACAGTTCACCTTGATGCGGGCCTGCCAGGCTTTGGCTACAGCAGCGAGGAGGTTGCGTTCCTCCGGACTCATGTTACCTGTCACCATGCCTGGTAAACTGCAGATAGCGAGGTTATGCTCCACCTGTGCCATGGTGCTCATCCCGGATAGGATCAGAGACACTTCCGGCTGATCAGCCAACCATCGAAAAGCCCATTCTACCGGATGAGTAAACTCGTTACCATGTTCAAAAATAAAACGATGCACATCGACAAACTCCGCAGGATGGCGCTGCACCACCTGATCCTGCAGCTCTCGTTCCCCTCTTTGCAACATCTCGCTGATCTGAGAAGGCAGCCCTGCAGCCAGGCGTCCACCCCTTAAGGGTTCCATGACGACCACCGCCATCCCCTTGGCGTGAGCAGCCTGCAACCCCTGACGACCCGCTTGGTTGTCCACATCCAGGTAGTTATACTGGATCTGACAAAAATCCCAGGGGTACTCTGCAATTATCTCCTGAAAAGTTTCTGCTTTGTCATGGAAACTGAAACCATAGTGCTTGATCTTTCCTTGATCCTTGGCTCTCTGAGCCGCTGCAAAGACACCAAGTTCCTTGTACTTTAACCAGCGATCTCGTCCTAAACCGTGTTGTAGGTAATAGTCGATATGGTCGGTTTCGAGTTTCTGCAACTGGCGATCCAGATAGGAGCTAAAATCCTCTGCTGTTTCCAGGAGCCAGGTCGGACTCTTAGTCGCCAATTGTACGCGCTGACGATATCCATCTCTTAGAGCCTGTGCGACGATAAGTTCCGAATTACCTCCGTGATATCCCCAAGCGGAATCGACGTAATTAACACCGTTATCGAAAGCATGTCGCATCATTCGTATGGCTTCAGGTGCATCGATCTTGCTGTTCTCCCCATTTATGGTTGGCAGACGCATGGCTCCAAAACCCAGCAGGGACACCTGTTCTCCCAGAGAACCCATTTGACGTTGCTGCATGATACTACCCTCTTTCCTCTCAGATCTGTCGTTAGTTATTCAATGTAAAGCCTTGTCAATGGTTTTTAGCGTCTCGATGATGGGGATATGCTGAGGACAGACACTTTCGCAAGCACCGCAGGCGATACAGACAGTGGCATCTTTCTTTTCACCCACCAGGCTTGCGTAACGTTTCCTGGCTTGATCCCAGGTGTCGAACATGGAAGCACTGTTGTATCCCGAGAATAACTCCGGAATATTGATGCCCTGAGGACAAGCTGAACAGTACTGACACTCGGTGCAGGGGACCTTTATACGTTTACGCCAAAGGGAAGCAACCTCACTTATCAGGCTCTGTTCCTCACTGCTCATACATCCCACAGTCAGCTCCTCACTGCTGGTGATCGCCACGTTTTGCTCAACCTGTTCCAGGGTACTCATGCCAGAGAGGATGACAGTGGCTCCCGGCTGATCGGCAAGCCATCGTATAGCCCACTCCACTGGTGATCGATCCGGATGCATGCTGCTTAGCATCTCCCCAATCTCATCGGGTATTCCGGAAGCCAGACGACCGCCGCGCAACGGTTCCATGACGATGACCGGAATGCCTCTGGCCGCGGCAGCCTGAAGCCCGGCTTTCCCTGCCTGGTAATCTACATCCAGATAGTTATATTGAATCTGGCAGAAATCCCAGGGGTACGCATCCAGGATCTCCTGAAATACGTCAAGACTATCATGGAAGGAAAAGCCAAAGTAGCGGATCTTACCTGCAGCCTTGGCAGCCTGTCCGCGCTGGAACAAATCCATCTCCTTAAATTGTTGCCAACCATCCCGGCTCAGTGAATGCTGCAGATAGAAGTCGATGCAGTCCGTCTCCAACCTTTGTAAGGACTCTTCGAGATACCTATCGAAGTCTTCAGGTGTTTTAAGCATCCAGGTCGGACTCTTGGTCGCCAGGAAGACTCTCTCTCGATAGCCATCGGTAAGAGCCTTGGCTAAAGCAACTTCAGACATACCACCATGATACACATAAGCCGAATCAATGTAGGATACCCCGCCATCAATAGCCGCGCGAATCATTCTTGTGGTTTCAGTAAAGTCGATGGATTTGCTATCGCTGCTATCCAACAGAGGAAGGCGCATAGCTCCGAACCCAAGTAATGAGACCTCATGTCCAAGTTTACCCATGATGCGTCGTTGCATACTGTCACTCCTTATATATTTACTTTGTCACAAACTCGTCCCACATAGCCAGATATCCCTCTTTGGTCAGAGTTGGTTTGAATTCGTTCTTTATGCGCAAGCCCAGTTCTGCACCCTCGGCGAGAAGATCGACTACTGCCATGGCCAAGGCCTTGGCAGAAACGATATATGCCAGTTCCCTGTCTGTAATCTCATAGTTTTCGCTGTGTCCTATGCCCTCAGCGCCTCCAATATATGGGTGCAGGGTAGGCATCAGATAGGAAATATCTCCGGCATCCGTAGAACCTCCGCCAGCATCATTGCTCACCTTCACATGGTCAGCACCTAACAAAGCCACCAGATTACGATACATTACGTCGGTCATCGCCGGGTCATTCAGGAGTGGCAGATAACCAGGCAGTTCTATGATCTGACACTCAGCACCAACTGCCATAGCGCCAGATTCCAGCGCCCGGTTAACCTTCTTCGAGGCATCGAGAATAGCTTCCATGGTCGCGCCTCTGACATAGGTTTCCAGGCGAACATCAGCAGGGATTACATTGACCAGATCGCCTCCCTTGGTCATGATAGGGTGAACTCGGATGTGATCCTTATCCTGAAAGGTCTCCCTCTGGGCATGTATGGCCATCATACCAAGTAGTGCTGCATTTAGAGCATTGACACCCATATGTGGAGCCCCTCCTGCATGCGCCTCTTTGCCAAGATAGCGGATCAGCTTGCCGACAAAGCCGTTGGAACCGCCACCCACACGGGCTTTGACAGCCAACCCATCAGCAGAATCGGTAGTCGGAGTTAGATGATGCATGATCATCATGTCGATTTCATCCATCTCTCCCAAGTGGACGAACTCCTGTTTCCCTCCCAGGAATGTAATTTTACCTTCGTTACGCAGTTTATTACGATACTCGATTTCCACATACTCTTCGGCTGGTACTGCCATGAGAACCACATCTCCGTTAAGCTCTTCCATGGCTCCTGAGGTCACCAGTCCATAGGCGACTCCGATCAGGGCTGCGATCTGCGCGTTGTGGCCACAGGAGTGAGCAGCGCCAGTAAGTGGATGGGCACATCGATGACCGGGAGCAACCACAGCATCCAGCTCTCCCATTACGGCGATTCTCAGGGTGCTTTCTCTTCCCTTTAGGGGCGCAACCACTCCTGTTAAAGCAACCTGATCACGGTAAGCCAGGCCCAACTCCTCGAAGACTGCTCTGACTTTGGCAGCGGCATTAAACTCCTTGTAACCCAGTTCCGGATCGGCGAAGATTGATTCGCCTATAGCCATGATTTCATCGCGATGTGCATCGATTGCTGCACATACCTTTGCTTTAACCTCTTCTCTGTTCACACTTATTCTCTCCTTGTTTTGAGATCTGATATATATTTCGCTTCATAGGGTATATTTCTCCTGCGTCTCATTACTCTCGGGTTAAAAATGCTTATCAGCATATCCAGGGAGGAACACGATATAAAATGCCCTGGAAGACGCCCTCGCTAAAAAAACGATTGAGAGGTCTTCCAGAGCAAATTCTGATCAGTCAATAATCAGCTTTTACGTTGCAAAAAGGGAGGGATGTCAGGTGTGGGAGTAGTTGAACGCTGAGGGGGCAGAAGAGGGTTCAACAGGTGGGGATCCCTGATATCCTGATTACGATCAAAATGAGGGCTTGGAGATCTCTGGTCGAAGCCTGTGGCAACCACTGTTATGCGAATCTGTTCCTTCAGTTTGTCGTCAATGGATGTGCCCCAGATTATATTCGCGTCAGGTGCTACCTCTTTCATAATAATATCGGCAGCTTCCTGGACCTCATGCAAGGTCAGGTCCACTCCCCCAGCTACATTGAACAGCACTCCCCTGGCGCCGGACATCGGTGTTTCCAGGAGTTGGCTGGCGATTGCAGAAGTAGCAGCTTGAACAGCTCGGCCTTCTCCCTGTCCATATCCTATGCCCATAATCGCAGATCCCGCATCTTCCATTATCGATCTGACATCAGCAAAGTCCAGGTTGATAACGCCGGGAACGGTAATCAGATCAGAAATACCTTGGACTCCCTGTCGTAAAACATCGTCAACCAGCTTAAAAGCATCCAGAATTGATGTCTGCTTATCGATCATTGACGAAAGACGATCGTTAGGGATGGTAATCAAGGCATCCACTTTTTCCCGGAGCTGAGCAATGCCTGTCTCAGCTTTTTCGGAACGTTTACGACCCTCGAAGATGAAAGGTTTCGTGACTACTGCTATGGTCAGTGCGCCCATTTCTTTGGCAACCTCGGCTACGACTGCAGCTGCTCCAGTGCCAGTTCCACCGCCTTCACCGGCGGTAACGAAAACCATATCGGCTCCCTTAAGCAGACGACTTATTTCATCTCGACTCTCTTCGGCAGCCTTGAGTCCGATCTCAGGGTTTCCTCCTGCTCCCAAACCGCGAGTCAGCTTAATACCGATTTGTAATGTATGATCAGCAAGAGAGTGTTGCAGGACCTGTATGTCGGTGTTGATCGCAATAAACTCGACGCCTTTGAGATTCGATGCCACCATACGGTCGACGGCGTTGCTCCCGCCGCCTCCAACCCCCACGACCTTAATCCTGGCAAATTGCTCCATTTCAGTCTGGATTTCAAGCATGATAAGCATCCTTTCTCTGTCGTTTCTTAGTCTACTTCCTGACTCCTGGCAGATAACCTGATACCACATGGCTTCACTGGGCACTAGTTCGCTGTCCACTTGCTGGATTCCTTCGCCTCAGGGGTCTACAGCAGATAAACTGTAATCATATATGTTGCAAGTAATATAGCATAGCATAAACTCCAGTGAAAGCGGGTAGAGCAACATAGGATAAAGGAGGATGGATTAGGTCCACCTCAGAGTCCCAGGAAGCTCGCAGATAGTTCTCCAGCCCGTTTACAGAAGCCTCTCCTCCCATAAGTTTCAGAATGCATTTCTGCGAGGAGATCCCGTCAGAGCTGAGATTAAGCATCGCCAGTCTCAGAATGTCATCCAGTCTCGCTTGTAGAATCTCAGGGACGATTTGATCTTTAACCAACCCTTCATAATTAGGGGTCTCATCAGAATGATCCCCTTGTTGGTCAGTAGTTTCATCCAGAAGGTAAGGAGCGGAAAATGAAAAACCATATAGGTACTTTAGTTGCTCGGCAATAACAGCCTTGCACTTAAGGACGGTTTCAATATCCTGGCTGAAAGTACGACCCCCGAAAGGCAGGTAAAGCTCCGCTTGCATAAAGCCGGCTCTGAAACAGTAGAACTTACAACTCTCAGCTCCCATATCGAGGATGATTGTTTCGCTAAGGCGTTCTTCTTCACTGAGAAAAACCTCTCCCACAGCCAGACCAACATGAATTAAACCATCGATTTTTATTCTGGCATACTTAATACAACGCAGGATCTGCAAAAGATAATCGCTACGACGCTGCATCATAAACCCTCTGACACTCAAAAATGAACTTTGCTGGCCCTCAGGTTCGCGAGTCGTACGATCATTGTCCAGAGAGAAGATCACTGGGAAGATATCGATGTACTGGGATGTGGAAACTTCCTCAGTATCATGAAGCTTCTTCAGGAGGGCGAGGGTGTCGTCTTGTGTGATCATGTGCGTTGGAGAGGCAAAATGAGTTAGCGCCTGTACCTCTCTAAGATTGGTCAGTTCCGCATCCACTCCAAGATAAAAACCTGCAATACTCTCGTCAAGTTCGTCTTCCGCACGTTTAACTGCATGTCGAATAGCTTCGGTTAACTGCCAACCATCGACGAGGGTTCCCTTGTTGTATCCGGAGCTGGGTGCTAGGAAGGCTTTTATTACCTGAGGTTCTGAACCCTTCTCCCCCAAGCGACCTACCATTATATGGGTCATCGATTTGCCAATATCGAGACAAGCTACAACTTTCCCCTCAGGCACGATAGCTCTCCCTCCATCATCATCATTCACCGGGGTCGCTATCCTCTTCTTCGGATAAGTCTTCCTCCGGTTCAGATTGCCAAGCTTCCTCGATCATTTCGTTTGCATCCGTATCCTCTGCGACTCTGGGAGGTGCGCAATAGACGAAGACTCCGTCTTCCATCAGGATCTGACCTTCGAAGGACTGCTCTCCCCTCAGGTACTCCAGAAGAAGCAGTAAATTACTGCTCATACCATTGAGGCTATGCCCTTCTCCGACATCGATGGTGATATTATCACTGGAACGCAAGATTACCTGAAGCGCAGAGCTGACATCTATTTCGACTGTTTGCAGTAAGACCTGAGGATCCAGATGCAAAATGACCCTGACTGCCGCTAGAAAGTTTGGCGTTACCGTAACCGTCTCTCCCACACTGAGTAAAGGCAGATTCAAGCCGGTCACCAATGGTAGTGAGCTGGTGCGGGATGATATACTCGTCAGCAGATCGAGGACTCTTCCCTCTTCGTCAACAACCAGGAAATGGTTATAGTAAGGTATTAGAGCAATTGGTGTTCTCTCGGTAATTTCAACCTGAAGATGTGAGGGATAATGAAACGCTACCCTTGCTTCCTTAACCCTGGGATGAAGTAGTAGTCGATCTGCTGGCCTGTTTAGCATTACCAAGAGAATGTGCCTGCCCTCAATCTCTCCCAACTGTTGAACAATCTCTGCTTTACTAAGGCTCTGTACTCCAATGATGCCGAAAGAGGAGACACGGAAAGAAGGTGAACCCTGTATCCACCAGCCAGTCAAGGAACAAAGCAGAAAGAAAAGAAAAAGCAGCAGCCATTTGCGCACCCTTTCACCTCTTCCTCCTGGCTAAAGCCATGGTAATCAGCTTGTCTATCAACTGAGAGTAAGAGATACCTGCAGCCTTGGCTGCATCTGGAACAAGGCTGGTTTCAGTCATCCCTGGAAGTGTGTTTACCTCGAGCAACCAACAGCAGCCATCATGATCCGCGATGATATCACTGCGGGAGATGTCACGGCAACCCAGAGCCAAGTGGGCCTGCAAAGCCATACACATAGCTTTTTCAGAAATCTGGGGATCGATGCGAGGGGGAATAATGTGTTCAGACATACCAGGGGTATATTTAGCTTCATAGTCGTAGATTTCGTTTTTCGATACGATTTCGATACAAGGTAAAGCATACGGTTCGACATCGCCGAGGACCCCCACCGCAAGCTCAGTACCCTCGATCTTCTGTTCTATCAGAATGCTGTCATCGTATACGAAAGCTTTTTTTATGGAAGGACTTAACTCCTCACCTTCTCTGACGATGCTCAGCCCAATGGTTGATCCTTGTTGAGTTGGTTTTACGATTAATGCCCCTCTCGTTAGGAGATGATCATATAGCGGTTGTAGTTTACTTGTCCATCTTTCGCCAAAGGAGAACTGCCAGGCTGGTGGCGTAGGTAGTCCGTTTTGACGGAAAAGGGACTTGGACAAACCCTTATGCAAAGCCAGAGCACTGGCCAGTGTTGCTGAACCGACATAGGGTATGCCTAGTATCTCCAGGAGACCCTGAATGGTACCGTCTTCGCCGAAACGACCGTGAGATGCGATAAAGACGGCATCAGGGCGAAGTGTCAGTAACTCACCTGCGACCATAGGTCCTATCTCTAACTCGGTAACAGCGTAACCGTTTTCCTGTAGTGCTGCGGAGACTAGCGCAGCTGTCTTCAGGGAAATCTCATGTTCTGAAGAGCATCCTGTTAGAACGGCGATCATCCCAGGCAATTATGAACCTACCTCCCTGCTCTCTTTCTGCAGCTTCTGACACAGCTCTGCAGAAACACGGTTTATGCTTCCTGCTCCTAATAGAAGGATCAGGTCTCCTGCCTCTAACTGACCGAGGATATAGTCAGGTAATTGGTCGAGTTGCGCAACATAATGCATTTTCTCTGTGGGTAGATACTCTCCTACTGCGGAAAAGAGTAGTAAGCCGTCAACACCTTCGATGGGATCCTCTCTTGCCGGATAGATATCGGTCAGGATCAAGAGGTCGGCCTCACCAAATGACTGAGCGAACTCATTTAACAAGATCTGAGTCCTGGAGTAGAGGTGGGGTTGAAAGACAACTACCAGACGACAGGGATGCAATTGCCGCGCGGCGGACAGGCAGGCTTGGATCTCGGTGGGATGATGAGCATAGTCATTGTACACATCAACATCGCATCTAGTACAGGCATGTTCGAATCTCCTTGCCGCTCCCTGAAATTCATTCAGAGCCGCTGTGATTTCCGGAAAGCGGATTCCAAGAGACAAGGCCAGGGCAGCGCTGCACAAGGCGTTTCTGATATTATAGTCACCCGGGACATTAAGTTTAACTGAGCCAAGGTTGCTATCCTTCCAGAGCAGGTCAAAGCACGATCCACCATTGTTATATGTAATATTCGCGGCCCTCATATCTCCGGGGCCAGTGAGCGAACAGGTAATCACTTCCCTACCCATCAGCCGTAGCATGCTCAGAAGTTCCTGGCTATGTGGGCTGTCGACACCTAATATTATGCTACCAGGGTCTTTGGTTTGCCGACAAAAGATGCTAAATGCATCCAGTAACTTGTCTGAAGTTTGATAGTGATCGAGATGATCGTTATCGACATTAGTAACTATGATATGGTTAAGGGCCAACTTGGTAAATGAACCATCGCTCTCGTCAACTTCGGCGAGTACGTAATCTGTACCGTTGCGTGCATTGCTGCCGATCAGTGGCATCTCCCCCCCTAAGATCAAGGTTGGGTCCATGCCTGTTTTGAGGAGGATCGCTGCCAACATCGAGCTGGTAGTCGTCTTTCCGTGGGATCCTGATATACCTATACTAGCACCTGTATCGCAGATAACACTGAGTAGATCTGACCGATGCCAAAGAGGGATTCCAAGATTCACTGCGGCAACTCGTTCGGGGTTGTCAGATCGAATAGCGCTGGAAAAGACTGCTATATCTGCGTCATGGCAATTTGATGCTGACTGACCGATGTAAATGGTAGCTCCTCGGGATTGCAGGGCCTCTGTTAGGTTATTCGGTGTACTATCCGAGCCACTTATGACATAACCACGGTCGAGTAGAATGCTGGCCAAAGCACTCATACTTATGCCACCGATACCTATAAAATGTACTCTGCACCCCTGCGTGAGCATCATGTTGCATTTCACCTTCCTGTCGATGCTGTTAATTGCTTACCTGTGATACTGTCTTACAAATTAAGGCCCATCAATGACTCTGCTATATCTGCCAATGCTGCTGCAGCTCCTGGTTTGGCCAGGCTTAGTGCTTGAGAGCTCATACTCTTCAGACTCTCAGGATGGTCCAGTAAAGCCGCTATCTGTTCGTACAGCGTTTCAGGGTTTAATTCTTTTTCGCGAATAACTGCCGCGGCTCCATAATTTTCAACTGCCCTGGCATTGTATTCCTGGTGGTTGTCAGCCACAAAAGGAGAAGGAATATAAATTGCGGGTATACCAAGCAAGTTGATTTCCGCCATCATACCTCCGGCTCGCGATACAATAAGATCTGCGACGCTAAGTCCAAGGCCTACATCGTAAAGATATGCATGAAGATGCAGATCGGTAGCATCGGTTAAGGATTGTTCATCAACAATCCCTTGCACCATAGCAAAGTGAGAGTGACCGGTTACGAAGAGAATCTGAGTATCTCCACGAAAAAGTATTCGAGATAAGGTCTGGCAGATGACTTTGTTGACTGTTGCCGATCCTAGGCTACCCTGGACGAAAAGAACGGTAAATTTGTCTGGATCTAGTCTTAGCTCCTGTATAGCTCTCAGGTGATCTTGCTGCAGAAGACTCCTACGTGTCGGATTGCCGGTAATTGTGATATTGGCGGATCCAGGCAAAAAGTCCCTGGCTTCCGGAAAGCTGAGAGCTATATGTTTCACAAAGCGCGCCAATAATCGGTTAGTCAGACTAGGCAATGCGTTCTGTTCGTGGATCATGGTGGGTATTCTACACAGAGCCGCCTGTAAAACTGAGGGTCCAGAGACATATCCTCCGGTTCCGATTACCAGATCCGGAGCATAGTCGCGTATAATCCGCCCAGCCTGTAGAAAACCCGAAGATGCCACCGCGATTGTTCGCAGAGTATCGAAAGAGAAGCGCCGCTTGAAGCCACGGGAGGTGATAACCTGAAAAGGTATGCCCTCACGAGGAACAATATCGGCTTCCAGGCTGTTTGCTGTCCCTATATATAAAAACTGCATCTCCGGATGTCTTGATTTAAGTTCATTGTAGATAGCTAAAGCGGGATAGATATGTCCACCAGATCCACCTCCGCTTAGAATCACCCGCATATCATCACCTGCCAGACTGCCTAAGTATACCGAGAAATATTGAGAAGAATGCCTGAAGACCAAACAGTAAACAGAAGGGAAGTACCTCCTGCACTGATAAAAGGAAGAGGAATCCCGGTTGCAGGAATAGCTGCCGTAACAACGGCAATGTTAATCAGCGCCTGACAAGTAATCATCATGGTCAACCCTGTCGCCGTCAGAGCAGCAAAGGTATTCGGTGCATTCAGAGCAATCCGTGAACCTCTCCAGAGAAATAGCATAAACAATGTGATGACCAGGATGGCTCCGATAAACCCGGCCTCCTCCGCAATAACAGCGAAGATGAAGTCAGACATTGGCTCGGGGAGATAGCCAAACTTCTGGCGACTGTGTCCAATGCTCAAGCCCAACAGGCCTCCGGAGGCAATGGCATAACGGGACTGGATAATCTGCCATCCATCACCGAGAGGGTCACTCCACGGGTTACGCCACACCTCGAGGCGTGCTTTCTGATAACCGAAATAATTGGTCAAAAGATAAACAAAACCACCGACTCCTCCCAGAGCGACGCTGGCATAGATAAGATTCATCCCTGCTGCCAGGAGCATGATGCCATAACCGCCGATAATCACCAGCGTAGTGCCAAGATCCGGTTGAGTCGCTACCAATAAGACCACCGGTATTAGCGGTAATGCGGTAAAACAAAGATACCTAAACCTTTTTATCTGTTCTGCGGTACGTTCGATTAGCTGAGCTGCTACCATGATAAGGAATGGCTTAATCATCTCCGAAGGCATCACAGTAGTGAAACCAAGATCGAGCCATCTTCGGGCCCCCTTACCGAAACTGACGCCAATGAAGGGAACTGCAACCAAGGCAGCCAGACTGATCGCATAGCCAAGAGGAGCAATCCAGCTGAGCCAGGAGAGGGGCATTTGGATTGTAGCAATAAGCAGTACAATGGATATCGCAGCCCAGATGCTTTGACGCTTGAAAAAGAACAGTGGATCGTTATGCATCAGAGTTGCTTCGACAGTGCTAGCTGAAAACACCATGATTAAACCGACTACCATCAGGAGGAGCGTCGTAAAGAGAAGAACCGTGTCCGGACGATGTGGCTTGCTATTCATACGGTCACTCCTCGTTCTTTGTATCATTAACTCATGCTTTGGGTGCAGGTAGTTTTATTCGTCTGCACCTTATCGACTTAATTTATGGACCTGAGCGATGAAATCATCCCCACGGACATCATAGTTACTGTACATATCCCAACTGGCACAACCGGTGGAGAGTAGTATAACATCCCCTTCATGTGATTGGCTGTAAGACAGAGGAACTGCTTCGGCCATATCTTTAGCCATATGATAATTAGTAAACCCGATGCTGCGCAGATCATCGGCCAGACGCTGCGAGGTCTGACCGATAAGGACTACTCCCCGACAGTATCTAGCGATCTGCTTGGCAAACCCCGCTAAGTCGATTCCTCTCTCCAGACCGCCAGCTATGAGGACTATTGGTTTTCCGGGTAGAATAAGAGCAATTTCTGAAGCTCCGGGATTTGTTGCTTTGGAGTCGTTAATAAAGGTACGTCCCTTAAGCTCTGCTACCACCTGGAAGCGGTGAGCCAACCCCTTGAATCCCCGCAAAGCATCTCTTATGCTCTCTAATCTTGCCCCGGCAGCAACAGCAACTAAAGAAGCCGCCATAGCATTCTCGATGTTATGCCCATAAGCGACCCCCAGATCGTCGCAAGCCAGAAGTGCAGTTTCCTGATTCTCCAGGCGTAGCCAGATCTCATCATTACGGATATAAGCTCCCTTTTCTACAGCATCGAGGCGACTAAACTGCAGGACTCTGCCTTTAGCTCTCTGTGCCATTTCTCGCGTAATCTCATTGTCTGCATTGAGCACCGCTGTGTCATGGTGAGTCTGGTTGATGATTGCGTTTTCCTTTGCAGCCATGTAACTCTCGAAGCTTCCATGCCAATCGAGATGAGCAGGGGAAATGTTTAGAATCGCCGCGATCTCACAACGGAACTCATCGATATCATGGAGTTGAAAACTTGAGAGCTCTACGACCAGCCAGGTATTCTGCTCACAGTTGGCAGCTTCCCAAGAGAGAGGGATACCGATATTCCCAGCCATTATGACTCCGGGAAAATCACGTTTAAGCATCTCTGTCACCCAGGTCGTCGTAGTGGTCTTCCCATTGGAAGCGGTGATTCCGATCAGACGGCCTCTACTCACCTGATACGCGAGTTCAATTTCGCTAAGGATGGTTATCCCTTTGTTGCGAGCTTCCTGAAGAAAGGGGATGGAAGGAGGAATACCAGGGTTCTTTACGATTAGGTCATACCCATCCTCCAGTAGGGAAAGAGGATGGCTACCGGAGATCAGAGAAATCCCCTCGGTTGCAAGTTCGGCAATATCTGCTGTTAACCTGTCTGCCTCAGCCGTATCGTTGACTGTCACCTGAGCACCGGCTTCTTTGAGAACTTTGGCAGCAGACACTCCACTACGAGCCGCTCCGAGAACCAAAACCTTTTTACCGTTGAAAATCATTTTTCCACTCCTAAGCCATGAGATAAGCCAGAGAGGCCGAGAGGCAGGCCAGACCCCAAAATAGGATAACGACCCGCCATTCACTCCAGCCCAATTGCTCCAGATGATGATGAAAAGGGGCCATGCGAAAGATTCTGCGACCGCTACCATAACGACGGCGTGTGTACTTAAAATAAGAGACCTGCAGAATTACCGACAGCATTTCCACGATAAACAGAAAACCAGCCAGGAGCATAAGCAGCTCCTGCCTTAACAATAAAGACATGGCGGCGATGGCTGCCCCAAGACCCAAAGAGCCGGTGTCTCCCATAAAGATACGAGCCGGATGGAGGTTGAAACAGAGAAAGGCAACAATCCCTCCGCAGAGAGCGGCTGCGAAAGAGGCCAGCTCTATATCTCCCTGCCGCAGAGCAAAAAACATGCAAAGCAACGACGATATCAGGGTCAGACCTCCGCAAAGGCCATCTATGCCATCGGCAAAGTTCACGGCATTGCTGAAGAAAACCATGTAGAGGATGACAAAAACTGGATAGAGGAATCCCAAGTATAAATCGATTCCGAACAGGGGTATGAATAGGGACTGAGCTCCATCTCTGAGGAGTGCAAGATAGAAATAGAGGCTAAGAAGCAATTGCCCAAGGAGTTTCCACCGTGGCGACAAACCCTCCGGATCTTTACGCACTGACTTGATATAATCATCGAGAAACCCTAAAGCAACATGTCCGAAAACTACCAGGAGAAGCCGGGTAAGCGGTGAACCTGTCATGCCACTCAGGAGCATGGCTAGCACAAGGGCACTCCAGATGATAAAGCCTCCCATAGTCGGAGTACCCGCTTTAATCAGATGGGTCTGAGGCCCATCAGGGCGAATTGTCTGACCCAGTTTCAATCGCCGCAGGAAATAAATCTGCAAGGGGGCCAGAATAATGCCTACCAGGGCTGTAATCAGGATCATAGTTAGCATTTTCTGCATATATTACACATTCCTGAGGGTGTCAGTCAGTAAACCCTCGACAATCCTTTCCATCATCATACCCCTCGAACCCTTTATCAGGACCAGGGCTCCAGGTACCAACACCTCTCTTAAGCCCCCGAGAGTCTCTTCATTATCGGTAAAGTGCTGGACTCTCTCTTCAGGCATACCATGATTAGCCGCTTCTTTTCCAATGAGGGCTGAGAGTTCACCTCGAGTTAGCACAAAATCCGGGTGCAGATCAGCGACAAGTCTTCCCACTTTCAGGTGAGCAGTTCGACTGTGTTCTCCTAACTCCAGCATATCTCCAAGAACGATAAAGAGAGGGCGCTCCTGTCGGATGTCAGCCACCAGTCGCAAAGCTGCCTCTGCAGAATAAGGATTAGAGTTATAGCTATCATCAACCAGTGTGATGCCTTTGGCCAGTTCCCGGATATGGAGGCGTTGGTCCGAGAGTGTAGCCTGGGATAGACCGCAGGCAATCTCCACAGGCGTCATCCCCATGAGGTGACCTGCCAGAGCAGCTGGTAAAGCATTATTAACCATGTGGACACCTGGTAGCGAGAGATGGATTACTTGCTGCGCACCATCCGGAAAAATAAGTGAGAAAGTGCTGCCCTCAATCCCATGACTGCAGATGTCGGTAGCCATCATATCTGCCTGGTGAGTGAGGCCATAACTGACTTTACGCCCCAAAGCTTTGCGGCTCTGAGCGACGACCCTGGGATCATCATTATTGACCAGAGCGATTCCTTTGGAGCTTAAAGCCTGGAATATTTCACCTTTCGTATCGGCTATCTCATCAATGGAGTTGAAGCGTTCCAAATGAACCTCCAGGATATTACAGATTATCGCAAGATCAGGAGGGGCGATTGCGCATAACTCTGCAATGTCTCCCTGTGCCACCATACCCATCTCAAGCACCGCTACCTGATGATGAGGTTCCAGGTCGAAGATGGTCATTGGTAAAGATACCTCGGTATTCCTGTTCCCTTCACTCTTATGAACGGAAAAACGCTGGCTTAAAACGGAAGCTGTCAAGTCCTTGGTACAGGTCTTGCCCATGCTTCCCGTTATGCCGATGATGCGGACAGGATATCTTTGCAATTGAAACTGTGCCAGCTCAGCAAGTGCCTTGCGGCAGTCTTCCACCACTATCTGCGGGCTGAGTCCGTCAATATACTCCTCAGTTAGAATAGCAGAAGCACCTGCGGCCAGAGCCTGATTTGCATAGTCATGTCCATCTGTTCTTTCACCTCGGAGGGCGACAAACAATGACCCTGGACGAACTAGTCGACTGTCACTGACAGCCCCTGAGACGGGTCTGTCATCAGAACCGAAAGCTTGCCCAGTTACAATGCGGGCAATCTGTGATGGTACAAGGTTTAGCATGGGAGATCCTCCATCTTCCTACCTCGAGCATAATTATCTTAAGACAGAAGCATACTGCTGCGGTGTTGCCTTGGTAAATCCCAGTTCCTGTGCTCTTCGTTCCAGACTCTCCAGAGAGTTCTCCCGATGTATTTCCATTCGGAGACGTTCAGTAGAGTTCTGCGCGCTGTTGAGACCTTTAGTTTTCTCCTCAATCTGAAAAGAGAGACTGGTCTCTTCGGCATATCCTCTGAGTTGCAGCAGGACTAATACGCCAAGGATAAGCATGAGCAGAATCAGGCGTCGCCAGGGCCAGAGATGAGAGCGTCTGCGGCGAAGTTTGGGTACATGATATCTGCGAGGCGCCTCTGTCTTCTCTGGAATCCATGTCTCTTCTTTCCTTAATGCTGACAGGATCCCTCCACCTTTCGCTTATATACGTTGAGCAACACGCAGCTTTGCACTGCGCGCCCTGGGGTTTTTTAGTATTTCCTGAGATGAAGCATATACGACTTTAGGATTATATAGCTTGAGTATTGGCTTTAGGCCACAGACACAAGGATATCTGGGGGGACACTTACATGGATTTGCAGCTTCGCTGAAGAAAGCTTTTACAAGCCTGTCCTCTAAGGAGTGGAAACTGATTACCACCATCTTTCCTCCAGGCTTTAGCATCTCTGTAGCTTTAGGTAAAGCTTCCTGCAAGGCTCCTAACTCGTCGTTCACGGCTATACGTAAAGCCTGGAAGGTGCGTCGGGCGGGATGCCCTCCCTGGCGTCTGGCTGCTGCGGGTATGGCATCACTGATGATGTGCACCAGTTGATCCACGGTTTCTATCCTTGTGTGTTCTCTTGCTTTGATGATAAAACTTGCTATACGCGATGCCCAGCGCTCCTCACCGTATTCGAGGATAATGCGAGTGAGTTCGTCCTCGGATGCTTCGCTAAGGATGATTGCAGCAGTCAGCTGTTGTGTGGAGTCCATCCGCATATCCAACTCATGGCTGCCCCAGTAACTGAAGCCACGACTTTCGTCATCCAACTGTGGTGAAGAGACGCCTAAATCGAACACGATGCCATCCAGCAAAGGATTCGTCATCGTAGGGAACAGCTCTCTGACAATTACATCGAGGTCCCTGAAATTTCCCTTGACCAGAGTAATCGCCTGCCGATAATCATCAAGGTAAAGTCTGGCTGCAGCTATCGCAGCAGGATCTCGGTCAACACCAATTACATGACAATCTTTGCATGTCGTCAGGATAGCCCTGCTATGCCCGCCTCCACCTAATGTGCAGTCTAGATAGAGGCCAGGATGTTGTGCAGCCAGTGAAGCTACCACTTCATCTGTCATCACACTCTGGTGTGTATAGTTACTTTCAGGGATCATGATGCTTGACGGAGGGCGTAAGCCTGGCCTGTATATCCCACAGAGCATCCCCTGATGGTTGGTCTATGATATGACGTTCCATGCATCCCGACGAGGAGTCTCTGCGAAGCATGATCCGCTCCTGCCTGGAGGTAAAGTGACCAACCACAGCGGCATCCATGCCTTGCTCCCTTAACTCCTTTACCAGCGTTTCACCTACACGGCAGACAATGATCAGACATCCGCTGGAGATGAGTCGTAAAGGATCGGCGTGCATAATCTGGCAGAGTTTATGAGTCAGGGGATGAATCGGGATCGCTTCTTCCTCCAGGGTGAAGCCCATATTCCTGGACAAAGACATTTCGAATAAGGCCCCAAGGATTCCCCCTTCGGTAACATCATGCATAACCATGACACCATGTCGTACAGCGATACGACTCTCCCTGGCAACACTGATCGAATTAAAAAAAGATGATAATTCTTCCAACTCACTGCTTTCCATAAATCCACTGAGTTGGCGATGGTAATCTCTGGCCAGAATAGCAGATCCTTCCAAGCCGACCGGTTTACTGACCACTATTGCACTATCCGGTTCAATACACAGGTTTCCTGGGAATAATTCTTCGTTTCTTATCCCGAGTACTACTGTGGAGATGATGATTCTGTTCACACTGTCGGTTACTTCCGTATGTCCGCCACAAATCTCCATTTGAAGCTCCTGGGCAGCCTCTGAAGCTTCTTTCATGATTATTGCAATCTTACTCTCCTCTGTATTTAGAGGCGCTAGAATTGTAATCAGACAAGCCACAGGTTCAGCGCCGCTGCACAGGACATCGTTGGCAGCCACATGTACGGCTAACCAACCTGAACGACAGGATGCGCCTGTAATAGGATCCGTTGAGACTACCACTTGTCCCGGACCAAAAGCGATAACAGCAGCATCCTCGCCCAGAGATGAACCAAGGAGAACTTCTGGCCTCTGGTAACCTCTATACTTGAAAACAGCTTCATGAAGTTGCTGTGGAGTCAGTTTTCCTACTGGAATCAATGCCATCACCTGCCATTAAACTACTAACAACCTGGAGGAAAAAAAACCAGAATGTCGAACTGGTTTATAGATGAAACTACAGTTACTGCAAGGAGGTAACCGGATATGCACGAACTGTCAATAGCCCGGCGAGGACAAGAGGTTCAGGCTTCTCCCATTCGCAGATTGGTTCCTTTAGCAAACAGAGCGAAAGATCAGGGGATTAGAGTTTACCATCTGAACATCGGACAGCCGGATATAGAGACACCACCAGAGTATTTTCGCGCCATCTATGATGCGGATATTAAGATACTCGCTTATGGAGAGTCAGGAGGACAGCCTGAGTTACGCGCAGGATTAGTACCGTATTATGCTTCTTTTGGCGTCGATGTTAACGAGCAGGAGATTCTGATTACTACCGGTGGCAGTGAAGCCGTTCTCTTCTGTCTGTTGACCTGTTGCAATCCAGGAGATGAAGTATTAACTCTGGAACCATTCTATACTAACTACAACAGTTTTGCAACTATGGCAGGGATCAGCATTGTACCTGTACCGGGTTCTCCAGCTGATGGGTTCAGATTGCCACCTGACGATCTCTTGGAATCCCTTATCTCCTCGCGTACCAAGGCAATACTCTTCAGTAATCCAGGCAATCCCACTGGTGTAGTCTATACCAGGTCCGAGTTGGAACGTCTTGGACGCTTGGCGGTCAAGAATGGGCTGTTCATCCTGGCAGATGAAGTTTATCGAGAATTCATTTATGATGGGTCGGTTTTCACTAGCATTCTTAGTATCGATGGTCTAGCCGGGCATGCGGTAATCTGTGACTCCATATCCAAGCGTTTTTCGGCTTGTGGAGCACGTATTGGCAATATAGTCACCCACAATCTTTCAGTCCTTGAGGCTGCATTGAAATTTGGTATGGCTCGCCTCTGCCCACCAGCTCTTGAACAAATCGGAGCAGTAGCGGCTCTGAAAGTTCCTGAAGCCTATTATGCCAGAGTCCGTGAAGAATACCAGCTCCGACGCGATGTCATTTATCAGGGCATTCTGGCAATTCCCGGAGCGCAGACCTATCTGCCTAAAGGAGCATTCTATTCCATAGCAGTCCTTCCTGTTGAAGATACTAATGACTTCGCGGCTTGGATGCTAAGTGACTTTAGTTACGAGGGTGCCACTGTCATGGTCGCCCCGGCAGATGGCTTCTACGCTACCCCGGGAGCTGGAAGGAACGAAATACGTCTGGCTTATGTCTTGAATCGTCAGGATCTCAACAAAGCTATGCTCATCTTGCAAAAAGGACTTTGTGCTTATAATAGCCGTTAAAATTTTCTTGCACGAGTTCTCACAAGATGCTATAATGATGCGCGTTCGGGTACCATATTGCTCGCCAAGGAGGTGGAAGACTGATGGCAAGAGCCTGTGCGATTTGTGGCAAGAGTGTAAAGTCCGGACATAATAGTATCACAAAATTCAAGGGAAAGACTAAACGCATGATCGCTCCAAATCTTCAACCAGTGCATGCGATTGTCAACCTTCAGCCTGTGAAGCTAAGTGTATGCACCCGTTGCCTGCGTTCTGGGAAAGTGCAAAGAGCTTAGGGAAATAGAGCAATCGGGTTGACCCCTAAAAGGCTGTCTCGCAAGGATACTCCTGACGAGACAGCCTCTTGCTAATTCAACAGGATCATCGCGGTTAAGTGTGGAAGATGCTGCCACCGACAAACTCACGTAAAATGGAATTATGAGGGATGCTCTCCGCATCAACAGTTTTGAAGTAGGACAACAGCTGCATCAGTCGGCTGGCATCGGTATAGAAAACTGAATCTGGCTTTACTTTAGTCAACTCCTGAAGTGCAAAGGGTTTCAGCACGGCTAACTCATAGAGGAGATGGGAGTTAAAAATGGCATCAGCTTCCTCGTAGTAGGGGAAAATCCACTTCTCCTCTCCCCGCCTCACAGAAGGCCATATTTTTAATGTCTCTTCGACAGGATAGCCTCTGAACTGATGATCCCGCACGATTCGACGCAGAAGTCTGGCATCTGTCGTGTATATTCGGTTGTGGCGATCGAAGTTTAACTGTGTCAGGGTACTCAGATAAATCCGAAACTTGGTGGAATCGGCAATACCATGGGTCAGTTGAGGGTTTAAACCATGGATGCCTTCGATTACAACCGGTTGTCCCTCTTCAAGACGAAGACTGTTGCTTCGCTCGGCTCGTCTACCCTGGGTGAAATCAAAAACAGGCAAGTCAACGACCTCTCCATCGAGTAATCGGATAAAATCGTCATTGAATTTTTCGATATCCAGAGCAAAGAGGGATTCCAAATCAGGATTACCATCTTCACCAAGAGGTATTTCACCACGATTGAGGTAATAATTGTCCAGCCCTATTGTTACCGGACGCATGCCGTTAACTCTCAGCTGAATAGCAAGCCTGTTGGCAAAAGTGGTTTTTCCTGACGAACTTGGTGCAGAGATCAATATGAGGCGTGAGCGTCGTTCGGCAATCTGATCAGCGATCTGTGCTATCTTCTTCTCGTGCAGGCCTTCAGCAGTTTGAATGAGTTCCATGATGTTACCTGATACAGAAAGGTCATTCAGATCCGGCACATGACGCACTTGTAAAATGTTTGCCCATTCTTCCGCTTCACGGTAGATGGTAAAAAGTTTCCTGCTGGGGTTGAAATCTGGTATCTCTGTGGGTGATGTTTGTGTTGGGAAGCGCAGAATAAAACCATCTTCGTAATACGAGAGATCGAAACACTTTAAATATCCTGTAGAAGGAACCATTGGACTATAGAAGAACTCATGAAGCCAACCCAGGCGATAAACATGAACCATCACATCAGGCGAATAACTGAGCAGCCTTACTCTCTCCCATAGTCTTTCGCGCCGGAAAAATTCCAGAGCTTCTCTCTTTGGTAACGGCTCATAGGTGAAGGGCAAATCTTCATCGATGATCTCTGCCATGCGCTGACGAATGCGTAAGACTTCAGACTCATCCAAAGGCGTAGCGAGCTTCAGCTGACAAAAGACTCCGGTACTTAGGCTGTACTCTACAGATAGTTCAGCATCATCCGCATATAACTCGCGTACAGCCTTGATCAGGACAAAAGTCAGACTTAGCTGATAGATTCTGGTTCCGGTAGAACTTGTCACATTATAGAAGGTGACTTCGTCTCCTTCCTGAGGAAAGCTTTGCATGCCTACCGGTTCATGATTTAACGCAGCTGCAATGATCTGATACTGATAGTTCTCCTGCTCCTGTTGTGCCAGCTGCAGCAGAGTCGTCCCTCTCTCAATGACACATGGTCTGTTGTCTATAGTGATCTGCACGATCATCACATCCTCGACTTATTTTTTAGGGGGAAGATATATGGCTAAGAACCTATTCAAACGCATCATGGGTGTAGATGACACAGCAATCGATGAAGAATTAGTTACAGAATTGCAAACCAGGGACGAAGACGAAGCTACTCCCCGCACCCCTCATAAAAAAATGCTGGCGTCCCTTCGCATTGCCTTCTTTGGAGAGAACCGAGCCACTGTGGATGTCGGTGTCAGTGAAGAGGCAGAAACTTACGCTCATCAGTTGACACCACGAGTCAGAATCGTCATGGAGTACTATGCAGAGGTTCTGTACAGACTCGGTTTATCTGAAGCATCCCAGCAGCTGGTCCAATACATGGGTGCTCTGTGTCTCCATCTCCTTGATGAGGTCGAACTAAAGCGTGTTAACATACTCGGTTCTCTACTGGAACTGCTCTATCAGAAACCAGAAAACCTGGAGATAACATATCAGCAAAGCGTCATTCT
>Ga0123353_10000988_pt1 | contig 34877 bp, 27 predicted proteins | sample TergutLab28metaG_3_FD_92763 | JGI IMG/M metagenome (GOLD analysis project Ga0123353, IMG submission 92763) | Labiotermes labralis P3 segment gut microbial communities from Petit-Saut dam, French Guiana - Lab288 P3 | ecosystem: Host-associated > Arthropoda: Insects > Digestive system > Gut ... | reverse complement strand
CGTCCGTCTGATGGTGCTGTCCGCCCCGTCTATACGGAAATTGACCGGGTATTTCTGCTGTGCAATGCGTGTGAACATGGGGTCTGTGAGATTGACTACTGGCTTCGAGGCGAGGAGAACCTTACGGAATGCGTTCAGCAGTCTCCGTGTTGCCCCAAATGTCCACAATGGACGTGTGCGCCATGCCGACCTAGCGGATAAATAAGCCGCCAATCCCTTTATCTGCCGCCGATGCAGATTTATGGCGAATAGTGCCGGTCTTCGGAACGACAAAAACCGGCATTCTGATTCATTCTTACTTCCTTCGCCGACGTGCCAAGCCGAGCCCCACGAGACCCAGACCCAAAATCGCCAGTGTCGCGGGTTCGGGAACGGACGAATCCGTATATCCCGTTAAACTCCAATTAGCGTCAAGCACACCATTGCTGACAACAAAGAACGCATCCGTGCCCCAATCAATGGCGAAGGAATTGAGACCCGCCGCACCCATAGACACATCAGCATCGAAGAGAGCCGAAAGGTTAATCGCGTTGCCGTCAAAGAGGGAAGCAAGCATACTCCCGTCGAACATGAGATCGGATAAGTCAATCACAACGTTGCCGTAAGTGAGGTCGATCCTCTGGGCTTTGATGGCACTGTCGAGCAAAATGCCCGAACCCGAATCAAAACTCATCGGTTGGATTCTTGCAGAGCCGGCAATGGTCAGAATACCAGAACCATCATCGGCAAATACGAGGTTTTCAATGATTCCCCGGTCTCCTGTGTTATTGGCGGAGTTACCGGCAAGAGTGAGCGTGCCGATGGTGCCATTACCGGCATATTTGAGGACTCCCTCGTAATAGCCGTTGGCATAGGTCATGCGATCAATCCTCGCTGCGTTGAACACCCACCCACTCTGGAGGGTCATCGATTCGATAGAGGCACTGCCATTGTCGTACATGTGGTTCCACAACTCCCCGCCGTTGACGATTGCCGTGCCAATAGTGGCACTGCCATAGTTTTCGCCATAGTTTTCAAACCACCCGCAACCGATGACAGCATTCGTGACGGTTACCGATTCAATGTGGGCGTTACCCAGCCCCAGACTGTTGTTCTTTAATACACCGCCATAGACGGTTGCCGATTCAATGGTTGCGTTTTCCCTGTTGCGCAACTCCCCGCTGATGACTGTTGCCGATTTGATGCGGGCATTGTCTAAGTTGTGCAAGTATCCGGGGTTGTCTGTCATGCCGACGGTTGCTGTGTCGACGTTGCCATAGTTGTTATAGGGAGAAGACCAAGACGTGAAATGGCTATTCCCGTCGATGATGACAGTTTGTGCGAAAGCAACGGGCAAAGATATTGCGAAGAAGAGAACAAGAGCGAGGCTGGCTAAAAAAAGCCCTTTGCCCGTTTTGACAGTCTGTAAGTTTGTGGACATTTTTGTCTCCTTTTGTTGGTAAAAAACTGCTACAATCTCCCCATTCTACCATAGCCGAGGGGACAGTGCAAGAGGTTACATCAACCGTGAAACGGACAGACCGAAGGCATGCCCCGCGTCCTGTTGTCAATCAGCGGAAAATCCGTTACCCTGTGACTGCATGGCAGTTTTTGTAGCGTTTTGACAATATAACATGGGAAACTACATGGGCTACCGAAAAACGTGTTAAAAATCTCGGTGATTATTGCATATTGTCAAAACTTTAACACTTTTTACGAGAACCCCCCTATTGACGGAAAGTTACTTTCAGAGAAGTGCGAGGTGAGAAGCCAAGGGATTGTTTTCTTTCGACTGTCCCCTATTTGTCTGCCAAAATGACAGTCTTTGGCGAAACGCACCTACGAATTATTTACTGTAACTTGTTTTCATTTAACGATTTAGAAAAATAACATCGCCTGTCACTAGAATTGGCACAATTCTTGCTAAATAGTTCCTATAGAAGTATTGGACACAAAAATCGTTCAAAAGAAAGGAGCCAGTTATGTACGCAGAAATAATGAATCCCTACACTCGAAATATGTTTCGGCGGCTGAATCAAATCTTTTCAACGCCGTCACTGTATGGTTCGTCATTGCTGGAAAGCGAGTGGCCGTTTGGTTCGCTCAGTTCCGGTGAACTGATGACCAACGTCCGCGAAGACGACGACGCTTTTTACGTCGAAATGGAAGTGCCCGGAGTCAAGCCGGACGACATCGATCTCTCGTTCATTGGAAACGAGTTGACGCTGAAAATCACCCGCCCTGTCCCAAAAGACGAGGCAAACGTGCGTTACTTGCGCCGTGAGCGCGTCTTCGGCAACATGGTGCGGACAATCACGCTACCATTGGAATCCGCACCAAAAGAATTGGATGCGACTATTGACAACGGCATTCTCTGCGTTCGACTCAAAAAACCAGAAGCCGCAAAAGTCCAGAAAATCGCGGTTGCCGCGAAGTAGCGTGAGCAACAGCCGTGAACAACAAATACCTACAACAATCGATACAAGGAGAATAGTTATGACACAACTCGTTGAGCACAAAGACACTTCCGTTCCTCAAACACAGGAGCCGCAACAGCAGAAACTTCGTCAACCGCCTGTCGATATTAGCGAATGCGCAAACGAATTCGTCATCGAAGCGGACATGCCAGGAGTACAGGAGGAGAACATCGATGTCCAATTCCAGCATGGCGAATTGACGATTTACGGCAAGTCCGTAAAGGCTGAACAAGCGAATGACAATTATCGATTCCGGCAGTTCGAGCCAGTCGATTTTTGCCGAACATTCCGAATCGGCGAATCGGTTAACGCAGCCAATATATCGGCTCACTACGCCGATGGTGTACTGACTGTACGTCTGCCGAAGGCAGAAACACTCCTACCGCGTAAGATCGAAGTTACGCGAAGGTAATGTGGTATCTACTTCAGATGCTGTGTTGCAGATTTTATGCAATAAGCCATACAGCGAGGTGCGCCGGGACGCAAGGTGGGGTAAGGTTAAACAGGCGATTTTTACAAAAAAAGCCTTGAAAACAAGTAGTTTTCAAGGCTCACCCTAGTAAACAAGAGATGCCAGAGCGACGAGGGTTGGGCAGAGGGCTTGGGCTTGGCAAAACGACGACGGAAGTAAGAAATCATCACTGCACGAACTCACGATACCTTGCCTCGACCGTTTCCGGTGAGACTTCGCCGTCCCAAACCGCCACGCGGTACTTGATCGCAAACGTTTCGTCGGCTTTCAAATTGATAGGCACACGATGAAGATTCATCGTCGCCGCCAAATACGCAAAGGCATCGCTGGCATCGCCCATCGTGAACGCCGTCATCGGAACCGGATTCGAAGGATGATCAAACACCGCCACCGTGACCGGAGCACCAGATAAATTAGCGGTGTATGCCATCCATCGGCAGCGAGTCAACTGCTCATCGCCGCGAACAGTCTCGTTCCTGACATTGCCCGCATCACTGAAAAAACGTCCGCCCGTGTCCATCTCTTCAAGGAAACGCAGACCGAGACCATTGTAATGCGCACCGGTCAATACGGCATCCTCCACGGCAGTGAAGTTGCTACGCCAATCGAGCAGTGTAACATCATCTTTCTGATCGACGCTGATCTTTCGAGTCTCTTTCAGTAATGTTTTTGGACCGGGAGCGTTCCAGTCGAGTTCCGATTCAACGGCATTGGCTTCGGGATGGGTTACGAGAAGTGAAATCTGTTTTCCAGAATTCTCATTGGCTTCCTCCCAGAAGTTACACCCGTTCACTCGTATGGCATACATCAATGCGTGATGGTGGAGATGATCCCAAGGAGCGTCACGCAGGACGTTTTTGCCTGATGGAGTCCACAATTCGTCGATGTAGGGTTTGAACGGTACATTGCCAAAACGATACCGTGCCAAGGGCTTATCGTCTATTGTCAACACATGGAACGCAGGGGGAAGCGGCACAGACAACCGACGGACAACGTTCCCGAAAATTTCATAGAGGTCTCCGTCTCGCACGGCAAGTACCTTCCCATTAATATTTTTTCCGATGATGTTAGAAGCCACAAATTTTTCGTTACCAGTCCTCACCTTGTTCGAACGGAAGCCATCCCATACTCTCGTTATGGGGTCATAGTAATACCTTATCTCCTCGTTGTTGAGTGTAAAAAGGTAATCGGTTTGCGTAAAATTATCTTGCACACCGGGATTTCGCCAAACTGCAAGGCACGTCGCCTTCACGCCGAGGTCTTCCAACTTTCGGTTTTGATAGAGAAAAACGTTTCCGTCTTTGTCGAGCATGGCGATTTCGTCGCCCGGTGCCGTCGTAAAGTTACCGGCAAGTACCGCAACGATGTTTTTGCCATCGACCGCCAAAGAATAAGTATTCCACTTCGTCGAATAGATGTAAACGTTGCCATCGGTAACGACGGCGAAGTCATCTAAGTCGCTGCGCTGGTCGAAACGTCCTCGGGAAACGTGTGAGAAAGTTCCCGGCACCGGATGCCAACCGCCGCCCATGATTTCTTTCGTCCATCGATACGCGCTGCCACTAAATGTGCTGGCGACCAGCGACGGAAATGTTTCGCCAGCGGAACAGCGTCCCACCGCCATGGTACGGACATCGTGTCCGAAGGGTCCGATGGTCGTGCCTGTCTTGAAACTGTGGACATGCAGTGCTTTTCGGGCATCGTCCAGATAGATCAACTGGTCTGAACCTTCTTCGAGCAGATCGGCGGCGAGGATGGCGTAGACTTTGACCTCCGGCACCGGAGTGGTAGTAGTTTCACCGTCGTGCAAACGGACGATGCCGTCGCCGTCGATCCATGCCACGCCGAACGTACCGGTGATGAGCGTGTGATTGGTGTTCTCCGATGCTATGGCGGCAACGGTGAACAGTAAGGAAATGATCAGGCATAAGGTTTGTTTCATAATTGGGGTTCCTTGAGGGGGTTAGGGTTGTAGTCTCTTCATTTCATCCAGTTTTCCAACTGAAGCGATTGCATTCGTTCAAAATGTTTCGTGTTGTTTGTTACGAGGATCAGTCCATGATACACTGCCGTTGCTCCGATTAACAGGTCGAAGTCATCTATTCTGGTTCCGGTATCCCACAATCTTGCCTTTTCGGAAGCAAAAAGGCGAATCGCATTGGTAATCGGCAACACCGTGAATTGTTTACACATCAGATCAATGAGACGGTGTTGCTCGACCTTTCGATTTCCTCGCTCCGCCCCGAATCGCAGTTCGGCAATCGTAATTTCCGAAACAAACGTGTTGGTCTCGTCCAAATCATCAAACTTCGACTCGAGTCTATCACATCCGCGAATCCGAAAAATGCAAATATCCGTATCAATGAGAAATTTTTTCATAGCGGTTCCCTTTCTCGGCTACCTGTTCTGCTTTCGTAGATGTCACAAAGAATCTCTTCCGTAGAACGTTCGTCTTCTCGCCATGCACCGCAAAGTTCTTCAAAGGCACGCTTTCGTTCATGTGCGGATTGTTTTTCTTTCTCCCGTCCAATGGTGCAGTTTTCATGAATTGCCGCAACCATTCTGTTTACGTCTGTACGGTCTTCTTCGTTTCCCCACACGCCACAAAGTTCTTCAGCAGAACGTCTACACGGCAGATCATTCACATCGACTTTTACGGTAACATTTTCGCCGTAAAAAGTTTCCGGGAGCGGCGGGAGCGCGAGCATGCCGCCGTCCGATACATGGGTTTGAAAATGCATTGTTGTCATGGTTCTTTTCTCCATAGTCCTTTTTGAATTAACTCTGTATATTTTTCGACAACACCCCGTATTTCTTCGCGTGCCATTTCAAGCGCAAAACGAAGGTCAGATTCATCGTCGCCGTTAAATAGCGGTATTTTTTCGTTTCCTCTTAGTGGTTCGTACTTGTTTTCCTTCATGTGTTTTGTGATTTTTTGTTTTGCTACCTTCCTATCTGGATACTCATTGCAATAATCTACGTAGTTTTTGCGATGTTTTTCCTTATTACAGTTCTTACAAACAGGAACGACATTTCCACGTCTGTGCTCTCCGAGACTTGTATAATTTATAGGTATTGCATGATCTTGCTCAAGTTTTCCCACTTCCTTTTCTGTTTTTCCGCAATATGCACATCCTCCAAAAAAGTTTTTTGCTTTTTCCCAATCGTCCTTTGAAAACGATCCCCCAATGCTGCTCAAAAGCAATCGAACAACAGTGTTTTGGGCATCACCAATGGCAATTTTTTTACTCATAACTTGTGTTACCTTATTTTAGTGTCTCCAAAAATTCTTCCGGCGAAAAGACTCGCAAGCCGGAATTGCTAAAACCTGTTTTGTCTCGTGTTACGACAATGTCGATGCCAAAATCTTGTGCTGCGGCGGCTTGGACGGCATCCTCGAAGTCCGGCATGCCGGAAAAACGCGCTGCATCAAGCACTTTACGGTTTACCGGAGCAACCTCGCACCATTGTAGTGTTTTATTAATTGCCGTCATCGCCTTATCGGTTCGTTTCGTTACTCGATTAACAATATAATACACATTTGTCAACGTTGTCGCTGCGACAAATCCTCGGTATTTCCGTTCCAAAAGCCGTTTTAGCACAGCAGAGGAAACTTCCAAAAACTCTTTTCGGTTTAACAAAACATCCAAGAGCGCAAAGGAAAATATCAATTCATCACAATCGACTGTTTTTCGAAGTCGAACAGCGCGACTTTGTTTTGCATGTGTGACAGGACACCCATCGACAGAGGAGCCTGCACCCGGACTGCCATGTCAATCGGACACATCGGCGTTTGCCGAGTCTTGACACAGTCCAGCAGATTCTGCCAAAGTTTGCCGGTGTTCCCCAATCCCGACCACGGAATCCTGATTTCCTCCTTGCCTGCGCCAAACGGAACGATCCGAACGCCGGTATCTCTTCCGCCATCAATCATTCCCCAAGAGATGAATCCGTCGGTGCCTCGAATTTGTGTGTCCGACGGCACATGGTTGGAGAGGGAATTCGTCATCACAACGGTCGGACCATCCGCATAGTCGGCAATGATGTTGCACTGGTCGGGAACCTCCCTGTTGTACTGGAACGTTCCTCCTCCGCCGAAAACCCTTTGAGGATAGTCCAGTTCCAAAATACAAAAAACCGGCGTGAAGATATGAACAAGCAGGTCAGTTGAAGGACCGCCTGCGTAGTCCCAGAACATCCGCCACTGAAAGAACCGGGACACGGAAAAATCAACTTTCGGTGCATCGCCGAGAAAGCGTTCCCAGTTTAAGTCAGTACCCGGCTTCGCGTTGGCATCCGGGATGGGCATCCGCTCTCCCCAATCGCCGCGGCGCATGTAACTGCACTGAGCATGTACCGGCTTGCCGATGATGCCGCTACGAATCAGTTCGATGATTTTCGGATAATTATCGTCCGCCATGTACTGTGTGCCGACTTGCACCAATTTGCCTTTTTCCTTGGCAATTTTTTCAATCTGCTTGGCAAGTTCAAACTGATTCCAGTGCGTCAGGGGCTTTTCGCAAAAAACGTCCTTTCCGGCATTGATCGCATCAATGGTCTGCGGGGCGTGATGGCGGTCAGGAGAGGCGATACAGACCACATCGACATCTTTGTTCGCCAGCAGTTCTTCGTGTGTGTCGTACATTGTCGCTCCGCCTGCTTTTTGGGAGGCGGCGATCAATCGTGGGCGATAGACATCATTGACCGCAACGGGGCGGGCGATGCCTTGCTCTTTGAATCGGTTGATAATGTCTATGTGGGCGTGGCAACGCCCACCGGTACCGATGAAGCCGACTCCGATTTGATCGTTTGCTCCTCGTGCCTCTTGGGCGAGGACAAAGGGTGCTGCAAGGCTGACAGCCGCAGTGGACTGTAGAAATTGTCGGCGAGTTTGGGTCATAAAAAACGCAGGGGTTAGTAGGGGGAGTTAGACAGATTGTACCATTATTTTGTTCTAAACAAAGCCGGAATCGCGGGCAACGTGTAAGAGCGGGGGACGAAGTGGTACTCCACGTAGTCCCCCGACTGGGCGTTTTATGTTGTTCATCGGGGGATTGCGCTGCACTACATCCTCCGCTCTTTGACAGGCTGCACTTTAATCCGGTCGCTCCACTTCGTTGCGCTCCCGGTTTTCAAATTGCAGGTCTATTAAATCAGGGACTTCAGGTGCTTGATACTCCGAGCCGCCTGTTCGACGGTGCCGCATTCGACGCTGAAAACAATGTCTTGCGGAATCGTTTTACAGATCGCAATGACCTTCGCCCAGTCAATCACACCGTCGCCGCAAGCACAACCGACCGGAGTGCCAGTGACGGTACCGCGTTCGGCATCCGATTGCTTAACCGAAATGTCCTTGGCATGCAGGTGGATAAGTTTGTGCTTGACTTTTTCGAGCCAAGCATAAGGGTCTTGACCGGCAAGATAGGAGTTGCCCGTGTCGAAGTTCGCCCCCACGGCAGGCGAACCGGCAAGGTCGATGATCTTGTCGTACAAGTCCGGCTTGACGGTGTATTGCTGGTGCGGTTCGATGCCAATCTTGATTCCTCTCGGTTCGGCAACGAGCGCGGCTTCTTTGAGGACGTATCTCATGAACGCAAAGTCTTCTTCTTGTGTTGACCAAGATGGTTTGGGACCTTCGTCTGTGCAAATGACGGGAGCACCGCATTCCGCTGCGAATCGCACCGCCTGCTTGAGATAGTCGGTCGAAGCATCCGGTTTGCAAATCGGACAGTGTGCCGACAGGGCGGAGGGTTTGACCTTATACTGTTCGCAAGCCTTGCGGATACGCATCGGATCGTCCAACATGGAGACGCTGTGAAAGTATCCTGCCTCACTGAGCAGTTCGCGTCCCCAGTGGACCATTGGTTCGAGGTATTCGTAGCCGAGTTCTGCCGCTTTGGCAACGCCCCACTCGAAGGGCTTGTCTTCGGTGCGGATGTACTCCATGTTGATACCGATCAAAATTTTTCCCATAAGATGTTTCTCCTTAACGAGGTGATGGATGACGTAAAACTCTTCCCAGTATATCATAATTCTAGACCGACCGCAAGTTTTCATATTCTAATCAGTCCGACTGCCAACTCGCCAACTCATTTCCAGAGTAATAGTCCCTTGTCATTTGCCGATAGAATCAGTATAATCGTTAAAGTCAACGAAAAACTTCCGTATTCGATGGGTTTAAACGTAGCAACATGTCTCCGGGATTCGGCAGAGCGGTTTGCCGATCAGCAAGCGGTCGTCTGTGAGGATCGTTCCTTTACCTTTGCCGAACTCGAACGCTGGTCGACAAAGATCGCTGAGGTTTTTCGCTCACGAGGAATGAAACAGGGAGATCACGTCCTGCTCCTCGCTCCGAACGTTCCCGAATTCACCGCCGTCTATTATGCCGTGCTCCGCATCGGCGCAGTCGTTGTTCCAGTTAATCCGATCTTTATCCCTCAAGAAATTACCGGTCTGCTCGAACACTCTGATTCAAAATTCCTCGTCGTTTGGCACGCTCTCGCCGAAAAAGGGGTTGCCGCCTTTGAACACGCCGATCACTGCCAAACGCTTTTTTTCATCGGTGCAGAACGGGAAAATCTGTCGCCCGCTCTTTTTCCTGTTACCCCGGAAAATGTTTTTGTCAAACCGCGTTACCTCATCGATGAGTTGGTCGGCGAAATGCCCGGCACGCTGGACTACTGCCAAACATCTCCAGATGATACCGCCGTCATCCTGTACACATCGGGAACCACGGGCAAATCCAAAGGAGTCGAATTGAGTCACTTCAATCTTTTTTCCAACGTCCATTATGTCACTGAACCGCATCTTTGGTCGGTTACGTCGGAAAGTGTAACGATTGCCATGTTGCCGCTGTTTCATTCCTTTGGTCAGACGGGCGTGCAAAATGCGTCCATTCTCGCAGGAGCAAAAATGGTGATGGCGGCGCATTTTGAACCGCGTCGTGCGCTTCAAGAAATGGAAAAACATCGTGTGACGCACATTGCCGCCGTTCCGACGATGTTCAATTTAATTCTGCACACGCAATGCCGGTACAATTACGATGTTTCTGCGCTCCAAATGGCAGTCAGCGGCGGAGCGGCACTACCGGCGGCGATTTACGCCGAGTTTGAGAAACAGTTTGGTTTTAGAATTTCCGAGGGCTACGGACTTTCGGAAACGAGTCCGATTGCCTGCTTGACTCCGTCCCGCGCAGAGATGAACAAGCCGGGCTCTATTGGTCCCGCAATTTACGGAACACAGGTTCGGATCGCTCGGGAAAATGGAACGTTTGCCGATGTAGAGGAAATTGGTGAATTAGTGGTTCGCGGGCACAATGTGATGAAGGGATACTACAAAGACCCGACCACAACGGCGGCGGTGTTCCTTGATGGCGGCTGGTTCCGCAGCGGCGACATCGGCAAAATGGATGCCGACGGATACGTGTACATCGTGGACAGGGCGAAGGATGTGATCATTCGCGGCGGCATGAACATCTATCCGCGAGAAATCGAAGACATCTTGCATCACCATCCGGCAGTAGCGGAAGCGGCGGTCGTAGGAATTCCCGATGAAACGTTGAGTGAAAACGTGGTTGCATTCGTAACACTTGCGTCCGGGGTAGAAATAACGGCAAGGGAATTGCAGAAATACTGTCGGAACCGTTTGGCAATTTACAAATGTCCGAAGATAATTGAGTTTGTGGAAAAACTCCCGAAAAACGCGACCGGAAAAGTCTTGAAACGAACCCTACGGGATTGGAAAAAAGCAGTAACAGAACCCGGAAAGTAAGTGAGGAACAAAAGCCGGAATGGAGCGTAGCGCAATGACGGTCTCCTTTCGACGCTTGCCGAAAGACACAAAATTCAGTACAATGGGAACCATGCAAATGGATATTTCCCCATGACTCTTGACGAACTGTACGACAAAATTGAAATCCGAAAACAGGAACTCGGCAAGCGCAGACCGCTGACCGAAGCGGAGGTCGAACGCCTGAATGAAGATTTCATGGTTGAGTACACGTACAACTCCAATGCCATCGAAGGAAACACTCTCACACTTCGGGAAACGGCAATGGTACTGCGAGGTCTGACCATCGACAAGAAGCCGCTTAAGGAACATCTTGAAGCAGTCCAACACCGCGACGCTTTTTATTATGTTTGCGATTTGGTTTCCAAAAAAGTGCCATTAAACGAAACGGTGATACAGGAAATTCACTCTATCATCTTAAACGACAGACTCGCCGAACGTGGTATTTACCGTCAAGTGGCAGTACGGATTCTCGGTTCAAGGCATATTCCGCCGAATCCGCTCAAAGTGCCGGTGCTTGTGCAGGAAATGATTTCGGAATATGAAAAAAGTGAAGACCATCCCGTTAAGAAGATTGCCAAGTTACACATTCAGTTTGAGTGCATTCACCCTTTCATTGACGGCAATGGACGCACTGGACGGCTGATTGCCAATTTGGAACTTATGAAAGCAGGTTATCCGCCGGTGGACATTAAATTCACAGACCGCAAGGAATACTACGATAGCCTTGATGCATGCGACCAAACGGGCAACACCGAAAAATTCGAACGTATGTTCGCAACATACGTGTTGGAAAGAATCGAAGAATATCTGAGAATAATAATCGAGTAGAAGCGTAATCGCACAATCTTACGATTGCGGTTCTGTCAACACCCGCTCCATCCGCCGGAGCACTCGCTCTTTACCGAGTATTTCCAACGTCTCAAACATACCCAAACCGACGCTCTTACCCGTAACGGCAACACGGAGGGCATGGATGATGTTCGCAATCTTAAGATTGCGTCTCTGAAGAAATTGTTGCATCAGTTGTTCCAATGCCGCATGACCGAAATCCTCCTGCTTTGCCAATTCGTCCCGAAATTTGCGGAGAAGAGGAATCGCTTCCGGCGGTTCCGTAATGCGTTTTTCAAATGCCTTTTCGTCATAAGGAAAAGCATCGTCCGGCAGGAAGAAGTCCGTAAAATCCAATATGTCCCCCGACACTTTGATGCGGTCACCTGCGTGGTGAATGACGTTTCTCAAATCGAAACCGATATTGTCCATTTCGGGAACCCTTGCAAATAGCGTTTCTTCCCCTTTTTCGTTTTCTCCTTCCTCGATTACGTCCCCTATTGTTCCTGCCTCCACCCTTCGTAAAAGGAAAAATTCTATGAGAGGTATTTCACAAAGTTCTCTCTTCTCCTCTACCGTTTTCGTCAGCATGTGTTTTTCCTGAAACGCAAACAATTTCTGCGGATCAAACGAAGCCGCCCCCTTCGATACACCCTCCAACGAAAAATGTTCGACGAGGTCTTCCATCAAAAAGAACTCTGTCTTGTCGTCCAATGCCCAGCCGAGAAGTGCGATGTAATTGACAATCGCCTCCGGCAGATAACCGACCTGCTTGTAAAAATCGACGATCACCGGATTGAAACCTTCCGCCGTCGTTTCCACTCCCATACGCTTCATGATCGAAGTCCCGTGCTCAAAAAGTTTCGCAAAGTCCTTGTTTTTCAGGTATTTGTCCAGTTTTCGTTTACTCAATTTCGTTTTGCTGCCCGGCTCGGCAACGAAAGGAAGATGAGCATACTGCGGCAGCGAATAACCGAGCGATTGAATCACAAAAATCTGCCGCGGCGTATTGGAAAGATGCTCCTCCGCACGAATGACATGCGAAATGGCAAAATCCTCATCGTCCACCACATTGGCAAGATGATAAATAAAAGAACCATCGGCACGTTGAATGACGTGATCCTGTTCGTCCGCCCAAGCAAACTCGACTTGTCCACGGATTAAATCATTGATAACAAGCGTACCTTCTCGCGGCATTTTGAGCCGGACGACACCTTGCCGACCTTCGGACTCAAAACGTTTTACGTCGGCATCGGACGGTGCCATCCAGCGTCGGCTATATGTGAACGTTTTCTTCTCCGCAATGGCGGTTTCTCTTTCGGCTTGAATCTCCTCCGGCTTCGCATAGTCTCGATAGGCAAAACCGTGTTGCAATAACTCATCGACCGTCGCTTGGTATTTGTCGTTACGTTGAGACTGATAATAGGGAGCGTGCGGTCCGTCATCCGGGGATTGCGCTTTGCTACATCCCCGGCTCTTTGAATCGGGTCCTTCGTCCCAGTGGATGCCGAGCCAGCGGAGTCCATCCAGAATCGGTTGCAATGCCTCTTCGACGTTCCGCTGCTGATCGGTATCGTCAATACGGAGTACGAATTGTCCGCCATGTTTTTTGGCAAACAGGTAGTTAAACAAGGCGGTGCGGACTCCGCCGATGTGAAGATATCCGGTAGGACTTGGAGCAAAACGAGTGCGGACTGTCATGCTAGGAATTATACCAGAACACAGCAGAACTGCTATCGGAAGATTGCCTTGTTACGTACCCTCTTTTTTAGGCATTGACACCAAAAGCCCGATTCTGTAACATACCGATCACATGTGAGGTTTTCCTAGAAGCAGCACCGATGCGCTCACCGTTAAGAACGATGAAAAATCTCATCGTTGCATTCATTCTCTTTTTGGGGCTCTTTGTTGGTTTGGCGGAGACTTTTGCCGCTAAATTCACGCTTCGGGACGGACGAGTGATTGAAGGAAAAATGGCGCAACTCTCACGAGTGGACGAAAGAACCGGCACTCCGGACAATATTTCCAAACCCATCGTCGTTGTGGACGATGAACTTCGATTCGTCTATCTTTCCAAAACCCAAGTCCGTGCAGTCAACGAGGAGCAAACAGCCCAACCGCCGACTTTTAAGACAGGGCAACGCGCTAACTATGACGGCAAAGAGTATTTCATTCCCGGTACGTATTCCAACGTTGTCCCTTTCGACAAATACGGTCGCCGTGTGTTGCCGATTCGTCATCCCCGAGGCATCGAATATGTCGAACAAGCCATGGTCGAACTTACGCCCTACTATGTTCACGTCACCAGTCTTCGCGGGAACAACGAGTCGCTCAATTGGAACATGCGCATCGCCGCCAATGCCATCCCCCGCGACCAAATGACTCCGATTCTGATGAATCGCATTGATCCGAAAAACTTTGAAGCCCGAATCAAACTCGTGCGCTTCTATCACGGCGGAGGATTGTATGCCAGTGCCGACGCAGAACTGGAATCGATTATGCTCGACTGGAAAGAGACTCCCGAAGTCCAACAGCGGTTGCGTTCCATGTCCCTTTCTATTCGGCAAGATAAATATCAACAAATTCTTGACGAATTCGAATTTCGATGGCGAAATGGTCAATATCAACTCGCTCGAAAATACATTGCAGAATTGGAGCAAGACCCGCAATTACCGGAGCGGCTCCTCGAACGTGTCCGTCGAAGTCTTCGGGAATTTGACGAAACCGACCAGCAATGTCAAGAAATCGTCGCAGCATTCAAAGACCTTTACGAGCAACTGTTGGAAACAGAAAAGAACGACAAAATTTTGCCGATCATTGCGGAAATTGAGCAGGAACTAAATTACGCTACCAAAGAACGCCTGAACACTTTTCAACTGTACGGCGGTGATCCTCAACTTTCTGCTGCCGAAAAATTAGCCATTGGAATCACCGGTTGGTATGCCGGTGCCGGTGCCGACAACAGCAGACTTGCTCTGGCTCTTGCGCTTCCCGTAACCGAGCAGTTGATCGTCGACTATCTTCGTAGCGGACAAGATTATTTGCTGCGTCAGAGAATTATCGAACAACTCAAAAATTCGGAAACGTATCGTCCCGACCTCATCGCGGGTATTTTGGCGACGATGAAGCCGCCGTTTGCGGACTTGCCTCCCGAAGACCCAGACGCTCCCGGCTATTACCGCCTTACGATTCCGAATCCGCTTGTTGCAGCAGGCGCACCGAGATCGCCGAGAGGAGCGGAAATCCGATACACAATACAACTTCCTCCCGACTATAATCCTCACCTCCGTTACCCGATGGTCGTTTCGCTTAACGGAACGCGAACTCCTGACGCACAAATTGATTGGTGGGCGGGACCTTGGCAGGACGGTATGCGGATGGGACACGCTACCCGGCATGGATACATTGTCCTTGCCCCGGAGTGGAATCCTCCCGAAGCCGGTTTGTCCGATTACGATTTTTCCTTTCATTCCCACGCGGCAGTGTTAGGGGCGGTCAAGGATGCGTTTCGGCGTTTCAGTGTCAATGCGGACAGGGTTTTCATCTCGGGGCACGGCATCGGCGGCACAGCGGCGTGGGATATGGCACTGGCGCATCCCGATCTCTGGGCAGGCGCGATTCCGTTTAATGCGATGGCATCGAAATACATTGAAGCGTATCAGGCGGCGGTGCGGCATGTGCCGCTCTATCTGGTCTGGGGAGAAATGGAAGGAGAAGGGCTCGGTCTAAGACGTAAATGGGCGGTCAACGCACCGACTCTCAATCGATATTTGCTGACGCAAGAGCGTCCCGGCGATGTAACGGCAGTGCGCTACATCGGTCGAGGATTCGAAAGTTTTTACGAGGAAATCCTTCACGTACTCGAATGGATGCAGCATCGGCAACGCAATGCTGTACCGTTTGAGTTCACGGCAGAAACGTTGCGTCCCTGGGATTCGTTCTTCTGGTGGGTGGAAATGCCGAACCTGGAAGTTGATTCTACGAGAAACATGATTGATCCGGTCGATTTTCCGGCAAGGGGTTCTGTTCAACCGGTCATTGTACAGTCGCGACTTCATCGGGCGACGAACACTGTTTCGATAACGGTACGACCGCGTGGTGCCAACGTACAGGTTTGGCTTTCGCCGGACATCATTGACTTTCGGGCAAAGGCGGCGGTGAAGGTGAATGAAAAAAATTTTCTTCCGCCGAGTGGAATGATCGAGCCGAACATCGAAGTCATGCTGGAAGATGTCCGCACACGCGGTGACCGGCTGCGTCCCTACTGGGCAATGGTTGAGGGAAGATAGAATTAGGCTTCTCTGAAAAACAGTATAATACGTTCGAACGGAATCCTAAAAGAAAGAACGAACCGCATGAAACATTTTTTATTCAGCGTCGTCCTATTACTTTGCGGTACTCTTTTTGCCGTCGAAGACGATCTCCGCCGCGTTCGGACACTGATAGAACAGGGACTCTTTGCGGCTGCCGAAGTCTTTTGCAATGAAAAACTTCAACAGTCCAATCTTACCGAAATCGAAAAAACCCGATTGGCAACGGAACTCGTACATACATATTCCCAGCAGTTGCTTTTGCTCGAATCGGCACAGCAAGCCCGAATCATAAGCCGACTCGAATCGCTCGAAAAAGACTATCTGTCCCCAGTTGCTGGTTCTGCCGACTCCGAACTCGTGCTTGCGAAAATTATGCTCCGACTCCAACTCGCAATGGCGTACCTTGCACTCGGCGAAGAAGCACGTCTTGAAGCCGACTATCGAGAAGCACGCACCACATTGGCAGACGTACTTGACCGACTAAAAAAATGTCAACAGGAACTCCAAAATCTCCGGCAGAGAATCGGAAACAATGCGGATTCATCATCGCAACAAAAAATGTTAGCGTGGGAATATTCGATCACGATGCAGCAAGGCATCGCCCAAAAATCGCTGGCACTGACCTTTTCGGACGAGTCGGATCGTCATGCTGAACTTCGGCAAGCCGTTCAAACATTTTCCGAGTTGGCGGCAATCAACAGTACCGACCCCATGATCGTTCGGTGCAAAATCGAAAAGGCGGCGTGTCATCGGTTGAGCGGCGAACTTGACCGATGTGCGGAAATACTGGAATCGCTTCGCAGTGCTTTCGATTCTCTCACGCCGGAGTGTCGATTGCGAACCGAAGCGGAATCGATTCGCTACAACATCGCCATCGGCAACATCGTCGAAACGAGAAGACAATATGTCGCAGATCATGCCGACATGAAACTTTATCCCGATTTCGCTCTTGCCCGACTGGAACTGTTGCTGGCAAATGATCCTGCGCGGAATATTCGACCAGAAACTCCGGCGGCAATGAGATTGGAGCAAACGATAGAACAGCAATTAGGTTCGTACTGGGGACGACGTGCCAGAATGACGGCACTTGCTCTCGGTACGACGGATTTTAACTCGGCGGAAATGTTGAGCATGCGTGCCGAAAAACATTTTCGGGAAGAGCAATTTGCCGAGTCGGCAATACTCTACGAACAAGCGGCGGCAAGAGCCGGAACGAATCAACATGCGAATCGACAAGCGGATGCGATGTACCGATACAACCGGCTTGCCGCTCACGCTTGGGGGAAAGCAATAGACTTACTAAACCGTCAATCCCGCGAAAACCGTCATTCCCGCGAAGGCGGGAATCCAGACGACAGACGTTACCCTCTAGATTCCAGCTTACGCGGGAATGACGGCGACTACCAAAAACGGTTAATCGCTCTGTTACGCAATCTAGTTGCGCAACGTTCAGAAGACTCCGAAGCAAGGGATTTACATTTATGGGCAATCGACACACAAGTCGAGGTCGTTTTATCGCAGCCGGAAACACTGGACGATTTTTTGGTATTGGTCGAAGAGCATGCGAGATACTGGAATGATTCACCGAAGTTGCCATCTCTCCGCCGTTTGTCGGTGATTCTGTTGGAACGTCGGGGACGCATGGACGAGGCATCGGCACTGTTACCGCTTCTTGATGCGGAACAGTTAACAACTTTATCGCCGGAAATTCAGCATCTCCGTGTTCGGCAACTCGATTCCGAAGGGAAAACGCAGGAAGCGGTCAATCTTTTGACATCGTTGTTGAAGCAAAAGCGTGAACCGGAAACGTTGCGGCTCCTTGCCGATATTCTTACCCGGCAATCGGACAGAAAAAGTTCGGAGTTCGCACTGCGATATTGGACGGAACTGACACAAGCCGCGGAAAGGAACAGCGAAATGTGGTGGACGGCGCGAGAAGGAATTTTTGAGGTTCTTTGTAACACGAACCGCCGGGAAGAGGCGAAAAGGGACTTCGAGACGCTACGTATATTGTATCCCGACTTGGGGGGAGCCGAACGAAAATTGCGACTCATTAAGCAGTTCGAGTAGCCTTTTCGGATATAATACGCTATCATTAACGCTATGCAACCGACTTCCGGCAACACTTCGTTTACCCTTTTCGGATTTCCGACTGCCATTCAGCCCTTCTTTTGGGTGGCTGCCGCTCTCATTACGGCTTTTTCCATTGGCCCCATCAATAATGACATGCCGATTTGGTTTACCCGGCTGTTCATCGGGATGACGGGAGTCCTTCTTGCCATACTGGCTCACGAACTCGGACATGCTCTCGTGTTTCGGCATGTATTCCGTACTCCCAGTGCCATCGTTCTGCACGGTTTTGGAGGAATGACCATTCCGCTTCAACATGTTTCTCGCCGATACGGTTTGAGTGGTGCTTTCGCTCATTGTTTTCTCTCGTTTTCCGGTCCGCTGGCAGGATTCATTCTCGCTTTTTTGATGTACGTACTCCTGTTCATCACTCCGCCTGCCGAGAGTCTTGTCTTCAAACTGTTCGGCTTTTTTCTTTCTTGGACGGTAACGATTTCGATTTTTTGGGGCATCGTTAACCTTTTGCCGATCTACCCAATGGACGGCGGACACATTTCCAGAGAAATTTTTTTATTTTTTTTTCCGCGTCAGGGAGTCCGATTTTCACTCATCCTATCGATGATGGTTGCCGCCCTTCTTGGTGTTCTGGCATTCCAGTATGGAGCATCCATCATTGCCTTCTTCTTCGCCTTCTTCGCTTATCAGAACTATCAAGAGATGACCTTCGGTTCGTTTCGTCGCTGAAATACCAGTGCGAAACCAATGTATGCATGTCATGTTGATTAAAAGAATCAGAACGATAATGGAACGTTGATCGAACGTTTTCGGAGAAACAATTTTTAGTTTGCGACGAGTCATGGAATCCAAAAATGACGACGCAGCGAATGGTCGATACAATAATAAAAATAAAAAAATAAAAAATTTTCAAGAATTTTCCAAAAAAGTGCTTGACACCTCTTGCACGATTCCGAAAAAAGTGTATGCTGTTACACTAATGAATGTGGATAGTTTCACCGACGCAGTTGTCATTCGGTTGATGAAGACGATTTTTTAGTAATCTTCACGATTTTTTAGAAATCTTCTTCATCAAACAAGAGAGAACACGTCGGATTGAAGTAAGACACAGAGACTTGTAGATCACTCACTCATTAAAAATCGACAGGTCACATGATGGTCTCGTTGAACTTCCTGTGAACGTCGAAAGGAATCGCCGAAGTTGTCGACTTCTTACAAAATTATGGTTTGTTGCAATCAGAAGCAAAACTGTTTTCTTTGCGAGATGAACTCCGACGTGTCCCTTGCGCGCGTTTTTGGAACAGAAACGGACTCGAGGTTGTTTCCGATCACTGTGATTGGAGCCTCACCCTACTTACGGAGCAAAATACCCTTGCTTGTGTTTTTTTTCTAAACCCTCTATTTCCAGGAGAGTTATTATGCCGAAGAAAGCAACAAAGAAAGCCGCCAAAAAGGCCGCGAAGAAAGCCGTGAAGAAGGCAGCGAAGAAAAAGGCAGTGAAGAAAGCCGCCAAGAAGAAAGTCGCTAAGAAGGCGAAAAAGGCAACCAAAAAGGGTTGCTGCGCCAAAAAGCCCTGCGCTGCTTCTTGAGTTCGCACCTTTACTGATGCCTGCCATTGTTCTGATGGCAGGAAATCGAAAAACGTCCGTAGTACTGGTCATGCCGGTATGACGGACGTTTTTGCGCGCAAGAATGCGCCTCACAGGGTGAGGCGCTAAGCGATCAAATTAGATTGGACGAGACACTACCGCGTCAATCGTTTCAGCGAAGGGAGTGATTTTAGACGCTGGCAAGCATCGTTATCGAGCCCGCTGTCCGCCGCGTCGAGTTCTTCGAGAAAATCCAATGTCGCAATAATTTCGATCAATTCCGGCGTGAGAGCAACACCGGAAAGATCAAGGATCCGTAATTCGGGATACTTTTGCAGAGCCGACGCACCTTCTTCGGACAAAAAGGCTTTCCGCAGAGAAAGACGTTGAAGTTTCGGACGCGTCCCTTCGTCTTCGGCAAGACGAGCGAGAAAGGAGCCCGTTACCATCATGCCATTGACGGTCAAACGTTTGAGATTCGGGAATCTTTTGAGCAACACCAACGCGTCGTCGAAGAGTGCCGAGTTGCGGCTGAACACGAGCGTCTCTAATTTTTCTGCCGACGCAAAGTTCGCCGTGAATATTTCCAAACCTGTCGGCGTAATGAGAGCATCGTCGATGGTCAATCCTCGCAGGAATCGGCAAGGAGCGATCTCCGGCAGCACATCGTCTGTGATACCGAATCCGCCGATTTTCAGATCGGTAAGTTTGGACATGGATGCCAGACAACGATAGTCTCCGACAGCCAGACGACTGCAATTCCGAACATCAAGTGCCGCAAGGACTTCCGACTTGGCAATTTCAGCAAGAGCGTCTCCCGTTAGTGCCATGTCGATCAGGGCGAGATTGCGTAATGCCGGTATCCGCCGAGGCAAGGTTCCGAGTTCAGCACCGGACAGATTCGGCAAACGCCGGAGCGTCAGCCGCGATAATTTGGGATGACCGTCAAGCAGTGGTTTCCAATCGGCATCGCACAGGGGAACGTCTTGGAGGTAGAGTTCTTCAAGGTCGCGCTGCTTGAGCAAGCCGGACAGAGACTCTGCCGTGACGCTGCCGCCAGCGAATCGGAAACGTTGTAGTTGCGGAACCGACAGTGCCGCTCGCAGAAGGTCGTCGGTTGCCGAAGCCCGATCACGAGCAAGGTCAATACCGATGATCCCCCCTTCTTTGTTGCGTTCGACGCTTCCGAAAGCCGACTCGATGCGGGTTACAATATCCGACACGTCGATGTCCGATACCTCTGGCGGTGTACCGAAAACGGCTGGGGAGATCAAAAAAACGATAAAACAATAAATAAATTTTTGCATGAGTAAGGTCTCCCGTAAACGGGCTCTGTGAACTTCCGCAATGGAGTGTTGTCTTTGCGTTCATCATAAAACCTGCGCCGCCCTTCATCAAGTCACGCATGTACTATGTTCATCGCATACGGTATAATCTCGATTGGAGTACCGTCAAGTTACAATCTTGAAAGAAGGGAAGATGCCTATGAAAACCGCAGTGATGTATGGTGCCGGTAATGTCGGACGAGGATTTATTGGACAACTGCTTTACAATAGCGGTTACCATACAATCTTTATTGATGTCAATAAGGCGATCATCGACGAAATCAACAAATGTAAAGAATATCCTCTGAAAATCGTGAGCAACGACCTCGTTCAGGAAACGATCATCACGAACGTCAGCGGTGTTTTGGACACCGACAGCAACGCCGTTGCCGATGCCATTGTTCGTTGCAACATCTTGTTCACCGCAGTCGGAGTGAACGTTCTTCCTTACATCGTACCAAACCTTTCCAAGGGCATTCAAAAACGTTCCGCAACGGGGCAAGAATTGAACATCGTTATCTGTGAAAACAAAATCGATGCCGACCGGTATTTGAAAAACATGATTAACGAAAGGTTGAACGCAGAATATCAGTCCTATTTAGAGGAAAAAGTCGGCTTTGTGGAAGCCTCGGTCGGTCGCATGGTGCCAGTGATGACCGATGAAATGCGAGAAGGCAACATCTTGAAAGTCTGGGCAGAACCCTTTTGCACGCTACCCGTCAGTAAAGACGCTTTTAAGGGAAAAATTCCTGAAATCGAAGGCATGAAAGCGGAGTTGAATTTTGAATACTACATTCAGAGCAAACTGTTTTTGCACAACATGGGACACTCTCTGACCGCTTATTTCGGACGGCTAAATGGTTGTACGTATATTTACGAAGCCATTGAAAATGAGAATATCCGGCAGATTGTATCCAGTGCGATGGACAGCGCAGCGCACGCACTCTCCCGGGAACACGGCAAACCGCTCGATGAGGTCAGAGATTATGCCGGGGACTTGCTAAAACGGTTCGGTAATCGGTATTTGCGGGACACTGTCGAGCGGGTGGGTCGGGACGTGAAGCGGAAACTCGGAGAAAACGACCGTCTGGTCGGCGCAGCGCGTCTTTGCCGAAAACATGGCATCGACAATACTTATATGAAAATCGGTATCGCCTCCGCACTTTTGTTCGGCGAGGAATGTGATGCCGCTCAAATTGACCTTCAGGGTGTTTGACAAAAGCCGGAATGGGTTAGGTAATATGCAAAAAACATCGGAAAATTAAACAATTTCTGCTCCTCCGTTAGTTGTGTTATAAAAGAATTAGGTAAAATTAGATACCATTGGCGCAAGAGCGGCGGACTTGCGTCCGCCGCTCTTGCGAGTTGAACTCACACAAACGTTATGCTTCACGACACCATCATTGCTCGAGCCTCGGCACCGGGAAGTGCGATTCGCGGAATTCTCCGAATCAGCGGTCCCCATGCCTTCTCCGCCGTGAAAAAGATTGTTGAGTCGCCCAATCCACTCGCATTGCCCCAACATTCCAGTTGTGCAGATGTCCGAATCACGCTAGCAGTGTTTCCCTCTTTTCCTGCCCGATTACTCCTTTGGCAGGCGGGACACAGTTACACCGGTGACGAGACGGTCGAAATACACACAATAGGTTCGCCGATTCTGCTCGATGCCATTATGGCGGCGTTGCTTTCAGCGACTGAGGGAGTGCGGCTGGCATCACCGGGCGAGTTCACGCTTCGAGCGTTTTTGTCCGGTCGCCTTGACCTTGCCCAAGCGGAAGCGGTTCTCGGCATTATCGATGCAGCAAGCGATACCGATTTGAAAACGGCACTTTATCAACTGGCAGGTAATGTTGCCGCTCCGCTCTCCGCCGTCCGAACACTTCTTTACGAGACTCTCACGCAACTCGAAGCCTCGCTCGACTTTGCCGAAGAGGAAATACCAGCAATTTCCACGCAAGAATTGCATCGCACGCTGAACGAAGCGCTTGAGCAGATCGAGTCACTTCGACACCAAACAACTGACCGGGGACTTGCAGAGGGGAAACCGAAAATTGTACTATCAGGGTTGCCCAATGTTGGAAAAAGTACGCTTTTTAATAAGTTGGTGCAAAAGGATGCCGCCCTCGTGTCACCTCTTGCCGGTACAACCCGGGACTATCTCGAAGCGGAAATCGACTGGGAAGGGATGCCCGTCGTGTTAATCGACACGGCAGGCATACCAGACGGCAGACGACAGACGGCAGACGGTAGAATGTTGGGCGAACTGGACGAATGTGCCCAAATAAAAGCACAGGAATTGCTCAAACAGGTGGACGTGGTAATCCATTGTTACGAGGATTTAACCGGTCATTTAGCCGGTATTCCGGCTCAGTCTTTTCTTGCCAAAACCGTATTTTTCCAGACCAAAACGGCGGACGACAATGTGAAGCCGCTCTTAAGAGAGGTGGGTACACTGCTCCGCAATTTGCCAGCATATGGAATGTTACCTAACACGGCACTGCGTTGCCGGGAATCATTGCTGGCGGCGGAAGAATCGCTCTGCCGGGCGCAAACATTAACGGACGTTTCTTTGATTGCATTGGAACTTCGCAATGCGGTCAATCAACTGGGACTGATCGACGGCACCGTCCACACGGAAGATATTTTGGAAAATATTTTTAGCCGATTTTGTATTGGAAAGTAAATGAATGATATTGGCGTATGGGTTTACAGTGGTCGGCGTAACTCTTGACGAACTTCCAAAAATCAATACAATGCGGAACGTTGTCTGAACGACATTGCGGAAACGAAATGAGTAGCGATTCAATTTTTAAGACAAGTTGGAATGATGCGTCCGAAGCGGAGGCTTCCTACAAACGTCCGAGTGCGGCGGCAATACTTTCGGTATTCTTTGGGCTGGGAGCGTTTCTCGTCTATTTTACCCCGTGGTTTTTTTTCCTCGGCGTCATTGCGATCCTGTTGAGTCTCGTTGCTCTTTGGACGGTCCATCACGCCGAAGGTACGTTGTCAGGCACATCGCTCGCCTACTTCGGATTGTGCTGTGCGCTCGTAGCACTCGTTTCCGTGTTCCTTTTTTGGCAGGCGTACCAGTATGGAGTCCGCCGGGAAGCCGATCAGTTCTTTCGCCTTTGGTTCGCCGCTGTCCAGCAGGGAGATATTCCGCAGGCAAAAGAGTACCAGTTCATTTATACACGCCGCTCCAACGCCGCCAATGCCGAAGAATGGTGGCAAGCACAGTACGGAGAAAAACATGCCCATCGTGCTGTTCACCAGTTCGCCGAAAACAAACTCGTTAGAGTGCTGATGGCTCTCGGCAATGACGTAAAGGTTTCTTATTACAAGACGTTGGCATTTCGTTCCGTGCCGGAATCCGATACGGTTTCCTCGGTGTATGCCGTAACTTTTCCGGCGGAGTCGGGAGAGACCGAAACGTTTTTTGTCCGTATTCACGGCATTCGTTCGTATCCCGCCAACCCGGATTTCAAGAATGCCGGTTGGCGGCTCGAAGGTACACCCGCCTTTTATCTGCCCGACGAGTTCAAAAAAGAGTCGCCGGAATAGATATGTTTCATAACCCGTTAGCCGCCGCACCCTGTGCGGCGCACGTTGTGGTATAATCGCACATCGGCTGCGCCTCGCAGGGCGAGGCGGCTAAACGACCGTTAAAACAATCAACCCCAAGGGTACCACCATGTCACTGTTCCATATTTTCGCTCTTTCGTGTCTCGTTTTGTGTGTCGCCGCCTTTGGGTACGCTCAACAGAATCCGCCGGTGGCACCGGCAAACTATGACGAAGACAAAGTCGGAGACGTTGTACTGCCCGATCCACTCAAAACAACAGACGGAACAATCGTCGACTCGCCAGAACTCTGGAACACTGTGCGAAGACCAGAATTGCTCAAATTTTTTGCGGACGAGATGTTCGGTATGCCTCCATTGCCGCTCAACTATTGGAAATCGGCTAAAGTACAAGTCAGTTATTACAATTTTTGCGACTCGGATGCCATCAATGGTAAAGCATTGAGGTCTCAGATGCGTATTCAGTTTTTCAAGGGTGAACAGCCAAACGAAGACGATCCAGCGGCAATCACCGTGTTGATCTACACACCAAAAAATGCCACAGGAAAAGTACCCGCCTTTATCGGTTTGAACTTTCAAGGAAACCATACCGTCGATGCTGATCCGGGTATTCTACTCGGTACGATTTGGAATCGTGAGAGACAACCGGTGCCTGCCAAAGAAGAGGAACGTGGTGTTCAGGCTTCACGCTGGCAAATCGAAAAAATTCTCGACAGAGGTTACGCAGTTGTAACGGCTTACTATCAAGACATTGAGCCGGATTTTGACGGCGGGAGCAAGTTTGGAGTACGCCGATTGATCGAACAAAAAGGCGAACCCAACGAAGGCAATACGATTGCAACTTGGGCTTGGGGACTCAGTCTGATCCGAAACTTCGTCACTATACATGCCGATGATCTGAACATTGACCCTGACAAGATTATCGTGCATGGACATTCTCGTCTCGGCAAGACGGCACTCTGGGCGGGGGCGATTGACCCGAAGTTTGCGATAGTGATTTCCAACAATTCCGGTTGCGGCGGGGCGGCACTTTCACGTCGGAACTACGGCGAAACCGTGCATCGAATCAACACGGCATTTCCCCATTGGTTCAACGGCAACTTCAAGAAGTACAACCTCGATGTCAATGCGATCCCATTCGATCAGCACGAATTGGTTGCGCTCATTGCTCCGCGACCGGTCTATATTGCCAGTGCGGTGGAAGATCGCTGGGCGGACCCGAAGGGAGAATTCCTATCGGGCTTGCATGCCGATCCGGTCTATCGTCTGCTCGGTACGGATGGCATTGCAGGAGTTACGGAGATGCCGGAACTCAACAGGTCTGTCGGCGGAACGATTGGCTATCATATCCGAACCGGCAAGCATGACGTTACGGAGTTTGATTGGGAACAGTTTCTCAATTTTGCGGACAAGCACTTGCGGTAGTCCCTTGTTATACCGTAAACAGGGTCAAAGCGCAAAACGGTCATTTGTTCCCAATAGCAGTATCGCATTAGGGGCTTTCTGATTCTGTTTCCGATTGCATGTCCGGTTCCCTTTCTTCGAGCCACCAGAGTTCCGGCAGATCGCCTCCCCTAACGGCATCGACAAACTCCGCAGAACTGATCCGATGCCGAAGCGAGACATCGCTACCGGTGTCATCGGAACACTGGCGTTCACGAATGCACTGAACCAAACCGTTGTTCGTAACCAAGAAAATCTGATCCGTCTCCACATTATACAAACAATGGTCAAACCGCCGAATGTCGTACACGAAAACCGATGCTCCCGACGCACGATCCAAACAGACCAACCGATTCCGCTGATCCATCACGTAAAGACGTTTCTGCGAAGAAGCGACGAATCGTTTCACGTTTTTTGTAACCCAACGTTCCTCTCCCGAAATCAAATCGAACGCATGCAGTACACCGTTTGCAGTGGGGACAAAGACATCCCTGCCGACGACGGCGACGGGTTCCGATATCGGACCCTGCGTCGGATACCGCCAGTGAACCATCCCTGTTCGGGCATCGATGGCAAAAACGTAAGATGACTGACCGCCGGTAACAATCAAGTCGGGAACCAAAATTTTAGCCGTATCGAGTTCGTTGACTGGATAAAGTTGACTCTGTGCTGGTCGTGCTGGCAACGCTCTGTTTCCCGGTCGATCTGTCTGAATCGTCCGAGACTGGTCTATGTAAAACATCTGTCCCGCCGAGTCCACCCGATAGAGCGTAGGCATACTGTTTTCCGATAACTGGTTAATTCCTGCCGTGTACAAAAAACCTTGCTCCGTAGCCCAAGCGATGAACTCCCGATGGGTCAGGGCATCGACTTCGTGTGTCGGACGCTTTTCCTCGTCGAGAACCCAAGTGTAGAATTGCGACAAAAGCAGCGGCTTTGTGCGGATGGTTCCGAACGAGGCACTGGTAATGGGAATGCGATGGGTACTGTCGAGAACAAAGGTTTCGTCATCGGCATCTTCCGGTTCAGGACTTCGAAGCATACGTTTGGCATCTTCGAATTGTTGGAGGATTTTTTTCAATTCGGGATCGTAATCGGGTTCGACGGGCTTAACTCTGCCGGACTCTTCCAGTGGTTGCGGCGTGAGGGATTCCTTCAAGGCATAAACCAAAAAGGTCTGGTTGACCATCGGCACGTAGAGATAGTGTTCGCTCATTTCGCAGGCGGCGGCGGCAGATTCCGGCAGAGGAATTTCTAAAAGTTGCTTGCCGGTGCGACGATTGAAAAGGAAAACCGAAACATTGTTATGAACGGCAACGACCCGACTATTCACGGCGGGTTCCGTCAGCGGCATTTCCCTTTTGCCAATGGTGCGCGACCAGTGCCATTGACCGGTCTCGGAATCGAGCACATGCAGAACAGCGTCGCTGGTCGTGAGAAAGAGTTGCCCGCCTTCGAGAAAGATATTTTGCACTTTTCCCGACGCATTGTGGAGTTTAAGTTGATGAAACCAGACCCGTTTGAGTCCGTAGGGATCGAGGGCAGACTGCGAAAGGAGCGGAATGCTTTGTGCCGAAAGCAGGGCAGGAAACGAGAACATCCAAAGGATGATCCAAAGGCACAAAGTTTTTAGATGTGTTTTTCGGGTCATAAACAGTTGCGGCAAACGTGTATCGAAAACGTACTGCAAGACTGTAAAATAACGATAAAGAGGGGGTATGTCAAGAGGAGAATTGTCAGACGATTTATTTGACTTTTCCGATTCTGTAACCTACACTGCCAACGCTGGTGTACCGGCTAAATTACGTTGGAGAATCCATCATGGATAATAGTGTAATTGCTCACATCGTTATCGCAATCATTGGCTGGTTCTGCCTATTCTGCGGATTTATAGCGTTTGTCTGGCTCTTTTTCATTCGGAAACAGATCGCGGAATTGCGAGAACAGAACCATAAACTCGAAAAGACGCTCAGTCGGCTTCACCACGACATTCATAACAATCGCTCGGAAACGCCGAAAGCCGACGTGATCACCATTGAGTCAGAAGAAAGAGCGGGGGGCGCAAGCGCAAGAGCGGGGGACATAAGTCCCCCGACTCCTTCACCGATACGTCTGATTGTACCGGTTGTACCTTTTGCTCCCCCTGCGCCGACACAGTCTGCGGCTCCCCCTGCCCACGACTCTGGGTGGCGATTTCGCGCCGCCGAAGATTCCGACACACAACCCCCCAGAACGACTGCCGATTGGTCGTCCCCCAAGAAAGCCGACAACTCTGTCGGCGCACCGTTCAACTGGGAACTCTTCATCGGTCAAAAACTCTTCGGCTGGGTCGCCGTCGTCGGTTTTATCGTTGCCGCCGCTCTCTTGATTCAATACAGCATCAGCATGGGCTGGTTTACGAACAGTCTTAAAGTCATTGCCATTGCAACCTTTGGAGCCGTTCTGCTCGGAGTCGGGTTTTACAGCAGACGCATTGGACTGCGGCGGTTTTCGACGATGATGTCCAGTGCCGGTGTCATCATCATTTACCTTGCCGGTTATGCTTCCTATGGCATTTACCGGTTGGTCGAGTTCCCGACGGCAAGCGTTCTGATGCCGCTGATCGTGCTCGGCGGTTTTCTCTTGGCGTGGTTCTATCGGTCGAAACTGCTCGGCACGGTAACAATTTTCGGCGGACTTGCTGTGCCGATCCTTGTTTCGAGCGGTGAGGATCACTATCGGGAGTTTTTCATTTACCTGCTGGCACTGAACATCGGCACGCTCGTGCTGGTCAATCTCCTGCGCCGCGCCCCGATTGCGTGGATTGCGTTCTTCGGAACGCAGGCGTTGTTCGGGCAGTGGTATGGTGAATTTTTGGGCAGATATTTTTATCCTGAAGATACGTACCCGGTTCATAAACTTGCTGCCGCTTTGATTTTTCAATCAACATTTTATCTGGTGTTCTTGTTGGATACGGCAATTACCGCAGTGAAACCCATCGGCAAGAGACTTCGTCCCACCTGGGATGACGCGATGCGGGCAGTGCTTGCGCCGATTGTTTTCTTCGGGGCAATTTTCTTTATGTCGATAGCGGGAGGCGTTAGAATTGGGGTACTCGGGGACGGCGGCTACCTTGCCGTTCACCCGAGTCAGAAATTTTTATACGACTGGATGGGTATTTTCGCTTTCATCGGCGCAGCATGGTACGCTTTGCTTGCCGTTTGTTATTCGCGGCATTTGGCGTTTGTGGTAGGTCGCCGACCGCCGGGCGGTCGGCTGCCTACCTTAACCTACTGGCATGCCGCTCCGAGTGCCGCCGTTGTCATCGCTCTCGGCTTCGTTGCCATCGGCATACCGTTGCAATTTGATGCCATGTGGATCACACTCGGCTGGCTCACCGTCTTTGCCGGACTGTGGTTCTTTGGGAGTCGGCAGAAGGACAAGACTTTCATCACGATGGCGTATCTCTTTTTCGCCCTCGGTATGGTGCGATTCATAGCGGAAATCGGCGATCAACTGAACGCAGTGCGCACTCCACTTGATATTACTCCCGTGTTCAATTCCGTTGCGTTGCCGATGTTGGCGTGTGCGGGTGTGTTAATCGTTGCGGCGGTGCTTGTGGGACGAATTAACAACTGGTTCAACCACTTTTTCGGCATTTTCGGCTATGTTTTGCTGGGTGTGGTACTGTCTGGAGAGGGTACACGCTACATTTACGGACAGGAAAACCTTTGGACTCCCTACCAATCGTCATACCTGCTTGCAGCATTCCTGCTGGGCTTCTGGTTCCTACTGGCGGTGTTCCTATTGCAAATCGGTTTCACGTTTCGTAGCAAAGTCATTACTGGTGCCGCTTGTGTTGGTCTCGTCCTTGCTGTGGTGGCAATGTTTTTTCACGGTTTTCCGCTGCGGTGTGAATACCGAGAGGCGTTTAATAATCCGTTCAGCATTGTGTTGATTGCCCAAAGTATCATTTTGCTGGTGATAGGTTTTCAAGGCAAATTCGTCAACCGTCATTCCCGCGAAGGTGGGAATCAAGACGAGAGACTTTGCTCTCTAGACCCCCGCCTGCGCGGGGGTGACGTTGCGGGCATGCCGTTTTCGCAATTCCAAAACATCTTCGGCGGTTTCGGTGTAGTCGGACTCTTCACGCTCCTCGCCATTTTGACGATTGAATGGTTCAATTACCTTGCACCTGATTTGGGAGAGATTCCAACACTGCGATCCGTTACAATACTTTGGACGTTTTATGCTGTCTTTTGGCTCGCACCTCGTGTTTCGGCTCAAAGCCTACCCTTGCGAATTTGCGGCATGATCGTGCTGTTTGGTGCGCTTGTAAAAACAATGTTTTTCGATTCCTGCGTTTCCTGCGGTTATTGTTCGTGGGAATGGAGAGCAGAGTGGAGTCTCGAAAATTGGATACCACTGGCGAATCCCTATTTTCTTACGATGCTTGCCCCTGTTACATTTGCGATAGCGGGTGCCGTTAGCGTACACCAACACCAAAACCCACCGTACATTGGTGCAGGCGAACGCACTGCATGGAAAGTTGCCGGTATCATCGGATTGGCAGCCCTGTTGATCTATCTGTCCGTCGAGTGTTATCAGTATTTCGAGTCGCTGAAATCAAAATACGTCCTCTTCGGCTTGGAACATAAATTTGTCGGGATGGCTTCGTTAACGCTACTTTGGACGATTGCCGCTCTGATATTGACCACGCTGGCATTGTGCTTCAAATCCAAAACGCTACGAATCATGTCGATGTTTTTGCTCGGATTTACGGCATTGAAAATTCTCTTCGACTTGGAAGTTCGACCAGAATTTATTGTACCGTTTTGGAATCCCTATTCGCTCCCAATGTTCGTTTTTGCGGCTGTGCTGATCGCACTGGCTTGCTTTTGGCTCTATCGACTGCCCGAACATTCTGTCGAGAGAAAGATTTACCGCTTCCTTGCCCTTGCCGCCGTGATTTTCCTCTGGTTCACGCTGACGATAGAGTGTTTCCGCTCGGTTCGGCTTTTGACGGGAGCAGAGGAACAAGCGTGGCAGGCACAGATGGCGTTGTCGATTCTATGGTCAGTGTTTGCGGGCATCCTGATTGCGATTGGTTTCATTTGGCGGTCGCCGACATTGCGTTGGCTGGCAATTCTATTATTTGCGATGACGCTCGGAAAGATCGTCATTGTGGACATGTCCGGCGTGAATGAACTGTATCGGTTCGGAGCGGTCATTGCATTGGCGACTCTCCTTGCCCTAGCGGCTTGGGCTTATCAGCGATTCAAACCGGAAAAATAGAGAGATTCAAAATGTTGTCATTCCTGCGAAGAAGGGAGAGGTCTCCCTTGTCTTTCGTAAAAATTAGGGTAGAATTCTACCAAAATCACGCTAGCGACCTCGAAAAAATCTTTTATGCCTAACATTGCAAGTGCCAAAAAACGTCTTCGTCAGAACATTGCTACTCGTGAGCGGAACCGCGCTCAGCGGTCTTTCGTGCGGAATCGTTGTAAAAATGTGGTAAAGGCAGTGTTGGCGGGAAGTGTTGAGGATGCCGACAGACACTTTCGCGAAGCAGTCAAAGCACTGGATCAGGCAAGTTCCAAGCGGATCGTACATCGAAATGCCGCCGCTCGAAAAAAATCACGTCTTTCTGCCATGATCAAAAAACTCAAAGAAAGCGGAAAATAGCCACACCGCCAGCGACACTGTCGCTGGCTCTCGATGTGGTCTCTCTTGCAAACACGATCTCGGAATGTTACAATACCGAAGGAGTGAGCGTGGTGACTCCACTAATAGAAATTGACAATGATTGTACAATTGGTCGTTGCAGCGGGAAATCGAATGGGACAGGTGATTCCTGTTACAGAAGAGAAATTCATTATTGGTCGGGCAGTGGACTGCCATTTGAAACCATCGAGCGAGTTAGTCAGCCGTTATCACTGTGCCATTCTGGTCGGCGACGAGGTATCAGTGCGCGACTTGGGAAGCAAAAATGGCGTGCGTGTCAATGGCGAAAGAACCAATACGGAACAGAAACTTCAAAATGGCGACAGGTTAGTGATCGGTCCGCTAGATTTTTACGTCCGCATTGCCTGCGATGGCGACTCGTTACCAGAATTACCGCCCAGTGCAGCAGATAGCGCGGTAAACGACCCTGATGCTCCCACAATTTCTTTGAAGTACGCGAAAACATTTCAACAACTTGACGACGATAATCCGCCGCAATAGCCAGTTCTGCGCCGCACAGGGGACGGCGGCTCACCGACGTACCGAAATCGCTCTTTATCGAATCGGGAAATTTCATTAGACTCCGTCGCGTATGCAGTTGCCTTCCTCGCACTCGGCGGAATCGTCGCTTTTCGCCCGACCACTCGGGTCGCTGACCCTAATCTGTTGCCGATTTCCGGCGGCGGTCGTGGTCGTGGCACTCCTGCTTGCCGCCGGGAGCCTCTACTGGGCTTATGAACACCTCGGACTCAAAATGAGCCGACTCGATCTCATCAATCCCAATAGCAGTTTTAACCAACTCTGGCTCGATTACATCGACGAGTTCGGCGACTTCAACGAAGTCATCGTCGTGGTCGAAGGAACCGAAAACGGCGAAGTGATTCCTGCCCTCGAACTGCTCGCCGAAAAAATCAAGGAATTTCCCGACCGATATCAAGGAATTTTACACGGGGTCGATCTCTCCGACATTCATCGAAAAGGACTGCACTTTATTCCCGTCAAAGATTTGCAAACGATCCAGCAGTTCGTTGCCCGGTCGCTCCATCCGCAGATTCCCCCTGTCGCCCCAATGGACGACGTTGCCAATCTCCTGACCACGCTGTCGCAAAGCAATACAGACGAAGAGAGCATGAAGTATTTCCTCTTTCCCACCCAGGAAGGAGTCATCGGCTTTGTGCTGCTCCGGCTTATCGACATTGACAAGACAAAGTTTTCGCAAGGAACCGAGGCGATTCAACAACTTCGTGACATCGTCGGAGAAGTTCAGTATCGTTATCCTACACTTCAAATCGGTCTGACGGGCATGCCGATTCTCGAAAGCGACGAAATGGAAATGAGCAGTGCCGCTATGACCAAAGCGACGGCATTAGCATTCGTCGGCGTTTGCGTCGTCTTCATGGCAGCCTTCGGATCGCTTCGGCATCCCTTACTTGCCATCATTGCGTTAGCGTTTGCGTTTGCATGGACGATGGGATACATCACGCTTTCCGTCGGACATTTGAACATTTTGAGCATCGCCTTCGGAGCCATGCTCATCGGTTTAGGGACAGATTTCAGTGTCCACTATTTGGGAAAATACCTCGAATTGCGCAAGAGCGGCGGAGATGTTGCCGAGTCCCTTTGTCAAACGGCAGAACTTGTCGGACCTAGTATCATCACCGGAGCGTTAACGACCGCCGGAGCATTTTACGCTGCCTCGTTTGCCGAATTCACCGGCGTTGCCGAACTGGGAATCATCGTCGGCGGAGGAATCCTGTTCTGTGTAATAGCGACCTTTACCGTGTTGCCTGCACTGGTCACGTTGGTCACGCCAGCGGCATCGTACAAGTATACGTTGTCAGTGGGGCTGATCGACGTTCGTGGTGCCATCGTACCTGTTTTCCGATTTCCAAAAACGACGCTTTTCCTTTCTGCCCTGGGATTGCTGTTTTTGCTGCCCGGCATTTTCCAAGTGCGGTACGATCATAATTTGCTCAATTTGCAGCCGAAAGGTCTCGAAAGCGTCGAGTTGGAACGACGGCTCCTTTTTTTGGAAGCGGATGCAGGAGGAAAAAACGTCTGGTTCGCCCTTTCGATTGCCGACACAAAAGAGGAATTGCTAGAACGAAAAAAACGGTTTGAAGAAAAGTATCCCGAATTGCAAATCGAAGAGATCGTTTCGCAGTTTCCCGAAGCCGATCCCGAGCGGATTCGTATTATTCAATCGCTTGCCGACATGCTGCAACGCATCCCGGAGCAACTGCCGCCGACGATGCCGCCTGCCGTTGCCGAACAGTACAGGCGGTTGCAAACGCTCAAAGCGATGGTAGTGCCGGAGCCGCCGACGGTGGACGACTTGCCGGAATCGTTGGTTTCGCGGTTCGTAGGACAGAGCGGCAGACATCTGATGCGGATTTACACGACGGCGAATATTTGGGATATGGACGAAATGGAAAAATTCGTCACGGCGGTTCGGGACATTGATCCCGATGCGACGGGCAGTCCGCTGCAAACATACGAGTCGTCGTTGCAAATGCAGCAGGGATTTATCACGGCTGCGTTCTACGCACTGGTGGTGGTTCTAGTGATTACGTGGATAGACTTTCGTAGTCTGACTGCGTCGCTTGCTGCTCTGTTGCCGATGTTTTTAGGCTTTGCGATGATGTTCGGCATCATCGGCTTGCTCGATTTGCCGCTCAATCCGGCAAACATGATCGTGCTGCCGATTATAGTGGGAATCAGTATCGATGACGGAGTGCATTTGATGCATGATTACCGACATCGCCAGAGTAAACGGTACATGATTTCGTCGTCAACCACGACCGGCATCTTGATTACCACTCTCACGACGCTCGTCGGTTTCGGCAGTATGATGGTCGCTTCCCATCAGGGATTGCAGAGTCTCGGTAGAGTTTTCGTGATCGGTGCTGCGTGTAGTCTGCTGACCTCCATTATTGTCTTACCTGCTCTTTTGAATCTTTGTGCACGCAGCGACACGGGAGAGTCGGCTCGACGACCACCGAATCGCAAGCGGCTCGTTAGGAGGTGATTGTTTTTTTCTTTGCGTCCCTTGCGTACTTTGCGGTAAAAAGTAATAAACCGCAAAGTTTCGCAAAGACGACATGATTACAATTCCTTCCCGTTTACAGTATAATGAGCAGACACACCCATAAACCAACGGAGAGAAAAAATGGGGAGCGTTTGTCATTTAGTGGTTTTTTCACGCGGCTTGATTTATTTTTACGGAGCCTTGTTTTTCAATGTATTTCCATCGATTCGCCTTGTACAAGCACCGCAGGAGCAACATATCATT
>Ga0123353_10000987_pt1 | contig 34905 bp, 23 predicted proteins | sample TergutLab28metaG_3_FD_92763 | JGI IMG/M metagenome (GOLD analysis project Ga0123353, IMG submission 92763) | Labiotermes labralis P3 segment gut microbial communities from Petit-Saut dam, French Guiana - Lab288 P3 | ecosystem: Host-associated > Arthropoda: Insects > Digestive system > Gut ... | reverse complement strand
CATTCGACAACCCAAATGTGGAGGCAACCATCAGCCTGTTGGTGGTCTATACACCTGCTGCAGCGAGGTCGTCTTACGTTTCGGAACGTGGAGGGATTGAAAATGCCATTGAAGAGATGATCGCCTCCGGGAACATCGCTTTAAGCAACAGCCTGACGGGAATCACCCTCACCCTTGCACACGCCGCACAGGTCTCCTACACAGAAGATGGAGATATGTACAACGCCATCTATCGGTTACAAGATCCAAATGACGGTTATATGGACGAGGTGCACGACCTGCGCAAACACTATCAGGCCGATTTGGTTCAACTGCTCGTTACCGACTCCAATCAGGGAGGTCTTGGCTTTACATTGGCCACCACAGCCGGTGCGTATGAGTGGGGCTTCACCGCAGTGCTGATTTCTCAGGCAGATAGGTCTTCTATTCACGAGATAGGGCACAATCTGGGACTGGCACATGGCGCCAATATGATAGACGCCGGTGACGGCCTTTTTGACTATTCATACGGTTGGGACTGGACAGGAACCTCTCTCAATCCCATGAACACAAATCGATACTGTTCAGTCATGTCTTATGATGGCGGTTCCTATTATACCGATGGCGTCAACCGCTTTCGGGTTCCCTACTTTTCAAACCCCGATGTGATTCATCAAGGACAACCTACGGGAAATGCGGCAAGGGCTGATGCGGCGCGCTCTCTTAGGGAGATCAAGCATGTCGTTGCTTTTTATAGCGATAAAGTGGCGTTATTTCCTTCAAAACCAACCAATTTTGTAGTTTCAAATACGACCGACTTTGGCGCTGCCTTCAGTTGGGACGACTGCACCAACGCTACGGGGTACAGATTATGGAGAAAACATACCGATGGCCAAAATTACTATTGGTCATTTTCCGAAAGTTCTTTTACGCTCTCCTATTCGCCTTTTTTTCAACCATGCACCACGTATGAAGTGTGGGTTTCGGCGTTAAATGAATATGGCGATGAAGTACACAGCGATCTCATCACCTTCAAAACAAGGTGTACAACCGATCCCACCGTCACCACATCTGCCGCCACCTCCATCACCGGTATTGGCGCCATACTCAACAAGACGGTAACGGAGTATGGGGCACCCGTTACTTCGCAAGGTTTTAAGTACAAAGTAGCCTCCGAAACCTCGTGGCATACTAATGCAGACGGGTTTTTGACGGGATTGACCATCAACACCGCGTATAAATTCTATGCCTACGCAGAGACGGCATCAGGGACGTACAACGGCAGTGTCTTGACTTTTACCACCACATCAGAGATTCCGGCGGTTCCGCCAACCGTAACCACACTTGAAGCAACCGCCATCACGCACAATTCGGCAACACTAAACAAATCGGTGACAGCGGGGTCTGAAACGATAACTGCACAAGGATTTGAATACAGAGTGTCCGGAGCACCCTCCTGGCAACTTTCCACCGGCGGAGAAATCACCAACCTGACGCCAAGCACAACCTATCAGTTTCGAGCCTACGCCACCACAGCAAGCAATACAACCTACGGCAACACATTGACCTTTACCACGAATGATCCGCCTCCTACCGACTTGGCTACTGCAAAGAGTATGGTGGAAGGGGCGACCTTTGCCCCTGTGGCTCAAACAACCCACAATACGGAGACGGCATCCAAAGCATATATTGAGTCGATTGTCCAAGCACTTGGGTTCAGGGGTGTTACCACCACAGTAAACACGGTGACGTTTCAAGCAGCCGCCATGGGAAACGACAACATCCATGCCGGTGTAAACGGGAACTACACCTTTACCGTGACCTTAGATAATGGCATTGAAGAGCCTGTCACCACCATGGCGCTTACCCTTGTCATCACCGCTACCTCCTACACCCCCGCTCCGCTGCCCCTGTTTGATGGCTTGGATGGGGACCTCCTTGAAGGAGCTCCGGCCGTTGTGCTGAAACTGAAAGGGACAGATGGCGCCAGATTTACCTCATTCAAGGTGAACGGCACACCCGCGACTACCTTCAACCCCAACGCCAAAGGTAAGTACCTCATTGAAGCCATCGCACCCGATGGAACAAGGGTTGAAACATATATCATTGTAAAATAAGAATTTGGCAATCAATGATAAATAAAGAAAAAACGAAAGAACTAAATAAACAATTAAATATACGATTAAATAAATGCGATAATATGAAAGCAATCAGACAAATAGGGTTCATTTTTTCACTCTTTGCCTTAGCAGGTTCCTGTTCAAGCAAATCTGACACAGACGCCACATCAGAACTTCCCTTTCTAAAGGACGATACACCCCGATTCGAGGGGGCAGGAAGCAGCGCCCAAAGGAATAGCGATGCCACAAAACTGTTTTATATGGACAAAGGAATCCTCTTCTCCTCTTCAAAATATAAAACCGGATATGCCTCCCGCGATGGTTCCTCTTACTACTTTGTGGAATGGAGTGGAGGCTTGAGCGTTGGAGAGAAGTCCAACCCTTCGCTCCGTACACAATCGGGAGAGGTTCCCCTCGCTTATGTGAAAATACATAAGGCCGAAGGAGGCACTATCTGGCTCACTTACAAACAATCAGAAACCTCAAGCGAGGGCATTATTGTTCAGAAATGGTAGAACGTAAGCCCCCGATAAAGCCACAAATGTGGGGGTTCACCGAAAATTAAACAGTATGGTATCGCGGAGACGCTTACTCTTCATTTTAATTCTCAATCCTTTATAAAACTACTGATTCCTCCCTGAGGCGCTTTCCGGTGTGCTTCCATCCTTTAGTCTCATGTTTTTGGGCTGCTTTAATTTCGATTTGGACTGGTAAAACTTATACCCCATGTTAAAGGAAAAATAACGCCCGGACGATTCGCTCCAACTGTTTAAGATGTAGTCGTTTTGCATGACGGTACTGAAGCGGGAGCTTGCATTTAGCAGGTCGAAGGCGGAAAGGCTCATTTCCATATTCCCCTTTAACAATCTAAAGCTAAGTACTGCATTAATCTCGTGAGCGGTATGGGTGTTTAGGTCTGTCAGTCGTTTATAATATTGCAAATTATAACGGGTCTTAAATTGAAAATATTTTAAAAACTTGGTCTCAGTAGTTGTGAATCCGCCTACATTCAACACTTTGTTATTTTGTCCGATGGTGTTGGTGGTGTACACATAAGCATTCTTAGAGGATATGACAAATCGGAATCCTTTACATACACTACTCCTGATGGAAAAATTCAAGCCCGCGGTGAAATTTTGTGTGTTATTTAATGTGTTTTGTATGTAAGAGGGAAAGGATTGATACCCCAATTCGGTGGCAATACTTACCAAAGATTGAAAAGATTGGATAGATTGACTGTAGCCGGTTGCCATCCTGCCTGTAATCCTGCCGTTCAAATTTTCATAGGAAGTCAACACACTTTGAGCAGGAGCTATATAGTGGTTCCAGGCCGGCAAGGGCGTATCCTGCGTGAAGTAACAGGTGTGTTCGACTATTGTATTTTGCGTAATAGATACGTCTATTGCCATAGATATTGTTTTAGTATGCTTGCCTATGAGGTAGCCATTCAGGGATAACAAATGGGTATAACTCTGTTTTAGATCCGGATTCCCTGCGATTAACCGGTAGGGGTCCCGGTTGTCGAGCCGGGCCCTCCACTGCTCCAGAGAGGGCAGTTGTACCTGTGTAGAATATTGGATGCTCATGTTTTTAAACGCTTCATTCAATGAAAGAGCGTCAGCCGGCAACAGGGCATTTTGCCGCCTGACGAGATGCTGTGCTTCGGGAAAAGATTCCTCACGATTGGTTGCACTGGATTGGAAAGACAGAGACGGCAGCAATTTCCATTTTTTCCACAAGGTAAAAGTTCCTGCCAGATTCCCGATGTGAGTGTTGTATCCGGTGGAGTAATCGTAGGTATTTATGCTGTCGGTACGTGGGCTTGACATATCGGTCATATCTGTTGCAAAACGGAGGCGGTGGCTATTTTCGACGCTAAAACGGTAAGTCAATTTAAGGTTTGATGTTTTTGACAGGTCATACGACCATTGACCTCCTATTCCAAGGGAACTGCTCCGGCCAATAGGGCCTGATTCCAACACTCTTTTTAATCCGGTAGAGGATAAAGAATCGACCCTGATCCCTTCGCCATTTGTATCGCTATATCCATAGTTTGCGTTAATCGAACCTGTTAATTTCTTTCCGTAAGGGCCCCACATAGTTATACTTTGCTGCAGATGGTAGCTCTGGTCTGATGCACTATTTTGTGCGCTGTTGGTTAGGTCGTTTTCGTCCAACGCACTTCTGGCGCTGCGGTTGGAAAAACTATTGTTATCTGAATTTTGGTATAAAACCTTATAATCAATACCTCCCCAAGCCTGTTTTGCCAATCTGAAACCAAGTGTGGCTTGGTGCATGGCATGGGTACTTTCGTTTTTTGCCGTATCGGCGTACTCCCTGGTCTGGTACTCAGGAGAAGGCAGGTAGAGGTATTGCCGGATATTGCCTGTTTGGCTGTAGGAACGGTTATAGATATAATCGGTTGTAACGCCAATCCAGTCTAACATATAATTGCTCCCTCTATTTTTTTCCATACTCAAATTCACATGGTCCCGTTGCAAATAACCCGAACCTGCACTATTTGTGAAAACAATGTCTGCCATGCGGTTGGTACTGCGGTTGATATTGTTGGAAAGGGCATTGACCGATAACAGCAAATTTTCTGAGAAAAAGTTACCCGTGGCCCCAATCCCGTAACGATTGCGGCCGTCAGGGTCAATGTCGTGGCCGTAGCTGGCTAAGGCATGACCGCTTATGGCGCTAATTATGGGATTCTTGGTGCGGATGTTCAGCACCCTCTGCTTCCTATCTCCCGCGCTCCGCAGTGTTGAATCGGCAATGGCGTATTCTTCGTAGGTATCTATAGACAGTACCTCTGAGGCCGGCATATTGGTCAAGGCTGCCATTTGGTCGCGGCCAAAAATCATACGCTTGTTCACATAAGTTTTAGCTATGTTTTGACCCAGTACGCTAATGCCGGATGAGCTGATTTCTACTCCAGGTATCTGCTTGAGGATTTCAAGGGCAAGATCACCTTCCATCAACTTTACGGCGGCGGCATTAAAACGAAGGGTATCGCCCTTCATGGTGATCAGAGGTACGCTTGCTGTTACTCGAACTTCTATTAGCGTACGGTCTTTTTCAATAAAGTTCACATTAACTCGGGTTTTTGCAGTTACTTCCACGTCCTGTGTGGAGGTAATAAAGTTTAAATGAGTAACTGTAAGCACCGCCTTACCGGTGGGAATTTTATCGAAATAAAACATACAGTTATAAACCACTGTGTACAGCGTGTCTCCGGCTATGGCCAATTGAACCACTGCTCCATCAGGTATGCTCTGATTTGAGTTACGACTAATATATCCCTCAATATACCCGGTTTTTTGCTGGCCAGCCAAAAGACACTCCCAAACCAATCAACAGTAGTAACAGTATAACTGTATGTTTTTTCATGACTATCCTTTAGGAATTTGACGGCACAATGATACGAAAAAAATCGAAATTATATAATATTTGACTTCATTTTTCCAAATCAACGATTGATGATTTCAATCATTTTATTTTCGGCGTCTTCTCCAACAGGTCAAAAAACCGGCGAGGCCTAACATAATGGGGATTACCCAAATGTATAGTATTTTTAATAGTCGGACATGAGATGCCTCCATTTTTATCACAGTATCTTTATGGGAGGGGCGCTTCATTACGATGGGAAATTCTCCATGGGAAAGCCATCGTAAGCTTGTGGTAATGAAAGAAAAATTGCTGGAATTAATACCATCTCTCCTTTGCAGCATCAGTTCGGCATTACTAAAGCAGTCTGCATCGCCCATAATCAATATTCGTTGCTCTTTACTGTTTATTTGGCGGGTAGCAGCCACTGCTGTAATGTATGCGCCAAGTTTTTCGCCTTTAAGCGAATCTAAGGAAACCGGCGCTTCCACCACATTCTGGGTTTGTAATTTAATCCAAGACTTGTCAGCCGGTGAGATTAAGAGTGGAAGGACGTCAAAATCACTTTGATCTAAAATTCGCAAGGCTACTGCACCCGGCATAGTAACGCTCTGTTTCCTGTCCCTCATTGTTTTGAACAGAGGCGCAAAGTCTAATGACGCTTCGGTGGCTCCTGCAGTAATCAAATCCGGCGGATGTACTTCTGAGGGCTGTATTAAAATGCCCTCCATGGCTTCTACTCCAAATTGTCTAAGCAAAGGATTCATCAACGCTTGCCTGCGCACATCAGTAAGAATCATCATATTACCCCCTCTTTCAATATATTTTTGCAGAATGGCGCTTTCGGTCGGCAGCATGGGTGTACGCATTTCTGCAATAAACAGAATGTTTGTTTCCTCCGGTATTTCTGCTATGGAGTCCAAGTGCAAAATATGCAGATCAAACCCCTGATTAATCATTGATTGCCGGAATGGCAAACTGCTTGCAAATATTGAGTAGTCCTGATCGCCCTTGGCTTTTGCATCACGTTCGCCGTGCCCGGTTACAAAACCTATTTTTACCGGCTCAACTATCAGTTTTTTTAGCGCTACAGAAATTTCTGTTTCACCTGGGTGTCTGAACATATCGTCGAATATTCTTAAAAAAGATCGCTCACCGGATCCTCTTTGGATGATACGAACAAACCGATACTCTTCTGATTGTAAATCGGCTATGGAATCTATTTCATCCGGTGTTTTTAATTTATTAAAACGAAACCTTTTCTTAAGAGCAACTTCTTTGGCTATTTCTTCAAGTGTTTTATCGGGAAAACGAGTATAGATAGAGTGGTCAACAGGCGGTGCATGATAGTAAACATATTTCATTTGAATTTCCGGCTTAAACCGCAGGTATTGCTTAAACCGTTTCATATCCTCTTTTACTTTTTTGGGTGCTCCAATCGAAAAATCGTTGTCCAAAATATTACAAAAAGTGGTGATGGTTAACGGCCCTTTGAGTTTGTTTACAATCTCCCTGCTCTCAGCAGATAAGGTACGCGCCTTTGTACGGGTGGCATCGTAGAAAGTCATCAGGACCGGTCTAGAACTCAAATAGCCGATTAATAAGGCTATGCAAACAACGGATACGTAACGTAAAGTGGTAGAAAATGCTGAGGAACGAACTTTAGCGCTGTTGATGGTTAGCACCGAGAAGCTAAGGAATAAGCCTATAACTACCAAAAAATAAATAACATCATCGCTGCAAATAATTCCGCTTACCATTTCGCTGGCTCTACCGGAAATCGATAACCAATAGGTTAATTCTCTGACAAATGGAATTCCCTGGCCTATACCTCCCACAAAATTCAAAAAGGCTAATGCAGAAAAGGTGGCCACAGCAGCCACCACCTGATAGGAAGTAAGGCAAGACATAAACAGACCAATGGCCATATACGCGCATATCAGTAGGAATAAACCAAGCAAACCTGAGAGCGCCAAGCCAATATCGATATAATTAATAGAAAACGTGATTGCTATGATGGGAAGAAATAGGATTACAGCCAATATAAGCGCATACATAACCATCGACAAATATTTTCCAAATATTATTTGCCAACTTGTTACCGGCGAGGAATAGAGCAATTTTATGGAACCTCCGGATAACTCGCGACTCATTAAGCCCATGGTCAAAAGCGGAATATATAAATATAGCGATTGTTGTATGGTTTCATAAATACCTTTAAATCCTATTAGATATCCGGCGGTAAGGCTAAAGCTCACCGAACGCCCAGGTATCTTAAAACCGGTAATAATTGTCTCCGTAATATTTAAAAAAAGAATTCCCATTTGGCAAGCCAAAACGACCAACAATATCCACGCTATCGGAGAATAAAAAAGCGAAGAAAGCTCTGTACGGGCTATTCTGGAAATTGGTTTCATGCTGTTTGATGACCTATGTTATTCTTTAATTTGCCGGAAAGTTGAGCAAAAACAGTATCCAACGAGCATCGTTCCAGCGCAATTTCGCTCAAATCCCAGCCGTTGGCCACGCTTGCTTTTACCACTTCTTCTGTAATTTTATGGTTTGTCTCAAACCGCATACGAAAAGTATTGCCTGTTAGTTGTTCAATATTTATAATGCCCGTAAGGACGTTACATAGTACCTCCGGTGATGGAGGATTGGAAAAAGTGACAGAAAAAGTATTGGGGACAACATAGTTGTTGAACTCTTCCATTGTGCCTGCAAAAACGATACTCCCGTGTTCAATCATGCGAATTTGGTCGCAAGTAGCCTGTACCTCCGATAAAATATGGGTAGAAAGCATTACAGAATGATCTTTTGCTATTTCCTTAATCAAGGAACGTACTTCCACTATTTGGTTGGGGTCTAATCCATTGGTTGGTTCGTCGAGCACGACAAATTTGGGTTTGTGAATAATCGCCTGAGCAATGCCTACCCTTTGCTGGTAGCCTCCCGAAAGGTTTTTAATAACTCGTTTACTGAAATGAGCGATACCGCATTTTTCTTTTACATAAGCAATCGCCTCAGAAATTTTTGCTCTATGCATAAGCCGTAGGTCAGCGCAATGGACAAGGTATTCATCTACCGTCAAATCCATTTGAAGTGGTGGTTTTTGAGGCAAAAAGCCGATTTGCTTTTTGGTCTCAATAGGATTTTTGCGAATATCTAATCCATTGATATACACATTCCCACAAGTTTGATTAAGCACACCGCATATAATATTCATGGTGGTAGACTTGCCAGCCCCATTTGAGCCTAAAAGCCCCAAAATCCCTTTCTGATCGATAGAAAAATTGATATCTTTTATTGCCCACTGAACACTATATCGGTGCGACAGGTTACGTACTTCTACAATTGGGTATTCCATATTTGGCTTATAATACAGGTTTAAAAAAATATAATAGCAACTATTGTTTTCGTCTTCTTAACAGTAACATGATGGCAGATAAAAGCATTATGCCCGGAATTACAACAAAGAACAGCAGCGAAGAGATGTCCATAGATTCATAGGTCAACTTCAGTTTATTATCAGGACAAGGAGGACGCTTTGTATTTACAGGAAATTCCCCATAGGAGAGCCATCTGAAACTTTCAACAATGAGCGAAAAATTAGATGAGTTGTATCCCTCTCTTTGTATGGTCAACTCTGCATTACTCATGCAGTCCGCATCGCCCATCACCAAAATTCGTTGTTCCTTTCCGTCAAGCATACGCGATGCTGCAAGGGCGGTAATGTATCGACCTTCAACTTCTCCGGCAGCAGGATTCAATACTAACTTGTTATCGGTCAAATCTTTTGTCTCTAATTCTATCCATGCCAAAGTATCCCTCGTTGACAACAATGGAATGATGTGATAGCCTTTTGTATCGTTGTAGCTAAGCGCCACAGCCCCCGGCATGGAAACCCTGCCATCTGTTTTTAGCATTTCTTTAAATCCTTCTGACAGTGATGCTGCTTCATCCGTAGGTTGACTAAGAATAAGGCTCGGATAAAAATCTTTGGTAGGTTGGGCCAAAAAACCATCCTCCATCTGTATGCCTATCTGCTGCAACAAGGGATTCATGACAGATTGCCGTTCAACATCGGCCATTATCAATAAATTTCCTCCACCTGCAATATAGTGATCTATCTTTCCCATCGCTTGAGCAGAAAGAGGAGTTCTACATTCGGCAATAACCAAAATAGTTATTTCCGGCGGTATTTGTGCATAGAGATTAAGGTCAACGATATGCACATCAAAACCCTGATTCACTAATGAATGCCTAAAATACAGATTTTCAGCAAAAATACTATAATCCCTGTCTCCGGCCTTCTTGATATCTCTTTCTCCCTGTCCCGTAAGGAAGCCTATAACAGGAGATGGCATCACCATTTTTTTTAAAGCTGCCGAAATTTCTGTTTCACTCGGATTTCGCACATTATCATTATAATCGCGCAAGAAGGCTCTCTTTTTTCCATGTTCCCATTCGATAACACGAACAAACCGATTCCTTTCGGCGCTCAAATCAACGATCTGCCGGATCTCTTCCGGAGTTTTTATTCTCGACATACTGAGTTTATAAAAACCTGCCAAATATTCTACAATTTCTTTCTCGCTTTTCCCTTTATGACGTTCGTATAAAGAAGGATCATCTATACTGTCCCAATAATAAACGTATATAAGTTTTGTGTCGGGTTTAAAACGAACAAAATGTTTGAATATTTCTTGATCCGTCTTGATATGCATCGGCGTATGAAACCCATGATCCAACATGTTTACATAGCTCGTAATGGTCAGTTTACCATCCAGCATACCCACAATTTTTTGACTTTGAGGGGTAATGGTTTGCGTCTTTGTAGCAGTCGCATCATAAAAAGACATCCATCGGGGACGTGAGCTAATATAGCCTATCGTCAATACTACCACCACAATGGACGTATATCCAAGTGCCTTTACACCTGCATGATAAGTGGTACGGCTAAAGAAAAGCCTTAAAATAGACAATGAAATGAACAAGAAGACTACAGCCATAAAGTAAATGATATCTTCACTGCAGATTAACCCACTTATCATTTGCGAAGCACGTCCCGATATGGATAGCCAATAGGTGAGTTCTCGTACAAAATCGTACTCTTGCCCTACACGCCCAATAAAAGTAAGGACTGCCAACGTGGTCAAAGTACCCACTGCCGCAACTACTTGATAAGAGGTTATGCTCGACATAAAAAGTCCGATGGCAGAATATGCGCAAATAATCAGGTAAAGGCCCAGCAATCCTGTTAACACCAATGGCCAATCAAAATGAGGGGTAAAACACCCAAGGTATATAACACATAATACGGGTACAATAAGCAGCACTAACCCGTAGATCATGGTAGCAAGGTATTTGCCCAAAATAATCTGCCGGCTTGTTATGGGTGATGAATAGAGTAACTTTGCTGAGCCACTTGCATATTCTCTGCTCATTAAACCCATGGTTAACAACGGGATATATATGTATAGATTCTGTTGAATGTTTACAAAGAATCCGGTCATTCCACCAAAGAAAGTAGCTGTGAACGAATAGTCATTCACAAAACCCAAATCAAACAGGGTGATAGAACTGTCCAAACTGCCGGTAAATTTCATAGTGGTTAACAAAGCAAACACTATCAAAATAAACCACGCTATGGGTGAATAAAACAAGACAGCCAGTTCTGTACGAGCAATTCGGAAAATCGGCCTCATAACAGGCTATTTTTAGAGCATTTGGGCTATTAATAGCCCAAATGCTCTACATCTAATATTTGCCCAAATCCACCAAACTCTAACTTGTTGTTGGCATTCAAATCTCCAGTCCCAAGATTTATCATAGGCAAGACATATACTTTGCCTCCTGATGAACTTGAAGTGGCTACTATTAATGCCTTTTCATTTAGTGGCAATTCGGCGGGTAATGACCAATCTCCTCTGTCAAATTTGTACCTCCCCTGTTCAAATAGCTTGGCAAACAAGATTTGCTCTCCTGCCGGTGCTGCAAACTTTGCAACAGTTACCACATTGGCAGGATTAACGCCAAAGGTGATGGCGTAGATACCCTCGCTTCTCACCACAAAAAGCACCGGTTGTCCCCGTGCAAATACATATTTGCGTGCACCGTCTATCAGTGCCTTCCCGGCAGCCGGTATGCTTATAAATTCTTTTGCGCCCGGGTCAAAACCAAAGGGATCCTTATAAAAGGTACATATACCGTAGTCGCCACTCAGGTCGTCCTTCATAAGCATGGCAAGCGTATTTCCATCCTGAGTCAGATCACCTGCAATTGCCGTCTTTCCGGGGTAGTTTCCGGCATTAAATGGCTCATCCTTATCCACAAATGGTCGGGCATAAGGGGCAAACATCGTTTGATAAGACCAGTAGAAACGCCCCTGCGGTTTATCGTACCACACCGCAGCCGGAATCCCGCCATGATTGCTCCAAGAATCAACAGCCACCACGTTGTTGTTGACCGTGGTGGAAACAAGCGAAGCATCTGCTACACCTGTAAACAACATAGTTACAGTTGGATTAGATATCATCACGCCCGCATTGGTAACTAAAAAAAGCTCTTGATTGGGTTTGTTAATGTAGTAGGTTTCCAAGTTTGGCGGAAAATAGACAAACATTTCGCTCATATTGTCCATACGAAAATCAACGGTGGCAAAACGCTGCATTTTATTATTTTGATCAAACGCCATTAAATAATTATTGTTGGTTGCACGGTGGTAATAAAGGCGGTTTAATAAACCCGGATAAGCGCCCTGTCCTGAATTTTCCAAAATATTTCTAAAAACTTTTGCTTCTCCTGTCCAGTCAACTGTCATGCTGCTGTTGATAAACAACGAAAAGTCTGAATTTGTGCCGTCTTTACTATCGCATACCGCTAAACCTTCTCGGAAACTACTTACTACCGTCAGCGGCCAAGAATGTACTTTGGAAAAGCCCGTAGCAGGGTCGAACACTTTATAGCGTAAATAATATGGATTGGCGGCAATGGCATTGCCAATCGTACCGCTAAAGACCCGTTCTCTACTTATGATGGTATCGGTTTCTCCTCTGTTAAGAATCACGTTAATACGCCATTCGTGCTCAAATTGCTGATCATTGACTTCTATTCCTCCCTTGGTTACTTTGGGTGCAACAGAAAAAGGCTCCTGATAACCGATGGTGAACTGCGTCGGAATGCCGGAAACATCCACAACAATACCCGGAATAGTCATATCCGGCAATCTGGATTTGTCTTGATAGCATGCACTGAAAAACACACAACTCGCCAGCACCACTATGGTAACATATATACTATTTTTTTTCATAATTCTTTGATTTAAAGTAATCTAATATTTTCTCGCCTGTATGGGTTGTCCGTCTAAAGCGCCTGCATCATGTAAAAGCGGTGCGCTTGGGTGGGCAGCGTTATAGTCGGCAATATAAGCCTCCACTTTTCGAGCATAGCCAATATACAAATTACCGGCATACACTACCGTGTAAAGAGGCATATCCTCCCATCCGGTAGCCGCCAACACCACTTTGTGCGCTCGGGGACTGTAGTGAGTCAAGGTGGTGGCTATAAAATTCGCATTGCCTGCAATCATCATATTGTAGGTTCTTATCTGATTGGCGACAGTCGGCGGTACGATTTCGTTATTCCAATATACCACAGCATGAAGGTACTCCTCGGGGCCACATTTATAATCCTGAGTGGCGTTTATAGAAAGATGCAACTGTCGGGTAGTGTTGTCCAATTCCGGTGCATTCTTTACGCGAATCGTGAAATTCCCTTTAGTTTTGCCGGCCGGAATAGAGCCGCCTATCAAATCAAATTGGCCTGCCACAGCATTACCCTCATGAGGCATTACGGATACATTAATAGATATGTCTTTGGCATAAGGCAAACCCATGAGGATGATCGGTACTTCAATATCTGCATATTCAGCGCCGGGGTTGAACACAAACGAATACCATAACGAAAACAAACCGTTATTATAGTTTCTAAATAGTGTATCTCCTTGTTGTCCCCCAATAACTCCGGGAAACCGCAAGGCGCTCTCTTCTGCGCTGTAATAAGGAATTTCGTCCTGCTGGCAACCGACCATAAGCATTAGGATTCCAACGGTTGACAGTACTAAAATTTTATTTATCAATCTGTTCATAATTGTGTGTGTTAATTATTGTACACGTCCGTTTTCAATTTCGATATCCGGGAAAGGCAGCACATATTGCGCATCTCCCATTTCTTGGGTATATTGAGGAATGGTAATCGCTCCTGTTCGTTTGTAATAGAAGAACATAACCCCTTCTGATAAAAACTCTTTCTTGTATTCCTTTAGCAATTCTTCCTTCAATTCTTCCGCAGAAACAGCCGTCAAAGGAGCCATTACGCTGCGGGTAGCCCGTATTTCTTCTAAAAGTTCTTTTGCCTTATTGAGGTTGGCATTTGGGCCTGTAATATAGGTTTCGGCAGCAATGTAGTACAACTCCGGCAATCGGAATAGCGGTACCAGATTTGTGTATCCCCAATTAGAGGATTCCTGATACATCTTCAATGGCACCCTGTAGTCCACTCCGGGGTAGGTAGAACCGGTGTAACGCCAATCGGTAGCTCCAATGGTGCCTGTTTCGAACAAAGCGGTTGCTTGTGCATTGGTGAGGTACATATAGGTGGTCGTTTTTTCCTGATCATTCAGTCCTAATTTAAGAAACATTAAGGTCGCCGAACTTAAATCCTTTACCTGAACCATAAAGATGGCTTCGTCTGTGAGTGCGGGGTTAGTTGCTAAACCCGTCTGTGTCATCCAATGCACAACGTCATTTTGCTTGAGGGCGGTAATGGTTTCTTCGGCAATGGATCGTGCCTGCGTTTTACTTTGATTGCTACCTTCCCACATATAGACGCGGGCCATTAGCGCTTTTACCGCATAATAATTCAACCGCATTGTCCGGTTATTAAAAAAACCGTCGGTATTCACTTCTGAATAAAATGATTCATCATGCTTTTTCAACACAGGATCCACATCGGCCAAAAGTTCCAAAGATGCTGTCAAATCGGCCAAAATGGCCTGAATATACTCTTTCCCTTTAAACTGTGGCGTTATTGATTTGCCCACAGTGGTTACATAAGGCAAGGTATATTTTTCAGCCATCTCTGAACGGCCTTCCCAATTACCGTAACCAAAAAGCCGTAATAGATCAAAGTGCACGTAAGCTCTAATGGCGAGCAACTCTCCCTTTATCAACTTATATTGCAAAGGAAGCAGTACCTCTTGGCCCTTGGTATCAATAAACTCAAGCGCGTTGTTGGCATTGGCCACAACTTTGTACCCTTCTAACCACATAGCTTCTACGACATTACGCGACAAATTATCTTTGTAGTTGTAGCTTTGCAGATACCTGTCAGCTAAGAACCCGCCCGAGGTAACCTGAAACTGACGTGCCAATAATTCAGGCAAGTGCCAACTAAGACGCATACCATATAAAAGGTCCTGACTCATCCCAATATAGCATCCTATTAGCGCTTGTTCAAAGCCGGCGGGAGTACTGAACTGTACTTCTTCACGAATTTCGGAAGGGGCTGTAGCACTCAGCCAATCATTACAGGCAGAGAACATGATTCCTGCTGCAAGAAAAAGAAAAAAGTGAACTATAATTTTTTTCATACTATTCTAAATTAAAATGTTGCGGTCAAAGAAAGTGATATGGTCCGAGAAAAGGGTGTGAAAAGCCCTCTTTCGATCTGTATAGACGAAAACTTGTAGGCGTTCAAAAAAAATGAGGATACCCTGAAGCGTTCAAGTCCCATTTGTTTTGCTATTTTCACCGGAAATTCGTAGTACAGAGAAATGGAAGCAATGTCCAATTCGCTTCTTTCCTGAACAAAACGTGTGGTAGCGCGGGTGTATTCTGTATAAACCGCGTAATCACCCGGATATTGGAAGGATCCTAACTTTTTATATTGGGCGATTTGACCGGGCGCCTGCCACCTTCCGGTCAATACCCTTCTGTCCACGTTGTAGATGGGGTTGATGTTTTCAACACGATCAACCAAGGTTTGGTTATACATATCGCCGCCCCAACGGTAATAGAGCGTTGCGCTTACACCAAAGCCTTTCCATTCCCCGTCCATTCGAATTGACCCAAATAATTTGGGGTCTTCGATGCCGGCAGCGATTAAATCTGCCGGATCGTAGGTATAAGTCAGGGAGCCATCTTGTTTGATATATACCTCATATCCGGTGGTTGGATCTATACCGGCTGAAGGCACCGCCCAAATGGTTTTTAGCGCTTGACCGTCTTTATACAAATTTACCGGAGCAGGATTGCCTCTGTCTGCGGCTAATTGCTCCTTAATCTTATTTTCTTCGCGCATAGCTTCTGACAACGAAAGTATGGTGTTTGTATAGTGGTTTGCCAATAGATTGACAGACAAGAATGCATCCTTAGTTTGTATGATTTTGGCCCTTAAATTTACTTCAAAACCGGTATTCCTCACTTTTCCCAAATTATCTTTTACAGATTTAAAGCCTGTAGAAGTAGGAATAGAAATGGTGGTGAGCATATTTTTAGAATCAGCCGTAAAATAGTCGAACATCAAACCAAAATATTTCGTATCTATGTCAATGCCTGCATTATAATCCATTTTTTGTTCCCATTGAAGGAGGGGATTGGCAAGTTGTGCAAGGTAGGCGCCGAGTTGGTTGTCATATACTTGGTCTATGTAGTATTTGTAGGTGCCTATTGCGGTGTTGGTATTAAAATTTTGGTTTCCGGTAAGGCCTATGGATCCCCTTAATTTCAATCGGTTTAGCCAAGAAGTTTCTTTGAGGAAAGATTCGTTGTGGATGTTCCATCCGATTCCGGTTGACCAACTGGGCGCCCATCGCGAATCTTTCCCGTAGAGCGACGAAGCACCTTCGCGGAATGTTAGGTCCACTAAATAGCGATTGCTGTAGTCGTATGAAAACATGGCTAATGCACTGATTTCTCGATTTAGCGAACTTATACCTATCGGACGTGATCCTTGTGCATATTGACGGGCGAAGGTAATATCAGCTGCAATATTGTTTGGAAAGCCTTCCGCTATAAATTGATAACCGGAATAACTGTCTTCGCTGATAATGAAATTGACAGTTCCCATCAAATGATGCTGATCAATGGATTTAACGTAGCGCGCACTCAGGTCACCCGAAATATTGGCGCCTTTTCCGTTGTCCAAAATATACATCCCACGACGTAACAAACTCTCTGAATAATAATTAACAAATTTAGAATGGGTAGCCGGATAGAATTCATCAGCGTCGCTGCTTTTGGTTGAATATCCAAAACGTGCCATCACAGTCAAGTTATCTAAGGGTGACCATTCTGCATAAAAATTGTTCACCATGTTGATATGACTTGCTTTATTTACAGTTCCAATGGTTGCATCATACATAGGATTGGCTATTCTAAGCCCATCTTCCGAATTTTCTGCCCAGCGGAGGATATTTCCTTGCTCATCTTGGGCTTGCCAATAAGGATTCATGCGCACATAGTCGTTGAATGTGCCGTAAGGCGATTCGTTACTGTTGTTGGTCGTAAGGGTCATCACATTTCTGAAAAGCACGTTTTTGTAACGGAACGAAGAGGATACGGAACCGGAAATCGTAGTCCGATCGTTGCCCTTCATCACTCCATCCACTTTATTGTAGGAAAAAGTGAACATGTTACGTAAGGCTTTAGAATCACCTACTTCCACAGACAGGGTATGCTTATGTCCAACACCCAATCGAAGCGGTTTGGAAAGCCAATACGTATCAAGTCCCCTCAAAGCCCTTTCCAAGCGCCTGTAATAGAGTTCATCAAGTCTTGCTTGATCCTCAGGACGAAAGAAAGAGTTGGTATAGATTCCTTCCATTTTTTCCACTTCCAATTTTTCCAAAGCATTACACAGGTTGTAGCTGGTTAAATCCGGCGCTTCTATGGAAAGCGAGCCGGTATAAGAAACAATAAGCTGATTACCCGTCAGTCGTTTGGTTTCAAATACCAAAACGCCGTTGGCAGCTTTTGAACCGTACAGGGCTTTCGCAGATGCGTCTTTGAGCAAGGTAACGCTTTCTATACGATTCATATCCAAATCCATGATATATTCGACAGAAGCTTCAAACCCATCTAAAATAATCAGCGGTTGATTGGGATCTTTGAGGTAGTTTCCTTTGATGGCTGTATTTAGTCCGTCGTCCGGAAAACTGGATACACCACGCATTTGTAAAGAAGGAATCGCATTGGGATTTGAACCCATAGCCAAATTATCTTGCATATAGAGGGAAGGAGCAAGATTTTTCAGGCTTTGGAATACATTCTGATTGCCAACTCGCTGTATCTCTGCCGAACCAATAGTGGTGGCAGCACCCGTATAGCTTTCGACCCTGCGGGTGTAAATACCGGTTACCACCAACTCTTGTATGGCGGTAGCCGATGATTTCATTCGTACAAGCATCTCCTTTTCTAAAAGAACCTGAACTTCTTGTGTTTCGTAGCCAATGAAGGAAAACCGCAGCCTACTCTCTGCCGAAGGGACATTAATCGAGAAAATCCCTTGATCTGAGGTAATAGCAACAACAGAGGTTCCTACTATAGCTACCGAAACAAAGGGTAGTGCTTCGCCTGTTGCGTCATCAAGTACAGTTCCTGTAACTTTTGATTGCGCAAAGAGTGCACTAGCTCCAAATAACACAATGAGTGTTAGAAACAATGTTTTTTTAATCATATATAGTAACTTTAGGGTAAGTATTTTTTATGCGTTTGCCAATCGATTAAACACGCAAATCTAATTTATTTTTTTGACAAGTACAAAAAAACTTGCCGTTATCAACTGTTGCAGCAAGATAACGGCAAGTCTCTTCACAACTTATTTGTTTAGAAAGTCCATTTTATAGTTCTATCCATGAACTTTACAGACTCAGAGCCAGACATATATCACGCCTCCATTTGCGATGATTTGTCGTACACTGATAAAAAATATTTGGTGTCCTACAATTGCGACACCAAGCACATCATTCATTGTGCAATAAATAGTAGCTTCCCCATTTATGTCGGTAACAACTCCTGTCAGAGTACCTTGTATAAAAACAGATATTCCCGGTACAGGTTCTCCGGTGTTTGCATCAATGATGGTTATTTTTAACGGAAAAGTTTGGGCTTTTGCATCAACGGAGGTGAAGCACATAATAGCCGTCAAGGCTACGAAAGCAAGTATCATCTTTTTCATGATTTCATTTTTTTTTGTTCAACATTAAGATTATTTTGTAAGAAATTCTGTTCTATTATGTTATGTGTCGTCTAACAAAATACGCTCTTATATTGTGGACAGATTTCGTACATCCGTCAGACCGTTGCCGTTAAAGAGACCGACAACGGCCAAATACTCGAAGTCATTTTTCCCCAACACCCAGATATTCAGAATCAATTTCCAAAAATGTTCGTGGGTGTTGGTTGCTTTCATAGTGCAAAGGTTATAAAAAAATTTGATAAATCCAAAAAAAGTTTACAAAGTCCTGCCATCCTTGAGCGACATGGTTTTGGGCTGCTTTAATCCCGATTTGGATTGGTAAAACTTATACCCTACGTTAATCGTAAAATATCGTCCGGACGATTCGCTCCAACTGTTTAAAATGTAGTCGGTTCGTACAACAGTGTTGAATCGTGTGCCGGCGTTTAGCAGGTCAAAGGCAGCAAGGCTCATCTCCATGTTCCCTTTTAACAGCTTAACGCCAAGCACTGCATTCAGTACATGAACAGTATTGGTCCTCTGGTCGGTTAATCGCCTATAATACTGCATATCATAATAGGTATTGAATACAAAATATTTCAAGAAACGGCTCTCGGTGGTCAATCTTCCGCTGCAATTCAACAGTTTGCTGCTTGGTCTGATGGTGTTCGTATAATAACTATATGCACTCCTCGTGTTTAAGGTAAACCGGAATGACCTTGAAAAATTACTGCTCAGAGTTAAACGCAATGAAGGGGTATAGCCCTGATTCGTATTCAATTCATTTTGCAGATAGGAAGGGATGGACGCATAACGAAATTCCGAAGCAATGTCTAACTTACACTGAATAGATGGAATGACTTGGCCATATCCTGCTTCCATGCTTCCGGTTATCATGCCATCCAGATTTTCGTAGGTTGTTAGCGAACTTTGGGCAGGAGCTATGTAGTAGTTCCATTCGGGCAGGGGGGTATCCTGTGTAAAATAACGTGTGCGCTCGGATATCTTATGCTTGGTGGCGGCAAGATTAATACTAATGTTCAGATTTTTACCATTCTTGCCTGTCCGGACATAAGAACCACTAAACTGATGTATATAACTTTGTTTAAGTTCGGGATTACCTGCCATCAAAAAGTAGGGATTTTGATTGTTGAGTTGCCCCCTCCATTGCTCTATGGAAGGTAATTCAGTGTTCGTCATATAACTAATAGTCAATCTTGTGAATGTTTTAAATCTACTCAGTGACAGCGACGGTAATAGAGCATTTTGACGTCTGTCATAAGCCTGCTCTTCCGGAAAGTGTTCACTGCGGTTAGTTGCACCGGATTGGAAAGATAGAGATGGTTGCACATTCATTGCTCCCCCCCATAGTCGCAAATTGGCATTCAAGCTCCCGTTGTGCGTATGATAATTGGTGGTGTAATTATATGTATTCACACTGTCAACAAGTGGAATAACTATATCCGTCATATCTGTTGCAAAACGCTTACGGAAACTGCTTTCCGAACTAAAGCGGTAGCCAAGGCCGAGACTGCCCAATTGAGTCCGGATTAGCGGATAGATGAGCTTCCCCCCTATTTCTAATGCAGTGCTCCGACCTATGGGGCCGGATTCGATTATCTTTTTTAATCCGGTAGAGGATAGTGAGTCTAACCGATATCCTTCCCCATTGGTATCGCCATATCCATATTTGGCATTAAAGTCTCCGTGTAATCCCTTGCTGATAGGCTTGGTCATTCTAATGCTTTGCGTTAACCTGTAGCCATTCTCCTGTGTGTGATGTTGCATTATACCGGCTACCTCATCCACATCCAATATATTGCTGTTGTGGCAGCCAATATCGCTGACGTTATTCAACTTTTGGAACGATCCATCATAAGAAAACATCCCAAAAGATTGCTTGATCATCCTGAATCCAAGTCGAGCATTGTGCAAAGCATTAGTGCCTTCACTTGACGAGGTATCGGCATACTCCCTTATGCTGTACTCAGATGTGGGCAGGTAGAGATATTGCCGGGTACTGCCTGATTGTGTGTTGTTATGGTTGTAGGTATATCCGGCGCTAAGGCAGACTATGTCAGAAGAGCGATTTGTCCCCCAATTCTTTTCCGCATCCAAATGTACATAATCCTGCCGGATATAGCCCGAACCGGTAACATTGGTCGAAACAAGGTCTGTCATTCGGTTTGACCGACGGTTTATGTCGTTGGAATAGGCATTGACCGACATTAATAAACTCTCCGAAAAAAAATTACCCGTCGCCCCGATACCATAACGCTCACGGCCGTCCCAATCCATGTCGTGGCCGAAGCTGGCCAATGCGTGACAACTTACTGCGCTCACAATAGGGGTCTTGGTGCGAATATTCAACACCTGCTGCTTTTTATCTTCTGCCCTCCGTAACGTAGAGTCGGCAATGGCATATTCTTCGTAACTATCTATAGATATCACCTCCGATGCAGGCAAGTTAATCAATGCAGTCATTTTATTACTGCCAAAAATCATGCGCTTGTTTACATAAGTCCTGGCTACATCCCTGCCCAGCACTTTAATGCCCGATTCGCTGATTTCCACTCCCGGCACCTGCTTTAGAATTTCAAGGGCCAAGTCACCCTCCATCAACTTAACGGCGGCGGCATTGATACGCAAGGTATCACCCACCATGGTGATCAATGGAACTCTTGCTGTTACTTGAGCCTCATTTAGTGTATGCTCCTTCTCTGTGAGGGTTATATCAACCAAAGTTCTTGCAGACACCTCCACTTCTTTGGTCGCAGTATCATAATTTAAATGCGTAACGGTAAGATTGCCTTTGCCTGTGGGAATCTTATCAAAATAAAACTTGCCGTTATAGGCCATTGTGTATAAAGTATCTCGGGCAATGGCTAATTGGATTACCGCGCCATCGGTTCCCCGACCGGATTGCAAACCGTGGGTACCTGCTACTCGGGTATTCAATGTCCCCTCCAAGTACCCTGTTTTTTGCTGGCCATGCAATGGTTTACACAAAACGACCAATAACAACAATACTATAACGGCAGGTTTATTCATAACTTATCCTTTTGTTATCTCAAGCATAGACTCCAATTTTATTTCATCTTTTCTATAAGAGAACATTACTGGGTTTACATATGTATTTGTGGCAAATAAAACCTCCTTCCTAACTTGAAAAAAAGTATTCACATCTGAAAAAACAGTCCATTCAAGACTGGCCATTCCTGAATCATAATCTTCTTCCATTTCAAAATTGAGGGCGACAATATTACCCACTAAGTATTCTTGCGATATATAGCCTGCAAAAGAAAAAACCAGTACATCTGATGATTGACACGAAATACTATAAAATCCGTTTTCATCCGTTACCTCACCCACAGTGGTGCCCTTTACTAAAACACTTACCCCGACCAAAGGATCTCCAGTTATTTTATCAGAGATAATTCCACATACACGTTTGGGTTGAGCATTTGCATCGACGACAATAAAGCACATAATTGCTGCAAAAGATATAAAAGTAAAAATGTTTTTTTTCATATTTGTTTGTTTTATGTTTTACATTAAGGTTTTGTAAGAACTTCTGTTCTCATCTGTTATGTATCGTCTAACAAAATACGCTCCTTTATTGTGGACAGATTTCGTACATCCGTCAGACCGTTGCCGTCAAAGAGGCCGACAACGGCCAAATACTCGAAGTCATTTTTCCCCAATATCCAAATATCAGGTGCAGCTACAGGCTGCAACTTAACCAATATGTTGTTCTGCTTCATTCTGTGAGAACAAAGAGGTGGGAAAGAGGACACAAGAATAAATCCTGTAAAAATGTCCGCATATTCTGATTGCATTCATAGCACAAAGGTTATAAAAAAATTTGATAAATATAAAAAAGTATAAGGCTTACAGGTTCGGCCATCCTTGAGCCATATGGTTTTTGGATCCTTTAATCCCGATTTGGATTGGTAAAAATCATACTCTACGTTAATGGTAAAATAACGCCCGGGCGATTCGCTCCAACTGTTTAAAATGTGGTCGGTTTGTTAAGATTGCCTTTACCGGTGGGAATCTTATCAAAAAAAGATTGCCATAATAGGCCATTGTGTATTAAGTATCCCGGGCAATGGCTAATTGGATTACAGCGCTATTGGTTTCCCGACCGCCGACTCACAAACCGTGGGTACCCTCTATCCGGGTCATCAATGTTCCCTCCAAATACCCTGTCCTTTGCTGGCCAAATACCGACTCAACCAAGCAGATTAACAACAGAAATAATATAACGGCAAGTTTATTCATGATTTATGCTTTTGTTATCTCAAGCATAGACTCCAATTTTATTTCATCTTTTCTATAAGAGAACATTTCTGGATTTTCAGGTGTATTTGTGGCAAATAAAACCTCCTTTTTAACTTGAAAAAAAGTAATCACGCCTGAAAAATCAGTCCATCCAAGTCTGGCTGTCACTGAATCATATTCTTCTTCCATCTCAATACTGAGGCCGACAATATTACCCACTTGGTGCTTCTGCGTTTCATAGCCGGCAAATGAAAAAACCAGTACATCTGATGGTTGACACGTAATACCATAATATCCATCTACATCTGTAAATACCCCAACAGTGGTTCCTTCTAATTGAACACTTACTCCGACCAAAGGATCTCCAGTTACTTTATCAAAGACTCCTCCTTTTACATATTTGGGTTGAGCATTTGCACCGACGACCATACAGCACATAACTGCTGCAAAAGCCATAAAAGTAAAAATGTTTTTTTTCATATTTTTTTGTTTTTATGTTTTACAATAAGATTTTATAAGAACTTCTGTTCTCATCTGTTATGTATCGTCTAACACCATACGCTCCTATCTTGCGGACAGATTTCGCACATCCATCAGACCGTTGCCGTTAAAGAGACCGACAACGGCCAAATACTCGAAGTCATTTTTCCCCAACACCCAGATATTCAGAATCAATTTCCAAAAATGTTCGTGGGTGTTGGTTGCATTCGTAGTGCAAAGGTTATAAAAAAATTTGATAACCCAAAAAAGTTTCACAAACTTATTGTTCAGAAATGGTAGTTGCCTCAGTAATAATAAAGTATTTGGTTTTGAGTTGATCTTTTTCCCATTGAGGTACGCCCGAGCCGTAGTAATAGTCGAGCAACTTATCCATAACCATGGTGATATGGGTTTCATGGCCGACAAAAAGAGCGTCGGGAATGGCAACTTTGAACAGCTCGCCCTCTTTTTCAAGTGATATTCCCCGATATTTTTGCGAAAGAGCGCTGACTGCCTCCATCAAAAGCGTTTCCGACTTGGAAGCATTGAGGTCTGTACTGTCTGACTTGGAAGAGAACTCTATGTAGAGGGTGGGCTTGTAGCCCTGCTCGACGCCCTGTTTGATGATGATGTTTCCTTTTTCGCACATCACTGTGGCAAATTGCGTATCTCCCGTTCCCTCGGGGGCAACAAAGTTCCACTGAGTGGCTACGCGGGCATATACTCCGTTAACCACAAAAGTAATCTCTCCGTTGGAGGGTACATGAAGGACATTCTCTTTTACATTCTTCAGCAAAAACGGAGCAAACTGCTCTTTTTTGGTTACCTGTTGATATTGCGCCAAAGAGAGCGGAGTATCCCAGCGTCTTGCCGACAAAACCGCCACATCCTTCATTTGGATGGAGTGATCTCCCGCCACCATCCATTGAACCAAATCAACCAAATGGGTGTTGACGTCTGCAATTCCAACTCCCTGTTGATCAGAATCAAAATACCATTCAGGACGGGTATTGGCTACCCCGGAAACCATTTTGCAAAAATGGTGCGTGTTGAAAATGGTGATGGCAGGCTCCGTGGGCGTCCCTTTTTTGATCGCTCCAAAAATATCCTTTAATCCGGTAAGCTCTTTTTGCAGGGCATTGGTGGCCTGAAATCGCTCGCTCATCATATCAAGCACCATGACCCCTCTGTCTTGAGCAATTTCAAGCGCCTCCAACAGAGACAAATAGTCATCTGAAGTGATGGCCATGGGTTTATCGGAAAAGATATGGTACCCGCCTCTTACCCCCTCCAAGATATAGTTGGGACGATACTTATTGTTCACGGCAAGAATCAGCAAATTCCCCCTCTTGTCGGCGAGCATTTTTTGGATGAAATCGTCTCCGGTATAGACCACTTCGTTCCAATGGGTGGGGTTCTGTTCCCTCCGGTTGTAGCCGTCAATGCGGTTCAGGTGCATTTGAAGATCCTCTCCCTGAGGGGCATAGACATACGCCTCGTTACACACGCCCGGGTAGTTTTTCATCTGAACTACAGCGGCGTGAAAATGCCCCGGATGGAGCGTGACAAGGGTCAACTCCTCTTGTTTCTCTTTGTTGGGGGTACACCCGCTTACGAAAGAGGAAAAAAGTGAGAGGGCGGCAACCACCAAAAATGTAGCCCTAATTGAAATAGGAATCAAATGGGGATTACCCAAAAGTTTTCTCATGATTTTGTATGGTTTTTGGTTAATTATTGCTCATCCCCTTGGCTTTGTCTATGGTGGCCACCAAAGTCGATTTTTTAATATGGTCGGAATCAATTGCCACACCCATGCCGGGCGTATCGGGAATTTTAATCTTCCCCTCTTTGATGATGAAATTGGGACTATACCAATCTTCCCTCTTCTGTTCTCCGCGACAGGGGTACTCCATCAAAGGCTCGGCATTGGGCGTACACCCCGAGAACTGAAGTATATTTACCGATGTTACTCCTGTTTGGGTGTTGTGGGGAATGATTTTCATGCCAATCTTTTCGGCCATTTTGGCCACCCGTTTGGTGCGGATAAAACCGCCGTGGTAGTTGATGTCGGGTTGAACGATGTCCATTACCGAATTATCCAACATCCACAAAAACTGCCATAAACTTGAATCTTGCTCCCCAAAGGCTACCGGGATCTTTAAGGCGCGTGCAACTGTCTGCGTTTCGGAGTAGTTCTGCCACGGACAAGGCTCTTCAAAAAAGTAATAACCCAACTCTTCGAGCAGATGTCCCACCTTGATGGCATGATACGGATCGTACGAACCGTTTGCATCGGCCATTAGGATCATTTTATCTCCCAACTCTTTGCGTGCAATTTTCAAGAGTGCATCCGTTCTGCCGGGGGCAGCGTCTTTGTTGCCACTCATTCTGCCTCCAATTTTGAACTTTACCCCCTTGGCGCCGGTTAGGGCTGCTGTCTTTACATAAACATCCACCTCCTGTTCGGCGGTGGTGTTGCGCCCGGCGCCCGAAAGATAGACATCCATCTCGTCGCGCACCTTCCCTCCGCACAGTTGCGCTACGCTTTTACCCGCGACTTTGCCAAGCATATCTAAGATGCTCTGTTCGATATAGGCCACAGGACACCAGAATGGCTGTCCCGCAATTTTATAATTTGCCCGATATACATCATCCACCAGCGTTTCGATATTCCGTGCATCCCTCCCTATAAAATGGGGGGCCACCAAACTTTTGAAGATGGGGATGAAGTCGGTAAGTTGCTTTGTGGCCGTCAGCCCCTGAGCGCCATCTTTCGATCGGGTGAAGACAAAATATTCACTTCCATTTTTATACAACTCTATTGACTCAATAACCACAGGCGATGAAATCTGCGAGGGTATGTCAAACAGAGGTTGTTCGTAGTCACGTACCGACTGTTTGTCGGCCTCAGGGACATTTTGAACGCCTCCCAAAAGGCGTTTGGGCATCATCATCGAACCCACTGCGGCAAACGATGCCGTCCGAATCCAATCACGTCTTGTACTTTTCATAACTGCAAAAACTATAAAACCATAAAACTTTCATGCTACTAAACTGTAACATATTAAATTATAAACTATTAATGATGAAACTACATCGTCCGTTGTGGTACGGGCACTTCCAAAATCCCGCCTTATCCTCCTTTGTATTCACCTCTCCGTTTTCCAACACACTCCAAACCCACTCTCCGTGGGAACGGTCGATAACTTTCATTTTGATGTATGCCCAGCATCGAACCGCTTTATCGAGCGCATCAACATCACCGTAGTACTTATAAAGGTAGAAACAGCCCACAACAGTTTCGGCCTGCACCCACCAATGTCGCTCGCTATCTATCTTATTTTCAGAAATATCCTTTTCATACATCATACTTCCATCGGCATCAAGACCTTCGAAAGAGGCGTATGCAATATTTTTAATCTTTTCACTGTATTTTTCCTTGAGCATCGGGTTGCCCAACGTTTCAATTGCCTCGTGAATCAGCCAGAACGCCTCTATGTCGTGTCCATACGAGGTTATGTGGCTCATGCACCTCCAATTCATATCGAAAAAGAGGCCGCAATGGTGTGAAGAGTCCACAATTTTGTCCATAAAGATCTCCACAAGTTCTGTCAATTTTTTCCCAAGCCCACCATCTCTCCACACAAGATACAAGTTGGTGTAGGGTTCAAGTATATGGAGGTGCGTATTCATCGTTTTAGGCTCATTGTCGTCCTTTTTGCTCAGCCGCATATCGGAGATGGGTTGCCACTCTTTGGTGAATGCTTCAAGATAGCCTCCGGCAACCGGGTCGTGGGCATACCGTTCCAATAGTTCAAATACCTCAACCGCCAAATCCAAAGCGCCCCGATCGCCGGTAGCACGATAATATTCACTCAGGGCATATATGGCAAACCCCTGAGCATAACTCTGCTTTTTCCCGTCTATACAACTTCCGCAGTACGACACAGCCCAATAGATGCCCCCATACTCATGATCAATCATCTTGTTGAAAATAAACTCTTTGGCCGCTACAGCCGCATCCAAATAGTCCGCCTTTCCAAAGAGGCGGTAGGCACGTGAGAAGGTCCACAAAATCCGACACATATAGATAGCCCCCTTGTCGGCATCTTTATGGAGACGGTTATCTCCGTCCACCCTGCCATAGAAACCTCCGTGGTCGTAGTCCCTCAAAGCGAGCCAATAGGGCAAAATATTATTTTGCACCTCAGCCTCCGTCTCCTCCCTGAGAACCCTCTCTTTATTTCTCTGCTCCTTAACCATTTGTCACTTAATTATTTACTCCTTAACCATTTGTTACTTAATTATTTATTCCTGAACCATTTGTTACTCAACTATTCACTCCTTAGCTATTTGTTACTCAACTATTCACTCTGAACCATATGTTACTCAACTATTCACTCCTTAACCGTTATCTACTTAACTCCCTCCTTAACCTTTTATTGTTTAATTAAACGCTCCTGAACCATTTACTACTTAACTATTTTTATTTCCCCAATTACTACTTATCCCTTAACCTCTTTTCCCTTTACTCCTTTCACTCCTTTACTCTTTTCCTCCTTTCCCCTTTACCCTTTACCTTTTCCCCTTTCCCCTTTACCCTTTACCTTTTTCCCTTTTCCCTTTTCCCTTTTCCCTCTCTTCTCTCTCCTTTCTTTTAATTATTAATTATTAATTGCTAATTCTCCCTCTCCATTCTCCCTTTACCCTTTACCCTTTACCCCTTTTCCCCTTTCCCCTTTCCCCTTTACCTTTTTCCCTTTCCCTCTTCTCCCTCCCCTCGAAGAAGCCTCAGTTTATCCTGCGTCTCTTTCACCTGTTTTTCTCCCAGAGGATAGAGCGAGATGAACAATACCGACAACAACGCCCCAATTGCTGGAAAATAACTAAGCATCATACGAATACCCGTTTGGGCGAATTCGCTTTGCTCCACATTGGCCTGAAAACCGTAATACCCAAGCAGCCATCCGGTCAACGCGCCTCCCAGCGTCCAGCCAAATTTCTGAGACATCGAAGAGGAGGAGAAGATGAGTCCGGTGGCACGACGCCCCGTTCGAACCTCCGAATAGTCTGCAATATCGGCATACATACTCCATAAAAGAGGGAATATGCTCCCCGCACACGCGCTGATGAGCACCTGAAAAACCAATACCATCACAATACTATCTTTCCCAATAAAGTAGAATGAAATGCTTAACAACGTGGCAATAACCATAGAAGAGAGGTACGCTTTTTTCTTGCCGATTCGGTTGGCCACAAAGACAATGAGGAAAATACCGACTATGTTTGCCGCCTGTCCAAGAACTAAATAGAGCGTGGTGATGGAGAGTGACGACGAATTGGAAAGCATTGAAGCCGAATTGGCGTAATACTTAAAGTAATAGACGGCTGCTCCATCGCGTATAGAGTTGAATATGAGTGCAGCAACACCCGCTCCGAGCAATATCCACCAAGGCTTGTTCTTGAGCAAATCTTTGAGGTCATCTTTGAGACGGTTCGTCCCTTTTTTGAGGGGTTCAACCCGCTCTTTTGTCCATAAGAAGTTGAGGAAAAAGAGAATCACAGCAGCTAAAGCAATCACAGCCACTGCCATTTGCCACCCTCTTTGGGGATTTGCTCCCGAGGAGGAGAAGAGATGAACCAACGGCTCTATCGAAACCAACGCCAAAATACTCCCTCCAAAAGCAAAAATCATTCTGTAGGAGGAGAGGATGGTTCTCTGTTTGGGATCGGATGAGATCACCCCAAGCAACGAAGCGTAAGGCACGTTTATACAGGTATAGATCATCATCATCAATGTATAGGTGATGTAGGCATAGACAATCTTGCCGGTAACGCTCAATTCGGGAGAGGAGAAGGTCAATACGCCAAACACGCCAAAGGGGATGGCCGTAAAGAGAATATAGGGTCTGAACCTCCCCCAGCGACTTGACGTTCTGTCGGCAATCAGCCCCATCATAGGATCGTTCACCGCATCCCAGATTCGGGTAATCAAAAACATCGTTCCCACAACAACAGCCGGAATACCAAAGATGTCGGTGTAAAAGAATAAGAGGTACATCGAAAAGAGCTTCCAAAACATGGAAGAGGCTGCATCGCCCAAGCCATAGCCTATCTTTTCACGCAAATTTATGTGTTGACTCATTTTGAAGATTGTTTTAAGTATGCAATTTTATGTGTTGACTCATATTGAAGATTGTTTTAAGTATGCTATATTTTTATCAATCAATTTGTTTATAGAAATAACGCTCTCGGCGCCGGTTAAGCCATCTGCCGGAGTATTGAGGCAAAAATCAACCAAAATATCTACAGTTGAAGTGGCTACATGCATACGGGTATCGCTCGAAGCGTAGTACAAATATACATTTTGGTCTTTGTCAACCACCCACCCGTTGGAAAAAAGCACATTCGACACATCTCCAATCCGCTCTTCACCCATGGGGGCAAGGGTATATCCTGCCGGCATTGCAATCACCTCCGAAGGGTCGTCAAGAGAGGTCATATACATATAGAGCACATACCTTAATCCTGCTGCACAGCATCTTACGCCATGAGCAAGGTGAAGCCAACCCTTTGGGGTTTTTATGGGATGGGGGCCTTCGCCGTTCTTCCCCTCCTTAATGGTGTGGTAAACCCTCTTTTCAATCACCAACTCCTCTTTTACCTCCGCCTTTGTGATGTCGTCTATGAGCGTCCAGGCGATCCCTCCCCCGTTGCCCGCTTCAATAAAGCCATCTTGAGGTCTGGTATAGAGGGCATACCTGCCATCGAAAAATTCGGGATGCAACACCACATTGCGTTGGTGGGCGCGACTCTTCAGGTCGGGAAGACGCTCCCAGGTAACAAGGTCTTTACTCCGAACGATTCCCGCGGCCGCTATTGCAGAGGAGTGGTCGCCCTTGGGTGCCAAGGGATCTTTGCGCTCAGCGCAGAAAATGCCATAAATCCAGCCATCCTCATGTGCGGTAAGGCGCATATCGTAGCCATTGGTATAGGGGTCATCGCCTTGAGGAATGGTAATGGGCCTCTCCCAAAACGTAAAATTGTCTATCCCGTTAGGACTCTCGGCAATGGCAAAAAACGACTTTCTGTCATACCCTTCTACCCGCACCACCATCAAGTACCTCCCCTGCCACAATATGGCGCCGGCGTTGAATGTGGCGTTCACGCCAATGCGTTCAAGCAGGTGGGGATTGGTTTCGGGATTCAGGTCGTAACGCCACGAAACAGGAATGTGTTCTGCTGTAACAACGGGGTTTTCATATCTTGTCCACACTCCGTTACTCCAAGCCTTTCTGTTGGATTTGGAGATCAGTTTTTGTTGGTTATCCAATAATGAGTTCACTCTCTCGTCAAAATTGTTCATAACTCCAATACCTTTATTTTTTCATAGCCCGCAGGCTGGTTAATAATCTTTAAATTGCTTGTTTCAAGTCCTTTTACATTAGAAAAGAGGATAGAATTTGTCCATTTTTTTTCTGCTTCGCCCGACCACTCTACGGTTAGTCCAACCACTTTCACATCAGAGGCATTTTCTACGCTAAACCCCTCTTTGGCCCTTTTGTCGGGAACAGGCTCCGGGAAGATATGTAAGGAGACATTTTCGAGGTGCACACCTCTGATGGTATGGGTGTCGGAGTAGCCTGTTATCCTGTTGGAACCTTGGCAATTTGCACGTATGTCTCTCAGTGTCAGATTCTCAATAGAGCCAATTTTTGACGCTTCGTTGCGTTTGAGTACCACAAAACGGAAAGCATCTCCGCTCCCCCACCATCCCACCGGATAACGGATGCACGCTATTTGGATGTTGGAAAAGGTGATGTTCTTGGCGCTTCCTCCGTCACGCATAAAGATTCCAAGCCCGCGATTCGATTCAGTAACGATACAGTTGGAGACCACAACGTCAACAAAATTGCCATAACTCTCCGTGCCAAGTTTGATTGCACACGAAGAGGTCTTTATGATGCAGTTTGTTACAACCACATTTTTGCAATCTCTGAATCCCTGAGCGCCTTTGGTACTTTTGAGGCAAATCCCGTCGTCGGCCGTTTCGATGATGCAATCCGAAATGACTACATTTGTGCATCCATCAATATCTATCCCGTCTGAGTTGGTGGCAACGGCCAAAGGGCTGCTCATATAGATGCCGCGAACAAAAACCGTTTGGCACCAATGTAAGTGAAGCGCCCAAAATGGGGAATCAATCAGCGAAATGCCCTCAATCGTTATATGTGTGCACTCCGACAAAAAAATTAATGAGACATTGGGCTTTTTCCACCTTGACGCAACCATTTCAACTCCGGCCTCTATGGCAGCATCGCAATCCTCGGCAATGAATGGGCTGTACCTCATGGGTTCGGTATAGTATTCGGGTTGTCCTCTAATCACCCCCTCTCCCTTGATGGAGATATTTTTGGCTTTTAAAGCGTATATGAGCATGGGAACTCCTCCACCACCGGTATCTTCAAACGAAAAGAAGGTGGTGTAGTCGCGCTCCCTGTTTGATGCCCAAAGGGTTGCTCCGCTGCTCAGATAGAGGGTAATATTGTCTTTCAGTACTATGGTGGAGCAGAGGTGGTCGCCGGCCGGAACAAAGACAACGCCTCCATTGTGGTCTGCACAGTCGTCTATCGCCCTTTGGAAAGCCTCTGTAACATCCGCACTTTTGCTCCCGGTCGCCCCATAATCCATCACATTATAGACCCCCGAACCAAAACAGTAAGCCACAGTAAACGAAAGGATTATTGTGAAGATACCCCTCATTATTTGTACATTTTAGGAAGTTTTGACTCGGTAAATACCGTAGGTTGCAACGTAAATCGTTTGAAATCTTCTGCACTCACCTGTCCGGGGTAGGTGCCAAAGTAGTGCTCTGCACGCTCGTAAGCGTTTCTCCACACAAGCGCATACGAAATCTCATATCCCTGCATCACGGGGGTCAAAACATTGGTCCACCAGTCGGGGATCGGGGAGAGGTTGTAGCCCGTTTCGGTCAATGCAAGCACCTTATTGTGTGCAACCGTATGGGCGGAAATAATATCGAGGGCACTCCGTACATTCTTAATAAACTGTTCGTTGCTCTCTGACGGGCGATGGTAATAGTCCAAACCCAAAATGTCCACATACTCATCTCCCGGATAGCGCTCAAAATAGTCATGATGCGTTTTAATCTTGTCGGGGGAATAAGACCAAAGAATATTATGAACTCCCTTTATATCACGCAAATAGGTAACGGTAAACCGATAGAGTTGTTTGTATTGTTCAGGAGTGCATTTGTCTGCCCCCCACCAGAACCAATTTCCACTGTGTTCATGCCAGGGGCGGAACAGAACCGGAATCAACGTACCATGGTCGCTCCTAAGCGAAAGCATAAAGTCGGCAATACGGTCTAACCATAGTTTAAACTTTTCGTGGTTTATGTTCCCCTCGAGGAGGCTTTCCACAGCGCCTACCGGTTCCCTGCTCACCACCGGCCCACCCGTTACGGGATTGCTTGCGTGCCACGAAATGGTATTTACCCCACCACGGCGGTAGGCAGCCTGAATGTGTTCGCGAATCTTTGAAAAGTGAATGGAGTCAAGCGATATATCTTTGATGCCCAATTCAATATCGCCCACTTCCCAGCCATATACCGCCGGATAGTCGCCGCATACGCTTTTGGCATCCGATCGGTCAGGCTGGTACTTCCATCCTATTCCGTAGAGGGTTGCATCCTGCTGGCCAAACATAAAGCCCAACTTGGACAACCATTTTAAATTGCGGTAGAGCGCCTTAGTCTCTACCGTAGCGCGTGCGTCAATCGGATTTGCCCATGTAAAAGCGTGTTGGTCCATTTTTTGGGTGTATTCTGCAATCAGTTCCACTGTGGTGTCGGTATCGAATACCGAGTTGAGGCCCTGCTCCTCCTGAGCGGGATCCCCCATATAATCGTCTCCTTTTTGCCAGAAAACGTGACCTTTAGGCGGCCGTGCATATCCGCCCCACGCCCAGATATTGCACCCTGCAAAGATTCCTCCCGTTTGGGCATTGTACCAAAGCAATTCAAAAATCGATTTGAAGTATTGGTCACGGCACACCGTTGAATCGTCGAGTGTAAAGGTGAAGTGATCGCGGGGCATCCCAAACTCTTCCAAAACCACAGGTTTACTAAGTGTTTCGGCAATGGCGCAATGGTCAAAGATATAATTCAAAGTGTTGGTTATGGCTTTTGCTGTGGTTCCAGGAATATCTTTTTTGTCTATCCAACGCCAATTGTTGGGCCAGCAGTGGATATTTACATAATCTATGTTTCTGTCGCTGTGTACCCTGCGCCAAAGCTCAATGTCGTTTTCCGACCCTTTGCTCCCCTCCGAGCCGGAGCTGATGAGGTGGTTCTTATCAAGAGCGCGGATGAGCGCCGTCACTTCGCGCATCCACAAGGCAAAAGGCTCCTTGGCTTCGACCGAAAAGGCACGAGGTTCGTTACCCACCTGCCACGACATAATGGCCCTATCTTCTGTATAGGGTTTATTGGTATAACGATTTGTGCGCGTGATAATAAAACGGATATGTTCTTTAAACATATCGATTGCCTTACGGTTTGTAGCAAACCTTTTGACATAATCTTTGTAAATATCCCAGCCCACATCGTGCGGGAAGGGTATTTCGCCCTCTCCCGCCCAGTTGAGGTATTGTGAATAGCCACCCGACCACTCCCAGGAGTTGTTGAAGTAGAGTACGGCAAACATATCGCGCTTCCCCATCTCTGCCAGCAAAAAATCTAAACCATCTAAAACGTCATCGTTATAAACGCCCGGAGCCGTTTGCAATGCGGGTTCTACTTTCGTTTTGCGCCCATCCTTGCCATCGGCGCCAACCAAAATACGCAGGTTGTTGATGCCTGTCTTCTTGAGCAAATCAAGCTCTCTCACCAACCGTTCTCTGTCGCCCTCTTTTCCTTTTGAACCAAGCACCGCTCCGTACCAAAGGTTAGCGCCAATAAAATAGTAGGGTTTCCCATCCAGCTCAAAACGGCCATCTTTCACCTGAACAAAGTTCTGGGCAAACAAAGGGGAGATTGTTGCTAAGAAAATAAGCGATACTAAATACTTTTTCATCTGTTTAATTGATAGTCGTTTATATTTGAATTTGTTACATTTTTCACCAAAATGGGAGTATAGCCATTCGGCTGATTTAGAATGCGCAGACGATTTACCCAAAGGTCATTTATATTGTTAACAATAAGCGTATTTGTCCATTTTGGTTCAACAGACCCCATCCACTCAAAGGTAAGATTATTGATCTCAACGTTTTTGGCATTTTCAATGGTGATACCCTCTCTAGCCCTTTTATCAATCCTCGATTCGGGGTACATGGCTATGCGAATGTTTTCTAAGCGAACATTTTCTATGCTGTGCGTCCCCTCAAACCCCTT
>Ga0123353_10000986_pt1 | contig 34908 bp, 28 predicted proteins | sample TergutLab28metaG_3_FD_92763 | JGI IMG/M metagenome (GOLD analysis project Ga0123353, IMG submission 92763) | Labiotermes labralis P3 segment gut microbial communities from Petit-Saut dam, French Guiana - Lab288 P3 | ecosystem: Host-associated > Arthropoda: Insects > Digestive system > Gut ... | reverse complement strand
GCCCGCCTCCACGGTGCCCGCCAGCATCATAAAACGCTTTTCCACCCCGGGATCCCCGGCGGCAACGGTCGTGCCCGAAAGAAAAAGCAACAGCGCCGCCAGCATCAAGCAAGTTTTCCTCATGTTCTCTCCTCCTTTTTTATCAGTTACAAGTTACAAGTTTCAAGTTACAAGAGGTTGTGGCGGTTCTTTCCGTTCCTCTTGTAACTTGTAACTCCAAACTTGTAACTCTTCACTCCTCGTTGAAATACACCTTCACATTCATGCCCTGGCGCATGCCCTCGTCACGCGGAAAGTCGATGTACACGGTATAGCCGGCGGCATCGGCGTCGCCGGCGGGCGCCGCGGTGTTCAGCCCGGAAATGTCGGCCACCGTACCCCGCAGCGAGGCCCGCGCATCGGCCAGCTCGATGCGCACGGCATCCCCGATCTCCACGTAGGGCAAGTCGCTTTCCGAAATGGGCGCCGCCACCCGGAAATGGTCGAAGGGGTAGAGCGTGGAGAGCCGCTGGTTCTTGGCCACGGTCTCGCCGGCGGCGGCATCCACCGAGGCCACCACGCCGTTTACCTGAGCCCTGACCCGGTTTTCGGGAAGCTCCTGCATCGGGATCGCGCCGGTCACCAGCTCCAACAGCAGATCCCCGCGCTTCACCGCGTCGCCCTGCTCCACGTGCACCCTGTAGACGGCGCCGCCCTCCGCCGCAATCGCCACATCGGCGTTGCGCCTGGTTCTTCCGGAGCCGATGCGGGTCCTCCCCGCGTATTCCCCGCTGCGGTAAATGTGCACGTGCTCGTCCAGCCTCAGGTTGCCGCCGGTCACCTCCACCGAATACTTTCTGCCCTCGACCAGGGTCACAAATCCGGCCCCGGTGCGCGCATGGGTCTCGGTGCTGCGCAGGTACACGGTTTCCCCCACATGCACGGTGTAGTTCTCCGGCGCGTCATGGGCGTTGGCGGTGGTGGTGGAGATGACATAGGGGCTGGCCGGCTCGATGTACATCAACGCCCCATACCGCTCCTGCACCCGGGCGGCCTCGTCGCCGGCCCGCAGCCCGACGGAGCCCACCGTGCCGTCGAAGGGCGCGTACACCTTGGTGGTTTGAATCGTATGCAGCACATCGCCGATTTGCACGATGTCCCCGGCGTCGAGCGGGGTATCGAGCAGCACCCCGCCGAAAGGCGCCGTCACGGCCACCGCTTTGCCCGGCTCCACCGTCCCCTCCAGCATCATCGAGCGCTTGGCGAAGGAACGCTCTTGGAGAATCCCTTCTTCCTCCAGCGCAAGGGACGCGCCCGCAACGCTGAGCAGCACCGCCAGCAATACGCACAGTTTTTTGATCAATTTCGCTTCCTCCCCGTTCTTGTTACCCGTCGTAGCGCAACGCCTCGATCGGGCGCAGCTTCGAAGCCTTGTTTGCGGGATACAGCCCGAAGATGACGCCCACCGCCATCGAGAAGCCGACGGCCAATTGTACCACGCCGGCGGACATCACCAGCGTCATGCTTTGCGTGGTTTCCAGCACGCGCATCAGCAGCACCCCCAGCAGCAGGCCCAACAGCCCGCCGATGCCCGAGATCACCACCGCCTCGATCAAAAACTGCAGCAATATGTTGCGCCGCTTTGCGCCGACGGCCTTGCGGATGCCGATCTCGCGGGTGCGCTCGGTTACCGACACCAGCATGATGTTCATGATGCCGATGCCGCCCACCAGCAGCGCGATGCCGGCCACGCCCCCCAACATCAGCGTGAGGGATTCGGTGGATTGGCTGATGGTGTCCAGCATCTCGGTTTGGTTCATCACGCGGTAGGAGGAGGTGTTCTGGTAGCGCTTGTACAGGTAACTCTCCACCCGGTTTTGCGCCGCGCCCACCGCGTCCGGGGAGACGGCCGAAACATAGAAGCTGTTGATGGTGGGGGATCGCAGCATGCGCTGCGCCAGCGTGAAGGGAAGGATGACGATATCGTCGCTGGAGGAGCCCCCGGAACTGCCCCGGCTCTGCAGCACGCCGACGATGCGGAAGGGACGCCCTTCGATGTGCAGCGTGTTGCCCACCACATCGGTGTTGCCGAACAGGGTTTGGGCGGTCTCGGTGCCGATCACGCACACCGCGCTGCGGTTCTCGATGTCGGCCTGGATGATGTACCGGCCGTTTTGCACGGCCTGGTTGCGGATCTGGGCGTACGCGGGCAGCACGCCCATCACGCCGGCGGTGGTATTGGCGTTGCCGGCCTTGACGGTCATGTTGCCCGACACCACGGGCGAGACCAGCTCGATGTTGGGATCGTCGGTAAGGGAGAGGATGTCGTCCAGGGTAAGGATCACGGTGCCGCGCTGGGCGCCCTGCACGCCCTGCTGCACGATTTGGAAGCCGCCCTGTGCTCCGCCGGCGTACTGGCCCACGCGGCGGGTGGTGATGTTGACGGTGAGCAGGTTGGTGCCCATCGCCTGAATGGACTCGGTAACGCTTACCGTGGTGCCCTGGGCGATGGCGATCAGCACCACCACGCTCATCACGCCGATGATCACGCCCAGCATGGTGAGCGCCGAGCGCACCTTGTTGGTGCGGATGGCCTTGAGCGCCATGGAAAAGGTTTGCCACAGCATCACATCGCCTCCTCACCCTGCGCATCGTGCACCACGCGCCCGTCGTGCAGGCGGATGTGCCGGGGCGTTTGCCCTGCCACCGCGGTATCGTGGGTGATCAGCACGATGGTGTTTCCGGCCCGGTGGAGCTCGCGCAGTATTTGCAGAATCTCCTGGCCGGTCTTGGAGTCCAGGTTGCCCGTGGGCTCGTCGGCCAGCAAAAGCGAAGGACGGGTGACCAATGCCCGCGCGATGGCCACCCGCTGCTGCTGGCCGCCGGAGAGCTCGGTGGGGCGGTGATCCATGCGGTCGGCCAGCCCCACGCGCTCGAGCACTTCTTCGCTGATTCGATGGCGCTTTCCTGCACGCATGCCCGTATAAATCAGCGGCAGCTCCACATTCTCTTGGGCGGTCATGCGCGGCAGCAGATTGAATTGCTGAAAGATGAAACCGATCTTGCGGTTGCGGATGGCCGCCAGCTCATTTTCGGTGTACTCGGTAATCTCTTGGCCGTCCAGCAGGTACGCGCCCTCGTCGGCCAGGTCCAAGCAGCCGATGATGTTCATGAGGGTAGACTTGCCGCTTCCGGACGGCCCGATGATGGACACAAACTCGCGATCGGCGACAGCAAAGTCGATGTGATCCAGCGCGCGCACCACATTGTCGCCCATCTGGTAATCCTTGCAGATGCCCCGCATTTCAATCATCGCGCAAGCCTCCCGCTAAAAGCCCATGATGGGCATTTGTATGGTCGTGTTGCGCATCATGAACTGGCTGTTGGAACTGCCGCCGCTCCCGCTATGTTGGTAGAGCACGATCTCGCCCGCGCTCACGCCCGAAAGGATTTCCGCATAATCGTCGTTCACCAGGCCCACGGTAACGGCGCGCAACGAGCCGGAGACATCGCCGCCTTGCTCAGCGCCGGTGAAAAAAGCGCCGGTTTGCGGCACGCCTTGGACGCGCGGGGCATCCCCCTGGATGCGCTGGGCACCCCCCTGGACGCGCGGAGCCTCCCCCTGGACGCGCGGGCCGTCTCCCCGGACGCGCGGGGCATCCCCCTGGCCGGGGGCGGGCTCCCCCGCGCCAACCCCCGGCGCCGCAACGCCGCCGTCGGCCACCAGCAGGTATTTTTGGTCGCCCATGGTCATCAGCGCTTCCACGGGCACGTAGAGCGTGCTGTCCGCATGGGCCACCTGCACCTGGCCGCTGGCGTTCATGCCGGGGCGCACGCCCGTGCCGGCGGAATCGAAGCGAAGCCTTACATCGTAGGTCGAAACGCCGCCGGAGCCGGCGCCCACCGGGGCAATCCTCTGCACCTCCCCCGCCAGCGCGAGCTCGGGCAGCGCGTCCACCGAGATCTGCACGGTTTGCCCTTCGGCCACCTTCACCACATCCAGCTCGTCCACGGCGATGGTCAGCACCATGTCCTCGCCCTCCAGAATGCTGCAAAGGGCGTCGCCGGCCATCACGCCGTCTCCCTCCGCCGCCTCCACGGTAGCGACGACGCCGGCCACCGGCGCGCGCACGATCAGGTTCTCGCGCCGGTCCCGCGCCTCTTGAAGGGCCTCGGCGGCGGCTTCGCGCTGGATGCGCAGGTTTTCCACCCGCAGGGTGATGGGCGAATCCTCCAATGTAAACATGTCCTGCCTGCGGGAGACCATGTCGCCCACCCTCACCCGCACCGCCGCGATGGTGCCGCCGAAGGCCGACACCGCCATGGGCTTGTTGATCTCCAGCTCGCCAGCGCCCACGGTGACGCCCCGGGCGGTGACCGTTACCGGCGCGCCCAGGGGCAGCGTGTCGTCCACCACGGTAACGACGGCCCGCGAGCCCTGCAGGAACAGGTCGGTGACGCTGCCCTCCCGCGAAAAGCCCTCGCCCGAAACGGTCACCACCTCGCCGTAGCGCAGGGACGCGCCGTCGGCCACGTCCAGCGCCACCTTCATCCGCCCGTCGGTGGACAGCATGGCCACGCTGCCCAGCCTGCGGTACACCGCCAGCGCGTCGTCACCGGCCTCGGCGGAAATTTGCATCACCCGCCCCGCCGACGGGGCCTGGATGGACGAGACGCTGTTGCCCGGCGCGGTGGCGGTGATGGTGCTGTCGGCATTCCACAGGTCGTACTCCAGCGCGGTGATCTCGTCGTTCAGCGCGTCGTTTTGGAGCACCGCCAGCACCTGGCCCTTCGAAATTACGTCGCCCACCGACACGCGCAGATCGGTAAGCTTGCCCTCGGTCTGCGCGTACACCATAGGCTGGCTGGCCGCGGCGATGGAGCCGGAGCCGTACACATACACGTCAAAGGGCCCCTGGCGCACGGGGGCGCGCAGGTACTGCACGGCCTCGTTCTCGGCGCTGTTTTGCCGGGTGGTGCCGTAGTACCACCAGCCTCCCGCCGCCAGCGCGCAAACAACCAACGCCCAGGACACGCCCTTTGCGATGCGGCGGATTCTCCTCCTTCGCTTGGCCGGGCTGCGCTTTGGCTTGGCCGGGCCTGCTCTGGCCACGGCGCTCTCCGGATTCACAGGTGCGGATTCGCTCATGGGGGTTCCTCCCTTTCGCCGGTGCTGGAGCGTATGCAAATATGCCATTCTGAAATACCCACTGCCAAAGAGTATAGGCGCAAAATACGGCAAGAATATGGCAAAGATCTAACATTTTGGCGGTGTATAGGTAATTGTACCCCGCATGTGCTAAGATGATGCCATGAAAAAAATCATCCTGATCCCCGATTCCTTCAAGGGCACCATGAGCTCGATGGAAATCTGCGCCATCATGCGCGAGCAAGTGCAAAAACACTACCCCGAAGCCGATATCGTTGCGATTCCCGTGGCCGACGGCGGCGAGGGCAGCGTGGATTGCTTCTTGCAGGCGACGGGCGGACACAGGGTGCCGGCGAAGGCCAAGAACCCGCTTTTTGAGGACATGCAGGGTTTTTACGGCCTGCTCGCAGACGGAAGGACGGCCATCGTCGAAATGGCCGCCTGCGCGGGGCTGGTGCTCATCCAGGAGCGGAAGGATCCCCTGCGGGCGACCACCTACGGCGTGGGCGAATTGATGCTGGACGCCGCTCGCAGGGGGGTGGCGAAAATCATCGTCGGGCTCGGGGGAAGCGCCACGAACGACGGGGGCTGCGGCGCGGCCTGCGCGGCGGGGATACGGTTTTACGACGGGGGCGGCCGGCGCTTTGTCCCGACGGGCGGCACCCTCCAAAACATTGCCCGGATCGACGCCTCGGGCAGGGACGGCGCGCTGGATGGGATAGAAATCATGGCGATGTGCGACATCGACAACCCGATGTGCGGCCCCGCCGGAGCCTCGCACATCTTTGGGCCGCAAAAGGGCGCGACGCCGGAACTCGCGGAGCTGCTGGACAGGGGCGTGCGGCATCTCGGCGAGACCATCAAGCGCGACCTCGGCCTGGACTTGGCCGATGTGCCGGGCACGGGGGCGGCCGGGGCCATGGGCGCGGGGATGCTGGCCTTCTTTGGCGCCAAGCTGCAAATGGGCATCGAAACCGTGCTGGACACCGTCCGCTTTGACGAAAAGTTGCGGGGCGCCGACATGGTGTTGACCGGCGAGGGCAAGATAGACGGGCAGAGCCTGCGGGGAAAGGTGGTCGTCGGCGTCGCGCGCAGGGCGAGGGCCGCCGGCGTCCCGGTGGTCGCGGTCGTCGGCGATATCGGCGAGGATGTGGAACCGGCCTACGCCGAAGGGGTATCCTCCATCGTGAGCATCAACCGCGTGGCCGTGGATTTTGCCCGGGCCCGCCTGCGGAGCAAGGACGACCTCGCGCTCACGGTGGACAACCTCATGCGGTTTTGCAAAAGGATGGGGTTATAGGTAAAAAACACGCACCTATTCCATGGCCGCCAAGGGGTTCCATCCATCGTGCACAAACTGGCCGGTGGTCCGGTTGGCCGCGCCGTAGGTAATGAACTCCTCCGGGGCCATGCCGTCGGGCTCGTAGGCCTTGCGGAACTCGGGCATCGCATACAAGCGATCGATGGTTCCGGGATCCACGGGCACATGGATGCGCTCCTCCAACGCCGCGATATCCCGAACCGCTTCCGCGATGGCGGGCGCGATCGACAGGATCATGCGCGCGCCGGCGAGATCGGCAACCTGGCGCGCGGCCCGGAAGCCGGCCGGCATCAAGAAGGTGTCGTAGCCGCGCTCGCCAAAGATGCCGTACGCGCGCTTGATGCAGGCGATGCCCGCTTGAACGATGTCGCCCTCCCGCACGCGGGGCGCGGAATCCTGCGCCACATCCCGCAGGTAATCGTCCAGCCGGCCCACCATCAGCACCGCAATGCCCAGGCCGGGCTTCACGCCGTTGGCGGCGGCGCGCTTCTTGCCGCGCTCGCGCGCCTCACCGGCCCGCAGCGCCTGCGCCACCGTAAAGCTGACCGTGGCGGCCACGTTGTGCCCGCGGGCCACGCACTCCTCGTAGGCTTCGATGCCCGCGCGGGTCGCCGGCAGCTTGACGCAGATGTTTTTTGCCCAGGAAGCAAGGCGTTCGGCCTGCGCGATCATGTAGGCGGCGTCGCCGGTGCGGTTGGGGTTGGTTTGCGCGCAAACAAAGCCCCGGCCCTTCGCAAGGTCGTAGTACGGTTCGGCTTGCGCGGCATAGTAGGCCGCGACGCATCGCGTGAGCGCCTCGGCCCTGTCATCGCCCGCCAGCCCCTTCGGGATCCCCGCGACCCGCTCACGCCAGAACCCCGGATCGCAGGACAGCGCCTGATAAATCAGGAAGGGATTGGTCGTGATGCCGGCGGCGCCATTGTAAAAGCCCTCGAGCTGCTGGGCGCGGATCGCCGAATCGTGCCAGTACACGGCGGGCGTGTGTTGGGTCAGCCACCTAAGGTATGCATTTTCTATGTGCGCATTTTCTATCATAGTATAACCGCTAGGCGAACTCGTGGGCGGTGCGCGAGATGATCTCGTCCTGCATCTTGGCGTCCAGGTGATTGAAGTATTCGCAATAGCCCGCCACGCGCACGATCAGGTTTTGATATTTCTCCGGCTCTTTCTTTGCGGCCTCGAGGGTTTTTGTGTCCACAAAGTTGAACTGGAGCTGCACGCCGTCGTTCTTGAGGTACGCCTGAATCATGGCCTTGAGGTTTTGCCGCCCCTTCTTGCCGCGGACCGAGGCGGGGTTGAGCTTGATGTTGAGCACGTACGCGCCGGTCACGTTGCCGCGGTTGTCCAGGCCGATCGCCGATCGGAGCAGGCGCGTGGGGCCGGAGACGTCCTTGCCCTGGCTGGGGCCCATGCTGTCGGACAGCGCGGCGCCCCTGCGCCTGCCGTTGGGCGTCGCGCCCACCACTTCCCCCACCGTGATATGCCCGATGAAGCTAAACAGCGACACGACGGTGGTTCCATAGATCCCCTGCTCGTTCACCTCGTGCACGGCGTTGCAGAAGCACTGGAATATCTCCTGGGCGATGGCGTCCGCCTCCGGATCGTCGTTGCCATAGCAGGGGATGTTGTTGGAGAGCATGGCGCGTTCGTTTTCGTATCCCTCAAAATCGGCGTCCAGTATCTCCTTTAGCTGCCCGAGCGTGAGCTTCTTCTCGTCGTATACGAACTTCTTGATGGCGGCAAGGGAATCGGCGGCGGTGCCCAGGCCCACCGCCTTCACCGGCTTCATCGGGCCGAACTTGCAGCCGCCCTTGTACATGTCTATGCCCTTTGCAAGGCAGCCCTCCATCACCAGGGTGCCGAAGGGATCGCACCAGCGCGAGAACAGTTCCCGGTCCTGCCGGTCGCACTTCTCCTTGGTGTCCCGCAGGCTAAAGCGCATCTGCTCCTTGTAGGCTTCGAGGAATTGCTCGAAGGTGGCCAGGGCGCCGATGTCCACCAACAGCTTGCCCTCGTCGATCGGGGCCATGTAGGTATACGCCTTCGAGTCCCCCATCGCGCCGCCGCTGAGGGTTCTGTTCACCATGCCGGCAAAGTCCGTTTGGTTGACGCCCAGCCAGATGGGCGTCCTGCCCATGATCATGTTCTCCACGCAGCCCATGTTGTAGTAATCGCGCGCGTCCTGGAGGGGATAGCCGAGCTTGACCAGGTTGGGAACGTACACCTCGTCGTTGACCACCATCGGATTGCCGATGCCCATCTGCACGGTCTCGGCCACCAGGTCGACCATCCACTCGGGAGAATCCTTGCAGAAGCGCACCGTGAGGTTGGGATACGGCTGCTTGAGCGCCTGCGCCGTGAGCAGGCACAGGCGGGTGATGTCGTTGGAGGCCTCCTCGCCCCGGGGCGTCTGCCCCCCCACGATCAGGGACACCACCGTGCGCATCTTGGGCTCGTTGATCTTGCAGAACAGGTTGCCGATGTACAGCAGCGCCTCCTCCTCGGTGATGCGGCCGGCCGCAAGATCCGCCCTGTAGAACGGATACATGTACTGGTCGAAGCGGGCGTAGGAGTTGCAGGAACCGTTGTAGCACTGCACGTTGCCTATCAGGTACATCAGCCACACCAGCTGCAGCGCCTGCCGGAACGTCTCGGGCTTATCGCGGGTCACCTTTTCGGTGGTCCGGGCCATTTCGGCCAATTCCTGCCGGCGCCGGGGCGGCACGCCGGGCGCCGCGGCCGCCTCCCTCGCGACCTGGGCATAGCGCTCGAAGAAGGTGATGACGGCATCGACGGTGATCCGTTCCGCCTCGTAGAATTCCGCCTTGTCCGGCGCGCACTTGGCCTGATATTCGAGCACTTCCTCCCGCAGGCCGCCCAGGCCCAGGGCAAGAAATCTTGGGGGATTCAAATCGTTGTGGTTGGTGGCCTGCCACGGCAGTTCGAAAACCGCGCGGCCGTTTTCGCCAAAGTCGAATACGAAATGCTTTTCCAGCTCCCGGGCCACTTCCAGCCGCGTGAGGCCCTCGGGCCCGAACTCCTCCGCCAGCTCGGCGATGATGCGCTGCAGATGGTCGAACTGAATGTTGCCGTTTTCGTGCATGCGGCTGTAAATGAGCCCGCGGCCCGTATCGGCGCCCTTGCCGGTTATGGGCTTGTCGCGCAGATACCTTTCCACCACCCGGCGCGCCTCTTCTTTCCGGGCATCATAGCCCGGCAACGCCGCCTTGGGGTAGCACCCCTGCAATGTGCCCAGCAGCACCTCGTCGTCCCTAATCTTCAATTCGTACCGCTCCATCAGCGCCTTGAAGCCCAGCGCCCGCCGCGTCAAAACCGGCTTGTCTTGGTTCTCGCGCAGCACCGGGCCCACGATATCGAAGAACGTGGTTCGGTACACCCCGTCGTGCAGGTCATATTCAATCTGATCGTACAACCGCTTCAGCCGCGCATCCATGCCACTCATCTCCGCTTCTATCTACAGATCCCTCTACAGGTCCTCGATGAAATCCACCTTGCCGTCCAGGTAGTCAAAGGCGAGCTGCACCGCGCCGTCGGCGGCGTCGCCCGAGGGAAAAACGACCTTGCTGTTGGGAAAGCGCCGGGTGAATTCTTCCTTGTAGTAATCAAAGAACAGCTCGTTGTTTACAAAAACGCTCCCCCACACGCCCGACAGGAAGGCCTCATCCTGGGCGAAGCCCAGCTTCGCGACGCAGGTTTCCGCCACGTCGATCAGCTCCCGGGCGCCTTTTTGCTGGATATGGATGGCGGCGGGGTCGCCCTCCTTGGCGGCCTCGTACACCAGCACCGCCAGTTGGGAGTCGACGGGCCGCCGCCTCAGCGCGATGGCGCAGTCGATCAGCTTGTTTGCGTTCAATCCATTGAAGTACCCGTCGATCTTCTCGGTCAAGGGGGATGCGTCCACGCTTCCATCCAGGTACTTTGACGCGTGATTCAGCGCGTAGTGAGCGATCCACTGGCTGGACCCTTCATTGCCGTATATGATGGAAGGATACCCGCCCGACCGGGTGGTCACGCCCGTTTCGTTGCGCCCGACGACGATGGAACCCGTGCCCGAAATCGCTTGGATCCCAACGCCCTTGGTGGTGCTGTACAGCGCGACGTTGCCGTCGTTCATGCAAAAGATCGGGCAGTTGAGCAGCAGGGAATTAAAGAAGCCAAACACGATCATCTTGTCCTTGGCCGAATCGATGCCCGCCGCGCCGACAACGATGCAGCAGCAGTCTTCCTTTTTCCCGCCAAAGGAAGCGATCAAGTCATTTACTTGCTGGGTGATTCTCCGGCCCGCTTCCGTTACGCCAACCAGCAAGTGGTTGGTGGTTTTTCCGTTCGACGATGCAAGCAGGTTCCCGTCGCTGTCTTTCGCCTTGAGCAGGCACTTCGTCGAACCGCCGTCAACCCCAATAACATATCGCATTTTTACACCTTCCGCTAGCAACAATTATACGACTGGAGATGCCTTCGTGCCCATATTCGCAAAGATATCCTTGACGCCCGGGTGGCGCTCTCTCGCCAAATCTTCCGTTAACTTGGCCGAAATCAGTTGCCCGAACAGTACGTTGGTGAACGCGGAGGAAACCTCCGGAACGCCGGAAGGCAACACCAACACATGATCGCCTTGCACGGCCGCGTCATGGCTGACGATGTAGCAATTCTCGGTGATGCGGCCCAGAATGTCCGCCGACTGAAGCATCCTCTCCCTGTCCTCATCCTCCGGGAGGAACAGAAACACCGCAAGCTCCTCGTCCGCAAAGCAGACCGGGCCGTGCAGGAATTCCTCGTACTCATAGCCCATGGCGGGATAGCACACCGTCTCCAACACCTTGAGCGCGCTCTCCTCCGCCACGCTCGCGGCGACTCCCTTTCCGGTGAAAACGTACTTGCGCGCCTTGCTCAAATTGTGAAAGTGCAGATCGTAAAAAGCCTGGCAGGCCTTGTAGTAGGCCTCGCCGTTGTCGAAAGTCTGATGCAGGCCGGCGACGGCCCCGTCGTAATCGGCCTGATTCACCGCACCGCAGGCGAGCCCGGCTTCCAGCGCCATCAAATAAAGGGTCAGTATGGTGGCCGTGTACCCCCGCGTCCGCGGCCCTATCAATTCGTTGCCGGCGGCAAGGTGCACGGAAAGATCGCCCGCGCCCCCCACGGGCGTATCCTTGGGATCGGTGAGCGTGACCACCGGTATGCCGCTTTTTTGGATGGCACGGATGGCGCCCATCGTGTTGGTGGAACGGCCGCTTTGAGACACCGCAATCACCAGCGGCCGCTTTGCGTAGAACTTTCCCATGCAGCTGGGCACGATCGGCGTCACTTCCACGCCCAGGTATTTTTCCATCCACGGGGCCGCGGCGGCGCAGGCGTTGTAGCTGGTTCCGCTTCCCAGCAGGTACACGCGGTCGGGGCCCGCGGATTTGTAAAGTGCGGCAAATTCCTTCAGGATATCCTTTTGATTGCGCATGATGTTTTTCAGGCAACCGAATTGACTCAAATAGCAATCATGCATCGTCTCCGCCACGATCATCCACCGTCCTGACTCATTCAATTCATTGATTTACAGAAGCATTATAGCAGTAAGTTTGGGGCGAATACAGTATGATTTTTTCAACCATCCGGCTATCGTACAAATGGATATGTGCCGGCCCTTGTTTGAGATGATCCGAAATAACCCCGGTTTGCGCCCTGCCCCTGTATGAAAAAGACAAAAGGGAATGGCAGGGTTGAGAAATTGTCATACCAACCGCTTGTGCATTGACCGGGGCTATGCTATAGTTGATGGGGTACCGGCAGGCAAAGCGAAGGATGTGCGGCTGTGAACGGAACCGTGCGTGTGTTGATGGTGGACCAGCGGGGTTCGGCACGCAAAAAAATGGCCAAAGCACTCCAGCAGGAAACGCGGATCCAAATCATTGACTACGCCTGTACAGGGTATGAAGCAATAACGAAAACGATCACGCAAAAACCCGATGTGGTTTTGATGAATGTAAGCATAGAAACGAAGATGGCGGGGATCTTTTATGCAACGAAATCTATGCAAACACGCCCGATGTAAAGGTGATTCTGTACGGCGCGGACTGTTCAAAAGACATCGTCATCAAGGCGTTTCAAATGGGGGCCGCCAATTTTGTGCTTGGCGAGTATACCCAGCAGGAATTGATCGACGCCGTGCTCAGCGCGTTTGACGGGAAATCGTCCATCCATTACAGCACGGCCGCGCAACTGCGCCATGAGTTCAAGCGGATTTTGGATTTGCACGGCAACTTGATCTATGTGCTAAACGTACTCATCAAACTGACGCCGACAGAGATCACGATTTTGAGGCATTATTCCAACGGCATACGCAGCCAGGAGATCGCCAAGATACTGTTCATCAGCAATACCACCATGAAGACCCACATCTCCCACATCCTAAAGAAGTTCAATTTGGAAACGATGGTGCAGGTCGTCGAGGTTCTCCACTTGACCGAACTGTTTTCGATGATTCATCCCCACAGCAATGAATTGTAATGCCATCTATATAAAATGCCGAATCCATGCTGCACGTCCTTGTGTAGGGGCGGCCATTGTGGCCGCCCGCGGGCGCGCGATGCGCGCCCCTGCCCGCCGCTTCTACAGCACATCCTCGTTCACCAGCCGGCCGCCAAGCCCGCGCACCGCGTCGATCCAAAGCTGCTCGGTCTCCCTTGAGGGCGTGTCGAACCCGACGTGGGGCACCTCGTCCATCAGGCCAAAGCGGCCGATCTTGGACACGCCCAGCCTGTGATAGGGCAACAGCTCCGCGCCCACGAAGGAGGGAAACGCGCGGGTCAGTTCCGCGATCTTTGCAAAGTGCTCGGGCGTGTCGTTTTGCCCCTGCACGATGGGGCAGCGGATCAGCACGTTCCGGCCTTCGCCGTACAGCTTTTGAAGATTCTCCAGCACCGGCGCGTTGTCCACGCCGGTGAGCCGCCTGTGCGCATCGGGGTCGGTGGCCTTGTAGTCCACCAGAAAAAGATCCACATGTTCCTTCACGCCGTCCAGCAGCGCGTAGTCGTAGACGGCGCAGGTTTCCAGCGCGGTATGGATGCCGCGCTCCTTGGCCATCGCCAAAACGATTTGCGCGAACTCGCGCTGCATCATGGGCTCGCCGCCCGAGAGGGTGATGCCGCCGCCGCTGGTGTCGTAAAACATCTGGTCGCGCATCACCTCTTGGATCACTTCCTCCGCCGTGGCGCGGCGGCCGACGGCGGTGAGCGCCTTGGCGTAGCACTCTTTCGCGCACCGCCCGCAACGGACGCACCCGGACCAATCGAGGGTGTGCGCGCCGGCCTCCATCCCGTGGCACCGATGGGGGCACGCCCTGAAGCAATGCCCGCAGCCTATGCAGCGCGAGGGCACAAACGAGAGTTCGAGGGGCCTTGCCAAGATGCCCTCCGGATTATGGCACCACAGGCAGCGCAGGTTGCAGCGCTTGAAAAACACGGTGCTGCGTATGCCCGGCCCGTCGTGCACGGAAAAGTGTTGGATATCGAAGATGTGCCCCAGCGTGTTTTTGTCCACGGCCTTGCCTCCCGCCGGCATTGAGAAAGCTGCCTAAACGTTGTGATACTTCATGGCGAGCGCGTACAGGTACCAGGCGCTGTGCGGAATCCACTGCTCGCCCCAGCGCCAGTTGTCGTCGGGGCCCTGGCCCGGGTCGTGAACGAATTCGATGCCGTCTTCATCCTCGGGGTGGCTGGTGATCCCGTTTACGATGCCGGCCGGGCAATGAAGGCGGTAGGCGCCCAGCGCAAAATACCGGGCATTCCTGTAGCCAAAGCCGTGGATCATGCAAATATTGTAGGGATTCGACCCCATGATCCAGTCGATGCACCGCTGCGCGTAAAGGCGCAGCCGCTTTTCCAGCTCTTTGTCGTCCGTATGGTCGGCCACATACAGAGCGGCCACGCTGAGCGACCCCAGGCGGGCGTTCTCCCCCTGCCACCAGGGGCTCGCGGTGGTCTCGTGCGGAAAGAAGAATCGATTTTGCAGTTTGCCCTCGGGGTTTTTCCAGGTATATCGGGGATATCCAAAGGGGTTGGCGGTGTCGTCCGTGACGTGCATTTCGTACCGCATCGCCATCTCTGCCGCCTGCAAGGCCTTTTTTGCCGCTTCGGAGGCGGGATCGGCTTCAAAAAATGTCATGAGCGACACCACGGGCAGGCCCGCCTCGGCGGCGTGGTAGTAGGGCATGTCCTCGTCCACATTCCAGCGAACCATGCCCTCCCCGGCGGGCGCCGCGTGGCCGAGCAGTTGCTCCATCATCTCCTCGGCCCTTTGATACCGGGCCGCCTCCCGGGTGGTCAGGTAGATCTCCGTGGCGGCGATCAGGGCGGCGTAGCGATCCACCAGATTCCAGCGGCCGTCGTTGGCGTACCGCTCGTTGTTTTTTAGCAGATAATCGTAGGAGCGCACCGCCGTGTCCAGGTATTCGCCGCAGGAAAACCGCTGGCCCGGATAGGGATGGCGCGCGGCAATCGCGAGGGCGGCAATCGCCAGCCCCCCGCCCATGCGGAAGGCGACCTCATAAAATTCTTGGGTCACCTTCTCTTCCCCTGCGGAAAACGCGTTGCCGAACTGCGCGGAGGAGCGCCTGAGCTCGTATCCGATATGCCTGGTGCGGTCCTGGGGGCCAAATTCACGCATGCCCCGGCGGATGGAGCGGTAGAAGGAGCCGGACGGGGCGGATCTGCGCATCAGATGGTCGGCGCCGTAGGCGCCCTCGGTGAGCATATGGCCAAAGAACTCCGGCGGAATCCCCGTGGAGCCCTCGGCCTGCCGCCCAAGCCAATGTTTTGTGATGTCGTTCGCCTTGTAGAACACGTAGGCCGCCAAGGAGCTTTGCTGAGGCGTGTAGTACTTGGAATGCGTGAGGTGCGAAAGGTGGATGCCGTAGTCCCCGGTGGCGTCAAACCAGCCCCCCGAGGCGTCCACCCGCTCGGGACGCCGATCCTGGAACATCGCGTTTTGATCCTGGGCCTCCCACTCGCCCACGTCCCGCTGGCCGCGGAAATAGTAAACGGTGTTCATCATCATCTCAAAATCAAGGATGCACGCGCGAATCTCGAAGGGGAACGAAACCGCGTCCCCGGCCCTCAAATAGAACCGGCCCTCCCCCGCAAAGGGGGTAAAATCCATTGTATAGAAAAATCCCTTGTTCCACCTTGCCACCTCGCCCGCGTACACGACGGCGCCCTCGTACACCGCCCGGTCGGAGAGGCAGTCCAGCAGGCGGAACTTTTTGATATCGCGTTTGGCGTCGGTGTTCAGCACGGCGGTTTTGACGTCCTGCGGCCGATAGCCGATTTGATTCGCACATATGCGCATTGCGCTTTCCCCTTTCGCCTGTGTGATGTCTATCCGTTCACCACGTTGACGGGTTTTCCCTCGATGAAGCGCTCGAGGTTCTCCACCGCGATGCCCATGAGCCGCCGGCGGCTCTCCTTGGGCGCCCAGGAAATATGCGGCGTGATGATGCAGTTCTTCGCCTTCAAAAGCGGATTGTCGCCCCGGATCGGCTCGGCGGACACCACATCCAGGCCGGCGGCGTACACCTTTCCGTCGTTCAGGGCGTCGGCCAGATCCTGCTCGACGATCAGCGGGCCGCGGGAGTTGTTGATGAGGATCACCCCGTCCTTCATCTTGGCGATGCTGTGCTTGTCGATGATCCCCTGGGTGGAGGGGAAGAGCGGGCAGTGCAGGCTGATCACGTCGGATTCCGCCAGCAATCTGTCCAGGGCCGTATAGGCCGCGACGGCCTTGCCGCTTTCGCTGGGGGCCTCGTCATAGGCGAGAACCTCCATCCCCAGGGCTTTGGCGATGCGCGCGGTCGCCTGGCCGATGCGGCCCAGCCCGATGATGCCCATGGTCTTTCCCGCCAGTTCGATCAGCGGATAGTCCCAGAAACAGAAGTCCGGACAGCTTTCCCAGCGGCCCTCGTGCACCGCCCTGTCGTGATGGCCGATGCGGTGGCAGATTTCTAGCAGCAGGGCGATGGCGAACTGGCCCACGGCCTCGGTGCCGTAGGCCGGAATGTTGCACACCAAGACGCCCTTCGCCTTGGCCGCCTCCGTGTCCACCACGTTGTAGCCCGTGGCCAGCACGCCCACGTACCGGACGTGCCGGCAGGCGCCGAGCGTGGCGGCGGACACCGGGGTCTTGTTGGTGATGACGGCCTGTGCGTCTGCGATGCGGGCGATGATCTCGCCCTCGTCGTCCAGGGGCGTCCGGTCGTACACCGTCACCTCCCCCAGCCGCTCCATTCCTTCCCAGCTCAGGTCGCCCGGATTCTCGGTATACCCGTCCAAAATAACGATCTTCATGGCTGTACCTCTCTTTACAAAGACGATGGCCCGCGGCGGACCTCGTCCCACTCGACATGCCCGATGAACCGCGTGGCTTCTTGCAGGCAGCGGGCGTATTGCCCGTAGCAGCCGGAAACGTGGTGGATGTACGGCCCGAATACGAACTTTTCTTCCACCCGCTTCCAATTGCCGGTTTCAAAATAGGCGTAGGTGCCGGTGGTCGGCGGCCCGTCCACGACCTTGCCCTCGACGGCCACCAGCCTAAAGTCCCCGTTTGTGTCGCCCAGGCGGGCGATGGTAATCTCGCCCTTCTTGAGGGGGAAGCGGCCTCTTCCGTCCAGCAGGAACGGCGCGCAGTCCGGGTCGCGCAGGGAATAGGGGAAGGGGCCGCAGTGCCACAGCAGCTCGGCGTCGTCGTTTTCCGGATGCCGTATCGTCAGGTCAGCAAAGAAGGACGCGCTGTCTCCCAACGCGGCGGCTTCCAGCATGACGGACGTCACCGCTCCATTCAAATCCGTTTCGCAGCTGACGGGGTATCCCTCGTCCGTAAGCTCGCCCACCATAAAGCAGGGCATGATGCCGAGCGTCGCGGGGAACGCCGACCAGCATTCGAGGGCCGCGCCGCGGCAACCCAGCCCGGAGATGGACTCCATGAGCGCAAGCTTGAACGCCGCCATGGAAACGATCCTGTCCTCCGTCATTTGGGAGGTATCCACCTTTGCCTTGAGGTCATCGACGCACGCCTTGATGCCGCTCTCTTGCTTTTTGATCGCTTCCATTTGCCTCAGCACCGTGCCGACGCCCAGGGGGACGACCTCAATGCCCAACTTTTCCATCAGCGCGGCTTCGCTGGCGACAACGCTCATAAACGAGGCGGGTCGCTGGCCAATTTGGGCAATCCTGAGCCCCTTCAGGCTTTTGACCACGGCCGCCACCCGAATGAACCTCTCAAAGCCGGCGCGGAACGCGTCGCTGTCGGCAGGCACGTTGTAGATGTAGCTGTAGGTAACGCCGAAACGCGCCATCGCCTTCGTGGCCGCGAATATGCCGCATTGGGTATCCCTGCCGCGGGATTCGTCGGCGTTGGGCCTCTCATCCCTCGCGCCCCACACCAGCACGGGCAGCTTGAGCGCCGCCGCGACCCGGGCCGCGACGACCTCCTCGCCAAAGTCGCAAAAGGGAAGGAACAGCGCGTCCACTTCGTTCGCCTTCATTTTGGCGATCACGGCGTCCACGTCCGCCGTGCGGCACAGGATGCCATTTTCGCAAATGTCGTCCACATCCACAAGGCGCGCGGCGTCGGGCCGGATCCCGCCGATCGCCGCCGTGAACAGCCGCTTTTGCCTCATCGCTTCGTCCATGCTCAAAAAGCCCCTATGGATCGGGACAACGCCCATCTTCACCGTCTTCACCGTATCCGCCGGCATCCGTCTCACCTCAATACCCTATTTGTCTCCTCGTCCAGCAGCCGCATCTCGTCATCGGTCAGCGTCCATCGCATGGCGGAGCAGATGTCCTGCGCATGGGCCACGGTGCGCGCGCCCACGAGGGCCGTGTGCACATACTCCTTTTGCGCCGCCCAATTGACGGCCACCTGCGCCACCGGCACGCCGCGGCGTTCGGCTATTGCATCCATGCCCTCCAGCAGCGTCATCACCTTGGAGAACATGGGCTCGCGATAGAAGCCGTAAAAACCTCCCCGCACATCGCCCTTTGCGTATTCCGTATACTTGCGCGTGCCGCCGGCAAGGATGCCCGCGCCCATGGAGCCGTACGTCATCGCGGCGATTCCATTGCCGTGCGCCCACGCGATGTCCGGCTCGGCCGACCTGTCCACCATCGAATAGGGGAGCTGCGTTACCGCCACCTCGGCGTACCGCGACGCTTCCTCCATCTTTGCCGCGGGCAGGTTCGATACGCCGATGAACCGCACCTTGCCCCGATCCTTCAAATGCTGCATCGCTTCCATGGTTTCCCGGAGCGGCGTGTTCTCGTCGGGCCAGTGCAGCAGCAGGATGTCGATGCGCTCGAGCCGCATGCGGCGCAGCGATCCCTCGCAGCCCCGGATCACCTCGCCCCTTGTGGCTTTTTTGACGGCAAAGCCCGGCTTGTCGATGTTCATGCCGCACTTGGTGGTGATGATCGGCTTATCGCGAAGGCCCCGAATCGCCTCGCCCACGATTTCTTCGGCCATGCCCCTGCCGTACGCCGGCGCGGTGTCGATCAGGTTCACGCCCCCGTCGATCATCGCGTGAAGGGACGCTATCAAATCCGCTCTGTCGCGGGTGTCCCAGCCGTTGCCCCCCATGCCCCATGTCCCCGCGCCTATGGCGGAGACCCGAAGGCCCGTTTTCCCGAAGGTTTTATACCTCATCTGTCCACCTTCCCGGTTTCTCGCAGCGTATTTTCAAGCGCGTTGGCGTACCACTTCGCGCGCTCATCGAGCGCCGCGCAGTCGATTGCGCCGGTACGCAAAAACGCCCGGGCCGTCTTTGCATCGGGAATGCCCGCGCGGCCGCCCAGCCGCCCCACCTTGATGGACGCCACCGCGTTGCCCCAGCGCGCGCATTCCCGGGCGTTCCACCCTTGCAAAAGGCCGTGGATAAAAGCCCCGTGAAAGACGTCTCCCGCCCCGGTGGTGTCCACCACCGGCACATCGAAGGCCGGTTCGGCAAAGAAGATCCCGTCGGGTCCCAGCCCGGCGCAGCCCCTCTCCCCAAAGGTAAACACGACGATCCCGGGCCCTTTCTTCTGTATCTCGCGGCAGCACGCCTCCACATCCTTTCCCTCCGATACCTTGTCAAAGAAAAACTCCGAGGCGATAAACACGTCGATCGTGGCGAGCCTCTCCATGATCGCCTCGTCGTACTGGTCGGCGTCGATCACCACCTTGCCGCCCGCCTTGCGCACGATGTCCATGGCCTGCGCGAACACGCCGCGGGCGCCGGCAACGTGCAGATACTTTGCCTGCTGTAGGTACTCCGCGTCCAATTCCGTAACCAGGGGCGCGCCGCCTCCCCGCCAAAGGATGTTGCGGCCCTTGGTCTCCCGCTCCGACAGCACCAGCGACAGGGAGGTATGCCGCCCCGCCACCCGGGTTAGGCGCGAGACGTCCACGTTGTGCCGCCTAAAGTCCCATTCCACGACATCGCCGTACAAATCGTTGCCCGCGTTGGCCACGATTCCGCAACTCACCCCCAGCCGCGCGAGCGCTATCAGCGCCGTGGCGACCTTGCCGCCCCCCTGCCAGCTCGCTTCCAGAACGCGCATGCTGCAATTGCTGGCGGGCAGGCGCTCCAGATTGACAAGGAAGTCCAGGCAGGGGGCGTCTATCCCGATCACGTCAATCATACCAAGTCCCCTTGTACCCCCTTGGGTTCAGCAGCTTGATCTTGGAGCGGGCATACGCCACCGCGCCCGGCTCCATCGCGTGCAGCACGCCATAGAAGGAATCCTGCCCTTGGGCGGCGGGCGTCATCGCGTCCTGCAAGGCGCACGCATAGTCGGTGGCTATGTTGAATTTGCTGATGCCCCTGATCACCGATTCGCGGATTTGATCCTCGGGAATGCCCGAGCCGCCGTGCATCACCAGGGGCGCGTCGGTCTCGGCCTTGATCGCGCTGATCCTGTCAAAATCCAGCACGGGGGCTTGCACGTAGTGCCCGTGGCCGCTGCCCACCGCGATGGCCAGCGTATCCGCGCCGGTGAGCTCCACAAAGCGCTTTACATCGGCCGGGACGGTATACTTGTTAGGGCTTGCAAAATCCTCCAGCTTGCTTCCGCTTCCAACGCGGCCCAATTCGGCTTCCACATCGACGCCAAAGGCCTGCGCCGCGCGCTTTACCTCCGTTGTAAGGCGCACATTCTCCTCAAAGGGCAGCAGGGAGCCGTCGATCATCACCGACTGAAAGCCCGCCGCGATGCCGGCCATCGCCGTTTCAAAGTCCCGCGCGTGATCCAAGTGAAGGCCCACCGGAACCGTGGCGCCGCGCGCCAGGTCCTTTGCCGTTTCGGCCACGGCCTTCATGGAAATATGCACCGTGTAGCCCGGGTAAAACGCGATGATGACCGGCATGCCCTCCTCTTGGGCGGCCATCACGGCCCACCGTACCGACTCGTAATTGAACACGTTGAAAGCGGGCACGCAATAGGCGTTCGCCGCCGCGTGCCGCAGCATCTCCTTCACGCTTGCCAAGCTCATGTGCAGGGGCTCCTTCTTTTGTTCATATAACATATCTATTAACGCGAATCACGCGTAGGGCGCGGCGACCTCGACGCGCCGCTCTTGTAGGGGCGGATGGTAATCCGCCCGTTATGAGCGGGACGATTGCCATCGTCCCCTGCATAGATACCTGGCCTTGGTCACTTCAATCCTTGATTCGGAGACAAGGCCTGGGGGCACGTTGAAACGTTCCCATCCACAACGCGCCCCCGGGCTGTTTACCGCCGGTTACTCTGCAAATTCACTCGCCGGCTACATCGCGTTCAATTCGTCCAGAACCGGCTGAACCAGCTTCATTTTTTCCTCGACCCACGCGCTCCACTTGGCCTCCATGTCGCCGTCGGCCACGACCAGGGCGGCGTATTCCTCGCGCAAATTGAAGTTGACTCTGCGCTTGGCGTCCGAATCAAAGAAGTACACATCCCAATCGATCCTGCCCAGCGACTCGGGGGTGGTGAGCGAGAACTTCAGTTCATACTGGTTGCGCGACATATCGCGGAACCTCTGCGGGATCGCCGGGTTGACGAGCCCAAAGTCGTCGGACACGATGTACATATTGTGGAAGAAGGGGCGAATGGAATAATAGACGTCCAGCACGGTCTTGCCATCTTCCAGCAGAATCACCGGGTTGCCATCGGGGCCAACCTCCCAGTCCGTGCCTTCAATGCCCATGCGGATCCCGTTTTGACCTTCCACGGTGCACGAGTAGTCGAGGATGTCCAGTATGCGCTCGAACTTCTCCACGTCTTTCTCCAGGCCCGGCGCCAGGAGCAGGGCTCCCCAGAAGTTGGGCGCTTCCACCGTGGTGTAGTGGCCGTCGTCGGCGACGCAGAAGGTGAACGCCAGGGACTCGTCATAGCTGAGCCCAAAGTTGTTCTGCAGGTTGTTCGCAAACCGGAGCGCAACCTGCGCCATGCCCGCCCACTGGCACATGGCCGTGATGCCCGCGGTATAAAAGAGATCCTGGAAGCTGTCTACGGTGTTGGTGTAGAACTCGGGATGGATCAGCCCCTCGCGGTAGGCCTGCTCGTAGTATTGCAAGCCCAGCAGGGTTTCCGGCTGCGCAGGGCCCCATTGGTACTCGCCGCTCGCGTCTTTAAAGAATTCGAAGCCCGGCATGCTGTACATGCTGACCGGATACACAAAGTACCACGGAAGCTCGTTTACGCCGTTGCCAAAGATCACGAGCCTGTCGCCAATGTTGCCCGGATCCTTCTCCTTCAGAAGCCGCCCGAGCTCCATGAGCTCCGGAACCGTGTAGTAGGGCTTGGGATCTTCGCCGATGGCCGTCACCCAATCCTTGCGCATGTAAATGCCCTGGTGGGAGACCAATATCTCCGTCGGCTTGTTGTTTGCGAAAATCGGCCGGGGCAGAACGTAGGTGCCGTCAAACGTGTCGGTAAGCATGGGGCCCGCCACCGTGCCGTCAAACGCCCTTGCCAGGTTGGGCCACCTGGCCTGCCAGCCGTCCGGCAGCCTCGCGATCAGTTCCTGCTCGACGTACGACGCGGCGTCCGCATGGTTGTACTGCCACTGCGTAACATCGGGCAAGTCCTGCCCGTTGGTCCAGAGGCGCACCTTCTCGTCCCAGGTCTCCGCGGTCATGGGGATGACTTCAAACTCGATGTTGAACTTCTCTCCCCACATCTGCGCAAAATCGTCGGCGTTGATGTTGGACAGTTCCGAATCCGAGTATACGGCCCATGTGATCGTCAGTCGTTTGCTGTAATCCTTCTCCTCCGCGGCTGCCACTGAGAAGACCCCAAGTAGCTGGAACACAAGCGCTGCCACAAGCAGAATTGCCAAACTGGTTTTGCCTAGCCTCTTTTTCACGGTGTTTCCTCCTTGTTTTCTATTGTTTACGGGGTTCGCTCCCCGCAGGGACCAGAGGGGGTTAGGATTTAATCGCGCCGATCAACACGCCTTTTACGAAGTACCTTTGCAAGAATGGGAATACGCACATCACCGGGAGCATCGTGATCATCACGGCCGCCATCTTCATGCCGTCTGAAAACCGCTCCCGGTCGATGATTACCGCGCCGGTGTCCGCCGAGAGCTGTTCCATCAGGTTGGATTCCAGCACCATGCTGCGCAGTACAAGCTGCAGCGGCTGCAGGTTTGCCGACTTGATAAAGATCCTGGCAAACCACCATTCGTTCCAGCGGTCGACGGTGTAAAACAAGGTAATTGTAGCCATGATCGGCAAAGACAGGGGCAGTATGATGCGCCACAGAATTCTCCATTCCCCGGCGCCGTCTATCTTGGCCGACTCAATCAGGGCGTCGGGCAGGGTGGAGAAGAAGTTGCGCGTAATGATGACGTAAAACGTATTGATGCCGGAGGCAAATACAAGCGCGCCCAAAGTGTTTGTCAAGCCCAGATTCATCATCAGCATGTACAGGGGCAGTATGCCGCCGTTGAACAGCATGGTAAACAGCACAAGGAAAAAAATGAGTTTGCGTCCCGGATATCCCTTGCGGCTTAGCCCATAGGCAAAGCTGACGGTTAGGAACAGGTTGAGCGGCAAAGCGAGGGCCAGCAACTGAAGGGTAGTGCGGTATCCGATCCAGATGCGCGCGTCCTTGAGTATGTCCACATAGTTTTTGAGTGTCGGCTCATAGGGGAACAGCAACAGCGGCCTGTCAAGATACTCCCTGCTGGTGGTAAAGGATATGGCAACGACGTTAACAAACGGAAGGATGATGATCAGTGCCCATAGCGATACGGCACAAACCACCAGAATGTCGTAAATGTCGGTTTTTTTTCGCATGGTACATCCTCCTCACTTCCGCTTACCCTAGAAGCCCGCCGCCCCCCATGAGTTTTGCGCCCCTGTCGGCAATCAACAGAAACGCCAGATTGATTACCGATCGAAAGAGACTGACGGCCATGGAGAAAGAAAAGTTCGTAGGCCCCTGGAACGTGATGCGGTAAATGTACATATCAAGGGTTTCCGAAACGCTTCGCACCGCCACGTTGCTCAGGTTAAAGATCTGGTCGAATCCGGTGGTCATGATGCCGCCCGCTGCCAGTATAAACATGACGATGACCGTCGATGTGATGTTCGGAAGCGTGATGTGAAGAATCTTCCGCATGCGGCGCGCTCCGTCTATCTCTGCCGCTTCGTACTGATCCATGTCGATACCGGCGATGGCCGCAAGGTAGATGATCGCTCCCCAACCCGCCGATTTCCAAATGTCGGTGATGTAGAGCATGGGCTGGAAGATGCCTTTGTTGCCGAGAAAGCTTACCCGCTCAAGCCCCAGCGCGACGAGCACATTGTTCACCAGCCCATTGATGCCCAGGATGTTCGTCATTACGCTGGCCACGACGATCCACGACAGGAAGTGCGGAAAGGTAAAGACCGACTGCACCGCCCTTTTGTAGCGGAGGAATTTGAGCTCGTTGAGCAGCAGGGCCAGCAAAATGCCCATGGGAAACTGAAAAATGAGCCGGCCGCCGTTGATGAACAGCGTTCTAAAAACCGAAGCGAGAAAGTCCGGATCGGCGAACACCTTTTCGTAGTTGACAAGCCCCACCCACGGGCTGCCCCAGATCCCGCGGCTCGCTTTAAACTGCTTAAAAGCAAGCGTGAGCCCGCCCATGGGGCCATATGCGAAAACGATGTACCAAATCAGCCCGGGCAGCAGCAAGGCATAGATCATTCTGTACTTATAAATCCGGTGCAATATGCCCGAGCGGGAACGGCCCGTGAGCACACTGCCTTGTTCTCTTCGCATACCTTGCCTCCCTGGAGCGATATGGTATCCCAAGAAACGCATCCTGCTAAAACCTTGGGAAAACGGAAAGGTTATGCCTGCGCCCATAACGGCGCGTTTTTATATATGCGCATTATAGCAATCCGTTAGGGTTGAACACAGTATGATTTTTTTTCAGCAGGATGCGATGCTTTTTCCGGTTCAAGAAAAAACACGGCATTTCCCCATAGAACGAACAAAAAACCGATGCCCGAAAAGTCCGGAAGTATGATGAATTGTCATCCCTATTCCTTGGCCACGGCTTGCAAAAAAATTGTTTTTGCCATGCTTTTCATGTATAATTGCTGCTGTTGACAGGCCGGCGGCCCGGCTCGTCTTCAAAGACGGCTGAGAGGTGGAAACATGAAAAGGCGCTTTGGCGAGCTGAAAGAGTCCGGACGCAGCTTTATTGGAACCGGCATCATGATACCCGCCGCGGAAATGGTGGAGATCGCCGGGTACGCCAAATTCGACTTTGTGATCATCGACGAGGAGCACACCCAGTTTGAATCACAGACGGCCATCGACCTTGTGAGGGCCGCGGAGGCGGCGGACATCATCCCCATCATACGCGTTCCCGAGGTAAGCGAGGTCTATCTAAAAAAAGCGCTCGATACGGGCGCGTCGGCCGTGGTGGTTCCGAATATATCGGACAGGGAAGCCGCGGAAAAGGCCGTGTACTATTCAAGGTTCGCGCCCGTCGGCGGGCGGGGCGCCTGCCCGGGCGTCCGCGCGAACCGGTTTGGCGCCGGCGGCAGCAGCTACTATCAAAACGCGAACCGCGACGTGACCGTTATCGCGCTGATCGAAGGCGCAAAGGGCATGGAAAACTTTGACGAGATCATCGGCGTGCCGGGCATCGACGCCATCTACATCGGCCCGGTCGACCTGTCCGTATCCATGGGGCTGCAGGGGGATGTGTACCATCCCCGGGTCATCGAGGCGATGGAGCGGTTGATTGCCAAGGCGCAAGCGAAGGGGCATGTTGTGGGCACGTACTGCACCGACATCGCCGACGCAAAAAAGTGGATCGGCAAGGGCGTCAACTTCATCGATTACAGCACCGATACCACGATGTTCATGGAAAAATGCCAAGAGGCTGTAAAGGCCTTAAAGCAATGAAGGAGGGGTTTTGCATGCAACACAGGAAGTTGACCGGAACCGGACTGACCGTTTCGAACCTGTGCGTCGGCACGATGACCTTTGGCGGCCAGGTGGACGAAAAGGCGGGCATTGAGATCATCCGCTTCGCGCTGGACAACGGCATCAATTTTATCGACACCGCCAACGTCTACAGCGGCGGCGTGAGCGAAACCATTACCGGCAAGGCGCTCAAGGGCCGCAGGGACGAGGCCGTGCTGGCCACCAAGATCCGCTACAACATCACCGGCAAAAAAAACGACGAGGGGCTGCATCGGGGGCACATGATCGCGGGCACGGACGCCTGCCTCAAGCGCCTGGATACCGACTATGTGGACATCCTGTACCTGCACGCGCCCGACTACGCGACGCCCATCGAGGAGACCATGGAGGCGGCGACGCAGCTGGTAAAGGCAGGAAAAGCGCGCTACATCGGCGTGAGCAACTACGCGTCTTGGCAAATCGTCGATTTGATCCGCGTGAGCGAAAGGATCAACGGCATCGCCCCCGTGGTCACGCAGGATTGTTACAACCTAATCACCCGCTCTATCGACAGGGAGTTGGTGCCCTGCATCCAGGCGCACAACATCGGCCTGGTGATCTACAGCCCCATCGCCAGCGGCCTGCTGACCGAAAAGCACCTGGCGGGCGAGCCGGCCGAGGGTTCGCGCATGGCCATCAACCAGCAGTACAACGACCGGTTCTGGAAGCCCACCAACCTGCAGGCGGTGCAGGAGCTTCATGCCATCGCCAAGGAAGCCGGCATGCGCCTCACCGAGCTGGCCATGAACTGGTGCAATTCCCTCGGCTATGTGGACAGCATACTGGCCGGTATGAGCCGCCTGGACCAGCTCAAGCAGAACATGGCGTGGCTGCACGATGAGCCGCTGAGCGCCGAAATCATGGCCAAGTGCGACGCCGTATGGGCCAAGATAGACGATCAGAGCTTTAAGTACAGCCGATAGACGGGCGGCCTATGCCCCTGCCCCGGCACAGCCGGGGTATTTTGTATACGGAGGCAGCCCCGGAGCATAACAAGGAGTGAGAGCGCATGGAGCCTATTCGCATCGCCATCGTCGGGGCAGGCACCTGGGGCGACACGCACGCCGCGATCTACAGGGAGCATCCCCTGGCCCATCCTGTCGCCGTGTGCGACCTCAACGAGTCCCGCGCGGGGGCGCTGGCGGAAAAGTACGGGCTGCCCAAGGCGTATGCCCGGGTAGACGACATGCTGAGCGACGGCGGATTCGACGCGGTGTCCATCGTTACGCCCGATCATTTGCACGCCGACATCGCCGTGCAATGCGCCCATGCCGGCAAGCACATGCTCATCGAAAAACCGCTGGCCACCACGCGGGAAGACGTATTCCGAATCGTGGCGGCGATCAAAAAGAACCGCGTGCGCGCGATGGTGGATCTGCACAACCGCTGGAGCCCGCCCTTCTCGGCGGCGAAGGACTACATCGCGGCGGGGAAGCTGGGCGTCTTGCGCAGCGCGTACTTCCGGCTCAACGATGTCAAGTGGGTCGCCACCGACATGCTGCCCTGGGCCGCCAGCTCCTCCATCCTGTGGTTTCTGGGCAGCCACAGCTTCGATACGCTGCAGTGGCTTTTCCAAGACCGCGTCACCCGGGTCTACTGTGTATCCAACCGCGGCGTTCTGGACGGCCTCGGCGTCCCCACCGAGGATGTGTTCCTGAGCACATTGGAGTTTTCGCGGGGGGGCATCGCCCAGATGGAAAACGGCTGGATTACGCCCAACGCCAATCCGTGCGTCAACGACATCAAGTGCAACCTGCTGGGCGACCGGGGGATGGTGGCCATCGACGCGAGCCACCACACGCTCATCCAGTATTATTCGGACGAAAAGGTTGCCGTGCCGGACGTCCTTGTGCGCCACACGATCCATGAGCGCGTCAAGGGTTTTGCGTATGAAAGCATCCGAAGCTTTGTGGACGCCCTGGCGCAGGGAAAGCCGTTTGTCGTGAGCCTTGAGGATGCGGCGCGCACCTCGCTGGTCATCCTTGCGATCATGGAGTCGGCCAGCACGCGCACGCCGGTGGCGATCGATTACGGAGACATCCCTTAGCAAAAGGACCGGCAATGGCAGCAGATCAAAGCAACAAAGGAGTATCAGCGTTTTGAGAAATTCAAGATTGTTTTTTCTGGTATCTTCGTTCTTTTATGCCATCGCGCACGGAGCGCTCATCTATTTTGTGCTGTATCGCCTCATCGCGGGCGGGGATTTGTTGATCACCTCCTTTTTGAACCTCATATACATCGTTCTTGGCTTGTTTTTAACCGATAAGGCGCGAAAATACGCCATTGCAAAGAAGAGCGAAATCAAAAAAGTGTACGACGAAGAGTTCGGGCCCATCGGCAAGAAGCTGTATGCGAGCACCCAAATAACTTTTCGAACGACCATGTATATATTCTATATAGGCATTTTGATACTTTCGAGGCTAAGCGCATTGGAATCCAATCCCATCCCCTTTAACTTAGGCGATTTTTTCCATTCGCTTGAATACGGGCTGTTGATATTAATCGCTTATGATAATGTAAAAGTATTGCTGGAAAAAGATTTGCAGTGGTTTGACGAAAACTTTGGCTCATGAGGGTGGCGATTGAGATAAAGGGAATGCTGCCGACCCTGGCCGCTTTCTCTCTTGATTCGCGCTGATCCCTTCTTTCCCGCGGCAAAGGGGCTGTCTCGCTAGAAATTTTTTGCGAGGCAGCCCCTTGATCTGTGGAGAGGGCCCGCATAACTTCATTATGCTCATTCCCCTCCTACCCTTAAAAAATTTTTTAATATCCCCCCCAAATATGGGCCTCTCGTGCGAATAGTAAACTATATCTTGACAAAACATCAAGATTTACCCAAACGGCAATCTATCACGAAATGGCGCTTTGCCAGAGGGAGGGGATAGCGAAGGGACGCATGCGGGTTTGCCTGCGTTCCCGGGCAAAACCGGGAAAACGCAGGGATGGAGAAGCCGCTCCATAAAAAGGGCCGCTTGACCACGTTGCGCGAAAGCAACGCGGCTGAAAACGGAGAACCCCAACTCCAGAACAAAAGAGGCTCACAATTATTTGGAGGAGGGACTTAGGAATGAAAAAAAGGCTGATCAGCGCGCTTGCACTTTGCTTGGTGCTTCTGTTGGCGGTACCATCTATTGCCGGGGCGGCGAACACTCCCGATAATCCCGTTCGGCGGATCACCAACAAGGCGGAATATGACACTTTCGAAGCGAAGTATGACTCAAACAATAGTGCAGCCTGGGTGGGCCAAGGCTTGAGGCTTAATGCGGATGCCAAGGACGGCTGGTATCTGGAAATTTATGAACCTGTTACGGAAGGTACAGTGATCGAACTTGCCGTAAAAAAAGGTTCAACCTACGAGATAATGACATATACTGTCGAAAAAGTTCCAGGTGAAGTCCGCATTGGCGATGGCCGCGGCAACGGAGGCGTGAATCATGTCAAACTGAATGTGATCGCTCCCGAACCCGATCCTGACCCCGATCCCATCATGGTAAATCTCTGCTTCTATGCTTTCCTTGACAACGCCTGGTGGTATGGCCTTAATTATGCTGAGCTGCATCCGCTCGGAATCGAGATTACCCCCAACTGGGACGCCGTGTATGATGCGTATGCCACCCAAGCGAATGTTACCCCTGGCTGGTTCCAGGCTGACAAGGTTCTCGGCTGGCAGTCAAGCGGCATCGTCTCGCAATATTTTGAAGGCGCCCGCCCGACCATTATCCTTACGCAGGATCTGATCGAGCAGCATACCATGATTGTAGGAGAGACATTGGTCATCGTCCTTGATCCTGTTTTTGCCGTTGACCCCGATCCCGATCCGGTCGTAAATCTCGGGTTCATTGGTTACTACATGTTTGGTGAGGACGTTTTGTCCACATCCATCCACTGGCAGAAACTTGAAAAAGAAGGCGACATGATTAACTGGGACGCGGTAGACGCAGCGTATGCCGAGTGGGTTGCACAAGGCGGCCTCGCGCCTGATAGAACAATATGGCAAACGAGCGGCTATGCAAGTTATACTTTCGAGGATTATGCAGCCCTTGGATACGGAGATTTCACTCTGGGCCAGCTTGAGGGGTACTATCTTGCTTACTATGTGGATCCAGGGTATCTCCTCCCATCCGAACCTGTCGTGGTCAATCTCGGGTTCGTTGGCTACTACCTGTTTGAAGGGAACGTTCTGTCCACATCCATCCACTGGCAGTTGCTTGAGGAAGGCGACATGGTTGATTGGAATGCGGTAGACGCAGCGTATGCCGAGTGGGTTGCCGGGGGCGGCCTCGAGCCTGATAGATCCACATGGCAGACGAGTGGCTATGCAAGCTTTACTTTCGACGATTATGCAGCCCTTGGATTCGGAGATTTCACTCTGGGCCAACTTGAGGGGTTCTATCTCTCGTATTATGTGGATCCGGGGTACAAACTCCCAGTCGATCCCCCGAATCCTCCTGGCAACAATGACGACGACGATCAGGGTGAAGACAACGACAACCAGGGTGGCAAAAAAGGCGGCAACAACCAGGGCAGCAAACGCCAGGGCGGCAACAACCAGGGCGGCAACAACCAGGGCGGTAACAACCAGGGCGGCAACAACCAGGGCGGCAACAACCAGGGCGGTAACGGCCAGGGCGGCAACAACCAAGGCGGTAACGGCCAGGGCGGTAACGGCCAGGGCGGTAACGAAGACGACCAGGGCGAAGACAATAACAACCAGGGCGGCAACGGCCAGGGCGGCAACGGCCAGGGTGGCAACGGCCAGGGTGGCGGCAGCCTCGAAGACGGCGACAACGACGTCTTTGATCCCGGCGGTGGCAACAGCCAGGGCGGCAACGGCCAGGGCGGCAACGGCCAGGGCGGCAACGACCAGGGTGGCGGCAAAGGTAAAGGTAACGGCAACGAGCAATAACCGCCAATCGTATTGCCTCAGGTCCATCTGTCTACAGAAAGACCTACCTTGAAGACAAACACCACCCCCGACAACCCGATGGGGAAGGGACTGTCGCGCCAGGAGAAATCCGGCGCGACAGTTCCCTTCGTTTCGTTCATTCATACGCACAGTCACGGCGCTTGCGAGTCATCGCGAATTAATAAAGTTCTTTCGAAAAAACGGCCGAATATCCGAAAAATAACCCTTGTTAAAAAAAGCCACGGGTGCTAAAATAACAGTCACGGCAGGGCGGCCGGGCCAAACAACAAAACCCGCTCGCCATATCATTCTTTTTAGTAAACGATGAGGACATCAATGAACGAAGTCATTGAAAAAGCAACCAGCTTGGATGACCGCGTAACCGCGGCACGACAGTCCGCAGATGAACTGGAACGTCTTATTGTGGAATTTCAGCCATTTCTGCGTGCCCGCGTCGCCAAATATTCCCAGCATCAGGACATGAGCCGGCGCGAGGAATTGTTCAGCACCGCCGTCCTCGCTTTTTATGAATCTATCCAAAGCTATGCACGGGAGAAGGGGCATTTTTTTCCGTTTGCCAACCGTGTGATCAGCAAGCGCATCATCGACCATTTGCGCAAGATTTACAAGCATGAAGGGAAGACCACCCCCCTCGAGGGCAATGAGGATGTGCAGGGCACATCGGCTCAATCCGTCGCAATCGAGAATATATCATGGAAATTGTACGAAAAGCAACGCCGGCAGGAACTCTTGGCAGAGGAAATTGAGCAATTCAAGTCGGAACTCAGCACATGGGGAATCACCATGGACGCCCTGAGCCGACATTCTCCCAAGCACAAAGCGTTGCGTGATACATATAGAAAGGTTGTTTACATCATTTCCCATTCACCGGATATCATACAAACGATTCAGCTTAAACATTATTTCCCTGTACAGGCAATTTCTAAAATTACAGAATTAACCCCAAAAAAACTAGAACGTGCGCGAACTTACTTATTAGCATCATTAATCTTAAAAATCGGGGATTACGATTTACTATCAGATTATGTACAGGACAGGAGGTGATGGACGTGAAAGCAATCATCATGAGTCATGAGCGCGGAGGCTCCTATGTGATGGACCGGGAAGGCGGTTTCCGGTTCGTTAAAGGACATACCGCAAGGCCGATCGGCGCGGAGATCGCGTTCAAAACGCAGCCCTCCACCCATGTTCGCAGTTTCGCGGCCATTGCCGCCTGTTTTGCGCTGATCCTTTCTCTGGGGAGCTTCGCTTGGCTTTGGAATTCGGAAAGCTATTCCGTGTATGTCGATATCAATCCCAGCATCCAACTGGTGTTCAACGATTTTGGCAGGCTGAAGGCGGCAAAACCGCTAAATCAGGACGGCGCGGAGCTTCTGGATGGGGTAAAGCTGCAAGGATCCCCCGGGGATATGATCGTGAGCCTGCTCAAAGCGGCGGAGCAAAAGAACTTTATCGTATCGCAAGGCGATTCACCGGCAGTCGCAATCACGGTTTCGAGCAGAAGCGATGGAGACGCTCAGAAACACACGCTCAGCATTCGCGGCACTCTGGAAGAAAACGGGATGCAGGAAAGTACGGTTGTTGAAACGTGCAGCGCGGATTTCAACGCCAGGGCTCAAGGATTGGGCGTATCCCCCGGCAAGCTGAAATTGGCGGAGCAGTTGTATGCGTATTCCCCATCGGCATCTGTCGATAAGCTCGCAGAAACGCCGATCATAGACCTGATGGCGGCAATCAGAGCAGTCGAGGAAATGCGTGATTTACCCGAATCAGGCACGGAAAACGAAACGGAAAATGAAACGGAAAATGAAACGGAAGATGAAGAGGACAATCAAAGCGCAGGCTCCGGCAACGGCAGCGGCGACAATCCCGAGGGCACGAGCGCGGTCCTCGGGATGAGCGACGTCAATGCTTCGGAGAACCCGAGCGAGGGATTTGCCGGCATTGAGAGAGAAAATGCTGTACCGGCCGGCGGAGCCAAGCCGAGCCATAAGGCCGAGCCGGTTGACGGGGATGACCCCTTTGAACACAAGCATGCCGCCAACAACGGTCAGATCGATGTCATCGAAGGCATAGAGCTCGTTGCCGATGCCAAGGGCGGCTGGTGGATCATCGTTACCGACCCCGATCTGCGGGGCGAAATGGACATCGCTTACAAAATTGGCGACGAATACCACATCGCAACCCTTGAAATTGAGGGAGAGGGCGAATACAGAATCGGGGACGGCCGCGGCAAAGAAGGCATAAATCATGTGAGGATTGGCGGGTATGAACCCTCCGCCGAAAACGATGACGATGAGGATGACGAGGATGACGCTGACATGTCCCCCGCGGTCGTTAACCTCGGGTTCATCGGCTATGAGTTGGATGCAAGCGGCGTATTGAGCGCTTCGGTTTATTGGGTGGCGTTAACAGAAGACGACCCGGCGATCGATTGGGACGCGCTGCAGGCCGCATATCAGGCTTGGGTTGAGCAAGGCGGTTTGGAAAGAAAGTTTGAAGGCTGGCAAACGGGCGGTATTGTTGTTTTAGAAGAAGTTGACAGCATGGCCGGTTTCTGGTTCTTTGTCCCAGGGCACATGCTCGCAGATAAAGAGAACAAAGCCCCTTTCGCCACCCCCACTCCTTCCCCGGGGAGCAACGGTAACGATCAAGGCAAGAACAGCGGCCAGGGCGGCAACAGCGGCGGCACCAACCAGGGCGGCAACGGGCAGGGCGGCGACGGCCGGGGTGGCGACGCCCCGGGCGGCGGCGTCCCGGGCGGCAATGGCCGGGGCGGCGACGCCCCGGGCGGCGACGCTCCGGGCGGCGACGCTCCGGGCGGCGACGGCCAGGGCGACGACGACCAGGGCGGCGGCGTCCCGGGCGGCGGCGGGCAGGGCGACGACGACCAGGGCGGCGGCGGCCAGGGCGGCGGTGTCCCGGGCGGCGGCGGCCAGGGCGACGACGACCAGGGCGGCGGCGTCCCGGGCGGCAACGGCCAGGGCGGCAACGGCCAGGGCGGCAACAGCCAAGGGCGGCAATAGTGCCACTGAGCCGGGCGGCGAAAACGGCGCAAGCAAAAACGATATCCAAATAGCATACAACAAAAAACGGGAGTGCGCAGTTTGCTCACTCCCGTTTTTTTGCTGCCTTACCGGGGCAGCCCCGTCATGATTTGCCCTCGCGCTACCCGATTACCACTTGGCGGGATCGCGCATATCCACCATGTAGGTCTCGATGTTGTCGATGTTCACGACCATCGTGCCCGCATCGACGATATCGTTCTCGGGCACGGTGCCTTCGGTCACAAACTCGTAGAGGTATTGGGCGGCCTCGTAGCCCATGCGGTAGAAGTTTTGCGTCATGGTCGCCTGGATGCGGCCCGCACGGATTTGGTCCAGGGTCTCCTGGATGTCGTCGACGCCCATGATGAAGATCTGATCCGGGCCGATGCCGGCCTCTTCCGCGGCCTTCGCGGCGCCGGCGGCGCCGAATCCGCACACGTTGATCGCCACGTTGGCTTCCGGATAGGTGGCGAAGGCGTTCTGGTATTCGCTGGTGATATGAAGCTGGTCGCTCTTGGTCTCAAGGATGGTGAGCTCCGTGGCGCCGCCGGGGGCCTTGCCGAGCGCCGCGACATAGTTCTCGTGAATGGCGATGGCCAGGCCCGCTTCCAGCGCCCAAAGCGCCGTGATGTAGCGGATCTCCTGGTCGCCCATCGCTTCTACGATGTACTCGCCCGCCACGCGGCCCAGCTCGCCGCCGGTGCCTACGATCGCGATGCGGCCCGAATCAGGCGCGTCCGAGCTCACCAGCGCGAGCGGAATGCCCGCGTCCGCAAGCTTTTGGAACGCAGGGGTCATGCCCGCCGGGTTCACGGCCTGCGTCATGACGCCGTCCGCGCCCTCCGCGATGGCCGTTTCGATGAGCATGTTCATCTGGTTGATGTCGTTGGGCGTGGAGGGCATGACGACCACGGGCTTGACCCCGAATTTCGCGCAGGCATCCTCAAAGCCTTCCTTTGCGACGACCCAGATTTCGTTGGGTACCATGG
>Ga0123353_10000985_pt1 | contig 34910 bp, 28 predicted proteins | sample TergutLab28metaG_3_FD_92763 | JGI IMG/M metagenome (GOLD analysis project Ga0123353, IMG submission 92763) | Labiotermes labralis P3 segment gut microbial communities from Petit-Saut dam, French Guiana - Lab288 P3 | ecosystem: Host-associated > Arthropoda: Insects > Digestive system > Gut ... | reverse complement strand
TTTTTCGCCGCACAAGGCGAAATTTTGCAGGAATACGCCCGTATTTCGAAAAATTTTAACGCAGTGCGACGGAAAAAGCACTAAAAAGACATGCGCGTGGAATTTTTCAAACACGCCCTAATTGCAGAAGTAGTATGGCCTCGTCCATGCAGTCGGCGCATTTGCGTATGGCCGCCGCGATTTTCGCGCGCTTTCTGGGCTTTTGCAGCGTCTTTAGCTTGATGTTGAACCCGCCGCCGAGCTTCTCCAGGCTTCGCGCCCTTTTGTACCGTTTTTTATCTTCCGCTTGATCGGCGGTTAATTGCTTGCAGTTGCGGCATCCCTGATCGCTCATGCATGGCTTGCCATACTTTTTAGGGCAATCATATAAATACCAGCCGCAGTCGCGGATATCCCACAAAAATCCCGTGATCCTGTACTGACGGCACACATCCTCCAGAAAAGTAAAATCAGGGTTCAGATCGAGCGCCTTTCGCATGAATATCTGGCTGCCGCCGCTGTTGGTGGCCATGCAGCAGACATAGTTGGTGTGCATGACCCAGGCGTCAAATTCTTCCGGCTTCATGCTGTCATATTTGCCGCTTTCGATTTCGTCGGCCCAAGCCCGGAACGCCTCGGCGCCGAAGCAATATTCGTCCGTTTTTGTGGTCAGCAGCTTGGGTAGATTGCATATCGCGTCCCGGTAAAGCTGCCGCAGGTCCTTTTGCTCTTTCTTTTCGCCCACGAAAATCCACCCGAACCAAGGGAAGCCGTCCCTGTGCTCCTGCCCGCCCTCGAAAAGCTCCTGTGCCGTTACGCGATAGGGTTCTTCGCTGTTGTCTGTCATGCACAGCAGCGTTTGGCCGCCGTCCTCGTAGCCGACGCAGACATGCCAGCCGCACCAATAGCGGATCACGGGAATACCCCTGTCGATGCAGTCAATAAGCCTTTGAAGATGCGGTTCGGGATCGGCCCGCAGCACGGTTTCGGGAACGAAGTCGGCATCATAGCCGCAGGTGTTGAAAATATTCACGGCGAAAGAGTGATCGCCGTCACTCTGGAGATAATCGGTCACACCGACGCCGCGGAAACGGTCACAGGTAAATATCTGCGCGAAGTTATCTCCCGTCAGCCCAGCAAAAAACCAGTAGTCGTAATCCGGTTCGCCCAAACGCTCCATCACGTAGGCCGCGCAGTCATTGAAGCCGTAGTTTTTGCCCTGCATACCGTCGCTGATGCCCCGGATATTGGACAGTTGATTGCTTTGTTTTGGCACTTATGTACGCCCCTTTCTTTACACGCTGTTAATGCGAATTACGTTCTGAATAATGGAGATGTATTGATCATATGCACGTAAATATGATCAATATCGGGTAAAGTTTACGTCATTGCGAGCGCGAAGAAGGCTTGCGTAACAGCAATGTTCGTGCGCGAAGCAATCCAGTTAGTAAAGGGTTCAGAAATCGGAAGTAATCAGGCAACGAAAAATAAGATTGTGTAACTGGATTGCTTCGCGCACTGGCCTTGTTAGAAAAAGAACGTTTCTCTGCGCTCGCAATGACGCCTGACTTTTAACTTTTTCTGTTTTTTTACTTGTGATTCACGCTGTTATTCTACTGAGATTTCTTCCCTTATCGCTTCTTCTTTCAGCTTTTTCGCCAGTGCCCGCCGCTCTATCAGATCCGCCTCAACCACTTTCTGATCATGGGGGTACTTGAACCAAAACAGCGCGATAAGCGTAACGATCTCGCCGAAAAATGCGCCGACATGCAACAGCGGCCAGATGGATTTGAGGAAGCGCTCCGGCTGCTCCTCCACTGGAAACTCCCAGCCCAGAAAACCGGTCCACTGCGTCACGGCGTTTCCGAAAACGGAGCTGAGGTTGTTTTTGATCAGCTTGTTCATGATACCGTCCACCGACTTTGTCAGGCCTTCGCTGCGGTAGCCGGTTTTCCATTCCACGTAGTCGAACATCTCGAAACCAATCAAACTATGGGGAACGGAGGACCACTTTTCCATAACGAGCGTGACCGACTCCATGAACCATACCCACGCAAGGCGCGGCCAGGACTTGTAGCCGACAAAGTAGCTCGTCGCGTGCTTGAGCATGATGGTGATCACATGCGCCTTAATGAAGTTGACATTGCCGCCGAAGAATTTCACCGCCTGGAGAGCGAACGGCGACAGCAGCAGGGTGGGTATGCCGCCGAAGAAATTTTTGGATGCGAACAAGAGCTCGCCCCCGTATTCCTTGCCGCGGAATTCCAGCTTTGGCAGCAGGAAGCGGTAGAGATTCAACTCGCCGCCCTTGGGCACGAAGACCTTTATGAGGTTCACGACAACCCACATCATGAACCACCGATTGTGCTTTACGATGGCGAAAGTCTCGCGCAGGTTAAGCTTTTTCTCCTCTTCGCCCGCGTCCTCCTCGCCCTCGCCTTTGAGCCTCGTGGAGAAATCCACGCGCTGCTTGGCGAAGGAGGGCAGCCATCTGGCGAAGATCGTCACCGGCGCGAATATGAGCACGCCGTATATCATAATCTGATAGTCCGTGATGTTGAACACATCTTTCAGGCCCATCATAATCGTGGGAATCCCGCCGATAGCGTAGCCCAGCTGCCCGCCCAGGCTCCGCCACAGCTGCAAAAAGCCCCGCTGCGCGGAGAAAGGCGTGATGCCCGCCCAAATCTTCGATTCGCTCACGGCGTTCGAGGTGCTCATAAAGTCGGCGAACATGCTCACAAGCGTCCACATAATCACGCGCCGCAGTGGCGACATGCCGAAATCGAAGCATTGGATCATGATCAGCAAAGGGCTGACCGTCGCGTTGAACCGCATGACCCGGCGGTGCACCTTTTCGGGAAAGCGCTTGTGGTCCATGTACATGCCAACCGGCGGGTCGGTGAGCGCGTCCCAGGTGATTCTGATCACATCGTGGACGCTCATCCAGTTCGGCGGGATTTTTCCCTTGCCCATGCCGAGATACAGCAGGCCTCTGATCCACGTGAAGCTGCCCATTAAATCCTTGAAGCCCTCGGCAAGGAACTGGATGCCGCCTTCCCAGGGATGAATTTGCTCTTCGGGCAGATCCGCGCCCTTCCACCATACGATGGGATGGCGGGCCGCCTGTTTGATTTGCACTTTGGTTTCTTCTGTCAGTTTAGCCATCGGTCAGCGCCTCTTCCTTTAGTTTTTTCGCCAGCGCCCTGCGCTGTATCAGATCCGCCTCGACCACTTTCTGATCATGGGGATACTTGAACCAAAACAGCGCGATAAGCGTAACGATCTCGCCGAAAAACACGCCGACGTACATCAGCGGCCAGATGCTTTTGAGAAATCGCGGGGGCTGCCGCTCCAATGGCACGTCCCAGCCCAAAAAGCCTGTCCACTCCGTGACGGCGTTTCCGATGACGGAATTGAGGTTATTCTTGACCAGCTTGTTTAAAAAGCCGTCCACGGCGGCGGTTATGCCTTCGCTGCGATAGCCGGTTTTCCATTCGACATAATCGTACATCTCATAGTCCATCATACCGCGCGGGACCGGCGCCCACATTTCAAAAACGTACCGCAGGCCGTCCATCAGGAACATATATATCAGGCGCAGGGGAGATTTATAGCCGATAAAATAGGTGGTCGCGCACGTGAACATATTTACGAGCGCATAACCCTTAAGGAATTTTATCTTATCGCCGAATTTATTGACGGCCTGAATCGCGTAGGGCGATAAAAGCAAGCCGGGAAGTCCCGTAACGATGTTCTTTATGGTATATATGACCTCGCCGCCCAAAGGCTTGCCGCGAAAGCGCAGATCCGTCAGCAGGAAACGGTAGAAAAACAGCTCGTCCGTGCGGGGAGCGATCACTTTGATTAAGTTGACGACGACCCACATGAGGAACCATTTGTTGTGCTTTACGATGGAGAAGATTTCGCGAAGCGTCAGCTTTTGCTCAGAATTTTCTTCCACGGCGCCGCCGTTTGACCCGGACGCGCCACTGCTTTCCGCTTTGGCCCTCACGGTGAAATCAATGCGCTGTTTGGCAAAGCTTGGCAGCCAGCGGCAGAAGATCGTCAGCGGGGCGAAGAGCGACGCGCCCCAGATCATGATCTGATAGTCCGTGATGTTCAGTATGTCCTTGAGTCCCATGAGGAGGGTCGATATGCCCGAAACAGCGTTCCCGACAAGGTTGCCGACGTTCTTAGTCCGCTGCAGGGCACCGCGTTGCTCGGAGTGGGGCGTGATGCCTGCCCAGATTTTTGATTCGCTGATAGAGTTTGTCGTGCTGATGAGGTCGGCGAACATGCCGACAATGATCCACTGGATGATACGCTGCTTGGGAGTTAAGCCGAAGTTGAAGCATTGAAACAGGATCAGCAGGGGCGAAAGCGTCGCGTTAAAGCGCATCACGAGGCGGTGCACCCTCTCGCCGAAGTTCTTTTTATCCAGATACACGCCAACCATAGGGTCGTTCAACCCGTCCCAGGTGATGGTGATGATATCCGAGATCATTTTCATCTTAGGCGGAATTTTGCCCTCATCCAAACCGATATAGAGCCTGGCGCGGATATTCGTGAACCCGCCCATAAAACCCTTTAACGATTCCGCCAAAAACTGGATGCCGCCCTCCCAAGGCCGGATATCCCCGTCGGGAATGCCGTCGCCTTTCCACCATGCCACGGGATTTCTGACAGCCTGCCTGAGCTGATATTTTACTCCGTCGCTTAATATGGCCATTATTTTTTATTCCCCTCTTTTCTTTCGCCCATCCTGTGGTTAATCAGTAAAAAGACTGTCCTGCAGCTCCAGTAAGCTCTTTCTTCTTTCGGCTTCGGCCTCTAAATCAAGCGTGGCCTCACCGCCGCCGTCCACGCGGATCACACTGCCTTCTTTCGCGCCGCGCGGCAAAAAAACAAGCTCGATCTCGCAGTGGGAGCCGTCCTCGCGCTCGCACACGGCGATACCGTTTTCGATGCGGTCAATGATTAAGGTTTTCATAGTACCCTCCATTTACATATGAATCTCTTTGCCGTCGCTCTGTATAACGACAGTCCCGTGCATGTCCGTCCTGCGTATTTCCGCGCCTACTCCCTCAAAGCGCTTCATGGCCTCGGAGTGGGGATGCTTGTAGCTGTTGTCCCTGCCGCAGCTGATGACGACCAGAGAGGGCGCGACCTGCCCCAGAAAATCCGCCGTGTTCGACGTTCTGCTGCCGTGGTGGCCCGCGTGGAAAACGTCGGCCCTGAGATATCGGCTGTACGGCCCGGCGAGCAGCTCTTTCTCCACGGCGCTTTCAGCGTCCCCGGTGAAAAGCAGCGACGTTTTACCGTACGTGACGCTTGTGACCACGGACATGTTGTTCAGGTTATCCGACTGGGAGGCGGGGGAGAGGAGAGTCACGACAAGCTCGCCCAGCTCGTACTGCGCACCGGGCTGGGCCGCGGTTGATTTTGCGCCCGAGCGTTTGACGGCGTTGAGGAAGCGTTCATAGGCCGCAGTCGTTTGCATGTTGCGCTCTGTCAGCTTCGGCATGATGACGTTATCAACGGTGAAAGCGTTCAGCACGTCCGGCAGGCCGCCGATGTGGTCGGAATGGGGATGTGTCGCGATGATGTAGTCGAGCCGCGTCACCGACAGCGCTTTAAGCGTATCGACGACCGTTTTGCCGTACTCGCGTTCACCCGCGTCGATCAAAACACAGCCGCCGGGCGATTTGAGCAACGTACAGTCACCCTGTCCCACGTCTATAAAATAGACCGAGAGCAGCGTGCCGTCGTCTTTGAGCGTATCGGTCAGTCCCGCGCCACCGAAGAGATCGTCCCAAGCCGGGAGCGCGAAAGGCAGATTGAGATTTTCGCCGAAAGTCAGCAGGGCGGAAACGGCGACAGCCAGTATAACGAGAATGACCGTCAGCTTTGATTTGCGTTTACGCATTTTTCAAGTTCTCAATTCATTTATATTACAGATTTGTATTTGCTATGCAAAAGCCGCCGTGTTCGAAAATCCTCGGACGGTTTTCAAACACAACGGCTATTATATTTATCCTAATTCTTCCTGCAAAGTATGTACATCCGCGCCGTAATCGCCGCTGGAATCCGACAGCCCGTCGCCCGAAAGCGCGTACTGCTCCATCCATTGCGGCTTGGTCAGCAGCACCTTGCGCGGCTTGCTGCCCTCGAATGGGCCTACGATCTTGCGCTCCTCCAGCTCGTCGATGAGCCGGGCGGCTCTGGCGTAGCCAAGGCTCAATTTGCGCTGGAGCAGGGTCGTGGACGCCATTTGCGCCTCGACAACGACCTCGATCGCTTTGAGCAGCTTTTCGTCTATCGCGCCGGAGTCGCCGTCGTCGTCAGAAGCGCCGGACGGGGTCTTTTTCCTCGCCACGGACTGACGTTCGATCTCGTCCATGATCGCCTCGTCATAGACGGTTTCTTTCTGCGACTTGATGAAATCGACGACGTTTTCCACCTCGCCGTCGGACACGAAGCTGCCCTGCACACGCAGGGGCTTCGACAGGCCCACGGGGTTGAACAGCATGTCGCCGTAGCCCAAAAGCTTCTCGGCGCCCGCCATGTCGATGATCGTGCGCGAGTCGATCTGCGAGGAGACAGACAGCGCGATACGGCTGGGTATATTCGCCTTGATCACGCCGGTGATGACGTCAACAGAGGGCCTCTGCGTCGCGATAACAAGGTGCATACCGGCGGCGCGCGCCATCTGCGCCAACCGGCAGATCGCGTCCTCGACCTCGTTTTGGGCGACCATCATGAGGTCTGACAGCTCGTCGATGAAAATGACGATGCGGTTCATGCGCTCGATCTCCGCGTACTTGTCGGCCAGCTTGTTGTAGCCCGTAATGTCGCGGACGTTTTTCTCGGAGAAGGTTTTATAGCGCTTCAGCATTTCGCCTACGGCCCAGTTCAGCGCGCCCGACGCCTTGCGCGGGTCAGATACGACGGGCACGAGCAGGTGCGGAATGCCGCTGTAGACGGTGAACTCGACCTGCTTGGGGTCAATCATCAGCAGCTTGACCTGATCGGGATCGGCGTTATACAGCAGGCTCATGATCATGGAGTTGATGCACACGGACTTGCCCGAGCCGGTGGTGCCCGCGATGAGCAGGTGGGGCATCTTGGAAAGATCGGCGCAGATGATGTTGCCCGTGATATCCTTGCCCAAAGCGACGTTCAGCAGGCTTTTTTCCGTACCCCTGCGGTATGTATCGGTGTCCACGATCTCGCGCAGGACGACGGAAGCCTTGGCCTTGTTCGGCACCTCGATGCCGATGGCGGCCTTGTTGGGGATCGGCGCCTCGATACGCACGCCGGAGGACGCCAGCCGCATGGCCAGATCGTCGGACAGGTTCGTGATCTTGCTGATCTTCACGCCGTCCGCCGGGAGCAGCTCATAACGCGTCACGGACGGGCCGCGGCAGACGTCGACGATGGCTGCCTTGATGCCGAAGCTGTCAAGCGTTTTTAAGAGCAGCCGGGAATTTTGCTCGATCTCAACCTCGCTGCCGAAATCCTTGTTGACCGTCGGAAGCGACAGATAGCTGATGGGCGGCTTACGGTACTTATTGGTTTTTTTGTCGAAATATATATCGGACACGCTGATGAGTTCATCGGTCTCTTTTGCGGGTTCGGGCGCTTCTTCTTTCACGCGCTTGTCCTGCTTGCGGGATTTATCCTTTTTTGCCTTGGAATCTTCCTCCGCGATTTCCGCCAAGTCGACGGACGATGGCTGGATCGGCAGCAGCACAGGCGGCTTTATGATTTTGCCGCTGCCTGACGAAAGCCGGGTACGTTCAGCCTTAGCGGGCTTGCCGCCCGCGTTATCGGGCGCGATGAAATCCGGCAGGTAATTGTCGCTTTCCGAGACCCCGAGCGCCGCCGGACGCGGGCCTAACTCAATATTCGGGTTGTTCGGGTCAAAAACGCCCGGTGGCGTCCGCTCTTTGTTGAACCTGCGCCTGCGGCGGGTTTGCTCACGGCGTTTCATGCCGCGCTCTATACGCGCGTCGGCGGCGGCCCCCGCGTATTTCACGGGACGCCTGAGGTTACGGAAAAGCTCGGGAATGCTGAGTCCCAGCAAAAACATCAGCGTCACGAAAAGCAGAAGCCCAAGGGTGATGATGGCCGGTAATCTTCCGAACAGCTTGACGACGGACTTGCCGATGAGCGCGCCCAGCACACCGCCGCTTTTCGGTAAAAGCGAGGCGGTTCGGTTGTCCCACGCGTCGGATATTTGAACGCCCCACGAACTCAGATTTATGTAATCCTCGTCATTGAAGCCGATATGTAACACGGCGCACAGGAAAATCACAAAGACGCCCGAGCATATGATCGACGACCTTGCGCTGCCGAAGTCGCGTTTTGACGCGAAAAGCACGCACAAAACCAGCAGCGACGCTGGTATGGCCCACGCGCACGCGCCCAAGCCGCCAAATAGCGCGTTGTGAAACGCAAGCCACACGCTTTGCCCGGGTATCGCGATGACGCATACGAAGAGCGCGAACGCCGCGGACAGGATGACGGCGATACGCTGACGCGAAGCCTCGGCGGCGGCTTCATTTTTGACGGCCTTTTGAGGCGGTTTATTTTCCGGCGCGGCATTCTTTTTCGCGCCCCCCGGTTTAGCGGCCGGTTTCTTTTTTGTTTGTGCCAATGTCTTTTAACCTCCCTCTAGATGCAAGAAGCAAAAAATAAGATGAAAGATTATGTAGTACGATCAAATTTAAAACAACCCTGCCTTTTCCATGACGGCAAGCGCGATAACGACCGCGCCTATACCAAGGCAATAGTAGCCGAAAAATCTGAATTTATCCGTTTTGACGAGCCACTCGAGTATTTTTATGGCGGCTACGCCGACAACAGCGGCGGTCACAAAGCCCGCGACCAGGGGCAGCAGGTCAAGCTCCGCGCCGGACGTCACGGCGTCTTTCAGTTCAACGGCGTTGGCGGCGAGGACGGCCGGCACGCCTAAGATAAACGAGTAGCGCACCATGTACTCTTTTTTGACCGAGCAGAGGATACCCGCCGAAATCGTGGAGCCGGAGCGCGATACGCCCGGGAAAACGGCGGCGAAAAGCTGCGCGAACCCGACGGCGAAAGCGCCTTTCGGCTGTACACGCGGCAACACTTTCGCTGAATTCCTGCTCTTTTTTGACGCGTACAGCAAAAGCGCGGCCGTAAGCAGGAAGCAGAAGCCCTCGACGAAAATGTCGCTGTCCTCCGACAGGGAGGCGGCGAAGTCCATGAGATTCCGCCCTTGTCCTGTGGGGATGAACAGCAGTATCAGCGGCAGGCACGAAAGTACGAACATGAACAGCATGTGCCTGTTTTCGTCGCCGGTTTTAAAGCGGAATTTACCGGTAAATACGTCGCGTATGATCAGAAAGAATTCCTTGATGAGCGCCAGCACAGTCTTATAATAGACGGCCAGCACGGCGGCGAGCGTGCCGAGATGCAGCAGTACGGAGAACATCAGCGAACCCTCGCCGGATACGCCGAGAAAATGCTGGAACACGGACAGATGCCCGCTTGAGGATATCGGCAGAAATTCCGTCACGCCCTGGACGAAACCGAGCAGAATGGCTTTCATGAGTGACAAAAAACATCATCCTTTCGGGTATGTGTGGTAAGGAGCCGCTTTCAATTGTCCCTATATTTTTTCATCAATAAGCGTACACAGACAATCCAGCGCGTCGGACAGGCTTCCCATGCTGTCGATAAGCCCTTCCTTCACCGCTTTTTCGCCGTCTAAAACGGTACCGAGGTCAAGAACAAGCTCGCCGGTATTCAGCATGATTTCACGGAACCGCTGCGGCTCAATACGCGAATTCTTGGATACGAAGCGCACGATACGCTCCTGCATCTGCTCAAAATAGGACAGCGTCTGCGATACGCCCAAGACAAGGCCGTTCATGCGCACGGGATGAATGGTCATCGTAGCGGATTCGGCGATAAAAGAGCGGTCCGCCGCGACGGCCAGTGGAACGCCTATGGAATGCCCGCCGCCTAAGACGAGCGACACGGAGGGCTTTTTCATTCCGGCCAAAAGCTCTGCGATAGCGAGGCCCGCCTCGATATCGCCGCCCACGGTGTTGAGGATCACAAGCAGGCCGGCAATGTCACGGTTTTCCTCTATGGCGACAAGGCGCGGGATGATATGCTCATACTTGGTCGTTTTGTTTGTGGAGGGCAGAAGATAATGCCCCTCGATCTGGCCGATAATGGTCAGGCAGTGGATGATGTGCCCGTTTCTGTCAACGGTGATCGAACCCATTTCCTCGGCCTGCTTCATCTCGGCGATCCGATCGCTGTCAGAATCGTCACCGGAGGAAGTGTCGGGCGGCGACGGTATTGTAAAATCCTGAAAAAATTCTTTGTGTTTATCCATACAAGCCTCTCATAACAATATTATGGGGTTATTGTATCCAAAACACGCCATTATACACTACCGATATGTATTATAACATTTTTTTCATCCAAGAGCAACAACGAAATAAAATTTATTTTTTTGTACAAGTTGCACAAAAATCTTCAATAAGTAGGCGACAGGCAACAAGTAGGGTCGGGGTTCCATCCCCGACCGCAAATCAAACGCAAAACCCTTAAAGGGGCGAGCTTCTACGCCCGCCCCTTTTATGATAAATGTGAAACCGCTCATCAAGCTCCTGTATCGCCGATCGGTTTTACGCCCGGATGGAAATCTATCTCGCTGTCGTCAAGGACCTCGTTAAGCTCGATGCCAAGGCTTCTTTGCACAAGCTCAGGCTCCGGCATGCTTTCGGCGCCTGACTCAGAGTAGACGGCGCTGCCGCTTCGCGAAACGGGAATCCCGGCGCTCTTATCCAGCGCGGCGCGGCTTTCCGCTTTATTCAGACGTTTATTTCTGACAGAGAAAACCATTGCCAGAAAACAGGTGGCAAGCAGGGCGCCGCATACGAAAATCATGACGATGGCGCCCGTGCCCAGATCATCGTCCTCGTTGTTCAAAGCGGCGGACTCAGTTGTAGAGGACTCCGGCTCAGAGGATGTTTCGGTCTCCTGTTCCGCAAGGCTTCTGCTCACCCAGGCGTCGGCGTAATTGATGGTGGATCCGTTGTCTGTATTAGGAATTTCCGGCATGGGCACGGGACGAATGGTCGGCTTCGGTTTTTTCGTTGTCGTCGGCTTAGTTGTGGTCGGTTTCGTTGTCGTCGGTTTTTTTGTCGTTTCAGAATGGTCCTCCGAGTGATCCTCGCTTTTCGGCTCAGTAGTCGGCTTGGTCGTCGGCTTCGTGGTGGATGAGGTGGACGATTCGGTCGTTGACGAGGCGGGGCGCGTGCTTGAAGAGAAAATGTTGCTCCAGTTGAACCTTGTCGTCGTGGAGGTTGTGGGCCGCGATGTGGAAAGAGATGACGATGGCGGCAATGTTGACGACGGTAATGACGGCGGCAAAGTGGTGGTGGGAAGCGTGGGAATCGGATGCTCTTCAGTATACTCTTCGGCATAACCCAAAGAACCCGATACGCTCACGACGACGGTCAGGGTCAATATCAAAATGATGGTTGACAAAACGGCGGAGGTGGCTTTTTTCATCGCTTGCTCTCAATCCTTTATATGGAGAGTTTAGTAGATATTATACCAAATTTCTGATAAAAGTCAAGCGTATTGCGCTGAAGCTGAATTTGTGCTATACTGCTTAACGACATAAAATCGCCAAGAAATCAAGCAAAACCTTTGATTTATGGGTTTTGCGCAGATTGATTGGTACGATTTTAAGAGTTAAGGAGTATAGCATGTTACGAAACAGACGGAAAGGAAGCTGTATAAGCATGTTAAAGCATGTCGTTATGTGGAAGTTCGCGGACACGGCCATGGGCCGCACCAAAGAGGAGAATATGGAAATCGTACGGGACAGCCTTCAAAAGCTGCCGCCGGTCATAGCTGAAATCAAGTCGCTGGAGATCGGCAAGGACGTTTTGCGCTCTGAGATGTCATATGACATGGTTCTGCTCATGGGATTTGAGTCGCTTGAGGACCTGGAGCGGTACCAAAATCACCCGGAGCACAAAAAGGTGTCGGAGTATGTGAAGAAAGTGAGATGCGGGCGGGCAACCGTTGACTTCGTCAATTAAGGATTAATTTGCGAGAGCAGCTCGCGCTAGCGTTGTACCCGCGCGCTCCCGCCGTTGACAAGCGCTTCGACTTCACTCAGCGACGCCATGGAGGTGTCGCCGGGGGTGGTCATGGCCAAGGCTCCGTGAGCGACTCCGAAATTGACGGCTCTCTGCGGATCGTCCCCGGTCATGAAGCCGTAGATCAGGCCGGAGGCAAAGCTGTCGCCGCCGCCGACACGGTCGTAAATCTCCAATTCAGGAAAGTCAATCCCGCTGTAAAGCTGGCCGCCGTGCCAGCAAAGCGCCGTCCAGCCGTTCACGGTGGCGGATTTGACGGTGCGCAGCGTCGTGGCGACAACTTTAAAGTTATCGTAGGCTTTGACGGCGGCTTCGATCATGCGGGCATAGCCGTCCACGTCAAGCTCTTTGAGACTGCCGTCGTTTCCATCAATCTCAAGGCCCAAACAGGCGGTGAAATCCTCCTCGTTGCCGATCATGACGTCGATATATTCCGCGATCTCGCTGTTGACCTCACGGGCTTTTTCAATGCCGCCTATGCCGTCCCACAGCGACGGGCGGTAGTTGAGGTCGTAGGACACGACGGTGCCGTACTTCTTCGCGGTTTTCACGGCTTCGATCACCAGCGGCGCGGCATCCTCTGACAGGGCCGCGAATATGCCGCCCGTATGGAACCAGCGCACGCCTAGCGTGCCGAAAATCAGCTCAAAGTCAATGTCGCCGGACTTTAGCCTGGAAGCCGCGGCGTTACCGCGGTCGGACACGCCGACGGCCCCGCGCACGCCGAAGCCGCGTTCCGTAAAGTTCAGGCCGTTGCGGACTGTTTTGCCAAAAGAGTCGGCCCGCATCCACTTAATCAGCGACGTATCGACGCCGCCCTGGAGGATGAGGTCCTCAATGAGCCGTCCGACATCGTTGTCGCACAGGGCGGTGACGACGGACGTTTTCATCCCGAAGCAGCGCCTGAGCGCCCGCGCTACGTTGTATTCGCCGCCGCCCTCCCAGACGCGGAACCGGCGCGCCGTGCGGATGCGGCCGTCGCCGGGGTCAAGGCGCAGCATGATCTCGCCCATTGAAAGTTCGTCGAAGAGACAGTCGGAATCTGGTTTTACGTTCAGCATGTAACAACACCTCAAAAATTAAATTGTAGATTTTAGACGGTAGATATAATATAACACAAGGCAGTTATATTTTTCAAGATAAAGCTGTTTTTATTTGCGTTTTATGTGAAAATAATTTTTCAGGCGGCGAACAGAAAAAGTTCACCGCCCTGTTTTCTCATGTTAATCAATGTATGTGATTCCACTCCGCGTATTTTTCCGCCAGCTGGGGCCATGCCTGTTCAAAGCAGGCAACCGCGCTTTCACAGAATTTGCTCCCGGCCTGCTCTTTGATTTTCTTGCAAACATCATTCATATCATCGCGTTTCAAACTTTTTTTCGCGCGGATATTTTTCGCAAGCTCGCCTTTTTTCATATAAAGCAGATAATCCAGCTCATTGGCAACGGCGCATATGGCGGCGGAGAACGGGATATCATTCGCTTTCAATCCTTCAGGGAAGCCTTTGCCGTCTGCCTGCTCATGATGATAACGCGCCATTTCCAAAACCACTTTTGCCTGATCCTTATTGATAAAAAAAACATCTTTATTTTTCGCTAAAAGCTCGGCTCCGCAAACGGGGTGCCGTAAATAATCATCCTCCGCAAGCGCCAAAGCAGGCAGGACAAGTCTGCCTATATCATGGCAGGTTCCGCCAAGGTGCATGGACACAGACAAATTTATGCCGCTTAAACCACACGGGCGCAGGGACTTATCCGCGTATTCGGCCATGGCGGCGGAGCAGACGGCCACCCTGCGGCTGTGGCTTCGCAGGGGGTTTGAATATTGATTTAGCAGTTCATCCAGATCCGTATACTCGGAACAGAATTTTGAGCGTTGTGATATATTATTTTTATCCATTTTGAATTTTCCTCATTCCCTTTCCGTGTAAAAATAAGTAGAAAAAGGAACCATAAATTTAGAACCTGTGCGCATTCAAATGAAACACAGGGTCTTAATCAGCGCCGTATTCCGGCCGCAACACGCCGATCACCACATAGCGCGCGTTATCAAACTCGTAAGAGCAGGTGGACAGCGCAACGATCCTGTCGTTTTCGGTATATTGAACCCCGCTTGTGAACGTGGTGTTTTGGGCGGCATAGGTTAAAAGAGTGTCCAAATTCGCGTCAAACATGAAAGCCTGTACCCGCCATTGGCCTTCCCCGATCACACATCCGTACATCAGGTCGATCCGGTAGTTGCCTTTTTCGGTGTAAAGGTACATATAAGGGTGTTCGTTAAAATATGCCTGCCCTTTGTAACCTTTTAAGCTTCCGAACATTTTTCCTGATCTCATGTGATGCCCGTAAATAACGGTCAGTTTATCGGAAAAATCCGGCGCGTTGTTATAATCAATGAACAAGGTTCCGTTGGCGTTGTAGGTGCCGTCCGGCAAATGGTGAAGATAATAGTCATAATCTGTCGCTTTCATGACAGGGTAGTCGATCACGGTATCGGGGCAGTACAGCCAGGCAGCCGCGTTATTGTTGACCTCCTGTAAAGCTTCATAGTCAAGATTCATGTCCGGGATATCTACATCCGGGCTTCTTTCCGGCTGTGACTTCGATTCGCCTGAAGATTCGGCCGGGCGTACCCGGTCCGCCAAATCAGAGTAAGATTCTTTGCCGATCTGATAGACCCGATGGGTTTCCCACAGCTTATATCCGCATACCGTCATGGCGCATATGGACAGGGCCAGGATCAGGAAAGCGATGATTTTACCGCATTTATTCTTACGCTTCATCCCCGTCACGTTCCTTTCCGCGACGCTTGCCGAGCAGCAGATAGGTCACGCTTCCTGTCGCCGCAACACCGGCTATGATGATCAGGAGAACATACAATGCGGTTCGGGCTTCATCGCCGGTGACGGGTCCGGGCTTGCCCGGGTAGTCCGGCTTACCGGGATTCGGGTTACCGGGATTCGGGTTACCGGGGTTCGGATTACCGGGGTTCGGATTACCGGGGTTCGGATTACCGGGGTTCGGGTTACCGGGGTTTGGGTTACCGGGGTTCGGATTACCGGGATTCGGATTACCGGGATTTGGTTTGCTTGGGTCTGGTTTACTGGGATCAGGTTTACTGGGGTCTGGTGTGTCGGTGTAGGCGTGTTCATACTCTATGTCCGCCGCTTTGCTGCCGTTCTCATTGTAAACCACCACGGCTACGTTCAGGCTGTTATCGACCCAAATTTCCAGCGCATAGACTTTCTGGTCATAGGTATAGCCGGATTGCGGGCTTGTGATGTTCCTGATCTCATAGGCGTACTTGCCAATATCCGTAAAGGTGATCGGGCCGACGTCTATATCGTCCGCTCCTGTAATGGTAAAGGTATAACCGTTTGCGTTACTGCCCGCAGGCATGGGATTGGAGGGTTGCGCCGGGGTCAACCGATAGGTAAAAGTTCCGTTTGGCGGCGCCGCGGATGATCCGTTATGGGTAAATACCTGCCGTACCGTCAGGGTGGCTTGTCCGAATCCGGCCGCAAACACTGTGGTGACAAACAAGCTGCCCATCAGGCATACCAGAAGCAGGGATACCGCGAGAATCCTCCCTATTCGCATCATCCTACTCATAATCTTTTTCTCCTTTGCGACGTATTTCATAACCGCGTTTGTCACGGTATGGTTTTTTATGGTTTATGATCAAGGACAACAGCAGCGCCAGCAGAACGAGCAGTAAGCCTATCATGACAGCCCTGACCCAAAGGGGAATCTGCGGCCATATGCCGGGCAGACCGTCTACCGTAAATTTATTGCTGTGTTTGTCCGTTTCATTCATTTTAAATTGATCTTCGTATACTTCTTCCGTAATTCTCCCCACGAGGATGTCTCTGCCGTTCGTCGAGCTTGCGGAACAGGTGGAGAGCAAAACGATCCGGTCGTTTGTGGTGACCTGTATATCGCGGGTATGTTTCGCCATGAAAAGGAGCAGATCCAAGTATTCCTGCTGCGCTTCTCTCCCGGTAATTTTCGTCCTGAAAACCGCTTCGTCATAGGCGCTGGCGTGGACGAAAGCGAAAAATTCCAGACCGTGATCCTGCCTGCTGAAATACAGCGACCCATATTGGCGGGCCTCAAAGTATTGCCTGTCCGAGAAGTATTCGATCTCGCCGAACATGGTGCTTTTATCCATATGGTGCCCGTACAGGATCGAGGAAAAATCGGAAAAGTCCTTGCTGCCGCGGTAATCCAGGAAAATCGCCCCTGAAAGGGAATATCGTCCCTCCGCGTTGGTGTTGATGTACTTCATATTGTTCATGCCCTGCTCGACGGGATAGTCGATGTGAGTCCCGTATACCGTGAGCCAGGCGAAAACCTCGGGATTGATTTCTTGCAGCTCTTTGAATGAGAGGCCTTCGTTTTCCGTTGTGGGCTTGTATACCTCGTAATGGGCGGAGTCCGCCGCTTCATACACTTGTTTGGAGTCCCACATGGCGTAGCAGCCGACGATAATCAGCAGCAGGATGACGATCATAATCGTTGTATCTACGATTCCGTTCATCAGGAGCATTGCCTTTCTGCCGAACTGCGGCGCTCGGTGGTCTTTTGCCGTTGCGCTCATATGGCTCTCCTTCCTCCCCCGGGAGCGGGGCAATCCTCGCCCCCAGGGATCATGTGATGTTTTTTACTTATCCTTTGTTTCTTCATCTATTTTTTGCGCTTCGTTTCAGTTGTATCTCCTCTTGCGAACTTTCACTACGATAACCGCTACGGCTGCGCCTAACGCCAGGATTATCATGCCGATGAAAGGCAGGTCGTTCAGGTCGAGGCCGGTGGGAGTCGTCGTATCGTTTTCATTGATGAAGTCTGCGCTGTTGGCGCCTTCGCCGACATACAGCGTGGTCTTGTAGAAATTGTTGGTGCTCAAGGGGAGGACGAGGCTCGCGCCCTTGCTGCCGATCTCGTTGCTGCCCTTAGCATCGTTATATGTAACGATTACGCTCGGGATGTAGCCGGCTGTCCCTGTTTCAGTGATCTCGTAGCTTGTGCCTACAGGGGTGTCGATGAATACCAGGTACTGGTTTGCCTTGAGCTTGAAAGTGACCGACGCGCTGGAAGCGAAGCTGATGGAACCGTCCGTTCCGATAGCGCCGGAGTAGTTGGCAGCTGCGGTGACGACCTTGTACTTGCCCGCGTTCGCCGAGTCCGCTTCTACCACATACGCTTTGTAAGTCTCAGCGGGGGTTATGAGGGAGGGGGTAAAGACTTTCATGTTATAGGTGAAGTAGATCGTGTTACTGGCAAATGCGCCCAAAATGTTCTTGCTTACAGACAGCGTCCAATTGTCAGGATCCTTGGGATCTGTGCCGCCGTTGGCTTTTACATAGGTGTTGGTGAACATCATCTGGCTGTATTTGAAATCTTCGCTGATGCTGCCCGGGGTTGGGTCAACTTTCGTGGAGCCGGGAGTACCGTCATCCTTGGTAACGGTAACAGCGCCGATGAAATAGATAAAAGTGCCGTTTGCTCCATCCTTTACATAGACCTCAACCGCGTACTTGGCGTTTGAATAGCTCATCTTTTCATAGGGGGCTGTGGGAGGGGTTCCCACGTTGGTGAAGTCGCTGCCAAGTTCCTCGATCTCGTACTTATACACGCCCGCGTTTGTGAAGTTGACGTTGCCGAAAAGCTCGCTTGACTCAAGGTAGTAATAATCGGTGTCGCCAATGGTTTCCTTAAAGGTGTAAGCGGGCGGGGTGCCGGGAGCGGGGAAAGCGATGGTAACGTCGCCGTTGTTGCCGATACCGGCCACGGGGGGCTTGACGTTTGTGTCGCCGTCAACGCTGATCGGCGTGACCTTAAACTTGAAGTTGGCTGACGGGATAGCCGTGCCGTAGGGAACCTTCAACAGCTTGGTGATGGCCGCTTGAGCGGAGGCGCCGTCCTCGCCGTAAGGCTGGGCCGCGGATACGGTTATGAAGCTTGCGAAGCACACAGCAAGCGCCAGTGCGAGGGCCAGAAACAATTTTGTTTGCTTGAGCATAATTTTTCTCTCCTTAAAGTTTGATTTGGTAAACATGCCGTTTACTTTTATTTATATAAGCGCGGATAAGAACCTGTTTAGCAACTCGCCGCGAGCGGAATTTTGATAAAAATCAGGTGGAATGCAAGACAAAAAGCGCAGGAATAATCACTTTATTGCGAGCATTTTTGGCGCGGCAGTCCGCCTGCTTTTTACAAAAAGCCGCCGCGTGGGAGTTGCTAAACAGGTTCTCGGATTTGCGTTTGGATGAGGGCCCTTCTTCCGCCCGCGCATCCTTATTCCGCGTTTATAACTTGGATGTGCCGCTTTCAGCGGCTGCTGACTTTTGCCTGTATGGTCAAACCATTTGACTATAGTCTGAGGGATAAAGAATCTTGAATGCCAATAGGTTTTTTTGTGTTTTTTAAAAAAATTTTATTTTTTCAAAAAACGCTGTGATATCATGGGTTTTCTGTACGTATTTTTTGAGTTTGTTCTCTTTATTTGTCAAAATCCTTGTAAATACATCCTGTTTTCCTGAAAGATACTTGCAGATTTTTCGACAGGTTTCGCCGCCTGAATTCCGTGATCACTTTTCCTTGGGTATCTCCTATATCCACGGGTCCGTATATGCGGCTGTCCGTCGCGTTCTCACGGGCGTCTCCCAAAACGAACACTTTGTTCTCTCCGATGGTGACGGGAAAGTCGATCCCGTCCTCGTACCGCTCCGTTTTTTGTGAGATGCCCGGTTCCTGCTGGGGAGCCCCGTTGATGACGAGTCCTTCTTCGGTGATATCCACCGTGTCGCCCGCCGTGGCGATCACCCGCCGTACCTGCTTCTGTCCCTGAAAGTTCACGAGGATCAGGTCGCCGGATTTGTAGCGCTTGTCCCATCGGTAGTACATGATCAGATCACCGTCCTTGACCGCCGGGTTCATGCCGGGTTCAACATTGTAATGCAGTCCGTATATGACGGTAAAGATCAGCAGTACAGCGCCGGCGATGGCCGCTATCTTAATGGCCAGTGACTCGAACTCCCGCAGGAACGAGCGTTCCGTGGAATGGTTTTGGGATTCCTGCGTACGGTTATCTGCCGGGGGTTCAGGTAAAGGCTTTGTCAAAGGCCTGTAAGGATGCTCCGGCAAAGGAGCGGGAAGCGGGGCTAAGGGGTCCGGCTCAGGCTTCGGTGCGGGTTTCACGGGCTCCGAGGGTAACTCGTTTAAATATCCCGATGACAGTTTCGATAAAAATTCAGCAAACAGGTATTCACGATTCAGTTCTTCCAGTGTCTTTATGGCCATCTTGCCTTTCCCCTCCCTCTATAAATAAATTTGTTGTCCCGAAAGATTCTTACTTTATCTTATTTCTTTCCTCCTGCGGCGGTAGTTTGCCCTTGCCGCCCAAAATACCAGAGCTGTCAGCAACACCAGTACGGGTAGGCTGATCAGGATTCCAAGCTGTCCCGCGTCTATGGCTGTTTCAGGCACTTCGATCCTTTCATTGGTGAAATCGAATACGCGGTCAGGTGTCACATCCAGCATCTGAGGTCCGGTATCGTTGCTTTTTTTGTATCCAAGCACGCTGTCCACGAAAGAAGCGTCGTAATAGGGATCTTTTGCTTCGACGATCCGTATCTTCCCCTCCATGCCGACCTCGCTTATAATGATCTTCTGGCCATGTTTCAGGTTGCATGGCGCCATGCCTCCGGCAATTATTTCCAGAGTGCCGCTTTCGATCGTGTTGCCCCCGGCTTCTTTTATGTAGCTGAAAGTCGTGCCGGAAGGCAACGCTGTGCCGCCGGAATCCTCGAAGTAAATCGAATAGTTGAAGTCCTTGTTCTTGTTGGCATAGTCGCCCACCACGGTTTCGGAAATGGTAAGGGTGGTGGTGAGCCCCAAGGGATGATGATAGTTGATGTTGTCGTTATTCAGCAGGTTTTTGTCAAACTGCGACGGCCCGTTGTTGGGAGGCCTGTATGCAGCGACGGATGTATTCCCACTGAACACGATGGTGCTTGCGATGCTTTTAATGGGGGAGTACTTAGTCATGCTGACGGGGTCGCTGTAGTCATAGTCCTCCGAAAAGATGCCGCCGCCGTCCCCGTTGCGCGCCGTATTGCCGCTGATTTGCGCCGTGCCGCTTGCCGTAAACTGGGAAAGGTTGCTTAAATACACGCCGCCGCCATATCCGTTGCCGTTTTGGCTTGCGGTATTGTTTTTGATAACCGCCGTGTCCTTTATGGTAAAAGTGCTTTTATCCACGTAAACGCCGCCGCCGTTGCCGGTGCCGTTTACGCTGCCGGTGTTATAGCTGATCTCCGCCGTGCCGGACATGTTAAAGGTGCTGCCGATGGCGACGTTCACACCGCCGCCGTTGCCGGTGCTGTCGGCCACGTTGACGGCCACAATGTTGCGGGTGATGATGCCGCCGGACATATTGAAAGTACCGCCGTTGAGTACGCTGACGCCGCCGCCCGGCCCGTAACTGACGGTGCTGGCGATGTTGTCGCTGATCGTTCCGCCGTACATGTTGAATTTGCCTGTACCGATCACATATACGCCGCCGCCGCTGGCGCCGGAAGCGGTGCCGCCTTTGTTGCCGCTGATTTCCGCCGTGTCGTACATATTAAAAGTTCCGCCGTTCCCGACGTATACCCCGCCGCCCGTGGCGTACTGGCCTGACGCAACCTGGCCGATGTGCCCGATGTTGCCGCTGATCGTTCCGCCGTTCATGTTGAACGTGGAGTTATTCAGATGCACACCGCCGCCGCCGCCGCTGGTTGTGCCGCTTTGGGCGATGTTGTCTTTGATTAAACTGCCGTCATTCATCGTGAATGTACCGCCGGTGACGTTCACGCCGCCTCCGAACATGGAGTTCTTGCAATTTTGTATGACGGCGCCGGCGTTCATGGTCAGCGTTTTTATCGTGTCGATGCCGCCCGCCGTGCCATTGCCGTCAAGTACGATGTTTTCCATCGTCAGACTGCCCTCGACTCTTATATGCCTTGCCGCGTTGGGCTGCGTGATGGTCCAGGGTGTGCTTGTATTCGATGTGAGCGTGATGGTCTTGGTGGACGGGAAGAGCACGGAAACCGCAGTGCTGTCGGTCACATCCGTGTCGTTCTCCGTAGCCGTGATGGTATAGGGGCCGTCTGTCCCGCAGGCGGTTACCGCGTCCGCCAGCCAGTGCCAGGTGCTGAGAATGACGCTCGGATTGCTGTCCTTTGAGACAAGGTAACGCTCAGGCTTCGTGGACTCGTACACCAGGTAGATGTCCGTCCCCTTGATCACTTCCGCGCTTGTAAGGTTTGGATTGCCGCCCTGCGGCGTGCCCGACGCGCCTTTTTTCCATTCTTTATACTGGTAGCCCGGGATCGTCGGAACATCCGAGGGAGAAGAAGTCAGCGTGAACGTATTGCCGACCGTCACGTTATAGGTTTTGGAGGACGTCCCGCCGGCCAGGATGGGGTTGCCTTTGGTATCCACATAATACACGTTGACTTCGCGGTTGACGGCGTTCGCGTTTACCCACACGGCGGGAACGTCGGAAGCGTACATGGCTACAATCTGAATGCCGCGGTCAAGTGAATTCGCGCTGACATTCACGCCGGTCACCATCGCGCTGTTTTCTCTGGTACGGCAGTAAAACCTTCTGGGGAAGCCCCCGGAGTTGTGCAGCGGATGGTTTGAGGGGATCATGGTACTGCCGTAATTGGTGATCCATTGATGCATATCTCCGTAACTGGGCGCGAACAGGATATCCTGCGTCTGGTTCCCCGCCGCTACGCCTTGCGTCGTGGTCGGAGTAGCAACATTCGTATGGTCCGTATAAACCGGACGAACAGCAATCGCTCTGATGGTTGGAAGGTAGGTGGTATAGATCTCTGTCATGCGGTCGCGCAATGCGGAGGTAGGATAATCCGTAGTTGTGCCAAACGGTTGGTTATCATAAATATACCCCCGCATGATCAGGTAAACGCAGGGGATCGCGTTTTGGCCGGATCCGATCGTTTGTTTTCTTACGACAACCCATGTGTAGCTGTCGATCGATACTGTGTCATGGATATTCGCGTTCTTCAGGTTCCCAAGCGTGATGGCTGACATGGGCGCAAAGCCTATGGTTGTCTGCATGGTGGCGTCGGTGTTGCCCGCGCCCAGACTGCCTTTCCCATTTTCAATGACATTGATGTTATTAATACTATCAACGTTATCCATGTTACCAATGATTTCAATGACACCCGAGAACGCCGTGGGTGGGCCGTCGAAATCTTCAAAAGCGCCAAGGACGCTGTCGTTAGCCGTCGCCGTGAGAAACATACCTTCCCGGCCGGCCACGGCTTCCAGAGTAATCCCAACCACATATTCGCCGGAAGCGAGGTTTTCAAACTCATAGAAACCGTCCGCGTCCGTTACCGTGGTATCAATCGGTTGGGTCAAATCGCCGGCGTCGTAGAGATAAACGGGATATCCGGGAATGGGTTGCTTCTCGATGTCCATCGGCATGTCCGGGTCGGTGGACGGTTCCACGTCATACTGTACGTCCGAGTCGGTAGTCAATTCCATGTCATACTGTAAGGCTTGGTCGGCGGGCAATTCCATTTCGTCCGACACATCCGCATCGTATAACCATTCTCCGTCATCCGGCGTTTCTGCGTCAGTAGGCGGTTCCACGTCATACTGTACGTCCGGGTCGGCGGGCGATTCAACGACGCTATTTACCCATACAACGCCGGAAATACTGCCGTAGCCTGTGGGGGCGCTGTAGGTTCCGCCTTGATAGAGCAGAATAAATGTGGATGCGAGGATCAAAGCCGCCAGCACCACAACAAGCGTCACCCTGAAAAATTTCGGGTGTTTATACAATGCCACATGTTTTTCCTTAAATTGTGTTTTCATGTCATTGTTCTCCATTCTTGTTGGATTTAAAAGCGGGGTTATCCGCTTATGAACATTTTGCGGAAGAGGTCATCTTTCCTATGTGTTTTAGTGTAAAGGATAAAGAATATTGAATGTCAACAGGTTTTTTGATTTTTTTATAAAAAATATTTGATTTTGCGGGAAACGCGGTGATATCAACGCTTTCCGGCGCTTGCCCTCTTTTATTCCACGGCCGCGCCTGCTTTAATCTTCCTCAATACGTCATTTTTGCCTGAAAGATACTTGAAGGTATTACCGCTTTTATATCAGGTATTGAACGGATGGAGCGGGAAGCCTTTGAACATAAACGTTTTTGCTGAACCGGCGATTTGCCATACGACTTTTCCCATGACGTCTCCGGCGTCCACAATTTGTTCATCGGGTACGGGGTTTTCGGTTCCTTTCGTCTCAAAACCAAGCCCTCCGGCGCCATCGTAATTTTCGATGATTCTTGTTACCCGGTGGGTTATTCTGGTGTCGCGGTCTTTCATGAATGTGATGTCGTCTCCCACCCGAATGGTTTCCGGTTCAACATCTTTTATCAATATCAACGCGCCTTTTGGGATCTCGCTCTGCATGGACTCTGTAAGAACCTCATAAACCGAAAAGCCGAAGATACCGCCTTTATTTTTTGTACCGGCACTGAACGAAAGGACAGAGTCCAAGATGAATACAAGAATGCAGATAAACAGGATGTACCTGCTTATTTTCTTGCGCTTGTCCGATGTTTTTTTATTAAATAAATCAATGGTTGCCTGATCGGCGGGCGTGAAACCCTGCGGCTTCGGTTTTATCGCCGGAAATTGTTCGGAAGCCCATTTTTCCAAGTTTTTTACCGCAGTACACAGATTTTCCAGGTCTTTTGCCGCCGCGTACAGAGATAATTCGTCAAAATGATCCGGGCCTTTATCGGGAAAGGGAGCCGCTGTAAATTGACTTGAAACGGCAGAGTCGCATAAACCGTGTTCCGACATGAACTCTTGATTGATTTGCTCCAAAGTTTTTGTCATTGGCGCTCCCCCCTTTCGTTTTTGCCTGTTAGTTCTGCGACTATCAGTGTAAAGGATAAAGAATCTTGAAAGTCAATAGTTTTTTTGAAATAATTTGTTAAGTCGCTGAAACGCAGTGACATCAAGGCTTTTTTGAGAATATTTTTCTGTTTTACCTGCCGGACAGCTCAAAAAAATATGCTTTTTTTCTATAAGTAACTCGCGGGTTTTTCTGAATTAGTAGTTGTAATTTTACTTTTTTATGATATAATACACATAGGGGGGGACATACATATGAAAGACTTTTATTCTGTAAAGGAGTTTTCAAAGTTAACAGGCATTGAGTCGTCAACACTGCGATTTTGGGATGATATCGGGCTTTTCTGCCCGGCAAAGCGCGATCCGGAGAACAACTACCGATATTACGCGTTGCCTCAAATTACGGCGGTAAATTTTGTTTCCGCATTAAGCAACCTGAATATTCAGTTAAAAGAGATCGCCGAGCTGCGAAAAGAACGGGACCCTGAAAATTTCATGAGGCTACTTGAACAAAAAGAACTGGAACTGGATATGGAGCTGCGGGCGCTGCGCGAGCGGTCATCTATCATACACGCAAGGCGTGAACTGATCAATTATGGCTTGAAGGTTGACGATACGCAGGTTGCGGTTATGCACAGGGATGACAGGGCGCTGATGCTCTGGCCGCGAAACGAATATAAAGAGGGGGAAACATTTCTTGAGCCCCTCGCGGCCTTTATCGGGCAGGCGGATGAGCAGCGCATAAATCTTGATTTTCCTGTCGGCGGATATTGGGACAGCCTGGAATCGTTTCAAAACGCGCCGTCGCAGCCGGATTATTTTTTCTCGGTTGATCCAATAGGGACCCATACACGGAAAGAGGGGAACTATCTGATCGGTTTCACCCGCGGCTATTACGGCGAGATGGGCGATTTGCCCGAAAGGATGGCCGTATACGCGAAAGAAAACAACATTACCGTATCCGGCCCTTTATATGTCATGTATTTGCACGATGAGATTTGTACGCTGGAGCCTTCTCAGTATTTAGCGCAGGCCGGTGTGGCTGTTGTAAAATAAAAAAATAGGGATTGCTTCATTGAACAGAGCAGTCCCTATTTTTTATTTAGCTAATTAGGGCGTGTATTCATATGGAGGTGCGCGGGATTGGCGAGGGATTTTTTCGTCAATACCGCGCACCTCAAACATTTTGCATGTCAACAGCTTATTTCCTGAGATGCCCAAAAAATCAGGAAAATAATTGACATGTATTCTACTCTTTGTTATACTTATTATTGCACCAATGATATATTGCAAAAAAAAATAAATTGGGGGTTATTTTCGATGAAGAAAAATGTCAAACGGTTCCTTTCTCTTTTGCTGGCCGCCTTAATCCTCGCGCCGTTATCGGCGTCGCAGTTTGTTTGGGGCGAAGGGGGGACGCAGGTCACGAACTACGTGATCACAAACCCATACGAGGACGTCGACTTTGAAACCTGGAACGCGTACAAAACGCAGCTTCACGTACATACCAACGCCTCCGACGGGGACACGCCCGTTGCGAAAGTGGTCGAGGAGCATTACCGCCTCGGCTTTGATATCCTCGCCATTACCGACCATGCCACGCTCAACCGCGGATGGAACGTCGTGACGCCCACGGTGCCTGCTTTCCGCCTTGTGAAATACGAGCGCACGCTTATGGCCCCCATCATCCCGGTTTCGCAGCAGCGCTACGACGAGATCACCAACGGCACGGACCGAAACGGCAGACCTATGCTTGACGTCCCGCTGGGCAACGAGCTTAACGGCGCCGTGTTCAGCAACAGCCATGTCAACGGGTTCTTTGTCGAGTACGGCTTCGGGCTGTTCGGCGTGGATAAGGACTATGAGACCCCCGTCAAGGCGGTTCACCAGCTGGGCGGATACAGCATGATAAACCATCCAGGCGACACGACTGGCTCCTACGGCAATCCCTCGATAAATAACGATCCCAAGACCGTCAATAAACACGCGAGCCTGTTTTTGAAGTATTACCCGAGCTGCTTCGCCCTGGATATCAACAGCATCAGCGACGGCTCAAGAACCGACGAGGTTTTGTATGACAACGTCCTTGAAAAGCTGATACCCTACGGCATCACGCCCTGGCTCGTGGCGTTCAGCGACGCGCACCAGATGGGCCAGTGGCACAGGGGCTTCACCGTTCACATGATGACCGAGAGCCTGGAGGCCGCCAATAAGGCTAACGCCCTTGAGGACCTGAAGAGGAGCATGAGGGACGGCACCTATTTCGGCGTATACACGATTGCGCCGGGCGGTGTGTATCTGCCCGAGGACGCCCCGGCTAATCCCATGGTCAAGGATATTATCGTTGAGGGCAACACGATTACCATAGTCCCTGAGGATGAATCCCTCGTCACGGATGTCGTATGGGTAACGAACGGCACCAAAAATATAAACGAGGGCAGTTATACGATCGACGTCGCCGATTTTTCCGGCGACATAAAGAGCTTCGTAAGGGCTTACCTGAGAGGTCCCGGCGGCATATGCTATACGCAGCCCTTTACCGTGATCCCGGAGGGTGTGGAGCTTGAAAAAGAAGAGATTTGCGACGTTTTCGACATCTCGGTTTTCCTGAGAGGGTTTGTAACCGTTATTGACAAGCTCTTCTTCAAGTACAATCCTCTGGTGTGGCTGTTTAAAAAATACGCGCTGGGAATTTAGATGTTAGATTTTAGACGGTAGATTTTAGATGCGGGATGCTGAACGCAGCGCATTGCCTGATTGCGTCTAACATCTATAATCTACCGTTAAAATCCAGGATTGTAGGGGTGGCCATTGGCCGTCCGTAAATCACCACATTTCGCAATCGCGTAGGGGGATTAATTTATGCAGATTATAAACGAAGTTCTGATGACGGTTAAGTCCGCGTTCGCGGTCGTCGTTTCGGCGGTCATGGCCTTTGCCCCTTTCATCATACCCAATTACAAGGGTGTACCTGCCGTCAGCCAGGCGATAAGTACCGTGCCCGTCTATCACGAAAGCACTCAGCTTTTGACTCTTGCGGAGGACGGCGTGAGCGCCTATCAAATCGTGCGCGGGCAGGAGGCGTATCACTCGGAAATCATCGCCGCGCAGGAGCTGCAAGGCTACCTGAAACAAATCACCGGGGCTTTGCTGCCCATTGTCACGGACGCGGAGCCCGCTTCGGCGCGGGAGATCGTCGTGGGCAAAACCAACCGCGCCGCTGATTCCCTCATAGACCGTCAGGCTCTCGGCGAGGACGGCTTCCGCATCGCTGTCACAGGGCAGACCCTGCTCATCGCGGGCGGCGGAACCCGCGGCACGCTGTTCGGCGTATATACCTTTTTAGAGGACTATTTGGGCTGCCGCTGGTTTACGCCTGAGCTGGAGGTCGTGCCGGCCATTGACCGCGCGGTCATACCCGCCAACCTTGATATAACGCGGACGCCGGCTTTCGGCTTCCGCCATACCTCATGGTTTCCCGCCCAGGACGCCGCTTGGCGCGCCAAAATGAAGCTCAACGGCTCCATGACGCGTATACACGGCTCCACGGACGAAAGCTATACGGACCTGATCCTGTTCGGCGGCAGTGACGCGGGGCACACTTTCAACCAGTTCATCCCGCCCGCGCTGTATTTTGAAAGCAATCCGGAATACTTTGCCATGCAGGAGGACGGTACGCGATCAAGCGGCCAGCCTTGCCTGTCCAACCCCGATGTGCTGGAGCTTACAAAAGCCGGTATCGCGCAATGGATCGAGCAGTACCCGCGCGCGAAATACCTCTCCGTCTCCCAAAACGACAACTGGTTTTACTGCCGCTGCCCCGGCTGCGCGGAAATGGACGCGGCGGAGGGCAGTCCCTCCGGCTCGATGATCGCTTTTGTCAACAAGGTCGCGGATTATGCAAAGAGGCTTAACCCGGATATATTCATACACACTTTTGCCTATCAATACACGGTCAAGCCGCCGAAAAACATCCGTCCCGCCAGTAATGTGGCCGTTCAGCTTTGCGCCATCGGCAACAGCCACAGCGAGCCATACCGTATTTCCGCGCCGGACTTTGTTGCCGACATCAAAACATGGTCAGAGCTGTGCCCGAATCTGCTCATCTGGGACTATAATTTCAATTTCGCCCATTTCCACACCCCGTTCCCCGACCTGCGTATCATCCAGCCGAACGTGCAGGCGTTTTATGAAAACGGCGCGTTGGGCTTTTACGGGCAGGGCAACACACAGAGCCTCAGCGGCGAGTTCGGCGAGCTGCGGGCCTACATGGTCGCCAAGCTCGTATGGGATCCTTATCTCGACATGGAAAAGCTCACGGAGGAATTTTTGTATTTCTACTACGGGCCGGGCTACAAAAATATTCAGAAGTATATCGCTTTATCGGAATGCAAGCGCGGTTACAATTTCCACATCGGATCAAAGACCATCATGCCGGTCGTATTCAATCCCTTTCATCTGGCAAAAGCGCAGGCCTGGTTTGACGCCTGCGCAGCCGCTGCGATCAATGACGCACAGCGTGAGCGGACCGAGCGTTCGGCTTTGCAGCTGCGTTATTACGCCAGCGCGGAACGGATAGGCGATTTCTTCCCTTGGAACAAAAACCGCATTGAAGCCGCAGGGCAATTGCATGAGGACTTTGTTCGTTTGGGTATTACCCATTTGCGGGAAGGTCCGCGTATGCTGGAGCGGCCGGACTATCATCTTCCGGTGACGGAGTGGAGCGAGTAAAAGCATACAAAAGAAACATTATCCATTCTGATCGCTTTGGCGATGGCACGATTAAGAAAATCACGCTCCCCCAAGACATTGTTGCTTGGGGGAGCGGTAACTGTTAAGGAGCTATGATGACATTGACGCGATGGGGACGACTTATCCCCCCGATAGGTTTTTCGGATTCCTCGCCAGTAGGCACCCCGCTAACAGCATTTACTGTTGAATTAAATGCAAGTATCATAAATACCAACACTCCCGGTGTAACCAACCTTGCAAACGTCATCACAAGCGTTATGGTTCATGAACTTGGCCATTCCATTGGATTGAATGATAATCCCACAGGAGCGGCGGTTTTCAATGGTAGCATTATGAATTCTGGTACTGGTGCCGACAGAGACAGAAACACATTAATTGCACCAAAGGCGTATGACATTACAAGCGTTAACAGTCTGTACAAATAACGAAAGGAGCACAACAATGAAAAAATATCTCTTAACATTATTTATGGTTCTTGCCCTGTTGTTTTTAGTAGCATGCGAAGGTGCTGTTGACGAAAACAGCGAAATCCGAAACAACACAACACAAACTGAAAATTTAACGCAAGCCCAAGAGGTTCCGTCAGCTCATTTACCTTCATGGGCCGAGAATTTGGAGTTGAGCGAGGATGAGGTTTATACGATGCATACAAGCTTCGATTGGTATTGGCACGATAGCATTGACGAAATGACTTCATGGTCAGGATGTGTCGCAAGAGTTGAGGTTTTAGATGAAAGAGTGGAGCTTGTGAATACTTCCCCTCGTTCTAGCTTCGACACTTATGATATCGTTACGATTCATCGCCTTAGAGCTTTGGAAGTGTTCAAGGGAAACGCGCAAGCGGGTGAAACAATAGAGGCCATGCAAGTTGGAGGAAGTCTGGGTAATTTGATTCTTATTTGCGAAGAAATGGCTTCCCTTGTCAGCGGCGATGAGTTGATTGTGTTTATAAATGAATATGGCTGTTTGTTAAACCCGATGCAAAGCATATATCGTGTCCCATCTTCCGCACGTGGTAATGAAAGCCTTACTTCGCAAAGCGAAAACATCACGCTGGAAAATGTACATGAGAAAAATAATTTGGTTTTAACCACAGATGACTTGGAGAAAATTGCACAGGTAGCCCGGACAACACAGTAACGATTCAATAAGATCACCTGTTGAATGGGTCACACAACCCCCTCAACCGCCCTGCGGGTTTTCGCGGCTCGCAGGGCGGGAAAAGAGTATTGGGAGGAAAATCTTCCGCTGCGGGAGGCCATTCTTGCTCCGATAGAAGCGATCGCGGCGGCGATGCAAGCGCGGATCGGGGACAAATCCTCGGATGAGTTTGTGATTACGAAAGCTGTTATGCGCAGTGCAAGCGGGACGACGACGAGAGCCACGGGGTGCGGTTGCGGTGACGGTAATTGGATCGGTATATTACTCGATTTTCTGTTCGGGGGATTTGGCGTAGCGTGCAATGGGTGCGAGTCTAGCGCTGACGTCATAATAACGAACTCTTCCGGCGCGATTTTGTTCAACGGAAGTAAAACAATGACACTCAAAGTTAAAAATAATGTGTCTGTTACATGGAGTAGCAGCGACCCTTCGGTGGCAACTGTGAGTAGCACGGGCGTCGTAACCTCTGCATCAAGTTCAAGCAAAACCGGGGTTACGACGATTACCGCTACCGCGACGGAATCAGGTGGGAAGAGTGACTCCATTCATGTGACGGTGGTAAAATCCTCTACCACGACCTCAAAAAGGATGCTCATGACAACTCACAGATACCGTTGCGGCCAAGGAAGCACCTGTAATATATGCGAAATAACGAGTGGTGACAATTATCCAAGCCGCACCGTTATCACGGTTCTTGGCGAGACTGATACGATGTATTACGGACGCAAAAATGATTTGCCTAGTAGCGAGCCACGCATGTTCTACAAAACTAATTTCCGAGTTCTGAAATACAAAATCCTAACGAACACAAGCACTTCGATTTCGGATGCAGAGAGATTGGTGGCGACTGCAGCGACGGCATTTCAGAGTACTTTGGATATTGAGTTAAGAAAAGATGTCAATAGCACACAAACAAGTGATCTTAATCAAAGAACGGGATGCATAACGGGAAACGCTGTATGCAGTACAACGTGCGGAGATCCTCTTTCTACCTGCAAAACTAAGCATCATAAGGCGGCGGGGTATTTTATTGATGTTAGTAAAACGACAAGTCCTCCTTGTGTTTTCAGATTTGTCAATTACACACTGTGTTATTGGTATGATCATCCGACAGCTACGGCTCACTATGATGTTGGTGGTATAGGGCAGAAACCCGGACACAATATGCTCGTAACGACAAGAGGAAGTGATAGAGCTACCCCACACGAAATATCTCATTTGCTTGGCGCGAGTGACGCAAGAGATGTAGCTTGCACTCCCAATCAGAATTGTGTAATGGCATCTACATACAATACGTCCAGTGGTTGGTGTAACGCGCACAGGGATGAAATCATAGCATACCTTGCGGGGAATTAGTGGGCGATGAAATAATTTTTTTGAAAGGAATGCAAATTATAATGAAACGAGTTACTCTACTAAGTATTGCTTTTTTTCTAGTGTTTGCATCTGCCGGATGCGGATGTCGTGATGTGGAAGCTGAGGTAAACGAAACAGCGTCAACGAGTAATGCGGAGCAAACCTCATCTGCTGAAAACACAAGCGAGTTCGAAAGAACAACATATGAGCGGGAGAGTGAAACCGCTACAAACATACCTGTTGATATTGAAACTACAAATACACCCTCACGTACGACCACCACACAAATCCAAACCCAAACAAGCGCAACAATTCCGCAATGGCTTAATGAGGATGTTCACGTTTACGAGGGTGAAGTTCTTGTTTTTTCATCGCTTGAGCAATTAATTGAAACGCACAAGATGGCAAGGGAGGGACACACCGTTGGCAATATAGCGTTTGCGGGGGAGTTCGCTTATTTTGCGGAACTCGAAAAGCTTTATATGCCAAAGGTCGTCCCAAATGATTATCTACTCTATAAAATTGAAACAGGCAAAACGGGAGCAAATTTTTATTTTTTGCATAAGAAGCATTTGGTTTCAGATGACGCAATATTGAAAGCAAGAATACAACATGAAGAGTTTCATTTTGGTTACAGCCTTTGGGATTCAGATTTCCCGATGGAAGGTATTATGCAACAGCACAACGCTACGGAAGTAGATCTGATTGAAGGAAAATACTTGTTTACGGATTCGAGAAGATTTGATTGGGCGTTAGGCAGAGATAGCGCTTATGTGTACGTGCCGCTTTCGTTGTGCGATGGTTCGAATAAATTTGCCAAAATGATTAAGTATACCGAGGTAAAAGTGGTGGATTTGAGGTAGGTTTCAACTCGCCTCTGATGTAGTAAACCCCACAACCGCCCTGCGGGTTTTCGCGGCTCGCAGGGCGGCAACCCTTCCGCTCGGCGATTACGGTTGCCTTCGCGGAAGCGCAAGGGATTGACGTGGAGCTGGTTGACGTTGACGAACCGACCATGCAGGCGTTGCTGGACGCCATCCTTGCGCAGGATATGGCCGATTTCGGGGCGCTTATCCGCGGCGTGTTGCTGCGCAAAGGCGCGACGCCTGACGACCTCTTGCTTTTAACGCTGGCAAGCCTGATTTTGAACGGCGATACCGAGGAAATTGACGTGGTTAGCCTTGCGGATGTTTTGCGGACGATCGCTTCGTTCCCGTTGGAAGAGTCTTTCTCAGAGCTTGAGGGGCTTGTGGAATTGATTGGCACGGAGCTGGAGGTTTCAAATGAGCTGATCGCGTCCGCCAGCAGAATTTTAGAGAACTTCATCCGCTATTGCCTGGAAAGCTGGGAGGCTATCGGCCAGGAAGCCGGAGAGTTGTTTGGCGAAAACGACGACACGCTGCACTATGTCCTGGCTTGGGTTACGGCGCTTTATGTCCAAAGCTTTGCGGAGCTGAATGAAGAGGAAACCTCGATGTCCAAATCCGGCGGCGCCGTAAGCAAGCAAGAGAGTCAGGAACGCGAAGCGGCGGTGAAGCAGCTGGTGACCGAGGCCGAACTGAATGCCGTGATCGAGTCGTTTAACCTTGACAGCCTTGAAACATATGGTATAATTGACGTGGATTATTTGCTTGGCAGTTTGGCTAGAGGCGAGTTCAACGCGGCAGAGTATTTCGAGACAAACCAACCCCTCCGCGAGGCCATTCTTGCGCCGATAGAGGCGATCGCAACTGTACTGGAGACGCGCATTGACGGGTTCGCAATTACCAAAGCTGTTATGCGTAGTGCAAGCGGGGCGGCGACAAGAGCCACGGGGTGCAGTACGGGCTGTGAAACTGGCGATGCTTTGCTTGAATTGATTTTTATAATACCTGAAGTGTTTTTACAGATAATCGGCGGGTCGTGCAAGGGGTGTGTTGAGGATCAATACGCTTATTCTTTCCAAGGCGATGGAAAAAAGCCCGATGCCGCTGATGTTCTATTTGCTGCTCAATGTTTTGCGAATATGGGATACACATCTACCTACCTCGTTTATCCCGGCAATATAACGGAATCGACCATCAAAAACAGAATTAATCGTGAAATCGTTTTTTTCTCTACTCATGGATGGCAAAATGGAATTCAGCTCAGAGAGAATCAATTGTATATCATTGATGGAAATGCTGGAAACGGTTGGCCTGGTGGAATCAATATTGAAAATATCAACTTGAATAAGCCAAAGCTGATTGTTTATTCTGCCTGTGAAACGGCAGCCGGCACAGACAATTTGGCAAAAGCTACTTACGATAGCGGGGCAGACTGTGTTATCGGTTGGCCGGTAAACGTCGGCGAAGCGATATACATATGGACAGATCGTTTCTGTACCGCGCTTAAAGCCAACGATACAATTAACCAAGCTGTTGCTTACGCAGACGCGTATAATTATAATGAGCACTTTGGTAGCCAGCATGACAATACCGTGATGAGGAGCCGGAAAATCTATGGCGATGGTTCGCAAAAACTAAAAATAAACTAAGCACAACGCAATAATTTGTAAGGAGGTTTTTTATGAATACTATTTTGAAGAAAACAAAAAAAGAAGCGACAGTACTTCTGCTGATTTGCCTGTTGATTGCCTTAGGTGCTTGTTCAGCGCCCGTTGAGAATGACACAACAAGCGCAATCGAATCTTTTATCATCGAAGAAACAGTATCCGAGACCACCACAGAAACCACGACAGAAGCAACTACAGCAACGGTCACAGCGTTGTCAAAAACACCAAGCGAAACCGCAACGACAAAAGATTCGGCTTTTCAAATTGCAACAGAAGCATCCACTTTATCTATCCCTACGCAAACAGACGGCAATTCTTTGTTTGCGGATCTGAAAAGCTTAAATCTGAAAGCAACGCCAGACGATGAGCAAGCAATTGTTCAAGTTGTGCGCACAATTTATCCCTCGTTCGACCCTGTTGACTATAAGTCCTCAAAAACAGTCAATGACGTCAATGATTATTTTTTGGTGTCGTATTATATTAACGTTGGTGAATATGGCACAAACAAAGGTTACGAAATCAAATTTGAAGGCAATCAAGCCATCCAAATTATTGAACGGGGAGTTTCTCTTTCTGTACCCTCCGCTTCTGTCATAGCTAATCTTCCTGCTGTTACGGACGAAATCGTTCAAGCAGCTTACAAACAGGGGCAAGAGGAGACACATGCTAAAAACCCAAACTTCGTTGTTCAAGAACAAACGGGCTATGCTTTTTACAACTTGGCGACAAATGAGTGCTATTATAATGTGAGAACCGTTTATACAACAAGCGCAACTAGTCCGGCTAAAGGCGTTGTCGATACACAATACAAAATCAGATAAGAGAGTCTAAACCCCATAGCCGCCCTGCGAACTTTCACGGCTCGCAGGGCGGGCAGAGTACTTCGAGGCAAACCTCCCCCTCCGCGAGGCCATTCTTGCGCCGATAGAAGCGATCGCAACTGTACTGGAGACGCGCATTGACGGGTTCGCAATTACCAAAGCTGTTATGCGGAGTGCAAGCGGGA
>Ga0123353_10000984_pt1 | contig 34961 bp, 32 predicted proteins | sample TergutLab28metaG_3_FD_92763 | JGI IMG/M metagenome (GOLD analysis project Ga0123353, IMG submission 92763) | Labiotermes labralis P3 segment gut microbial communities from Petit-Saut dam, French Guiana - Lab288 P3 | ecosystem: Host-associated > Arthropoda: Insects > Digestive system > Gut ... | reverse complement strand
TACGGATATTGCGATGGAGAGCGCCAACATCGTGCTGATGCGCGACGACCTGATGGACGTACCCACGGCCATCCGTCTGAGCAAACGGACCATACGCACCATTAAGCAAAACCTATGCTGGGCCTTTGGGTACAACGTGATCGGCATCCCGGTGGCGGCGGGCGCGCTTTACCTGTTCGGCGGGCCGCTGATGAGCCCCATGCTGGCGGCGGCGGCCATGAGCTTGAGTTCGGTTTCGGTGCTGGCCAACGCGTTGCGGTTAAAAAGGTTTCACAGAACATAAAAGTTATATATAAACAGTTGCGAAAGACATGTGGCGGTAGTATACTAATTATGGAGAAAGGAAGGATCATACAATGAAAAAATATGAAAACGCAATGAACATCATGGCCGAACGCTTTGGCAAAGACAGCCTTATTGCAATCGCTACAACAGACGGTGAGCGCCTGTATAACCGGATCGTTGACGCATATTACGAAAACGGTGCGTTTTACATCAGCACATACGCGCTCTCAAACAAAGTAAAACAAACCGAAACGAATGCAGAAGTCGCCGTCTGCGCTGTTGATTGGTTCAGCGGGCACGGTACGGGAAAGAACCTCGGTTGGGTGTTGGAGCCGCAAAATAGCGAGATTAGGTCAAAACTTCGCGAAGCGTTCGTGTGGTATGACGATGCAAACAATGAGCAGGACAAGAACTGTTGTATTCTTGAGATTCGTCTTACAGACGGTATGCTGATAAAAGACCACCATGCAATACGATATCAAATTGATTTTGTGAATCAAACGGCGCTGTTGAGCGAGAACTGGGGAGAATTCAAATAGAATCTGATGAACCGCCGCTGTGTGTGCAGAGCGGTTTTTTTATGCACTTTTCCCTAGCCCAATAATTGTTTCTATGCTATAATTTGCATACGCCAACCGAAATACAAAATAGGGAGCGTGCGCCGGGCATGAGAAAAAAACAATGTGTCGCCATGCTGTTGGCAGGCGGCCAGGGGAGCCGCTTGGGCATTCTAACCAAATTAATGGCCAAGCCTGCTCTGCCCTTCGGCGGAAAGTACCGGATCATCGACTTCCCCCTTTCCAACTGCTCCAACTCCGGCATCGATGTGGTGGGGGTGCTCACCCAGTATCAGCCCCTGGAGCTCAATGCGTACATCGGCTCGGGTTCGCCCTGGGATCTGGACTTAACCAACGGGGGCGTGTTTGTGCTGCCGCCCTACGTTAAGGGCAAGCGCGGCGAGTGGTACCGGGGCACGGCCAACGCCATCTGCCAGAACATCGGCTTTATCGAACAGTTTGACCCAGAGTACGTGCTGGTGCTGGCCGGTGATCATATCTACAAGATGGACTACAACGCCATGCTCACCTATCATATCAAAAAACAGGCCGATGTGACCATCGCTGTGCAGGGGGTTCCTTGGGAGGAGACCAGCCGCCTGGGCATCCTGGACGCCGACGAGCAGGGCCGGGTGGTAAAGTTTGAGGAAAAACCTAAGCAGGCCCAAAGCAATAACGCTTCCATGGGCGTGTACATGTTCACCTGGAGCAAGCTGCGCCACTACTTGGAGCGGGATGAAGCCGATCCCAAATCCTCCAATGATTTCGGCAAAAACGTGGTACCCTTGATGCTGCGGGAGAATCAGGGCGTGTATGCTTATCCCTTCGAGGGCTACTGGAAGGACGTGGGCACCGTCGAAAGCCTATGGGAGTCCAACATGGACCTGCTGCGCCAACCTATGCCCATCAACCTGGACGACAAACGCTGGCGCATCTACGCCCGCAATCCGGGCATGCCGCCCCACTACATCGCGCCGGGCGGCCAGGCGGCAAATACGCTGATGACCGAAGGCTGCGAGGTGTATGGCGAGGTGCGGGGCAGCGTGTTGTTTGCCGGCGTGCAGGTGGAGGCCGGCGCCCAGGTGCTGGGCGCGGTGGTGATGCCCAGGGCGCTGATCGCCCGTGGAGCCAAGGTGCAGCGTGCCATCATAGCCGAGGACGCGGTGATCGGCCCCGGCTGTTTGGTGGGGGAACCCGAAGGTAACATCGCGGTGATCGGGCCCGGGGCGGTGCTTGCGGCGGGTACGGTGGTAGCTGCGGGGGAGCAGGTTGAGGCTACGAGTTAATAGTTAATAGTAAATAGAGGAGACGGCGAATCATTATGGTAAACGGGAATAGGAAGCTTGCATTGTTTACGAGAGGAATAACTGCAGCGGTAACAATGACCATTTTTCTGGGCATGGATGTACCTGCCGCTGGGGTTCTGGATTCATACGCAAGCAAATTCGAATCAACAGATGAACTATCGGCAGTTGAACTGTTTAGCGATATGGAATTTTGTTTTGATGATACGGTTCTAGAGTTTCCTCCACGCATAGATGAAGATGATGATGGCTCTTTCGTTAAGTCCCACTATGTGCATGCCTGGGAAAGTAAAAATGTATATTTTAGAGAATTTTATGCAGCGACAGGTATTCTTGAAGCAATATGCGTTCAACTAAAAGAAAATGATAGGGAAGCCGCCTATGCATTGCTTTGGGAAACAAAGATTATTGATGGGTTGAGGGAAAATGAGTTTTTTGTAAATCGATATGATCCAAGTGCATCTTGGGATGAAAACTATCTTGAGCATAGCATAACAGCAGAGCAATTTGTTAAGATGGTCCAGGATGTTCTAAAGGGTGATTTGTGCGTTAATGATGCGTTTTATATGGTGAATGGTAGTCAATAGAAAATAATGCGAAGTAAGGGTTGAAGCAAACAAGGCGGGATTTCATGTAGGGGACGATGGCAATCGTCCCGTTGAGAACGGGCGGATTACCATCCGCCCCTACAGGAACGACAGAGTTGCCCGATATAGGGCGCGTCAAGTCGCCGCACCCTACAAGGAGGTAGTTTCAATGAAAGACATCATGGGCTTAATCTACACCGGCGAAAACGACGCGCGCTTGCGTGAGCTTACCCAGGTGCGGGCCGTGGCGGCACTGCCGGTGGCGGGGCGGTACCGGGTGATCGATTTCCCGGTGTCCAGCATGGTGAACACCGGTATTCGCAACGTGGCCGTGATTACCCAGAAGAACTATCATTCGCTGATGGACCACCTGGGCAGCGGCAAGGAGTGGGATCTCCACGGCAAGAACAATCGTCTATCGATTCTCCCGCCTTTTTTGACCAGGGAGAATGTGGGCGTGTACACTGGCTTGGTGGACGCGCTGCAATCCAACGCCAACTTCCTCCGCCGCTGCAGGCAGGAATACGTGATCCTCACCACCAGCCACTTTATCATCAATACCGACTTTCGCGCCATGATGCGCTTTCACGTCGAAAAGTACGCGGACATCACCCTGCTCTACACCGACGATCCGGCCATGCGGCGGGTGACCCAAGGCAGCGAGAGCAGCTTTTGCACCACCGACGCCAACGGCCGCATCGTGGGCCTGGAGATCGACCCCATAACGCCCACTCGGGAGCATACGATCATCGAGGCGTGCCTGCTCAAGCGCGAATTGCTGCTCCATCTGGTGGATCAGGCTGCGGCCAACGGCCAGCACGAGTTTATGCGCGGCGTACTCCAGCCGCTGATCAACGACAGCATACTCCATGTGTATGGTTACGAGCACAAGGGCCGGGCCTGGCGCATTGAATCGGTGCAGGATTATTTTCGATTCAACATGGATCTGCTCGACAGCCGGGTGCGAGGCGAGCTGTTTAGCCGGGGGTACCCGGTATACACCAAGCTGCGTGACGACATGCCCACCCGCTATGTGGGCGAGGCCGCCGTTTCTAATTCATTGGTGGCCGACGGTTGCGTGATCGAAGGTACGGTAGTCAATTCGGTAGTTTTCCGTGGTGTGCGCGTGGCCAAGGGCGCGGTAGTGCGCAACAGCGTGGTGATGCAGGACGCCGAGGTGGAGGCCGACGCCGAGCTGGACTGCTGCATATTAGATAAGCAGGCGGTGGTCCGCGGCAAGGGGCGGCTGATCGGCCCGCCGGCGTATCCTATTGTGATTGCCAAGGGTGTGGTGATATAGGAGATGAGGAACAGTTTGATAAGTGCCGTGATCACAACCTATGGGCGGGATTTTGAGGCCATTGAAAAGGCCATTGCTTCGGTATGGAGGCAAACCTATTCTCCGATAGAAATCATTGTTGTGGACGATAACGGAAAAGGAAGCGTCCACCAACGCGCAATTGAAAACGGCTTGCAGTCCTATCCGCAGATTGTATACATTGTGCATGACGTGAATATGGGCGCCCAGAGGTCGCGGAATGATGGGATAAAGTACGCAAAGGGCGAGCTTATCGCTTTTTTGGACGATGACGACGAATGGCTCGAAAGCAAATGTGAGAAGCAAGCCGCATTGTACACAGATGATGTTGGGCTGATTTACTGCAAAGGGTATACCATATCTTATCAAGGTGATGAACCGGTGCAGAGTGATTATTATTCAAGCGCGGTTTTCAAAAAAGAGGTTACTTTTGAAGACATGCTCTATAGGGACTATATCGGCACAACAACGCAGGCAATGATACCGAAAAAGGTTTTTGATATCTGCGGGCATTTCGATGAAAACTTGCCTGCCCGTCAAGATTATGAGATGTGGATGCGGATCAGCCAGCATTTTAGATGTGTGGGTGTAGACGAACCCTTGTTTTTGCATTACATACATCAAGGTGAGCAAATCAGCAAAGACTTTAAAAGCGTTTGCATTGGCTATGAGTATATTCATCGAAAATACAGAGAAGCATATAGCAAAAATATCATAGCAAGGGACAGAATTCTTTCTATGCGTTATTACTTCTATATGATGGCGAAATCATATAGAAAAGCTTTTATTACCGGAGTAAAGTTAGCAATCATCAGGCCTTTGTTTTTGTGGAAGAATAGGAAAAAGCGTACGGCTAAATCCGCCCTTTCTTGATGCTCCTCTTGATCATTTGAAGCAGCAAACGGAGGTCTTGCCTGTAAAAAAGCAGCTCAATCGAAAGGATAATAATCATCGAGATAGACGCAATAACGGCCGCATTGATCGCCCAAGAAAGGTAATCCTGCGGATGCGCTAGCGACAGAATGTACGGCATGACGGCAATGATACTTGTGGAGAAGAGGGAAAACCCAATCCGCTTGACAAAAATCCAGTTGCTGCGTGGGATGATGTTGGCGGATACATACATGGCATAACGAATGGTTCTAAACGCATATGCGAACAGCGCACCGAACGCTACGCCCGCAAGCCCAATTCTCAGGACAAGCACCACCGATACCACGGCGTTGATTCCCGCTTCGACAAACCCCAGGTTCCGGTTTTGCTTAAAGTGCCCGGCGGCCTGACTCACGCCGGTATACGGAAGCCTGATGGCGCGGAAAATTGTGGCCGCAATCAACACATACGCGAAAACCGGGCGGTGATAATCGATATCCGTAACCCCTCTTGTATAGATGCTTACGAAGGGCAGGATCATGGCCGCCGTAACGCCAAACAAAAACGTGCCGAGCATACACACAACCTGTTCATATAGCCGCAGGTTTTTTTGTAGAGATGCTTGTTCGTTTTTAACAAGCATGCTGCCAAAAGCAACGGAAACACCGGAAACAAACGGGCTAAAGATCCCGAAGACGCCGGTAATGACCATCCTATAGATTGCGTAAACCGAGACTTCAAGTACGTTGGTTAGTACCGAAAGCGCGATAATACCTGTATTCATAACCACAAAACCAGCAGCTTGTATCCCAAAGCTATCCCATCTTTGTGCGAGGACGCTGTTATCCTTTTTTACGTGAGGAAGAATTTTATATTTTCTTCTAGTATAAACATACATAAAAATTGGCGTAACGGCGAATACGACTGCTGAGCCCAGTTTTACGGCATGAATACCGTATCCCGCCCTAATCAGCATAACCGATATGACGGTGTTAGCGGTAATGCTTACCATATTGACCGCATAGGTAAGCCATTGACGCTGGTCGGCATTTAGCAGTAGTTGATATGTTAGCCCAAAAAAGTACTGCGCAAAAGTAGAGAGGCTCATGATCAACACAAGGCTTGCAGCGAACAAAAAATCGAATTCAACGCGCACAAAAAAAGGATAAACACAGGCAACCAGCAAAGAAACACCTAAAAATGCAAATGCAACCTTGCGCAAATAGCTTTCGGTTGTCTTCATGATGATGCTGATTTTCGCTATGTCTTTTTCTGCTAGGGGCTTAAAAAGCGCGGACATTGTAACCCAGCCAATGCCTGCTTGAAATAATGAGATAACATTTAAGAATTGAGCAATTGCACTCGTCATACCGTTATATTCCGACCCGAAAGAAGTGAGTACCAGGCGTGGCAAAACAAGGCCGCATGCAAGAACCACAATTTCGTTTAGTAATCCCCATATGGTGTTTTTCAGTGCTTTTTGAGCTCTCATATTACTTCCTGATCAATGCTAACACCAATTAAATGGAAAGCAGTCGGTCATATTTTGCTTAACCTTCTCTACTTGATCAGGTATCACCTTGTATTCAGAAATAATTTGTGAAATGGAAGGAAAATCATCCAAAGATGCTATCTGACACACCTCATCTTCCAAGTCGTACGCAGAATAATAATCGCGGAATTTATAGCCATCTCCTTTTAAGTTGTCTGTCACTTTTATATGTATATTTGGGATATGAAAGCTATCTGCGACGATCAGACCGTGGAGACTGGAGGAACAAACACTACGGCATGATGCAATGGTATCTATTACCTCAAAAGGCTCATCCGATAGATTAATTAGTATGCTATTTTCGTATTTTTTGCATATTTGGGAAAAGAACGGATGGTCGCGTTCCCGAAAATGCGGAATAACTCCAATATCATACTTCGTCTCTGGATGTTTAATCAGTTTGTCTGCTAGAATTCCTCCATCGCCAAGCACAACATGCTGTTGCTTTTTTCCTGTAAGCGATCTAATCTTCTGAAGAGTCAGTTTTCCACGAACCGCATGAAACTGCATATGTCGATAAAACATCTGTCCTGTACAGTTAATATCATTTATGAATCCATAACCCCAAACATGCAATTTAGGTGCAAATAGATGTGCTAATTTTCGCGCTTTCTCATTATTCGGACAAAGAAAGTGAGCTAGCCCACTTCCTATTGCTACTGCATTTGCATTATCGCCCGTTCCTTTTTCAACAGAGACATTAAATAATCTTTCGAAGATAATCGGGTTGAGCAAATCACCCATATTAGGGAGATCCATGTAAAACAATTTTATGCGCTTCAAAGCAGTTTCCCCTTTCCGTTTCAGCCATCGCGCCAGATCTTGTCGTGTTCCCAGCTTTTCACTCATCCTCCACTAGCGCAATGATTAGAGCAGATAAGCTGCCGATTCATTTGCTGTATACTATACTCCCTTGTGGGCAATTTGTAAAGTCTGCTTGCATTGTGCAGCAGGTTACCCGTATAATAATCAATGAGGAAGCAAGAAGGAGGAAATGATATGAAGATTCTGTACGCGGCATCGGAATGCGTGCCGTTTATCAAGACGGGCGGTCTGGCCGACGTGGCGGGCGCGTTGCCGCCACAGCTCAAGGCGCGGGGCGCCGATGTGCGGGTGGCGCTGCCGCTTTACGGGCAGATCGTGCAGCACTGGCGCGACCAAATGAAGCTCGAGGCGGAATTTGAGGTGGAGCTGGGCTGGCGGCGGCAATACTGCGGTGTGCGCTCGCTGGAGCATCAGGGCGTCACCTATTATTTTCTGGATAATGAATACTATTTCAACCGTCCCTATGTGTATGGCCTGGGCGGCGACGAGTATGAGCGCTACGGTTTCTTTTGCCGCGCCATACTGGACTTTTTGCCCCAAATGGGCTTTCAGCCCGATGTGATCCACTGCAACGACTGGCAGACCGGCATGGTCCCGCCGCTGCTCAAGATACAATACGCCCACGTACCCTTTTATGCCAATATCACCACCGCCATCACCATCCATAACCTGCAGTACCAGGGTGTATTTACCATCAAGGATGTGCAGGATACCCTGGGCCTGGGAGACGATCTGTTTACCGCCGATAAGCTGGAATGTTACGGCTGCGCCAACTACCTAAAGAGCGGCATGGTATACGCCGACGAGATCACCACCGTGAGCCCCAGCTATGCCGAGGAGATTCAAACCGCCTATTACGGCGAGCGGCTCGACGGCCTGCTCCGCGCCCGCCGTGGGCAGCTCAAGGGCATCCTCAACGGCATCGACGTGCAGGAGTACGATCCGGCTAACGATCCGCTGATCTACGCGCCCTTTAGCGCCGCCGCGCCCGCCGCCAAGGCAGATAACAAGGCCGGTTTGCAAAAAGAACTGAATCTTACCGTGGATCCGGCGATGCCCCTGATCGGCATCGTAACGCGCCTCTCTCATCAAAAGGGGTTGGACTTGATCGACTACGTGATCCGCGAGTTGATGGACGAAGGCATCCAATTGGTGGTGTTAGGCATGGGAGACGCCAAGTACACCGACCTGTTCTCCTGGGCCGAGGGCGCCTTCCCCGGCCACGTGGCGGCCCGGTTTGCCATGGACAACCGCCTTGCCCATCGCATCTACGCGGGCTCCGATATGTTCCTGATGCCCTCATTGTTTGAGCCCTGCGGCCTTTCGCAGATGATCTCACTCCGGTACGGCGCCATCCCCATCGTGCGCGAGACTGGGGGCCTGCGGGATACGGTGCTCTCCTACAACAAGTTTACCAATGAAGGGAACGGCTTCAGCTTCTTTAACTACAACGCCCACGACATGCTGCACAGCGTGCGCCGCGCGGTGCGCTACTACCGCGAGCAGCCCGATATCTGGCGGCAGATGATCCAGCGCGGCATGGAGAGCGACTTTAGCTGGGGCCATTCCGCTGGGGAGTACATCGCTATGTACGAAGACCTGCGCACCAGCGGCCGGAAGCCCACGCCTGCTGCGAAAGCGGCCAAACCCAAGCGCGCCCCCGCCAAGCGCGCCGAGCAAGTGTCGGGCAGCGCGGAGGCCGCGCCCGTCAAAAAGCCTGCGGCGAAGAAAGCGGCTGCAACAAAGGCTGCGCCCGCTAAGGCGGAGTAATGTAGCGAAATGAGCAAATAACAAATCCGAACGCCTTACCAACAAAGATTGGTTTGGGGTTCGGATTTGTTCTTAAAAGCGGAGAAGTCGGGATTCGAACCCGAGCGCCGGTCATCCCAGCCTACTCCCTTAGCAGGGGAGCCCCTTATAGCCTCTTGGGTACTTCTCCAACGCTAAGGATTATAGCAGATTATCGGCAAAAGCTCAAGCATAATATCCGGGATGCTTTGTTTTGGATTATTCTGTCTCCTGGCGGTCTTCCACCCCCAGCACCCCACGCCGCCCCACATCAAACAAAGAGCCAGTATCCTCCATGGCGCTGGTCACCAGCAATGCCGCAGCCAGGGCAATCGCCACCAGGGCACGGAATGTTTGTGTTTGATAGAACTTTGCCTTTTTTGCTTGCTGCATGTACGCTGTGCCTCCGTCATCTTTCCTTGGAATGAGCGCAAGGCTATTATGACAAATATTTCGGAAATATACAATGGTTTTTGAATCATTAATCGCAATTTAACCGTAACAGCCCCATTGCTAAAGTATGATATAATATATGGTGAAAGGGGGCCCGGCACATGTTTGAGCGCCTTGCCGAGATCGTATCCACAAGCGACGCCATCGTTTTCTTTGGCGGCGCGGGTGTTTCAACCGAAAGCGGTATTCCGGATTTTCGTTCGGAACAGGGGTTATACGCCGCAAAAGCAAAGTTTGGGCATCCCCCGGAGACGCTTTTGAGCCATAGCTTTTTGTTGCGGGAGCCGGCAGTCTTTTTCGACTATTACAAAACCAACCTGATCCACCCCCAGGCAAAACCAAACGCAGCCCACCTTGCCCTGGCGCGCCTTGAGCAAGCGGGCAAACTGCGGGCGGTCGTAACCCAAAACATCGACGGCCTGCATCAGGCGGCAGGCAGCAAGGTTGTGCACGAGCTGCACGGATCGGTTTACCGCAATCACTGCGTGCGTTGTAAAATCGCCTATTCGCTGGCGTATATACTTTCGGACAGCAATCCCTTTCCCGTATGCGAAAGGTGCGGCGGCATGGTGCGGCCGGACGTGGTGTTGTACGAAGAGGCGCTGGACGACACGACCTGGCTGCATGCGATACACGCCATTGAAAACGCCGACGCGTTGATCGTCGGCGGCACATCGCTGTCGGTGTATCCCGCGGCCGGTTTGTTGCGGTATTATCGTGGGCATAAGCTTTGCTTGATCAACAAAACCGAAACGCCCTTTGACGGCAGCGCAAATCTTGTGATCCATGATTCCTTGGGGACCGTGTTGGCAGCGGTGGTTGCTTAATTCTTCCCAAGATACTTATGCAACACGTTCTGAATTTCCTGAAAATCCAAGGGTTTGCCGATGTGATCGTCCATCCCTGCCTGGATGCATCTCTCCACATCCTCCCGGAACACGTTGGCGGTCATGGCGATGATGGGGATGGTTTGGGCCCGTGGCATGCGCAGGGCCCGGATGCGGCGCGTTGCCTCGTATCCGTCCATTTCGGGCATTTGCACGTCCATAAAGATCATGCGGTACTTCTGGGGCGCTTCGCGGAACATGCGGACAGCCTCCGCGCCGTTTACAGCACAGTCGATCTCCATCAGCATCGGGCCCAGCAATGTGAGCACGATCTCCCGGTTAATCTCCACGTCTTCCACCAGCAGGATGCGGCTCCCGGCAAAGTGGAGGAGGCCGTCGGTACGTTCGGCCTCGGTGGTTTGCGGCTTGACGCCAAGGCTTTCCACCAGGAGCTCGGAGATGGCGGAGGGGAAGAGCGGTTTGGACAGGAACTTGTCCACGCCGGCGTTCTTTGCGCTCTCTTCCAACCCGCTCCAATCGGCCGAAGTGGTCATGATCACCACCACGCTTGGGCAAGGTGATGGATGTGATTTCAGCGTGTTTGCCAGCGCCATGCTGTCGATACCCGGCATCTTCCAGTCGATAAAATAGAAATGATAGGGCCCGTTCTTTTCCACAAGGGCGTGTACGTCTTGGCTGGTTGAGGCGGTGTCGTAATGGGCGCCCACCCGCCGCACAATCTCCCCAAAATAGGCCAGCACCTGGGGATCCTGATCCAGCACAAGGATACGCACGCCGCCCCAATTCACATCCGCGCAGGGATTAGCTTCTTGCTGCACGCCCCGCATGAATTGGGCCGTAAAGGTAAACGTGGCGCCCTTGTCCAGCTCGGACTCAACCCATATCTCGCCGCCCATCATCTCTACGACACTCTTGGAGATCGCCAGGCCAAGCCCGGTGCCCCCGTACTTGCGCGTTGTACTGCTCTCTGCCTGTTGAAAGGACGTAAACAAGCGGGCCTGCTGCTCCGGGGACAAGCCGATGCCCGTATCGACCACCGAAATTTGAATCGTGCAGACGCCGTCCTCTTCGCTCACCAAGTCCACATTCAGCTGGATGGAGCCATGGTCGGGGGTAAACTTGATGGCGTTGCCCAGCAGGTTGGTGATTACCTGGGCCAGCCGCTGGTCGTCCCCGATCAGCGTTTTGGGGATGTCCTTGTCGATATGAACGCCAAAGTTTTGCTGCTTTTGCTCTACCCGGAAGCACACCACATTCACCACTTGCCGCAGCATGTGCTCAAACACAAACTCTGTGGGCGCCAGCTCAAACTTGTTGGCTTCGATTTTGGACATGTCCAAAACGTCGTTGATCACGCCCAGCAAGTGGTTGGACGCGCCTTCGATCTTTGCAAAGCAGTAATCTTTTCGCTCCGCGTCGGCGGCGGCCTTTCCGATGGCGGTCATCCCGATGATGGCGTTCATGGGCGTACGGATCTCGTGGCTCATGTTGGCAAGGAAATCCGATTTTGCCATGTTGGCGCGGTTGGCCGCCTCCATAGCGTCGTTGATTTCGGTGATGTCCAAAAAAAGCGCCATGATGCCGGTGCTTGTGCCGTCGTCTTCGGTCATGGGCGTGATGTGGATGGAAAATATGCGCGGCGAACCCTTCGCGTTAAAATCGATCACTTGCTCCAGGATCACCGTGTCCCTGTGGGCGGCGGCGGTGTTCAGCGCCGCGTTAAAGCCGGCCAGGTTTTCGTTGGATATCAAGGGCCGCAGCACGTCGGAAAAATGCCTGCCGCCGATCAGCCCAAAGTTAGGGATGCCTGCTTCGGTTAAGAAAGCCTGGGAGGCATAGGCAAAACGCCCGTCGATATCAAAGAGCCACAGCACGTTGTTTGTATTCTCTAAAACCAGCTTAAAAAACTGAAGCTCTTTTTTGAGGGAGGCGGTCCAAATCGTCTCTACGCGATCCAGCGCGAAGGAAACGAGATGGGCCCTTGCAAGGTTTGTTTCGGCAAGGGCAAGCCTTCTCCTTAGGGTGCGGATCTCCTTCTGCATTTCGGCAACCGAAGGCGACTCGCCACTATGGTTTTGCATCGTTTATCAACCCAGTCTGCAAAAAGCGATGGTATAATTATGATAGTAGTTTTTGAGCTTGCCGCTTGCATCGGGCAGGGGGCAAATTTCCCCGCCGCTGTAGGCGAACATATACGGGGCATCCCCGGCAATGTCGATGATTTTGCCCGCTTCGGCGGTGTTGTGGGTGCCCAGCACCAGATAGCGGGCTATACAGGAATAACTCAGCACCGCGCCTTCTTCTTCCACAAGGGGTTTTAAAGCGCTCTCGGTGGTGTGCAATACGTCTGCCATGTCCACGCGGCCAATGGCCAGGGTGGCGTCCACGGGCATTGCGCCGCCGCAAACCGCAGCCCCATCGGGGGTGAGGGCAAAAACGGCCCGGGCTACGGGTTTGGTGCCGTCCCGATGATCCACAACCAGGGGAATCACGCCCAGCCCGGTGGAGAGCTCCTCTTTCGTCAGGCCGATTTCTTCCAGGTAGTTGAGCGCGGTTTTTCCGTTGACGCCCATCAAAATGTTGCCGTTGGATTCGGTGATGATAGCCTTTTGATTGCGGATCTTGTCCTCGTTGAGGGAAGCGATCTCGCACGTGAACCGCACGGGGCCGTATACAGCGGCCAGCACGGCGGCTTCGCGGAAGGCCTGGCCGTTGTGAATGGTTTGCGAGGTGGAGTAATCCATCATGTGATCCACGGCGGTTGTGCCGAACAGGGGGATGCCGCCGGTGGCCCGGTCGATAGCCGAGAGCATCATATCGCCGCTGATGGTGTTGATCAAGGGGAAATAGCTCAGAAACAGCGCCGGTTTCTCCTGGGATTGCTTGAGCAGGCCGGCCACCGCGGCGTCGATGGATTGGGCATAGTCCTCTTTGGTGGGGATCGCGATCGTGGCAAAACTGCAATCGTCGCTGGTTAACACCATCACGGCCAACGCAAGCTGGTCCGCCTCTTTTTCCGCCGCGCATACGCAGGTTGTGGCGCCCACGCAATCAAAGGGCAGGGCGTCGCAAATCGCTTTGAGCACACCCGTGTCGATAAACTCCGAGAAGCATGTAACGATGCCCAACGAATGCTTGCGCAGGTTCTTTTCGGGGGCAAGGGCCGACAAAATTTCGGCGACAGCGGCTTGGGCGTCATCGATCTCCCGGGTGATGGCGGTAAACGATTGAATCATGGCAATATCCCCTTCACGCAAATCTTGTTGTTCCTTGCGGAATTGTATCATGGGCTACCGCAAAAAGCAATATGGGCGCACCTTAAGTCTAATGTATTATGTATGAAGTCATATTTTGGCGCGCAAATATTAATTTTTCATTTTTGGGAAGGATTTTCACTTTTATTCGTCATATATTTCGAAAAGGTGAAAAAAATGTGTCGATTTATGGAGGTGGCTTTGTGACGATCCGCCGCGCTCTTGTTCTCTGGCTCATACTCTGTGTGATGCTTGCCGCGATCGGTCCCGTATGGGCCGAGGAGGCATCTTACCCATTGCCGGGCATGACCCGCGTGAAAGCGATATTGCGCCAGGGACCGGGCACTTCCTTCCGGCAGGTGCAGGTGTTTAACGCCGGCGTGCAAGTGACCTTGCTGGGTAAGGAGGGAGATTGGTATCAGGTGGAGCGCGGCCAGTTCACCGGCTATATACGCCAGGACCTGATCGTGCTCTCCGGCAACGGCGACTATCTGCCGCCGCCCCCGCCGCCGGGAACCGTATCGGCTCCGCCTGGGGAAGGGCCAGCCGAAGCGACTCCCGCGCCTTCCGCCTCTTCCGCACCTTCCGAGGCCATTCAATCCCAGTTGGGCGCACGGACGCTCAGCCAGGGCAGCAGAGGCGCCGACGTGCTCGAGCTCCAGCGGTTGCTCCTTCAACATGGCTGCAATCCCAACGGGATCGACGGGATCTTTGGGCCGGGCACCCGCAGCGCCGTGATCCGTTTTCAGATACAAAATGGGCTGCGGGGCGACGGCGTCGTGGGCTCCCAGACCGTTGGCCTGCTGCTGGGCAATCAGAATCCTCCGCCAACCGCCGACGCACCCGCGCCGACGCCAAACGCGCAGCCGGGTTCCGGCAGCGTGAGCCATCTGCGTCCTTCCGGCGCCTACAAACTGCTGAGCAAGGGAAGCTCGGGCGCGGCGGTCACGTCCCTGCAAACCGCGTTGCAAATCCTGGGCTACTACACCGGCAAGATCACCGGCAGCTACGATACCGCCACCGTCAACGCGGTGAGGGCCTTTCAAGGAAACAACGGCACCGGCGTAGACGGCATTGCAGGCCCGGCCACCCAAACCATACTGTATGACCGTACGCCGCGCCCCGCCTCGGAAGCCACCCCCACCCCCAAACCCTTGCCTGAAGGCGCGGGCAAGATCGACGGCCCCTCCGCCAGCCAGGTGGAGCTGGCCCACTGGTTCAATGACGTGAAGGTGAAATACCGCGCCGGGCAAACCTTTACCGTATACGACCCGGCCACCGGCCTGGGCTGGAATCTGAAGTTTTACGCCATGGGCAACCATGCGGACAGCGAACCTCTCACCCAGCTGGACACCGATATCATGTTTAAGGCCTTTGGGTACGTCAATACCTGGACGCCCAAGCCGGTGTACGCCCGCATGCCCGACGGCCGCTGGATACTGGCCGCCATGCACAACGTGCCCCATCTTTCCGGTTCGGTGAAGGGCAACGGTTTTGACGGGCACCTGTGCGTCCACTTCTATCGCGACATGGAGGAAGCGGCCCGAAACGACCCCAACTACGGCGTGCAGAACCAAAACGCGATCCGCACGGCGTGGAACCGCTTAAAATAATAAAAAAATAAACATTGACATCCATCTATCTGTCGCATATACTGCCATATAGACGAAGCTCTATGTGAGGTGTATGCGCGATGGATGTTTTTGCTGCCGCCGCCGTACAATTGAAGGCGCTGGCCGACCCTACCCGCTTGAAGATCGTTGACATGCTCTCTTGCGGTGAACTTTGCGCCTGCATGATTCTGGTGAGGTTTTCGATTACGCAGCCAACCCTTTCCCATCATATGAAGACCCTTTGCGATTGCGGATTGGTCCATGGGCGCAAGGAGGGGAAGTGGATTTACTACGCCCTCGACGAAAAGGCGATAAGGGATTTGCAGGCGTTCCTGGCGGAACTCACCGCCCCGAAAGCTTAACTTGACCCACAGAATCTTTTCCTCAGCAGTGAGCGGGACGCCGAGGGCGGCGTCCCCTACGATGGGAACGGTGCATAGGGCTGTCAGCTGATAGGATCGCCCTATTGCGCGCCTGTGCAAGAATGCACACGATTCTTTCCATTTTTGGCGATCACATGGCCGTAACCCTGTAGGGGACGCCGCCCTCGGCGTCCCGCTGCCGAAAAAAAGTATCTGTGGGTCAAGTTAAGCCCCGAAAGAGAGGAGGAGGATTGCGGATGTGTGAGTGCAATTGCTGCAGCGCGTCGTCCATACGAACCGTTTCTACCCGGCTAACCTTCAAAGACAGGCTTGGCGGATGGAAGGTGCGGTGGGGCATAGGCCGGATGGATTATACTGTGGAGCCGGGGGTCTACGCTGTGGGGAAACCCGATGAAACCTCCCCCGTGTTGGTGAGCGCAAACTATAAGCTGACATTCGATGCGCTGCGGAAGGAATTAAGCGGCCTGCCCTGCTGGCTCCTGATCCTGGATACCAAGGGCGTAAACGTTTGGTGCGCGGCGGGTAAGGGCACATTTGGGACCGAGGAGTTGGTGCACCGCATCGAAGCAACCGGGCTTGCCGGCATCGTGTCCCATAAGAAACTGGTTTTGCCGCAGTTGGGCGCGCCCGGCGTGAGCGCTCACGAGGTGACAAAGCGCACAGGTTTTTCCATCGCCTACGGTCCGGTGCGCGCCAGCGATATCCAGGCGTTTATCGCCTGCGGCGGCGAGGCCACGGAAGAGATGCGGACTGTACAATTCACCATGCGGGACCGGCTGATCTTAACCCCCATAGAGATTGCCGAAGCCGCCAAGGTTTCCCTGAAGGTATTCGGCGTGGTGTTCTTGATCAATCTGGTTGCGGCCCGGCCGTTCGCCGCGAATGATTTTCTTTTGTATGTGGCCGCTTTGCTGATGGGCGCATTCGTAACCCCTGTGTTGTTGCCCTATATCCCGGTGAAAGCTTTTGCGCTCAAGGGTTGGATTTTGGGGATGATCGCCACCGCGCTGCTCCTTTGGGCGTACGGCTGGTTTGCGCCGCCATCCCTGCTTTTGGCCGTTGGCTACATGCTTGCCTTACCCGCCTGCTCGGCCTATCTGGCGATGAATTTTACCGGCGCGTCCACCTACACGTCCCCTTCGGGCGTGGTCAAAGAGATGAAGGTTGCCGTGCCGTTGATTGCCCTTTCGCTTGTGGCGGGCGTTGTATTGTTGTTGATCAAAGCTTTTGCGGGTTGATGGGAGGAAATAAAGTATGATTCATCAATATTTAGCAAACGTGGCAACACTCTCTTTTGCCGACGAGAAGTGTATCGGATGCGGAAGATGCATGGAGGTTTGCCCCCACGGCGTATTTGAACCGCACAAAGAAAAGGTGCGCATCGCGCAAAAGGATTTGTGCATGGAATGCGGGGCCTGCGCCTTGAACTGCCCGGCAAAAGCCATTGAAGTGAACGCCGGCGCCGGCTGCGCGCTGGCCATCCTCATGGGTTGGCTTACGGGTAAGGAACCTAGTTGCGATTGCTGCTGATCGCTTCGAACCGCCCTTGTGCAAACTTGGCTAATCCTTCTACTTGAAGCCGGAAATATTTTGCGCCCTCCGCCGCGCACGCCTCGGCCAAGGGCCTTTGGGTGTTCACGGCCAGTTCGGGCATCTGGTGGCCGTCGTTGGCGCGGGGGTTCACCCTTTCTTCCGCCAGGAGCATCATCATGCTGGTTTCGTAGAATCCTGCGTGATCCGAATGCCGCCGGGGATCGCCCGGCTCCAGCACCGCGTACTCCATGGTGAAACACACCGGCTCGGCGCCCTCCGCCGACTTCATCTCGTAACATAGCTCGTCGAACAGGTGCTGCTGAGCGATGGCGTTGTGGCCGGATACGATGATCACCAACTTAAACCCGCGCTCCAAATAATTGCCGCAGGCGGCCTTAAAGAAATCTTTGAGCAACCCGTTGGGCATCTTGTACAGGGAGCCCGGCAGCTGAAACCCGGCGGCGGCATCCATGCCGCATCCCATGCCGTGGCCCAGATCCCGGAAGGCGTCGGTACCAAAAAAGACCGGTGGCATCACAACGCCGCCGGTTTTTTTGGCCGCTTCGACGCAGAGGGATTCCGCCTTGATGGCATCGCATCCCAGAGGATTTTGGCGGCCGTGCCATTCGATGGTGCCGATGGGCTGGTACGCCACCGGGAAGCTGCTTTGGATATGCAGCAATTCGCCGGGGCGCAGGTACTGTATCCGCACCTCCGCCGGAATAGGCTCGAAGGGTACTGCCTTGCGTACCGTATCGGGCTGGTAATACTTTTTCATATTTGCCTCCAATCGCTGCTGCAAAGGATGATGCGCATATGGTATACTGTTTTGTGTGAAAAGGCAACAAAAGGGGGAATCAAAATGCAAAAAACCGTTATGGCGGTGGGCGCCCACACCGGCGATGCCCAGCTTACCTGCGGCATGCTGCTGGCCAGGCACGCCATGCAGGGCGATCGCGTGATCATCGTGGATCTTACCGCTGGGGAGTGTGGCGCGCCCGCGGGCAGGGATGTGACGGAGTTTCGGGCGCAAAACGTAGCCGGGGCGAAGGCGTTTGCCGGGGCCCTGGGCGGCGAGAGCGTCGTATTTGACGTGCCCGACGGCGAACTGTACCCGTCCAAGGAGATCGAACTGCAGCTGGCCCACATCATGCGGGAGAAGCAGGTGAGCAGCGTGCTGTATCACTGGCGGCACAGCTTTCACAAGGACCACATCGCCGCTCACGCCATCACCCAAAACGCCATCTTTTTTGCGGCGCTGCCAACCTTTCAGCACCCGCTGCCCCGCGCGCCCATCACCCGCACCATGATGGCCGAAAACTGGGAGGATACCGAAGGCTTCGCCCCCTATTTTTACTTTGATGTTACCCAGGCCTTTCCGTTATGGAAAGAGGCGATCGTAAATCTCTGGTTGGCGGAAAACTCGCCCAGTTTTAAGTACTTACGCTACTACGAAGCGCTGAGCGTGTGCCGGGGCGCGCTGATCGGCAAGGATCACGCCACGGCGTACGCCGCCTTTGATTACGCCAAAAAGATGACCGTGGATACGCTGTGATGAGGACGCGCGTGTACAGCGGTTTGGACCGGCTGAGCAGGGCCGACGGGGCGCTCCGGGGCCGCCGCGTGGGGTTGATGACCAACCCCACGGGTATCGACCGGGCGTTTCGCACCGCCATCGGCTTGTTGCACGAGCGATATCAACTGACCGCATTGTTTGGCTGTGAGCACGGGATACGGGGCGCGCTGCAAGCGGGGGATCAGGTGGCGGCCGACATGGACGAGGAAACCGGCGTGCCGGTGTACAGCCTGTACGGCGATACCCTGCGCATGACCGACGAGATGCTCGGCGCCTTTGACGTGCTGGTGTTCGACATGCAAGATGTGGGCGCGCGGTTTTACACCTACCTGTACTCCCTGTCCTACGCCATGGAGGCCTGCGCTAAGGCGGGCAAGCCGGTGGTGGTGCTGGACCGGGTCAATCCCTTGGGCGGAACGCTTGTGCAGGGTACGGTGCTGGACGAGGCCTTTCGTTCCTTTGTGGGGGAGTACCCGCTGCCCACCCGCTACGGCCTCACCATCGGGGAGTACGCCCTGTGGGTGAAAGATAATCTGGATTTGAATCTAGAGCTCACCGTGATACCGCTGGAGGGCTGGAGGCGGGAGCTGTTGCTGGATGATTTGGACATGCCCTGGGTGGCGCCATCCCCCAATTGCCCAACCCTGGCTTCAGCGCTGTGTTATGTGGGTACCTGCGTGTTTGAGGGGACAAATCTGTCCGAGGGGCGCGGCACCACCACGCCCTTTGAGTTGGTGGGCGCGCCCTGGGCGGACGCGATGCGCTTGGAGGCCGATATGCGGGCCCTGGCCCTGCCCGGCATAGGGATTCGCCGGGCCTGCTTTACGCCTACGTTTTCTAAGCATGCAGGCGCGCTTTGTCATGGTGTGCAGTTGCATGTTACCGACCGGGACGCCGCCGATCCCTTTGCGGCGGGGCTGTATTTGCTGGATGCCCTGCGCAACATGCATCCCGATTGCTTCGAGTGGCTCCAGGCCGACGGTGCATACCATGCCGACCGCATACTGGGCACCGACGCCTATCGCACCGAAAAACTGGACGCCCGGAGCCTGATGGCATTCCACGCGCCGTTGCTAGCGGCGTTTGAAGAAGAAAAGCGCGCCTATCATCTGTATTGAGGAGGGTTTCCAAGATTATGGCTATTCGCATCATGGCCCCCGCGGACATCCCTGCCATCGTCGCCCTGTGGAATAACAGCGTAGATGCGGGCGAGGTGGTGTACAAACCCTTGACGCCGGGCGATTTTTCGCAAAAGCTGATCGATGGGATTCCGGGCGGCGGCAAAGCGATCTGCCTGGTTGCCGACAGGAAAGGGCAGGTGGAGGGTTTTGTCCACGGCGTGCTGCAAGGTTCTTACCTGCCGGGTGAAACGCCGGAAAACACGCCGGTGTACCTCACCGCGTTGTTTGTGGCGCCTGCAAAGCGCAGGCAGGGCGTAGGCACGGCGTTATTGGATGCTTTTCTCAAAGCTGGGCGCGAGGCGGGCAAGGGCCGCGCCATGGTGAGCGACCACAACCCGGTGCAGCTTGGCTGGCGCATCCCCGGCGCCCCCGGCCATGACCACAATAAGGCCCCCGGCGTGGACGAGGACTGCATGGGTTACGGCTTTTTGCAAAACAAAGGTTTTGCCGTGCCCGCCCACGAGATTGCCATGTACCTGCCCCTGGCCCAATATGCCGCCCCGACCGATTTGGCCCAAAGGCAGGAGGCGCTGGCGGCTCACGGCATTATCACCGGGCGCTACGATGTGGCGCTGAGGTATGATTTTGACCGCATGTGCGACCGGGTGGGCAGCGAGTACTGGCGCAAGGTGCTGCAAGACGAAACAAAGAGCGCCTGTCCCCGCCCCATCTTAGCCGCCACATGTGATCGGCATATCGTGGGGTTCACCGGGCCGGTGGATTTGGAGCCCAGCGGGCGCGGATGGTTTACCGGCATCTGTACCGATCCGGAATTCGGCGGAAGGGGCATCGCCACGGTGCTGTTTAATCTGCTGATGCAGGAATTTATTGCGGTGGGCGCGGCTTTTTCCACGCTGTTTACCGGCGCGGACAACCACGCGCAGCGGCTCTATTTGCACACCGGGTTTACGGTGGTGCGGCGGTTTGCGGTGATGGAGAAAAAATATAACTCGACGATGCGCAGCGAAGGTTTCCAAAGGGCGATCGCAAAGCCCTTTGGTCGACCCGCAGGGCGAAATTCCCCAAATGTGATGTGTGGGGTATTTCGCCCTTTGCGAAGGGCGACCAGGGCTTTGCGGTCGCCCTGGACCTTCGCGGTGCGCCTTTCGGGGGAAAATGGCTCTACGATTCTTCCGGATACACGTACAACGCCCCCTCGGGCACATACACGGGCGCAAGGTTGGGCTGTATGCGCCGTTCTTGCTCCGCTAATCGGCCCACAAAAGCCTGGCGCACAATATCCACCCGCTGCAGCACGCTGCCGATGCAGCGGACTTGGGTTTCTTGTTGGAATCCCGTGCATCTATACAGCCGGATCGCCAGATCCGCCAGGTCGTATCCCGCACCCCGGAGCAACCCGATGGCGGCTATGTCTCCGGCCTGGGCTTGTTGCGCTATCAGGGGCATCAGCGCCGCGATGTCTCCCTTGGATGAACCATGAAAAAACTGTACGGCGCCGAATACATCGGTAGCTAGATGCTGCAAAAGGGTATTCGAGAGGGCGTCGTATGTTTCGTTCGCCTCGTATTGGGCGGTGACGCGGCGAAAGGCGGCGCGCACGATGTGGTAGCCGCTCCCTTCGTCGCCCAACAACTGGCCCCAGCCGCCGGCCCGCCGCCAATCACTTCCATGTTTGGCCAGGGCGCTGGAACCGGTGCCCGCGATTACCACCATGCCGTCCCCGCCCCGGTGGGCAGCGTACAGGGACAAGCGCAGGTCGCTCATCACCCTCACGTGGGTCTGGGGCAGGGCTTCGATTAAAAAATCCCGCAGCAAAGCGCTGTTGTGGCCGGTTTCCGCCCCTGCCGCGCCTACGCATACGAAGGCATCGCCAGCGGGCAGCACATCCCGAATGGTACGCAGGATGTTGTCCATGGCGGCCTGGTGAGCCGCTACCAGATTTCCAGGGCCTCCATAGGACTGCGCCAACGCCTCGCCGCTTTGCCCAAAGGCGGCGGCTTCTGTTTTGGTGGCGCCCGCGTCCACACCGATGATGATCCTGCTCATGGCCGGATCGCTTCGCCGACCATACCGCCGGCGGCCTCCAGTCGCGATCTCGCCCCTTCGAAAGCCAGCCCGGTCTTGCCCATGACGATCGCCGCTTTTACATCCCCTTGGGCGGCGGCCAGCAGGGCATCGGCCTCGCCCTGGCTAATGTGCAGTGCCTGGCGCACGATCCGCGCCGCCCGGTCCTTGAGTTTGCTGTTGGTGGCCCGCATGTCCACCATCAGGTTGCCGTACACCTTGCCCAGCCGCACCATCACGCCGGTGGACAGCATGTTGAGCGCCATCTTGGTGGCGGTGCCTGCCCGCAGCCGGGTGGAGCCGGTGAGCGCCTCGCCGCCGGTGAGTATCTCGATGGCGATGTCGGCCAGAGCAGATAGTTGCGCTCCGGCGTTGCAGCACAGGGAGACGGCCAGCGCCCCCACCGAGCGTGCGTAATCCAGCGCGCCGATGCAATAGGGCGCGTACCCGCTGGCGCTGATGGCTACCACCGAATCCGTAGCGGTCAGGTTCCGGGCTTGCAAATCGGCCTTGCCCGCGTCGGCGTCGTCCTCGGCCCCTTCCGCCGCGTGGCGCAGGGCCCGGTCGCCTCCCGCGATGATCCCCTGGACAAGATCGGGATCTACCCCAAAGGTGGGAGGGCACTCCGAAGCGTCCAGCACGCCCAGTCTGCCGCTGGTGCCCGCGCCCACGTAGAGCAGCCTGCCCCCGCGATGTATACGTGCCGCGACGGCTTCGATGGCTTGGCCGACGGGCTCTATCGCCAGCGCCACGGCGGCGGCTATTTCGCCGTCCATGCGGTTCATCAAGGCGGCGATTTCCGGGCCGGACAGGGAGTCCAGCCCCCGGCTCCGTTCATCCGCCTGCTCCGTGGCCAAGGAAGCCAGATAGGTCTGCGCACAAGATATTTTGTTCATGATGATATTGTACATACATTTTGCCCGCGATTCAATGCTTTTTTGCGCGTATCCCGCCGCCTAACCGCATATGCATGGGATGGGATGGAGGGATCAGCATGAGTCAGCAGCGTGAACCGCATATCATCCGCGTATCCTCTACACAGGTGCGCGACCGGCCCCAGGCCGCCCCCCTGATCGTACCGGGCAGTAAGCGGACGCAACCCGGTGTTCGCACCCGCTTTACCCCTAAGCAGTCCGAGGTGTTTAAGCTGGGCGAACGCCTGCTGCGGGATTGTGCCCTGTGCGTGGCCGTGGTGCTGTGCGTGCTGGCGGTGGGCAACATCCGGCAGCCTTGGGCCCAAAGCGTATCCAGCACCGTGCGGGATGCGGTGACCATGGATCTGGACGAATCCCTGGGCCGCCTGCAGTTTGTACGCAACCTGCTGCCCGAGAGCGCCCTGGTGTTTTGGAATGTGGAAGACGACAGGGGCAGCTACCTGCCGCCCGCCACGGGCCGGGTGGTCCACGCCTGGATGCAGGGCGAACCCTGGATCGAGTACGAGTGCGAAGCTCAAAGCGTGATAGCGGCGGCGGCAGGCGAGGTGATGGCCATCACCCAAGGGGAGGGCGCGGCCTATATGGTGCGGGTGCGACACGAGGACGGCGCCGAGACTTTATACGGCGACCTGGTAACCTGCATCGTGCGGGAAGGCGATGCTTTGGAAGCCGGGCAGATACTGGGCGCTGTGCAGGACCGTTTTTTCTTTGAAGCCCGGCGCGACGGACGCTCCTTCAACCCCACCGACAGGTTGCGCGGGCAGTGACGGTACGATATGAAAGCAACGCTTTGGGGCGATACCCAGATCAAGATGCATCCGGCCTTTCCCGTGCTTTGCGCCGCCATGTTGCTCACCGACCGAGGCGCTCAGCTGGGCCCTATGCTAGCGGCGCTGTTGTTGCACGAAATGGGGCATGTGCTGGCGGCAGTGGCCCTGGGGGTGCGGGTGGCTACGATCGAAATCATGCCCTTTGGCGCATCCGCGCGGCTGGAGGGTTGGCGGCAGCTGCGGCCCTGGCAGGCGTCGCTGATCGCCCTTGCCGGGCCGCTCACCAATCTCGCTCTCGTAATAGGCGCTATATTCTGTGTGCGCGGCGGCTTCCTTCCATTGGAGAGCATAGCGGCGTTCGTGCGGTCCAACCTTACCCTGATGCTGCTGAACCTACTGCCCGCCCTGCCTATGGACGGCGGCAGGCTTTGCGCCGCATGGGCCGGCGTGTGGCTGGGCGAGCAGCGGGCGCTGCGTGTGTTTTCCGCCTTGGGCGTGCTGCTGGGGCTGGGGGCCCTGGTTTTGGGTGTGTGGGGATTGACACAGGGCACATTGAACCTTACGTTTTTCCTTACCGGCAGCTACCTGGTGTACGCGGCCTTATGCGAGCGCAACACCCCGGCCTATACCCAGCTGCACCGGGTGATGAACAACCACGCCCTGCTCAGGAGGCAGGGCGCGCTGCCCGCCCGGCATTGGGTGGTGCGGGAGGACTTGCCCCTGGAGCGGCTGATCCAGCGCCTAAGCGCCAATTGTTATCATGATTTTGAGGTGGTGGACGCCGCCATGCGCCCCGTGGGCCGCCTGGACGAGGCTACGCTGCTGCGTTTCCTGCTGGACCGGCCCGGGGGTACGGCAGGGCAGGCGGTGCAATAAGATTACGAAAATGCAAATCAAGGTGGGCATCCATGTAGGGGCGATTATGAATCGCCCGTACGTCTCATGGGCGGTTGCGCGGTTTGCGGGCGATTGATAATCGCCCCTACAGGAACGGCGAACTTGCCGGATGTAAGCCCCGGTCACTGTACGCGTCGTGACTCACATCACGACTGCGGCCTGCCCAGTTCATGCAAATACCCGGCGGTTTGGGCGGCATAGGCCTCACCCGGATCGCGTAATTGCACCGCCAAAAGGCGCAGTGCGTCCTCGGCATCGTATATCGTGCGCCAGCCTAGGTGGCGGCGCGCTTTTTCGCTGTCCAGCCGGGTGGGGCGCGGGGTGGCCGCAGGGTTGCGCGGATGGGTTTCGCCGACAGGCAAGCCCGCTTCCTGGGCCAGGGTTTGCAGGGCCAAGCGCGGGCAGATCCAACCCTGGGCGGGTGCGCTGAAGTTCCAGGTATCGCCGCTATGGAGAGGCAGATTCAGCGCACGACCGGTGGCCAGCAGCGCGCCGCCGATCACCTCCAGCGGGTGCTGAAAGGGCATCGTTTGCTCCGGAAGCGGGGATGTCTTGCCATGGGTCAGCGCCTCCAGCCAGGCTTGGGCAGGGCTCCCGCAGGTAAGGGCGCTTGCCCCGTAATGGGCGATCACCACGGGTAGCGGATCGCCCCAGTGCCCGGCGCGAAATCCTTCGGCTAACAACCGCATGCAGCTCTGGGAAAAACCGTCGGCATTCCGCCCGCCCAGGGCATCGCCCTCCCGGCAACCCCAAGGCGCATCGGCATCGCGGTAGGCGCTGTCGTCCAGCATCAGCAGCACGCACCGTATGCCGCATGCCCGTGCCGTGGCTAAGCTGTCCGAAAGCAGCGCCAGCGCTTCCCGGGCTATGAGCAGGGTGTGGGCACGGGGCAGGCCCGTGCAGACCCACACTTGGGCCTCGTGCCGGGTGAGGGTGTCCCGCAGCCATCCGCCGCTCCAGCCCCCCAGCCCACTCGCCGGCGCGCATACACCGGCGCCCAGCGCCCCCAGTAACGCCTCCGTCCAGCGCGCCAGTTCCGTATCCGCGCCGCAGAGCGCGACCCGTTGTCCTGCCCAGGTCTCCCGCAGTTGCTGCTGCATGCGATGATCCCCCCTATATGCCGTAAGTTTATGCGGGATAGGGGAGAGAGTAGAATAACAAAAGCCCCGCCTTCAGGATGAGGGCAGGGCTTGATGCATAAGCGATCGTTTAGTGGGCGTAGCTGCCGCACATGCTCTCGTCCGTGCCGGAACTGGCAGTGCTGGGCGTGGGGCATACGTTGATGGACTCCAGCGTGCACAGGTGCCGGATCTGGTTGTTGAACTTGCAGGAGCCCACGGTGCAATGGATGCATTGATGGCTGTTGGAATCGTGCTGGCTCATGGAAAAGGCCTCCTTTATGCTTCTTTCGATGACGGTAGTGTGAGCGCGCTTGCGGTTTTTCATGCGCCGTGCTATACTATCCCCGACAATCGCATCGGACAGTTCGCGACCATCCTGTCCTTAAACAAAACTACGGGCTTGTGCGCGGCAGATTTTGCCGCCGCCGTTTTGTTTGGGTAGTTGCGTGAGCCGTCACAAACAAAACGGAGGTTTATGGAATATGAATGAATCCTTGTGGAACCAACTCATGGGCAAAAATCTGTTTGCAACCCGCCGATTGGCCAGGGGCGCCATGATCGCCGCCCTGTACGCCGTGATCACGCTGCTGCTGGCCCCCATCAGCTTTGGGCCCCTTCAGTTGCGCGTCGCGGAAGCGATGACGCTGCTGCCGGTGCTGTTCCCCGAGGCGATTCCCGGTTTATTTGTGGGTTGCCTGCTGGCCAATCTGCTGGGCGGAGGGCATTTTCTGGACATCGTGTTCGGTTCCCTCACCACGCTGATGGCCGCCCTTGCCACCCGCCTGCTATTCAAGCGCGCTGTTTTGGCCGCGCTGCCGCCGGTGGTGTTTAACGGCTTGGTGGTGGGCGTGCTGGTGCACTTTTTGTACGCGCCGGAGGTGGCGCTGCCCCTGTGCATGCTGTATGTGAGCGCGGGGCAGGCGGTGGCCTGTTATGCGCTGGGTTTGCCGTTGCTGGCCGCAATGCGCAGGCTGCCGGAATCGTTGCGCGGATAGGCATCCATCGGCTGATGCGGTTGTAGGGGCGCACATTGTGCGCCCGTCTCGCTGGCGTCTGCAAAACCTGCGGGCGAACAATGTTCGCCCCTACAGTGGGTTTGGCATATGTAGGAGGTCTAATGGACGATCTGTTTTCCGTGGCGGAACAGCCGCTCAAACCCTTGGCCGAACGCATGCGGCCCAGCTCCATGGACGATTTTCTGGGCCAGGAGCACCTGGTGGGGCCGGGCAAGCTGCTCCGCCGGGCCATCGAAGCCGACCGCATGACCAGCGCCATCTTCTACGGTCCGCCGGGCTGCGGCAAAACCACCCTGGCCGCGGTGATCGCCGCCACCACCCGCTCGGCTTTTGCCCAGCTCAACGCGGTCACCAGCGGCGTGGCCGACTTGCGCGCCGTGCTTAAGGAAGCCGAAGACCGGCGAAAATTATACGGCCAAACCACCTATCTGCTGCTGGACGAGTGCCATCGCTGGAACAAAGCCCAAAGCGACTGCGTGCTGCCCGCCATCGAGAAGGGGTTGGTGCGGTTCATCGGCTCCACCACCGAGAATCCGTCGGTGGCGATGACCCCGGCTATCGTGAGCCGGTGCCGGGTGTTTCGTTTTTTGCCCCTGACCCAGGCCCACGTGGAGGACGGCATGCGCCGCGCCCTGGCTGATCCGGTCAACGGCTTTGGGGACCGGCGTGTGGAGATCGCCCCAGAAGCGGCCCGACACATTGCCGGTGTAGCTAATGGCGACGTGCGCTCGGCTCTCAACGCGCTGGAGCTGGCGGTGCTTACCACCGCCCCTGAGGCCGACGGCGTGGTCCGTGTGACCCTGGAGGTAGCCGAGGAGTCCATCCAAAGGCCGGTGTTGCGCTGCGACGAGTCCACCTTTTACGATATGCTCAGCGCCTTTTGCAAGAGCCTGCGCGGTTCGGACAGCGACGCCGCCTTAGCCTGGTACGCTCGGCTGGTGTACGCGGGGGTGGATCCCAGGCTGATCGTGCGGCGCATCATCGCCCATGCCAGCGAGGATGTGGGCCTTGCCAATCCCGCGGCTATGCTGCAGGCCACCGCCGCCGCTCAGGCTTTGGAGTTTGTGGGTATGCCCGAAGCCAGGCTGCCCATCGCCCAGGCTATCATCGCGGTGTGCGAAAGCCCCAAGTCCAACAGCGTGGTGGCGGCCATCGGCGCGGCCATGGCCGACGCGGAAAAGGGTGGCTTTGGCGCGGTGCCCCTGCACCTGCGGGATACCAACTATCCCACCCACGAACGGGCTGAGCCCGGTTCGCAAAAGGAATATATCTACCCACACGACTACCCCGGCCATTGGATTCCCCAAGCCTACATGCCCCCCGAGGTGGAGGGCCGCCGCTACTACGTGCCCAGCGACCAGGGAGCGGAGGCGAAGTTCATCGAGCAGCACAAGCGGCGGGGGAAGTGGAAGGAGTGAGGGGCGTGAAGGTATCCAAATGGGAAACGCTTTTGCTGATTGCCCTGGTATGCGTATTTGCCGTGGCCTGCTTCTTGCTGGAGGCTGCCAAGCCGGGGGAGGAGGAGCGGGCGCTGTCGGTGCAGGAGTTGGATCGGTTTTTGGAAGAAGGCAAGGTGCTCTCCCTGGCGGCGGTTTTTCCTTTCGAGTGGGACGAGGCGCTCATCGCCAACGTCCCCGAAGAAAGCGAGGGTTTTCTTGCCGAGCTGCTGGAGCACGACCCGGCTTTTGCGCCTTTGCACGATGTGTATTTCCTGGTGATTTTCTATCTGGAGGGTAAGGTGGCCGATTATTTTCAGTATGCAAGGGCTGGGGATGACATTGTACCGGTCTTTGTGGAAAATCGCCAGTTGGATTACGGATGGCATAAACGGATACCCAGGGAGAAGGCATTGTTTTATTGCGATGGCGTTCAGGATGGGGCGGGGGAGTTTTTTTGTGTGTTGATACCGGAGGTCTAAACGGGTTGATTTTTGTTGCAATTTGTAGTATGCTGTGCGCTGGGTATTGTTATTAATGGGGAAAGGGATGGGGAACCGCCTAAATGAACTATCGCCATGAGATCAAGTATTACATCAACAGAAAAGATGCTTATATATTAGCAAAAAGGCTGGACACGGTATTGGCCCGGGATCCAAACTGCGGCGATTCCGGCTATGATGTGACCAGCCTGTATTTTGACACTGTTTTTTTACACGCATACCATCAAAAAGTGAACGGCATATCCGATAGAAAGAAGATCAGGATTCGTGCCTATAATTATTCCAAAGGCCTTATACGTTTGGAAGTCAAAAGGAAGGCGGAGGTTTACACACAAAAGGATACCGCGCAAATATCCTTTGATGAATATCAATCGATCATCCATGGAGGCGCGGGTTTCCCTCTTGAATGGGTTCAAAAAAAGAACCCCGCGATGAATCAATGGATGATCTCCGCCAATGTCAGCATGCTCAAGCCTGTGGTACTCGTGGACTACCGCAGGCAGGTTTTTGTGGATTCCGGGGATTTGAGGATATCATTTGATGGCGGCTTGCGGTTTGCACCGGGCAGTGCAAGCCTTTTTTCGGCAAATAACCATTACCTCAGCGTTTTGCCCGAGGATACCGTTATCATGGAGGTAAAGTATGCCGGCTATTTGCCGGCATATATTGACGCCTTGCTGAGCGGTGTGCGTTTGCAGCATGTAAGTGTTTCAAAATATGTACTTTGTATGGATAAACTTAAGGGGGTAAAGCATTATGCGTAGCAGGTTTCATGAGTTGTTGTCATTGTTGGAGGATGGGTTCTCAATCGATGGTATCATCAAGGAAATATCTATAACAGGATTGTCGGCGACAATGCTCGTTGCGTTCTTCTGTGCGATGCTGATGTATGTCGTTTATAGGTTTTTCTACCGTGGGGTTATATACAGCGAAAACTTTAATGTGCTGATCGTTATGGTTACGATGATTACGTCTTTGATCATCATGACAATTGGGTCCAATATTGTATTATCGTTGGGTATGGTGGGCGCTTTGTCCATTGTACGCTTTCGTGCTGCCGTAAAGGATCCCCTGGACGTTGGATTCTTGTTTTGGGGCGTCAGCGCCGGATTAACGGCCGGCGCCGGTCTATATCTGGTGGCGGTGGGCGGTTCGCTGCTCATCGCCCTGGTGTACATCGCCACGCTTTTGCTCAAAAGAGAGCGGAGCAATTATTTGCTTGTTGTTGCCTATAACGGCAAGGGGGAGCAATTTGTGATGAGCACGCTGGGCGAAATCAAGTATAGAATCAAAAACAAAGAAATGACGAAAGACCATGTGGAGTTGACAGTGGAAATTGGCATGAAGAAACAGGATACGTCCATCCTCAAGAAGCTGACCGACCATGCGGATGTGGAGAAAGCGTTTATCCTGGAGTACAGCGGAGATTATAAGAACTAAACAACGGCAAGATGGGGTTTTGCATATGCGTTCCAAACGAATACTCATCGCAGTGATGCTACTGGTATCTTTTTGCTTGTGCAGCGTGGTTTTCACGGTTTTTCCTGTGACGAGATGGAATGTTCAAGCGAACAATGCTACTTTTGCGCGATTATTGCGTAGCGAGGCCGAAAAAGCCGGATCCGCATCCGGCGCAAGCAAATGGGCGGTTGCCTTTTCGCATCAGGAGCACTTTTATGCCAGAGATATACAAGTTTATCTGTCTGTCCCGCCGCTTGATGCGGGGAGCGCCTATGAAATTTACTATACAACCAACGGTGAAACACCCGATAAGGAAAGGGGCACCCTATATACGAAGCCCATCGGCATTCGTGCGGAGGGTGCTGTTGCTTGTCATGTGCTCAAAGCCGTGGCATATGCTGAAAACCAAATAAGCCAGGTGGTTACCCACACGTATTTTGTTGGGGAAGACGTGCACGACCGCTTTGATACATATGTTTTTTCCCTTTCTTCCGAGCCGGATGGTTTGTATGGCTATGAATACGGAATTCTGGTACCTGGGAGAATTTACGATGAGTATGTGGAAGCCAATCCCGATACAGACGTCCCACCTCGGTGGTGGCCTGCTAATTACCGCGAGGGTGGACGGGATTGGGAGCGCCTTGTTTATGTAGAGGCTTTTCGGCAAGACGGCGAACGTGTGATTGCTCAAAACGCAGGATTGCTTGTACATGGGGGAGTTTCCCGAAGTCGCCCGCAAAAATCTCTTCGCCTTGTCGCAAGGAAAGGGTACGAAGTACAAGCCGGAAGATTCCACTATGATTTTTTTCCGGATTTTCTTAGTGCGGATATCCATAAAAATCTGATCGAATCTCACGATACGCTCATTCTAAGAAACGATGGAAATGACTTTGGACAGGGGCGTATCCGCACTCCGTTGGCAGCGCAAATTGCTTGGGAGGCAGGCTTTTCTGTCGTTTCACCCCAAACTCCGGCAGCAGTTTTTATCAACGGGGAGTATTACGGCTTTGTTTGGCTCAACCTTCAAATCAATGAGCAATTCCTGGAAAGCCTTTTTAGTTCACCCCAAAGAGCGTTTGATATTGTAGACGGGGGGAACCACCGCGTCCTCTATGTCACTGAGGATATAGAAGATGAGTTCAACAAAATGCTCAACTATGCGGAACAGGGAGATGTCGAGGCGTTGGCCGTACATTTCGATGTTGAAAATTTGCTGCTTTACTATGCAATCAAGGCATATATAGGCGATAGTGACTGGCCAATAAACAATGTAAAAATATGGAGGTACACAGGGCCTTATCCAGAGAATGGAGGTCTTCCGAAAGAGTTGGATGGCCGATGGCGTTTCGTGTTCTATGATGCGGATATGTCTTTTGGTTTCAATTTGAGTTCCGCCCCCGACATAAGTACTATCCACAGGCTTCTGGAGGGCGATAGCCCAATATTGCAGAGCATGCTCCAGCAACCCGAATATGCGCGGATGTTTGCCAATTATATCTGCGATATGGCTGGCCATCATTTTTCTGCTCATAATGTGAAGAGGGTGATGGAGGAGTTAAACGATAGGAGCTTTCAAGAAATGGCTCGGTCTGCCACACACTACAGCCAGAAACTAGAAAATGTTTTTACGTCACGGGAAGCGATAATTGGGTATACGGACTTGCGCCCAGGCTATATACTGAATGAACTGAAAGAGATTTTCGGCTATTCAGGTGAGATGTATCATATAAACGCGAAAGGCGCAAATGGAGCGAGCGCTTTTTTAAGCGCTATTCCAATGAAGGAGGATCAGGGTGCACAGGGCTGCTACTTTGTTGAGAATGAAGTGACCTTGTCTGCGGAGCCGGATTATAACCATGATTTTGATTACTGGCTTGTCAATGGAACCAAACGCCACGATCCCGTTCTTAAGCTAAGCGTTTCGGAAGGTCTGGAGATAAGCGTGGAGCTATACTTGAAGCCTAGGGAGAGGGACACCCTCATCATCAACAGGGTATACTACGCGGAAAGCAATGACTGGATAGAGCTGTACAATCCAACGGGTCAGAGCATTTCTACTCGAGGGTATTTTCTCTCGGATGACGCAACCGAGTTGAGCAAAACCGCCTTAAAAGGGTATACCATCGAGCCGGGCGAATCCTTGCTGATTGTGTGCAAAAACAACAAATCTACAGGGACGCTTGGGCGGCCAACGACCAGTTTTTACTTAAGGGCCGGTGAAACCTTGTACTTGTCCGATTCACAGGGGACTGTAGTGTCTTCCGTTCATTTGGTGCGTCCGGCCAGGATAGGGGAAGGGTTGATGTTTGACGATGGAGAGGGCATATATGTGAGGACTACTCATATCGATGTTGGGCTATAGAGAAATAGCTTATGATAAAAGGAGGAACGATTTTGCGACGTTTTGTATGCTGTATGCTGATTATCCTGAGCCTGAGCGCGCCGGCTGCCGTGCTTGCCCAATCGCCCAGGGCCGATCGGTTGGTGGTCACCCTGGCCGGGGACTGCACGATCGGATCGGAAGGAAGACACGTCAATGCTAAGAGCAGCTTTATACAGGTGGTGGCCGAAAAGGGATTTGACTGGCCCTTTTCCGGCGTTATCCATCTGTTTGCCAACGATGACCTGACCCTGGTGAACCTGGAGGGCACCTTTACCAATTACAAGGAAGCCCGACCCAAACCCTTTGCTTTCCGCGCGCCCCCCGAGTACGCCGATGTGCTGGTCCTGGGCAGCGTGGAAGCGGTGAATTTCGCCAACAACCACGCATTTGATTATCACGAGCGCGGCTTTGTGGATACCATAGCGGCGCTGGACGAGCGGGGCATCGCCCATTGCTCCCGCTACACACCCACGGTGATCGAGATCAAGGGCGCCAAGATCGCCCTGCTGGGCATCGCGTATCCCCTTCGGGCATCCAAAGTGAAATCATTAAACGAGCAGATCACCGATTTTCACGCCGACCCCGACATCGACCTGATCATCGTTAGTTTTCATGCGGGGTATGAGAATGTGTACAAGCAGGGCAGGGAGCAGATTGCCGCCATGCGCCAGGCCATCGACTGCGGGGCCGACGTGATCGTGGGCACCCATCCCCATGTTTTGCAGGGTATGGAAGTGTACGAAGGCAAGCCGATTTTCTACAGCCTGGGTAATTTCTCATTCGGCGGCAACAACATCCCCCGGGACCTTGAGACCGCGGTGATCCAGCTGGAATACGACATCGGCGGGGAGGGGAAACCCCAGTTGGTGCGGCTGGAGGTGTTTCCGTATCTGGTAACCTCGGCGCCACTGAAAAAGACGCAAGATTACCGCCCCATCCCAGCCACCGACCCGGAAAACATCGCCAGCATTTTGAACAAGCTTTCGTGGGGAAGCCAGGGCTTGCCGGAAGACTTTTTTGAAACAGGGGTTTGGATTATAGAAAATTGAGAATTGAAAGTGGAAAGTGGAAAATGAAGGGCTGCGACGATCAGATAATTTTCGCCGCAGCCCCTAATTTTCCACTATCCACTTTCAATTTTCCATTTGAAACGCACCCATCTCGATTATTTTCTGAAGCAGCTCCGCCGCCTCCACATCGCCCCTGACGATTCCGGGGATGCCGGAAAACAGGGTTTCGTGGGCTTCGGGGGACATGCGCTCCCCAACGGGTTTGCAGAGTTTGCTTGCCCCGGCCAGCATCGCCTGGATGGACTCGCCCAGGATGTCGTCGGCGTGGGGTTCGCCCAGTTTAGCCAGCATCTCGCCGGTGGTGAGGGCCTGCAATAGGGATACGGCGGCTTCCCGGCGCTGGGGATCGTTCCAGGCGGCCCGGGTGATGTAAAAACCCATGGACATATCGCCCACCAGGGCGGTGGGATCGGCGGTGGACGCCCGCACCGGGAAGGGGATCACCACGGTGCTGTTCATGGACTCTTCCGGGATGCGGGACAGGAACCAGGAGCCGTCGAACTGCATGGCGGCTTCTTTTTCGATGAAGGCTTTGGAGGTTTCCAGCTCGCTGGCGTGGAGCGCGTTTTGGCCGAATGTGCCCGCCCCGTACAAGCGCTGGAACAGGCCCAGGGCTTCGGCCCAGGAATCGGGCGCTTCCGCCCCGCTGCGGGGAGAGGCTTGCTGCTCGGCGGGGCTGCAATCGGCCAGCATCAGCGCCTCGAAGACGTGATAGGGATAATCGGTGAGCGATACGGCAATGGGCGGGATGCCCAGCTCCCGGAAGGCCATCACCGCAGCGCCTAGCTTCTCCCAACTTGTGGGCAATTCCAGGCCGTGGGTTTCAAACAGATCGGCGTTGCAATACAGGGCTTCCCAGTAATAGTTTACGGGCACGGCATATACCTTGCCGTCGGCTTCGGCGGCCAGGGGGTTGAGGCGTATGTTGGCGTTGGGGTAGGCGGCGACGACTTCATCCAGGGGCACCACCTTATCGAGGATGGCGGCGGAAGCGTCGTCGGCCATGTAGTAATACAACACATCGTACAATCCTTTTTGCAGGTCACGGGGCACCAAGTCGTTCCATATCTCGTCGGGCAGGCCGGAGTAATCCTCCACCGTGTTGCCGGTGGCTTGCTCCCAGGCGACCAAGGCGTCCATGTACACCTGCGCCACCTCCTCGATGGCAAACAGGTTGGAGGTGGTGCGCACGGTGACCCCGGCCTGTGCAGCCGGCGCGGCCAACAACAGGATACATAATGATAGAACAATAAGCTTTTTCATGGGATCGGTTTCCTCCTTGTAGGGGCGCACATTGTGCGCCCGTGGTTTTGCGGGCGCATGCACGCCCGTGGTTTTGCGGGCGCATGCACGCCCGTGGTTTTGCGGGCGCATGCACGCCCGTGGTTTTGCGGGCGCATGCACGCCCGTGGTT
>Ga0123353_10000983_pt1 | contig 34968 bp, 33 predicted proteins | sample TergutLab28metaG_3_FD_92763 | JGI IMG/M metagenome (GOLD analysis project Ga0123353, IMG submission 92763) | Labiotermes labralis P3 segment gut microbial communities from Petit-Saut dam, French Guiana - Lab288 P3 | ecosystem: Host-associated > Arthropoda: Insects > Digestive system > Gut ... | reverse complement strand
TGAACCTTCGGGTTACATGAAATGTGGGGAATTTCTTGACTAGCTGCAAACCAGTTAGCTTCTCAAGAAGGACTCTGCACCATTGAGTAAGTAAGTGACTGTGGAACACACCATGTATGCCTTCTGACCGTAGACTCTGGTTGGTTATGCCTGAAATATATACAGAGTAAGGGCATACAAAAATGATATTGAGTTGAGTTGTCTGTTGTGTATAAATGGTCCTCCCCATGGCACTCCTGTTTTCAGAAGAATATGAGCTTATCCTTAACCCTCATCTTGCAGGAGTTTAAACATGTGGCACTTAACTGGGGCCAGAGTAGATTTCCATTTTAAAATCTGCATGTTCCTAATATAAATTATATTGTATGGTTTTTAGTTACAAATTATAAATAATGAGATTGTTAAAACTGAGTACTGTTACCCATGTATAGACTTTATGTAGACAGTTTAGTTAATGTTCCTTTACAATTTTCATTATGAACATTTATTTGAATTGCTTTTTTTTTGAAAGTATTTGTAGCCCTTCTGAATCACCCAAGGATTTAATCACAGTATTTATATTTACATTGTATGTGGTGGTGGTGGTGGTGGTGGTGGTGACAGCAGCAGTAGTAATCACCATTATAATTATAATTTTTTTTTTTTTAATTCTTGCCTATTTGTAATTAAGTGGTGGTCTTCTGGTAAGTCCAGATCTCAACAAGAGATCAAACAATTTACCCCACCACTTTATGAATGACGTGTTCTGTGCTCATTATTGTGAACTTCTTTAGCCCTGTGGCCAATGGGTGACCTGGGAGCAACTGAAGTTTCTTATATAATCCGTTATTAATTGTTCCTAATGCTCCAATTATATCTAGCACAGTTTTTGTTCTCACTTCCCACATCCTGGTGACCTCAGTCCCCAGGTCTTGGTACTTGCTCCCCCACCCCATTTGAATCATCTGGTATGGCTATATCGATCAGTAGGCTTGTCTTCTCTTTTTTATCATGCGGTACTATATAAGGTGGTTTGTTAGTATTATTCATTCTATGATAATGTTTATATATCGTCCAGTGGATGTAACCAGCTACCTTATTGTGACTGTTAGTGTATTCAGATGGTGCAAATGTGCATCCCACAGCAATATGTTTTATGTGTTCTTCCACGTTATAGCACATATTGTAGTTACTGTCATTTGGTTGCTTCATGATGTTCCTCTGATAATAAAGCATATTGATTGCTTGATCTTGGACTGCTATTAAATTAAACTCTCCATTTCTCCCTTCAGGCCTGAGCTATATAATCATGCTAGGGATTTTTCTGTATTTACAGATGGTCCTGCAAGGTCCTGATAGGATTGTCCATGCATTGGTTTCCTCTTGATTTCTTTGTCTCTTAGTTCTTAGTACTGCACTTAAGTTGATGCTTAAAATTCTGAGCAGCAATTTTTTGTGACATATTTTTGCTTTATTAGATTAGCTTCTTTTTGCAGAGAGTACTTGGTTTTGACAGCATCATATGCTTGTACTAATCTGGTAGACCTATCTTTTGTCTTGCGTAATGTTCTTGCTGAGACTAACAGTAATGCAGACTCCAGTTCAACTAAACCACATCCACCATTTCATCTTTTGATGTACAGTCTATTAACATCTGCCTTTGGGTGGTGAATTTCTTTAATATTTAGAAGCTTTCTCATTTTTTGATCTATCTTCTCAGTTTCCTTTTTTAACCAGCTGACTATTCCAAAGCTGTAAACTAGGACTTGTACAACCAAGGTGTTGATAGCTGTGATTTTGTACCTTGTGTTTAACTTTGTCTTGAGAGTTTGTCGGACCAAGTGGTAATATTCCCTCACTAGTTTGTCCTTCACTTGACTGTTGTCAATACCCTTACCTTCATTTATGCCCAGATACTTATATTTCTCATCAAGCTCCATGTTCCTTATTTCTGTCTAGTTATTTTGACTAGTATTTTGGCTTTTAGTTAGCTTGTCATGATTGAAAACTTGTGTGGCGCATTTGTCTAGACCAAATTCCATTCATATGTCATCACTAAATGTTGTGATAGTGGTCAGCTCCTTCTGTAACTTGGTCTCTTCATCTGATTCAAGTCATCCATATATAATAATAATAATTGTACAGTGAATGTTTGCTGATAGTGCATGATATGCTGTGCATCTGACCATATTTTGGCCTACTGACATATATAAACTACTTGGGATATTGGTCATATGACTCTCTTCTGTCTAAATGGATCTGAGCTTCTTCAGCTTATGTGGGTTAAATTCCATGGTTTGTTGAAGCATAATTAGCTTTAGAGCAATTTATTTAGTCATTGGTACGATGTCAATGGCAAGTGTGTACATTCACACTGACAACACAACTACAACAATTTGTGCTTATATTCATGCCGTAGGGGGTACAAACCAATGGTCATAGGATATGTGCCTTACACTCTTGGCCATTGGGATCAACATCTTTTGCATTCCCAGTAACTTCTTGCTATTTTCAGGAGGAGGAGGAGCAGGAGAGGGCGGTGGTGGCGGCAGCACTGGTGGTGGTGGTGTTGGTGGTGGTGGTGGTAGTGATAGTGATGACACCTCTGAAAACTCCACTGCCGGTGGTTGTACTCCTTTAACTAGTACAGAAACTGTGCTGTCCTCACGGTCACCTCGACCTTCGAAGTACAACTTCTATGTTGAATTAGGTAAGAATACTTATATTAGGAATGTATGTTTGTGTAATGTTTTATTTCTGGAAAGTATTTTGATATATGCAATATTAATCTTCATAATCATCATCCTTTGCATTATGACTTAAGTTGCTGTTAGTGTTAATGAAAAACTCGGTGTTTTTAAGATGTCTTTCTAGGCACTGTCTCCTTGGTCGGTATTTAACACAGGTGTTTTTGGTATTGCATCAGAACTCATTCTACTTCTTTTTCTGCTGCTTTGTATAATTTTTTTTTAAATAAAATTTGTCACTTTTCAATGTCACATCCTTATTTCTAATATTGTGATTGGGCTTAAAAGAAATTATGTCACTACTAGGCTATCAAGATACATCTGAGGAACAGCAAGTCACATTAATGGCAGTGTACAAACTGCCAGCTAAAAATACTGCTTGTTCTTGAAAGTGCCTTATTCATGTCATATGAAAATGTTGGTTGATATGTTCATTAAATAATGAAAAATGTTGATGTAGATCCTGTATTGGGATGATAATAGTGTGTAGAGGCTTATGTGTCAGAGGTCCGTACTGTCCATCTTCAAGGTGTACATTATTTCTGAGAAGAAAATTAGTTCTTGGGGAGTGGTAGTCAAATCCTAGGCAGTAACAAGTCTGCTCGACATAGCAGAAGTTTTAGGCATACTGTCTGCTGTTTCTGCATGTGGCCATAGGTCGTCCATACCGGATAGGTGTGATGTATGGCTTCATGGTGTAGTGACGGTTGTTATACTCCTGGTTGCTGTGATTGATGGAGTATTCTGACACAGTTGAAGTGTTCATTCTTTTTTGCAGTCTTCTGTTATGTGATCTGTTTGTCTAATGCCAGCAGCCCAACATTCATGTTGGAATGTGTAGACAGCCAGTCATTTGAAACTTGGGTCGACCTGAGCGTGTTGTATATTGAAGGTGGCAGGACATGTGTGTGTGTGTGTGTGTGTGTGTGTGTGTGTGCACGCGTACACTGATGTCATGCTATTATGCTCATGATATGTTTTGACATGTCCTGAACACATGGTAGAAATGCAGTACGTATATGTCGGTGTTCATCTATAGTGCTGTATCTTTTTGATGTGGAATACTTTGCATTTCTGCTTGGGAGAGTATCCATTCTCCCTGAAGGTTTATCAGAGGTGTGTTAGTTCAGTTTGGAACTTAGCACTACCAGAATATTCTTCCCTCTGAACGAACTGAGGTGGTTAGAACATAGCGGAAGAGGTCACTTGCCATTCTGGAATACTGAAATCTGCAGAAGTCCATATGGACTTTGGGCCACATATTCTGCAGGAAGCCAACACATGTGAATAAAACTTTGCACCTCTACCCAATCCATAAATTCAGTATTCTTTGCACGATGATAAACTTTATGTATTCTTCATTTTTTGCATGCTTGTACTCATTACCTGATCATCCTGGAGCACCTGTTCATGGAGTTAGCTATTATGATTATGTGGGTTATTTCCATTCCCCTACCTCCAGTTACATGAAGTCTCAGCTATGGGGTATTTTGTGTGATGACAGGAATGATGTGCACTGGGACTACAGGGATGGTATTTGTCTTCAGTGACTGGAGATTGTTAGGTAACTCTATCACATTTTCAAAATGCCTTTGCACATTCTGTTTCTGAGGGTAGCTTTGCTTTAGATTACACCCATGTCTCATTTTATGGAATTTCTTTTTTGCGCAATTTTGCTTTAACCCAATTTGGCATAGATGATCCATGCCCGCACTTATCTTCTGTAGCAGGCTAGCAGAAATTCATGTCATTCCACACCATCAGTGTTGTGTATGGATTGATTATTGGTGATATAATCATGCACCTCATTTAGTTTCCTCTTCAATAGCATTGGCTCTTGTTGCCAAAATAAGTGACAAATGTAAATCTGCATCACCCAGTGCAATCCAAGAGAAAAACTGGCAAAAGACAATCGGTATTGAAGAGAAATTACTTGTAATAAGCCGACTTGAAAAAGTTGAACAAATTGTTGACAGGTGCTGTGATGTTAGACTTGCTTATTCTAGCGTAAGTACAATTCATGATAATGCTGATGGAATTAAAGAAAAGTGCTAAGTGTTTACACAACATAAATGCCAGTAATCTGAAACAGGGAGTGTTTGTACTGCAAGACTACCCCAGTCATATCAGAATGAACTGCTCCAAAAACTGGATGTGAGTCTCTCACATTTTTATTGTGTGAGAAATAAATGAATATGTTGCATCAAAATATATGTGTGCAATATACAAATGTGTATATACTGTATATACAGTACATATAATAACTCCAGAGGTCTTTATGTCAACCATCAGTATAGTAATACTATTTAGGATGCAGTTGCCAATCCCCAAACCTTCATGAAATACACTGTTTTAAAAATGGGAACTTTGTGTTTGATGGATGTGATTTCAGTTTGCACAACATATTTTAGGGATATAACCCTGGAGTAAAATGAGACCTGCCTGTACTTAATGCACCCTGTTGTAAAGTTTGTGATTTCAGTTTGCTCAACATATTTTAGGGATATAACCCTGGAGTAAAATGAGACCTGCCTGTACTTAATGCACCCTGTTGTAAAGTTTGTGATTTCAGTTTGCACAACATATTTTAGGGATATAACCCTGGAGTAAAATGAGACCTGCCTGTACTTAATGCACCCTGTTGTAAAGTTTGTGATTTCAGTTTGCACAACATATTTTAGCGATATAACCCTGGAGTAAAATGAGACCTGCCTGTACTTAATGCACCTTGTTTTAAAGTTTGTGATTTCAGTTTGCACAACATATTTTAGGGATATAACCCTGGAGTAAAATGAGACCTGCCTGTACTTAATGCACCCTGTTGTAAAGTTGCTGGTTGCAAAATACAGTGTGATACGTAAACTCAGTTTCTGTTTCTATAGTTGCTGTGTGTGTGTGCACTTGTGTGCATACACAAGAATGTGGGACTGCAAGACTATACAGGCAAACCCCCCTATCCACGGTTTACCGTGGCCCGAAAAAGAATCTGGAAAGTTAAATAAATAAACGGTTCATAAATTTCAAAACGCACACCAAGCAAGAACGGGTCATAACACAGTAAAATCCAGCAGCCCAAACGCACCCAGTACTTGACTCGTCTTCCTTTGTCCCGGTACCCACACTTTCCTGCAAACTTGCCACCATTCTGCTTCTAGTGTTCTTGGTGTTCAAATTAATTGCCACATTATCGCAGTGTTTGTGTTCAGAAAGCCCTTATTTACCATAATAATGGCTCCAAAGCATAAGAATAGTGTTGCTGGTAGTACTTCTAAGCCTGAGAGAAGCCATGATATCCTTTCCATCAGTGAGAAAGTGAAAATTATGGATATGACTGAAATAGAAAAAGAAATTGCATGCGGAGATTGCCAAGTTGTATGGCAAGAACGAATCTTCCATTTGTGAAGTGATGAAGAACAAGGAAAATATTCTTGGTAGTTTTTCTGTTGCAACAGAAACTGCAAAAGTTACTGCTGTAGTGTGTGATAAAGTGTTAATGAAGGTGGAAAAATCCTTAAATTTGTGGGTGGAAAAACATTTTTATTTCTTAAGCAGCGCTTTGATGGAAAAGCATGATTTTAATTGTTCTGTCATCCCTTGAAACTGTACATGATACTGTACATTACAGGTACTGTATTTTTTCATTGCTCTATGGTCTCTTGAGGATTAGGCTAGAACGTCAGAATCCCTTACTTTCATACGTACAAGAGAGAGAGAGAGAGAGAGAATGTACACTGTAAATGTACAATGTAGTGTACAGTAGACTGTGCATAATTTATCAATTAAACTTTACCATATTTATGTATGTCACACGAATATCACATTATATATAGCGTTTGGTTTTATCCACGGTTTCACGTAACCGTGGTGGGTCTTGGAATGTATTACCCGCGGATATGGGGGTCCGCCTGTATATTTTTATTGTAAACTTGGACCCTCTTGTTTGTAGCAGCTCATCATAATGTGCTTCAATGCTCAGAGTAAAGAAACAGTAGAGACACTCGAGAGAGGGCGCACAGCTATCTGTCCATAGCCAATTTGCAGTATCCCACACATAACAATGACAACCTGCATAGATAGAACATGTTCTGATATTAGCCCTGGCTTGGAATTGAATTATGTCATCTTCTTTGGATAGTCCCTATCATCCAGGCACAGTAGCTCATGCAGTAGGATTTCTCTGGAATGTCCTTTTATCCCTGTGATGGCAAGGTTACCATTTAAATGAGTGAAGTAGATCGCTTATACTTATGCACTGTTTTTCTTTAAGATCCTGAATTGGATGGGACACAACGTATAGCTTTGCTGCAACAGAAACTTCAGGAACTGAGGAAAACTTACATGAATGTGAAAGCAGAACTTGCATGTATTGACAGGCGGAGAAAGAAACTGAGGCGAAGGGAGCGTGAAGGTGAGATACCAAAAATAATAAAGAATTAAAATAGACATGTCAGTTGTGTAGTTTTATTTTATTTTTACATTGTACAGTGTGTATTTTCTAAAATCTGAACAGGAGAGTGATTCAGAATTCACATACAGATATTGTCACCATAATTTTTAACCCTACCTTTAAACTCATAATTTTCATTAAAAGTATTAATTTTGATGAGCAAGATTGTACAGATTCATGAACACAAATTATATTTCTGTAGAATGTTTCATTCCATTTTGAAATTTTTAATACTGCATATTTTAATCATAATTATTCATAATTGTAAAGAAGTGCAGCTTCTTACAGCTACAGTAGTGTGTCTTTGTGTAGCAGTGTGTTACTGCATTTTGAACTGGTACTGATATTTAGTTGTTAAGAGATTGGACCCTTTGCCTGCTTGTTATGTAAATAAATATCTTGGAAGTACAGCATGCATTATTCAGTTTCTTAATATTTGTGTAAATAATACACTGTCATATATGTAAAGTAATAGTAATAAAAGAATTTTTTTCTATTGATGTTTGTGATAGAAGATGGTGTCATTTAAATGTACATACTCGAGACATTCACTGAGAACCAGTTGTAAGAATTGGTTGTGAGTAGGTTTGGAATATTCTTTGCATATACTGCTATCATTGTTGTTTTATACACTGCAGCTTTTTTGTTTTAAAGATAAGATAAGGTTGGCAAGAGATGTTTAGAGTTTCTGGATCAGTTATGGATGTCTGTGTGACTTCCTCATTCCTGCAAAAAATCCTACAGTGACTGAAGAGCTGTGTTGAACTGTACAGTCCCTCTGATTAGCTTGTATTACAAGTGAGAAAAATTCACCTTTGTGGGTACTTAGTCCCTCCTTAGGAGTGGATTTTGGGAAGCATACAAATGCCAGTAAGATCAAAATGCTGTGGCTAGGGACATTCGGATAGCTCGGGGAATTGCATGCAGACATATACCCAAAGGCTGCATAATACAGTTAAACAGGACTTTGCCTGTAATATGTAACGGAAGCAGTGTGTTACTCATACTGACGCCATCTTAGATTCTGAATGCAGGCAGTGTCATGAAATAAACCACAAATGAGTGAAATACACATTATGTAGGTAAACTTGATATTGTAAAGAAACTTCCCCCCCCCATCTAGGGCAGCCTAACTCAAAGGGAAGGCCCATAAATTGAAAACAGTGTGTTTTGTTAAGTCAAGGATTGATTCTTTGGTTAGTTAACAGTGCTGTTTATATTGCATATGGTGTCTATTTTTGCATAAGGTTAGGTGGTGATGAGTAGTGATGAAGTAAGGAGTGGAATGAGAAAAAGTGATATTTCATGATACTATCCTGGTATTCCTTGGGATAGCCTGCAGATACCATGGAAACCTCATTCCATAAAGGAAGTTACAATGAAATGGGTCTGTAGCTTGGGTATGAAAATTTAAAAAAAAATGAATTCATATGAATTCTATATAGCAGCCATTCATTCAGGCTGGAATTATAATTGAACAGGCTGGGCAAAATTAATTAGTATTGGTACAGAACACACTTAAAATATGATCTGTGTAGCAATTGTAATCCACAACCAAGGCATTATTACAGTAATCCAACTGTTTTGTTTCAAGATGCTGAAATGATAATGTAATAAAAATAAACATAGAATTTTTTTTTGAATTGTACATCTCAGAAGTGTGACCCCATCATACAATGTACTTTGTTATGTTAATGCATGTACATTTTATTTTGTAACACCAGTGCCTATAGGCAATTCAAGTTAATGTGCATGCATCACACAGTTGTTTGAACTTGCTTTTTTTCATTTCAATCTGCATTCCTCCAGACTAGGATGTGGCTTATAATTATCATTATGGGAAGAAAGTCAGCCTTCATTGCTATTGATATGAAATGTTCCATTATACCATTCAGTGCAGAGAATTATAGGTTATGTAGATCGGTCATGACACAGGGTATTCATTTACAGGGAACTTTTTGACAGGCCATGTGTTACAGTACAGTTGGTTGTCATATAATTGTTATCGTGTCTTTTTAACTTAAAAGATTTGAAATCTGGTACTTGAGGGGAAATTAATATAAAAATTCTGATGACTTACAAAGGAGATATTTAATTTCTTATTTTTGGCTTAAAATTTAGATGCAGCTTATGTTAACACACGAAATATGTTGGCACAAATGAAGTTGAACAAGTACATTTTGCTGCATATACAGAGCAGTTACATGTCTTTATATGTGCCTAATCCATAATGTTAGTGCATGTCTAGAGATTTAAGTTAATTGAACTGTTTAGAGTACCAGATTAAATCTGGCTTCTAATTACTTGAAAATATATTGGTATTGTGCAGCTGTTGGGCTTAATACTTTTAACATCTTCATTTCGAATGTAATTTGTACTTTTTAACTTAAAACACTAACACAGTATTGTGATTTATGAATTTTTGTTGTCTTTGTTTAGCACATTTGTGGGAACTATTTGCATCAGGAATCCAAAATTAATCAAATTTTCCAACCAGGGTTCCTACATGTGTGATGATTGTTCAAGTGTACCAAAATAATGTAACTTTTGTATTACATTACATTTTGCCAAAACACAAAAGTTGATATCACAACACAATTTGGATATACAGACAAATTTATTTTTCATTATGTTATTCAAACAAGATTTTGTCTGCATTTTACAGTTTTTCATTCCTGTAAATTATTTATTTTGTTAAGCATAATTATGAAATTAATTTTTGTTACAAATGATAAAAACAATGTATGTTTAGTGGAATTGTGAATCACTCTCAGAACTATGTTTTGTATATAAAACAGCAGTGTCAGACATGTTTTCTTAACTCTTATAGAGAAAGCAACAAAACAGGAAGTGGTGTGTTCGTGATGCTAATAATTCACGTTCCTCTGAGTCCGTGCAGTGAGCAAGTGATTTCATATGACCATTACATGTGAAGGTCAGGAGGTAACAACTGCACAAACTGTAGTTTTATATAAGAGTAAAATATTTTCATGGAAAATGTACAAAGTTAGTTTCTCAGATATTTTACTAAGGGTTTGATGTTTGAGCATTGCATTTTGACCATTGTGAAATGGTTGAACACTTGTGAAAGCAATAGGAATTGCTGAATTGAAACAAATAGTTTTTAAATAAAATGAAGTGTGACGTTTAAGGGTTGTACAGTGTACAGCAGAAACTTTATGTTCACTATTGAACTTGGAGCAAATAGAAGATATCAGAACAAACTGATAACAGCATAGTATCAGTGTATACATGCAGTGAGATTTTAAAATGGCCATGAGGTGATGTTTTATAAATTTCTATTTTTATGCAATGCCAGTTTTGCTTTCAAAAGTGAATGGCATTTATTGATGTTCTATTTATTTCATGTGTAGAGCTTATCAGGGACATTTATAATGGAAGAGTATAAATTTTCTTATCTTGTCATCAAGTGTGTGACATAGAGAAGAAATAAAAAGTGTACAGAGAAGCAGAGGACTGTATTATGTTTTAGGTTACTGACACATTTATGAAAAAGTGTTTCAGGTTCTTATTTTAATTTTGTTGTGATATACCTGTGCAGTTCAAAACAAGTTCTGTATATTGTTAAAAACTTGGGTGGATACTTTTGCACTCATTCAGTTATCGTGATTAGTTATCATAAACAGTATTGTCATAAGCAACAAAATGTTGGCACACATTGGCTTAAGAGTTTTGCTTATGTTGACTGGTTACATTGTGTTTCTTGGTTCTTTCAGTGATCATTCTATGCTGATTGAAGTAGACAGCAGTTCATTTCTGTGCTCTGATATTTTTATAGGCAGTGTACTAAATGCCTACTCCTGAACATTTGCCAGTGCTTTGATATAACTTTGCTTTAATGTTTACAGGCTCTTTTAGATTTTTTTTAAGTAAACACGTATTAGGTATGACAATGAAAACACTGGTGATAATTTGGTAAGAACAAAAAACAGAGCTAGTTAGAATCAAATGTACCTATGTGTCAGTAGCATTTGGTCTAATGTCATTAGATCTGCTTACTTCCAAAGAATAGACAATGGAGTTCCAATAGACTACTAGCTGAAGCAGTTTCTGCATGGTGTATTGTCACACCAGTCTTCATTGTTATTTTCATCTACACTGAATGATGGCTATGTAAATGTTTCCTAAAAGTTTAATATATAAATGAAAATATATTGTTAATAAATAAAGTGGATAGGAAATTGTCGTCAGGTCTTACTCATCTACTTTATCAGGATGTTTCCTTGTTTCACTGTACTGCAGTTGTCATCCAAAAGCATATATGTGTATTAGTCTATCCGTTATTCAGAAAAGATTATTTTACTGGTTTAACCCATGTGAAATTTTTTTCTTTGTGTACTGTAATGTATTTAACCCTTTAAACACCTGCCATTACATATACGAATGCTGTATGAAAATGCCCCTAGAAATGTTATATATTTAGGCCCCAAGAAAAATTTTCTGCATTTTTAAGACATGCTGTTTACACTCGTGTTTTATTTCCCACAAAATGGTGTTTATTTCTTAATTTTATCTATTTTCTGTTCAAATAATGTGCACATTTTCATAAACCATGCACACAAATTTAAATACCCACCCCAGTAGGAAAAAGGTTAATGGTAGTGTCAGCAGTTCATAGTTATTTTTATGGACAGATGTTCTAAAATTGTACTACTACTGCTACAACTACTACCACCAGTATAATTAGCATTACCAGTACAAGTATGTTCATGCAGTGGTGTTCTGCAGAACAGTCCCCTGTGGTGCAATAGCTTCTCACACTCCAGCAGAAAGATTCACTCAATTTTCACATACATACATATGCTATTCCATTTGCCCCCATCTGTCATAACAGCGATGACCCAGCTGCCCAGCAACTATCCAGCCAGCCAGTTTAAGCATTGCACTAAACCCATTCATAGTTCATTGATTTTGAATTTACATACAATGTACAAGTTTGAATCATTTATTTATTTTATGTTGTTTATCCTGCATAATTATGTACTACTAAGTATTTAAATGGTTGTGTCTTATTATGTATGAAGCCAAGTGTATTGTTTCATCTAGTCTCAGAAGATCAAAACATAATTGTGATTGGGAACATGTATCACATTTCCTGACTCTTATTTTGCCCACTTTGTGTGGATGTGAAGCTCTCGGGGAAGAGTATGGGCTTAATGTGTTGCAAGTGTTTGCTGAAGACGATATTTGGACCTGAGAAGGACAAAAAGAAATGAGAATGGAGAAAGCTGCACCATTAGGAGCTTCATGATTTGTACCCATCATTAAATATCAGGGTGATAAAAACCGAGGATAATGAAATAGGTGACGTGGCACACATCGGAGAGAAGAAAAATGCATACAGGGCTTGGTTAGAAAACTTGAAGATTAAAGATAACTAAGAAGACCTAATACACGTAGAATAGAAAGTATTGAAATGGACCTTAAAGAAGTAGGTTGGGAGGGTGTGGACTGAAATTGTCTGCCTCAGAACGGACAAATACCGACAGGGCATTGTAAACACACAAATGCAGGGACTTTCTTGACCATCAATGGATTCATTAGCTTCTTAAGTACTCTGTTCCACTCAGTAGTATTTCCCCATCTGACACATGTTTTATATATGACAATTTTTAGGAATACAACCCCATATTATAATGCACTTGTAAAAGGTTCAAATTTTCCATCTTACGGAGGCATGAAATATGTTACTACACAATGGTAGTGATAGTTTCGTGAAGTGCACAAATGGACCAGTGCCTAGAAGAGAATGTATTTTTTGAATAAAATAAATTCACAAGAAGAATGCAAGTTGGACTGCAGATTAAACTGATGGAGCTGTGGACATTTCCAGACCTTCAGTTCTTGTGGAAGGGATGATGTGTCAGCAACAGATTGTGCAGTAAGTCACATATTTCATTTCTTCACTTACAAAATCTCCTGCCTCATACTGTTAAAATGATTTTGAGATGGGTGTTTAAAAATATATTTGTGTGTTAGTCCCCTGTAATGTTATTTATCTGAGGGGCTGCATTATCATGGTGTTGCAGAGTTGTTATAACAGCAGTAGTATCTTATAGAAATCACACATATTTTAGCATACTTTCCACCCTTATTATGTATTCATGTGTCAAAAACAGTGACAGGAATCCTCAATTCCAAATTTGAAGGGTTTGTAATTGTCAAATCTCATTGTGACTAGTTCAGAATACAGCACTTATACCTTCACTGATGTTGCATGTGGCTCAGGTTGGGCTTGGAAAGTTGAGCATTGTGACAAATTTCTTCATGCATTTGTAGACATTTGCTAATACTGTATAATAGTGTGCATACCGAGCAGAAATGCATCCTAACAAGAGAGAAAGATGCCAAGGAAAATCAGTATGTCCCCACACTGCACAAGTGTGCATTCACTGGTGTCACTAGCAACAGAGTACTCAATAGATTAGTTCTGTTTACTTATTGTGCCATTTATTTCCCAGATTTGGATTATATAAAACATGTTCTCCATTAATATATTCTGTGGCAAATAAAAAGAACTATTACAACTAGAAGACAACCATTACACATCGAAATGTTTTTAAGTATTAGGTTTGCCAACATTCAGTGTTAGTTATCTCCAGAGTATATGGTACCTGAGAGTAAGTACACAACACAGTTGTAGTTAGTGTCCACTTTTTGCACTCACAAAAAGAGGACTATGTCGTAGTTTTCTCTTTGCATTATACAATATATGAAGCAAGGATGATTGGGAAAAAATTTCCATTCAATTGGGATTCGTCCCATCTGCAAAAGGTATTCCACAAGGAAGTAGCAGCACTTACGGGACTTATTTCTACCTGCTGTGATCTGTCACATAGTACCTATGTCACCAAATGATTAACACAACCGCTACGCCCCCCATTTACCGCGCAAGGGCTATTTTGGAACGGTGCAGAGTAGGCTACACACAGCCGCTGCTGCTATAAGTGTCATCAAACGCCCATTTTTTAAAATCTAGTATCTTCTACTTACGTTTAAGTCTCGCAGGTCACGTCTTCCGACAAAATCTACGATTTCCCCATCCCTCTTATACAGGTTACATCCCTTACTGATCGTATCCTCTTAATTCTACCCCTATAATAAATTTTGGAGATCCTCATTAAACAGATTCGTTAACGTTCCTCTTCGAACAACCCTACTTCTTAGTTCTGTGATCTTAAATCTTCGTCGTGACCAGATTCGTAACATTCGAACCACAGAGAAAGTTGAAGGATTGTGTTGGCAACGTTGTTCGCACTGTTGCATTCAATTCTGATCCATGGTTGCATTTTCTTTGTTTGTGTATAAAAAAAGTTGTTAGAGCACAGTACAATATGGCGGATGTGGTGTTTTGTAGTTATAGGGCTCTGTAGTTGCAACAAATAAAAATGTATGTTCGTTAAATAAAGCGTTTTCTAAGGCCGGAGAACTCTCGTGAAGTTATGGGCTGTAATTATAATTAAGTAGAAGATGTGCGATGTATGCGCTGAATTTTTGGATCTGCTACAGTCGTGTAAGTAACGTTCGAAAATTGGAACAGGAAATATTGGGAAATTGTGTAGACGAGGCTATATATTTATGCAGTATTTTGCATTAAAGTAAAATAGGCAAAACACATACTTCCCATAATAATAATAGCACGTAGGTGGCACCGTGGTGTGCGATTCGATTGTAAGCAGTTTTACGGAACGTCACGCCGTATGGTTTTGTTGCTGACATAGTCATAATGTTTGTGTCAGTGAAGGCTGTACATTTATGCTACGTAAAACTCGGTCTTCTTCGGTAATATGTGCCAGTGGTATTCACACAGTTACGGTTGAAGTCTAGAATGCTATCGACACAACGAGCGAGCTCCTGAGATCGAAAAAGTTCAACATGGGTATACCATACACATACAGTTGCATGTTTTGTATGTATGTATTCGTTATAATATACATAACTTATAAATACGGCGACTGTTAGAAACTGTGTAATTATTCAACTACTACTGGATAGTTTGGAGCCAGTGTAACTCAGTGGGTCTAGAGAGTAGTTCACAGGTTGGATGACCAAAGAATCCAGATTTTATTCAAGACAGGGATAAGAGATTGTAACTACTGAGTAATGGAGGCACTTTTCATTTTGTGTTTCAAGTAGGTAAGATAACATGGGCATCAGCACTTTGAAACATGATTAAATTTTGAAGTGATGCAGTATTTGTGACTCATTGTGTTAATGTAACTGTAATTTAATACAACCTCCATGATGTGTGCATTGTCAAATACTAGAGTGATCAACTCGAGGAGAATGAGAGGGATGGGGCATGTGGCACACAAGGGAAGAATCACAAGATTTTGGTGGAGCAACTTGAAGGAAAGCGACCATTTGGAGGGCTTAGGTATACATGAGGGAAAAATATTAAAATGTATCATTAAGATGTAGGTTTGGAGGGCATGGGTGGAGTTCATCTGGGTCAGGGTGGAGACAAGTGGTGGGCTCTTGTGATTTTTAATTTTTATTAACTGAGGAAATGTTAGCTTCTCAAGAGTAGTTAGTGAGATAATTTGTTAGTTCCTTACTTAGGATATGCATAGCATGTTTTATGGTGTGGAATTTGTGTTCCAAATGAGGACAGGCAATGCAGTCAGGGATGACAGTGTGGGTAACATCTGTGTAGTATATTGGGAATGTGACAGTTGTGAAGGTGACTGAGGTTTCTGGGAAGCTTGGCCTGTGGTGCTTGGTTGTTTGTTCCTGTGCCATGTTTGTACGTGTAGAGATATCCGACATGGTGCAGTCATTCACACATGCAGTCACAGTATATCATGTGGACATGAAATTGTGAAAAGTTTTTGTGTGGACGTGAAGAACGTTACCCATGTCACTTGTTTTAGTTGGATGAAGTGACCTATCAGACAGTGAAATGGAGCATCCATGTCCGTAAATTGTACACAAACCTTTTCATTTACCGAGAGTTTGTAACAGCATAATGAAACTGAATGTTTAAGGTTTGTGTTAGTACAATGGAAACTTGGAGCAAAACTTTCCCGTATAGTTCACAGAGTATGTAAACGTGGCCCATTTCTTGTCTTGTTTGCATGTCTTGTTTTCACTTTGAATGTTTGATTTGGTTTTCTCTCTCTCTCTCTCTCTCTCTCTCTCTCTCTCTCTCTCTCTTTTGTAAGGTTTATTCTTGTTGCAAACATTGTTCTGTGCCATGCTTATGATTGTGGTTATTTTCATTATAATTATATTATATGAATAATGGTCACACAGATCTTTGAAGTAGCTTCAAAAAGTTTCTGGAATTCACTGGTATAATTATGGAATTTGCTGGAAGAGGGAAATTGTAAAACTGTGAATAAAGAAATGCACATTGACATCTTTCATTACTGTAGGGATGGGGTCAGAAGGAATATGTAGAACCAACAGTTGGTTTCTTCTTCACAACAGTGCTCCAGCACACCAGTCCATTTTGGTAAAGGATCTCTTAGCAAAGAACCATGCAATAACACTAGAGCATTCCTTCATGCTCTGCCATAGCAGATGTTTACCTGTTCGCTTGACTGGAATCAGTATTGAAGGAACAGCAATTCTGTTTGCCATCGAAAGTGTTGATATTGTGAAAAGGTGTACATACTTCAAGCCCACAGGGATCTAAAGATTATATATTGAACAAATTTGATATACAGCAGAGTCCCAGTTTAAGGTTTCTCAATTTAAAATTTGCTCGCATTTTAGGTTTGTGTTTTTTGTAGTCTTGGCCAAAACCCCATATATGTAATGTATAATTTTCATCAGATTAAGGTTTCTCAATTTTAGGTTTTCCCCACTTTTAAGACGTGAAAATTTGCTTCATACTGAGTTTTGGAGACAGAGTTTAGGTTTTATGGATACAGCTTTTGAGTTTGGATTGCATAAAAATGCAGTGATTATGTGTAGTATGAGTGAAGTGATATCAGAATTGATTGTGAATTACCACAGCAGTATTTATTTATTCCCAGGAGTTAGCTTATGTATGATTGGCTAAAAGGCCTCTGACATGAGCCCTTTACAAATAGCTTTTCTAACTTAGCAGTGCTGTTGTATGATCATGAACCATGAAAGTGTGCTACTTTATGTTTGGTCATTGTATGCATGCTGACACGTGGGCTGGGAGAGTTTAGTCATTATAGGAATTCACTATAGGCTGGGTTGTCCAGGGATTGAATCATAAGTTTATGGGGAGTATACTTCATGCCTGTTATAGGGTGAACTTTACATGTGTATACAGCGCAGTGTTGTCTATTTGGGTTAGGATCTGTGATATCATAATTGTTATTTTGACTTGGCTGCCCAGCCCACTGTTCAGTTTGTAACCAAGGATTCTTTCCTCCGAGATAAATCAGTCAGGGTGTGGAGCTAACCACTCATCACTGTCTGCTGTCGTGGTTAAGAATATGCGGACACATACCTCCTCTCTCCCATGTGCCTTCATGGCATGTACAGGGAGAATTTTACCTCCACATTTTTAAATTAATCGGTTTATAAATATTGGCCGCAATACGTATGGTTAACCAGAGATTGCACATGCCATGAGTGTGTTAATATAACGTTTATATGCAGTCTTTGTATAAGGTGCAAAAACGAAAGCATATTGGAAAATAATGGCTGTCCATCCGCATGTTCCATTTCCATAATTACTGAACAGATGCTAATGAACCTGTGTCATTAATTTTGGTACTTGCCATTGAGTTTGTTATGTAGGAAAATTTAGTCAGGTGTTCTTTGGGATTAGGCTGTGCTTAAGATCATTGAGATATATTGTGAAACTTGTTGCTTTCACATTTTCAAATTCTGTACATTTGTGTATTAGTGCAGCCTTTTGGGGATGTGCATTACAGTGTTTGTCTAACAGTCTGTGGTTTCCAGAGTTTGTGACAATAAGGAATAAGCCAATTTCACAAGGGGGAAGTCTTGTCATTAGTGTTATTGCCACCCAACACAAAGCTGTCATTACCAGATAATCTATGAGGATCTGAGAGCAGTTCTGCATGCATGCCGGCTGATGAAGGCTTTATTATATTTGTATAAAATATGCTGGTGAAAGGACTGCTAGTAAAGGACTAGAAATGCATACAGTTGGTAGCAGTTTTTGAGTAATGGCAGTAATTGTTTGCTTGAGGAAGTAGATTTACTTGAAGTGTCACAACATGATAATCACTTATGATCACAGGTCTAGAAATGCATTTACCCACTTGCAGGGGATGATAGTATTATTTTCTTAACTGTGGGCGTGTGTGTTTTGCTAAATGTTTTTTAATATGATTTTGTTCTGCATTCTGTGTTTGTTTTTAAGTACACGTAAAATGATTCTGAATTTTTATGTTATGTCTGCTTTGATACAGATGAGGGAAAAGTTTCTAAAGAATCAGATGAACGGCCAGTTCTTCGAAAAGATGAAGTGGAAACAGTTTTTATATATATTCAGTCATGGTCTCAGAGGTAAGTATTTGTAGTGTAGTTTGTCAACATAAACATTGTTAGTACTGGGATGTACCATGGGAACTTCAGCATATATCACAAAAATCATAAGTTGGCCTATCAGCTATCAAAGCACACAGAAGGATAGTTAAAATGTTACAGTTTTGTATTTGGGGGTTAGGTTTATGTGAGAAACATTAACATTTAAAAATGGTTAAATAAAATTAACAGAAACATTGGCTGCTGACTGTGATGAGGTAATTTACTTGTAAGTAGCTGAAAAACACTTGAAGCTGTGTAGAGGTATATTTTCACTCTGAAACTAAACATACCAATTACCTCAATCCAGTTCAAAGGTTTCATACATATCACTCATTTTTCATGTCTGTTTTACTTCAATTGATACATTGTACCAATCTGTTACCAAGAAAATTTGATTTTTATTATTTTGGTGCGAACAGTAGTGTATTTTAAAAGTTAGAATTTGGCCTGCTGATATGTATTTTAGGGAAGACAGAGATTTTTGCTACCAAAAATTTTACACCAATTTTTAAACTTTTAAAGTGTGTGATAGCAGGATGACATGGATCTGGTAATGGAATGAGAACAGTTCAAGGGATGCTGTTATGTACTTGCCAGAACACAGTAATATTGATATGAAGATTGCAATAATAAATCTAGCTGCAGGAAAAATGGCCAACTGTTTCATATTGGTAACTACATTAAAGGAAGCAATTAAATAGGTGACATCTCACTTCCCTAGAAGGCTAGAAAAGTGTTGCAGAGTTGTTACAGAACTTACCATTGCTAATAGAATATAAGTCCAGATTGCATAGATATTAAGCAAATTCACTGTTAAATCTATCAATTTAAATCATTCCTGTGTGTGACATTATGGCTGAGAAGGTAAATTACATGTCAACATACTTTCAGAACTGCCTGGGGCTAATATTGTAATTCATTTTCTTTATGTTTGTGGAAAAGTGTACTTACGAGGGAGAGTCAAATGAAAACCTTAAATATTACCATAAATATTTGAGGTTTTCATTTGACTCACCCTCGTATGTTTAGATTGTTTAATCCATCTGCAGTTTTAGATATGTTTATTGTAAAATATTTTTGTGGTTCCATGTTGTGGCTGTTGTGTAACTTTTTCAAGAAATTTGTTGTTTCTTTTAAATTTTAGAGCTTGTGGTAAGTCTGAGAAAGGTTTGCTGTAAACTGTATGTGGTCACTTGTAACATTTTGAAAACATATTTTTGTAAATGTCTCATGTTATGTTTCTCCATACAAGGCTTGTCCTCGTAGATCAACCGCATACAGTATAGGCTTCACCAGCTCATGTGAATTAGGATGTACGTGATTCATATGTATTTTTTAAATTTAATTATTTTAATAAACAGTAAAGTTAATGAAACTGATTTAAAATTAAACCTAAGGATTTATAAGCAGTTAAAATTAATTGTGCCAAGTAATGAAAGTAAAAGGCAAAGGGAGTAATACTGATTTTAAGTTATATGAGTACTTTTGGGGGGGGGTTCACATACTTTTCACTCTGAAACTAAAAATATCAGCTACCTCAATCCAGTTCAAAGGTTTCATACATATCACTCATTTTTCATGTCTGTTTTACTTCAAGTCACATACTTTGTTATTTGTTGATGGCTATGTATCAAAAAATTATTGGGTCTTTAATCGTTCCAGTGTACATTGCAGCTGTTTGTATTCTGGTGTTGTGTTTCTCTTAGGTTACAGAGAAAGAATGTTCAGTTGAAATTCAACTTTTTTGCATGACTGCCAGGTGTTACACATTGCAAGATTATATGTAAATGAAAACCATTATGATTTAATAGAAATTATTACTTTCTGGTTGTGAGGATTTTATACTAACATGTGGATTCTGGAATATACTTCTGTAATTATCTCTGCAACCTGTGCTTTTGGAAGCAGACGGGAAAATTTTGAATCTGATGGAGAATGAATTATGCCATTATGTGAGCAGCATCATATCTAGATGCAGGGGTTGTATCACACAACTATTTACATTTGTGTGGATATTTATGGTGTCAGTATCTACTGTCTTCTTTTATATCAGTGATAAAAAGGAATGTTTTTTTACATTTTATTATGGTTATAACACATAAAAGCCTTTAAATATAAGAAGTTAGGCCTTAGAATATGGAACAGATGGATTTTATTAAAATACATGTATTGTTAGTATGGTGTAATAACAGACTTTGAATTTAAGCAGTATTATCACATTTACCTTAACATAAAACTAGATATTTTCCAGATTAATTGTTTGATAAATTGAGGTTTGCCTTACTGTTATGCACAAAATTAAATGTCTTTTTTATAAGTATTTTTTCCTAAAATTAAGATTGTGAGGGGGGAAGGGGGAGGCATTCATCTTATATGCAGGGCTCTCTTAGAGTCCATATGGTGTGGTGTTTATGGCAGGGTTGGTATTATTTTTTCATTCATACACCAAGCCAATTTCCTCTCAGATTTATTATAGTAGTCAACAGGTATACAGGAACTGCTGTTCTAGTTTGTATGACCGCTTGTGATACTGCTACTTTCGTGTGTGTAGCACACGGACTGCTGTGCTGTCATATGGAGTGTGCTGAGGTGCCGACAGCATATTGGTGTTATTGCCTCAAGTGCTACCTGGGTTGCGGTTGCTAATTCTTCCCAGCATATGCATGGTTGTATTGCTGTCGATTGAAGACGCATGGCTGCAGTGGTACATGGAGAGACAACTGAACTGTTACTCCTTTGACACAACTGTTTACTCCTTTGTAATGAATGACTGAGTGAATGTGTTTGGAATTCCTCACCTTTTATCTGATGCAACAGCTGAACTGGCTGCTCTGTGATTGGCATGTGAGCGTAGCATGTCACAGCGATGGGGCAAGCGACTACCAGTGTACTGCCGTGTAGAAGGGCCAGCCAGGTGCACAGGCCCTTAGCCAAAGGTTTGGACATCTCTGGACCTGCTGCCTCATCTGAGGCTGTTAGGCCGAAGTCTTTTTGAGACATGTCCAGGCTGCTGTATGGCATGCATGGAGGCATCACTTTAAATGCCTAAATGGTCTTTAAAAGTGTTGCTTCCACAGGCGAGTGACAAAATAAGTCCCCCATTTATGTCTCAGGGGTCAGGGGTACTCATGTCTTCCTGATTTGATTGAGGGGGTTATGCCGCAGCGGTCTCAGCCCAGATTAAGGGGGAGGGGTTTTGATTGTCCCATGGACCGCTGATGGCTTCAGAGCCATGGCCATTGCCCTGCGAACCCTTGATGAGAGAAAGGGTGTGAGTTCTCACACCTTTCTCCCAGAGGATCGCTGTGTGCGTCTCCTCTTCAAGAATCTTGGGAGACAGATGCCTGAGGATGTCATCCAGGAGGAACTGGAAGCTCTGTTTTTTAGTGTCCAAGGAGTCTTTCATCTCTGCTCTGGGCACCAGTACCAGAACACTTCCAAAGCCTGCCACCTAACCCCGAACCTTGTAGTGTCGGTAGCGCAGGGATGCAAAGTGTTGAAGGTGCATTCTCTGACATGTGTGGCCTGCAAATCTTGGTGGAGATGTACATCACCCCTAAGGGCCCTTTTCAGTGCAAGCGCAGCCAGCGCTTTGGCCACATGCACCTCAACTGCAGATATGCACTCTGGTATGTTGCTTGTGGTGAGACCTTTCTGGGGAGTGCTGTACCCCAGTGCAGCAGCCTAAGTGCTGCAGCTGCCAGGTAAATCACATGGCCAACTATCGAGGCTGTGTGAAGAGAAAACGAAGGTGGCACTTGCAAAGTGAGCAGCTATTAAGGGGAGTGGCGCATCCAGCCGTCCTTCCATGCTGAAGGCGAGTCAGATGTGTCCCTCCTCTGTGCAGGAAACCCTGGGACCTGTTTGGAACTTTGTCTTGCGTGGCAGCCATGTTAAGACTACTTCCCCACCTGATCCACAACCCATTCCCTTCCCTGTCACTGAAGGTCCTGTACAGAGTCAAGTGGCCAGCACCAGGAATGCAGGAAATACTACAAAGTCTGTGCCCTAAACATGCCCCTGTCAAAGAAAACTGCGAAGACTTAAAGTCTTCGTAACCCAAACCCACCGCCCCCACCACCCCTTCTGGGCCAGCTAGCTTGCGGGCTGTCATCAAAATAGTTGTACTCTTCATGGCTGAGTATGGCAGCACGACTTCATTGGACAAACCAGGTTAAAGCCATGTGGTTGGCCTGCTGGAATGCTGACAGTGTCCACGGCAGGAAGTTGGAACTGGATCATTTCCTTGGTTAACACGATGTTGACATACGTCTCTTAAATGAGACACGCCTCAGACTAGGAGAAGTCTTTTGTTTTGCGAACTATATCTGCCACCCCACACACTGGTTAATAAAGGAAGGCAGAACAGCTATCTGTCCACCTAAGTATAGATCACTATGCTATACCTGTCCATGGTCTGATGCGCTTGGAGGAAACTGCCATATATGTCATGTTGGCCAGTGGACCAGTGAAAATCCTAGCAGTCTACCTCTTGCCTTCGCGGCCCATTGTCAACTTGGACCTGTCTTCCTCCTTCAGCGGCGGTTACCCCATACTGATAGCGGCGGATCTCAGTGCCAAGCATTTGGACTGGAATCCTAGGCAACCACAAGGGGCAGCCTCCTGTGTGGTTACACCTGTGAAAATTCCTGTTTGATTTATGGGCTGGATACCCCAACCAGTGTTCTGTAGAATTCTGCCACCACCCAATGTCCTAGACATAGTCACAAAAGACGTAGTCACCCCAGTGTATAGGACCACATTTCCCTACTGAGTTCAGATCACTTACCAGTGCTGATTGACACGCGGTGCTGATAATCCTTTCTCAACCTTCCGATTTCAAACAGACCGACTGGGCCTAATTCCAGGCCTGCCTGGAGGATGGATTTCCATTCAACCTAGGCCCACAGCATGTGGTGGAAATAAACACTGCATAGGAGCTGTCCAGCGCTATTTCAAAGGCGTTGGCTGAGTCTGCTCCCAAGAGTTGGCTGTGTGATGACCCACAGCCCCAGACACTGGCTTGTATTCAGGATTAAATATGCCAGAAGAACTGTCTAAGGAGGCAGTGGCAAGTCAGTAGGGCCCCACTCTAAAAACTGAGGTCAACCACCTGTAGAGGTTGGTGACCAACCGGCTCAATGAGTGGAGAAACAACCAGTGGAGCTCCGGCCTGGAAAGCCTTGATCTGGATGACTAGTCTGTGTGGAAGATGACTAGACAGGTGATGTGAGTTCCTACTCCCTCACCCCCTCCCATGGCCTCACCAATGGGACTTGTTCTGTCAGATTCTGAGAAAGCTGAAGCCCAGGCTGACAGTCTGGAGGCCCAGTTGTAACCAGTAAAGACCTGTCAGAACCAGCAGCCATTGGGATGGTTGACGAACCGATGCAAGCATACTCCTTTGCTCCCACAAGCGAGCCTGAATTAACTAGTCCAGTGGAGGTTCAAGTGCCATCTGGGTTCTCAAGGTTGGCCACGTACCAGGCCCAAACGGTATTCCGAATAGGCCCCTTAAGCATCTGCTACATAGTGTTGTATACCTTCCTGTAAAAGTATTTAACGCGATTTTTGAATGCAGTACTTCCCACCTACTTGGAATCATGTGCCCGCATGATCTCCATCTTGAAACTGTGAAGGACCCGGCGTAGCCCTCGACTGATCGACCTATAAGTATACTAGATACTATTGGTAAGCTGTTTGAAAGATCCTGCACAGTAGGTTTCTAAGTAAAGTATGTGGGTGTGGGCTTCTGCGCGATGAGCAGTTTGGGTTTAGTCCCAAACTTAGCACAGCGCTACACCTAGCACATCTTTTTGAAAGGGCGTCCAGTAGCTTTGGTGAGAAGGTGCTAACAGGTGTGGTGTTCCTGGATATGGTTAAGGCCTTTGATGCTGTGCGGGCAGTGGCCTCCTCTGTAAACTAACAATCCTTAATTTCCCCATGTACCTCGTAAAACTCATTTTTCCTACTTGTTTGGTCAGACATTCAAAACGTTCTTCCAATCGACCACATCCACTGGTTGTGGTATGCATGCTGGCATGTCTCGGGTTGGAATAATTTCCCCCGTCCCCTCCAGTCTTTATGTCAACGACACTTTGAGTTGGCTGTCTATGCGTACCACGCAGCTATCGTAGCCAAGTCCTGCCAGCTGGCTCTGCTCATCAGCTACCTGGTTATCTCAGAGATCTAGATTGGAGACAGTGAGAATAGAGGGTCGCTATCAACTTCACAAAGAGTACTGGGATGCTCTTCGCTAAGACCAATAAGCACATCCCAAAACCCAAACCAGTGCAGCTCTTCATAGAGCCATTCACTTGCATCAATACCATCCATTATCTAGGGGCACTCCCTGTTATGCTTCTGACCTGGTCGACTGATATCAATCGAGTGAGAAAGTGGCTCGGAGACTGGGAGTGGTGTGTCGTCACCCAAAGAGAGGTGGTCTCCATTGGGAACAGAGTCCTGCTGTATAAGCAGCTTATCTGTCCAGCGATGGACTACGTGTGCCCTAAGTGGAGATCTGCCACTGGTACCCATATCAGGAAACTGCAGGTGCTTCAGTCGAAGTGTCTTCGCATTGCTACCAGTGCACTTTGGTATGATGGTAACGGGCAAATTCACGAGGATTTGTAAGTTCCATTCTTTGCCGACCACATGAAATCTCTAACCAAGAGATTCGACTCCACGATAACTGGTGTGGGGAACCCCTTATTTCGGCATCTCGGCAGATACCTTTGCTGACCGAGGGTTGACCCAGTTCTACCAAGCGTCCCTAGGTAGATGGGGATCAGCAGACTTGGTGGTAATACCTGTGTAAAGGTACTCATATCGACATAATGAATCGTGCCCATCTCTTACTTTTCAACTACCTGGACTGGGGTTTTTCTGTTTTTTTTCCTCAATAGTAAGGCTAATGCCAGGTTATAATGTGCAGAGTCGAGACATGGCCTGCACTCCCCTCAGGCTTGGTGGCTTCACCTAAGTGCCTGCTTTTCACCACTAATTTAATTGTATACATGACGAATCTGGTTTCAGAACTCAGCCTTCCAGCCAAAGGTCTACCCCCCCCCCCCATAAAGGCCTTTTCCCCCCTAATTAATTTGTTACCTGGCGAAACTTGTTTTAGAACCCCGGCCTCCCGCCCAAGGTCCCCCCCCCCCCCCCATAGAGGTCTGTTGCCCCTTGCCCCTTGAGCAACAGTCCTCAATTTGTCCATGTCAAGATCATCAACCACGACAGGAAACTCATTAGCGTAAGCTCAATCCCAGTTATAGTTTTAGGTGTCTCTTACTAAGTCCAGCGAAGCGGCAAAACACAGGATTGGCTAAACAGACCTAGGGATGTTGGCTTGCACTTGCACAAGTTCCCCCCCCCAAGTTAGCTCTTTGGTTGGTTGGTTGGTTGGTTAGTAGAAGGGCTCTTTCTGAGTTGTGGTGCTGCTCTGGTTGGGAGAGCTGGTGTGATACGTGGCTCTTGAGTTGGGCCATGTCAGACGGCTGTTTCTGACTACAGTAAATGTTCCCACAGTGTTGTTCCAGGGTTTTTTTGCAATTAATTGTGTAAGCTACTGTTGTACATACTGTCATAGCTCATACACAACCTTGATAAATATGTTTACTATGAATTCATCCATAAACAATTCCAGCAAGTGTATTGCCACACAATGAAGTCAGAAGCTTGTAATAGTGATATGTTGCTATTTGGTACACAGCTGTTTTTTTGTTTAAGAATATTAGTCTGACATATGCTGAATTGCACCACCCTGGTTCTACTAGACTGCTGCAGGCCTGTTTTTGTGGCTCATATATAGTAGTAGTGGATATGGATGTGGCATTCAGTATTCACAAATGTCATGAAGTATGAGTACTTGCAAGTTATTTTCTTGGTTATAACTGATATTGCTTCTAGTAGTGTTTCATGTTCTTTACTGATATATTTATGTTTATTTTCAGACAGTGTATGTGCTGTTTTCGTGATCCAAAGAACTTTGAAAGGTTTAACTTGATAACTCAGAGTATATTGTGCCTGGCAGTATGTCAATTGAAAGAGCTACGAGAGGACTTGGTTAAAGCTAAATCATTGGTGAAAAATGATAGAGAGTTAAGTAATGAACATTGTTCAGACAGTAATAAAGGTAGTGATAACACACATGTGAAAGGTGCTGTGGGAGATGATAAGTCAGAAGAATTGAAAGCCATCATTGCTTCAGATTGTTCTGACAGTAGTAAAGCTGTAGCAGAAACTGACAACAAGGATAAAAATGATTTGGAAAAGAAAAGTGACCAGAATGAGAGTAATAGTGGTGAAAGTTATAAAAGTGGTATAGGAAAGGTCAGTGAAAATCAATCAGTGAAGATTAATAAGGATAATGGAAGAGGGAAAGCAGATGAAGAAGAGGAGGAAGAAGAAGAGGAGGAAGAGGAGGAGGAAGAAGAAGAGGAAGAGGAAGTGTGGAGCATGCAAGAAAAGGAAAAATTATTACACTTTCTGTCAAAGGTGTTTCTTCTGAACTTTCCGTTGTATGTTGCCTACAAACATAGCGTTCAGTCCAAGCTGGAGGAGATAACTCCTCAAGAGGCTGGAAATTTGAATGTTTTCTGTGATCTTCATGATCCTGAAATTCCAGTTTACCTATTGCGTAATGTGTGTTTGTTCTGCAAGAGTGGTGGAGTGCATGCAATGACTTTCTGTTTTGACCGTCAAAGTCCAGACACTCTTCCTGTCTCCATAGCTCATGCCATAATCGCAATTGTTTGTAACCTAAAACTGTGGCTTAACTTCCGTTCAATCATGCAGTTGTTTGTTCCACTTCGATCAAAAGTGTTGAGATACATGTGTAACCTGGCAGATAAGGACCTCCGCATGCCAGGAATCAAGACCATGGCAGGTGAGAAATAATAGTTTTCTTTTTATTTTTTTGTATATGAGGTAGGAAGTGCATGCACTTTAGTCCAGAATATGTCTTGTGAGTTTCTAGCTTTTGATTTTTCCATCCAGTTACTCATATGCTTTTGCATTGGCGTAACTATTCAAAGGATGTTAAATTGGCTCATTTATCAGCCTGGATTAGGCCCTTGCTGATGTACATTCTATTTATTCCTTTATAATTTTTTTTTACTAGTTGATACCTTTGTTCTCTGCCATATATCTGCACTAAATCAGATTCACGTTTCCCATTAAACGTAATTCCGCTGAGAAGTTAAGTGTGTGTGATGTGGGGTATTTCAGCAGCCAAACAGAAAACCCCATGAAAACATACAAATATTCAAAGGTCTTTCCCAGAATATGAGGGTTAGTGGTATTGGTTAAGGTATCAGCAGTTTTGTTCTCTCTTTTTTTCAGACTTTATGTGGAGTGCCGTAAAGGATCCTCTAGATTCACCATTAACGTTTGATAAAGATGGTTTGGATTTAGCATTTAAATATTTTACGAGTTCAACTCTGACAATGCGCTTAGCTGGAATTGCACAAATTAACAGCCATATTAGCATGTTCAATGAACTGTGCAACAATGAAAGCATCATAGAAGTTGAAAATGTGGGCCAGAACTTAGCAAATTGGTTGATTGAAAATCAAATAATATCACATATATTTGGTCCAAATCTTCACGTAGAGGTAAGTATTAACAGACAGTAAATAGGGAATTTAATATATTGGTGGTGCATGAATTAACCACAGGGTTTTTTTTTAAGTGATTAATTGTGTGGAAGTTATGTAATCAGATATCAAAAGTATTGTATTGTAGATGACGATGATGTTGAATGGTGGTGGTGATGTTTTGTTAAGCCTTCTGTTGTTTTATATGATCAGACTGACTAAATGATCAGAGATCATGGAAAAGGGGTTCAGTAAATGAGGTAATGAACAACCTAGGAATGTACAGAAGCTCAGTAAGTGGATGACATATTACTGGCACATATCTGACAAATTACAGAAAACTGTTGCACCTGCTTGTATTATTGTGTGTCACCAGTCACCATTATGTTAACTGCTGCTTGTTGGTAATGTGTTTTGCTGTATCAGAACCTTAAAACATTGTGGTGGTATAGAAGTTAGATACAGATTTATTTCAATTGTATCTAAGCACCATAATATCATGAAATGTAAACCACTGTGTCCCAGTTGGAAAGTTAGTCTGTTCTATATTCTCCAGGTAATCAAACAGAGCCATGTAATATTAAGTTTTTTGGCAATGGAATGTAAAATAACAAATGAACACACAGATATTATTTGGCAAGCTGCACAGCTGAAACACTGCAGTAAGCAAGTCCATGATCTTCTGCCTCCTCTTATTAAGAATTTGGAAGCTGGTCCAGTACTGCATTTATATGGCTTACTGTGCAAGCTGGAACCAAAGGACCATACAGAACAGGTGAGTTGTAGCATTTAACAGCTTCAGATTATTAATTGTTTTTAATCCACCAGAGAGCAATGATAATCCAAATAATACATCACATTTTGAGCATAATTGCTGTTTAGTATGATACAGAGACAAAATCTGTCAATATGTTTTGTGTGCAAAATGCTGGGTTAATGTGTATCACTCTTAGTTGAAACAGAGATGTGTGATTTCTGTCCATTGTGTTGCTGAATGGACATGCAGTTCACTATTTTCTTGTGCTGTGTTGTACGTATTTATGTGTCATCTGGTCTTTTTCACTTATTGCTGGCAGTGTGCAGACAAAAAAAAAAGGTGGACCATTCATGATGCTACATTTATAGAACCATCATTACTCAAAACAAGCGAACTGTATCACTATAATATTCTTGTTCTGTTTAATTTTCATATTTCAGTGCCATATTCTCTTGAATTTAAACACACTGTCCCACAGTTTTGTGGTACATTCTTTATAGAAGAGGGATATACTTACTCACTTATTTACTTCTTGAGAAGCTAACAGGTTGTCAGCTAGTCAAGAAATCCCCCACATTTTATGGAACCCAAAGGTTCATAACTGCAGTCACAAGTGCCCGCCACCTGTCCCTATCTTGAGCTAGTTCGATCCAGTTCATACCCACACATTCCACTTCCTGAAGATCTAAATATCCTCCCATCTATGCCTGGTTCTCCTAAGTGGCCTCTTTCCTTCAGGTTTCCCCACCAAAACCCTGTATATGCCTCTCCTCTTCCCCATACATGCTACATGCTTCACCCACCCCATTCTCGATTTTATCATCCGCACAATATTGGGTGAGGAGTACAGATCATTAAGCTCCTCATTTTGTAGTTTTTTCCACTCCCCTATTACCTCATCCCCCTTAGGCCCAAACATTCTCCTCAACACCTCTCTTAACACCCTCAGCCTACGTTCCTCGCTCAATGTGAGCAACCAAGTTTCACACCTATACAAAACAACAGGCAAAATTATAGTGCTGTATATCTTAATCGTTAAATTTTTTGGATAGCACACTGGAAGACAAAAGATTCTGCATTGAATAATAGCAAGCATTCCCTGACTTCAATCTGCTCTTAATTTCTTCCTGAATATAATTTTGATTTGTTATGGTAGTTCCCAAATATTTGAACTCTTCCACCCTTTCAAAGGAACTATTTTCAATCTTTATATTGTGACTTCATCCTACATTCCGATCTCGAGACATAACCACGTACTAGTTTATCCACATTTCCTTCTGGTCCATTGTCCTTACTAGCCACTACCAAAGCTTCTGCATTTTCCTTTGTAGTATGTACACTTCCTCCCAACACCTTATCACCAGCATAATGCAGAAGCCGATGTGTACCATTTAGTTTCATGCCATCCTGGTTTACCTGAACCCTCCTAATGGCATACTCTAAAGAAAAGTTGAACAAGAATGGTGATAAACATCTCCTTGATTCAAACCATTCCTAATAGGAAACATGTAAGACAGATTCTTGCCTACCCAGACTCTGCTATATGTTTCAGTCTGACACACTTTTATTAGCCTTACCAGTTTCATGGGGATACCAAACTCGAGAATATTATACAAGACCTTCCTCCTAACTGAATCATAAGCTTTCTTGAAGTCTGTAAAGAGCTGATGCACTGCTTCGTTTTTGTTTTTTCCTCAAGTATTTGACAAATGCAGTGTATATAATCATTAGTTGACCTATTGCATTGAAATCCACATTGGTAATCCCTAATAATTTCCTCTGGGGGCACATGGTGGCGCAGTTGGTTGAAGTACCGCTGCAAGCCGGAAGGTTGCGGGTTTGATTCCTGGTGGTGTCATTGGATTTTTTCATTGACATAATCCTTCCGGCCGCACTGCAGCCCTGGGGTCGACTCATCCGAGTACCAGGAATATTTCGTGGGGGGGTAACAGCGGCTGGTGTGTAGGGCTGACTACCTTACCACCTTTATGTGCTGTCTGTCTTGAAATCTGGTAGCCTCAACCTCCTGGAACCCTCGGGGCATGTCCAGACCTGTAATGGGATTGCTTTACCTTTAATCGTTTCCACTGCATATGGAATTAACCTAGATGGCAGAATGTTGGATAACATTTTGTATGTAGTTGGCGAAAGTGATATGCCTCTATATTTACTACAGTCCATAGATTCAGAGAGTAATATCAAACTTAGGTGTTTCTTAAATTCCGTTTGTTAAGTATTACATCCTAGTTAAGAGCTTTTGAAATTGATTCATAAGTATTACAACTGAGTGAGATTTGAGATTATCATAATGATGAAGGCAGCTGTCTTCTGGGTTGAGAGACTGTGCAGCCTTGTAGAAATTTACTGACATTTCGGAGGAACCTCATGCCTCCATGATCAGGGTAGAAGTGTAAGCCATGTCAGATCCATTGGGTAATAATGCATGGGAGTTGTAAATTAATTGTATTTTAAAAATAATCATTACAATTATAGCCTATTATATAATTTTTTTTTTCAGAGCTTGTATCTTGCATCGGCACTCATCAAGTTCATATGGACCAGTGGTGGTACCTATAGCCAAATAACTACTGAAGCTCCATTTCTAGGTCTTGGTAAAACTTCCATGATTGGTCTGAAAGGAAGACATCATGAGATGAGTAGTAGTGAGAATAGTGTCAGTATGGAAGCCACTAATTCAGAGGATGAACAGGTAATTTGGTATTCTGTTAGTGAATGACATATATTACCAGTAAAATGTTACCATACACACTGCTATTGTTCTAGTCATACAACCCCAACAGGGGGTTTCTCAGTAGAACTTTTCATACCTACATTCCTGTTGCACAAACTCTGAGTTCTGTGTGTCCTGTGTTATATTCTAGTTATGGTAAATTAAGATCCAACAATGAAATGAAATTAACTCACACATTATTGTGCTGCTTGCTGGATGCTTGTGTGCGTAGTCATGTGATTGAATCTTAGTTTAATCTCAGTACAGGCATATTTTTTATTTGTAAACACTGCTGCTGCTGCTTCTGCTGCTGCTACTACTACTACTACTACTACTACTATCACCACCACCACCACCACTATTACTATATGTTGTCATTGTCATCATTGTTGGGGGTGGTGGTTGGTGGTTTGTGTGGTGGTGGTGATAGTTGTAGATGTCATTATTGTCACTTACATTGTCATTGCTGCTGCTGTTACACCATCACAATTTTTGCAATTTTTGATTTGTTAAAAAATATCTGTATGGAATTTGTATGTACAGTTATTACCACATTTATGCAAAGGTAAGATGCTGCTACACAAATACTTATACAGAATGTGTTTAACTTTGTGCATGATTATAAGGTGACACACCATTTTTCAAATGGTGAATTAGAAAAAAACTTCTTGTCTTATATTCGGGTAAATGTAGTGTATTTCCCTTTTCCACATGATGCCTTACTCCAGTGACTCATTATCACTATCAAATTAAAAAGGAGGTAAATGCAGATTTCATGCAGTTGCAATTTTGATATTTTACATACTTCCAGAATTTTCTGAACAGAAATTTCAAATGTATTTTCTCAAAATCAGTCATATTCCTAACATATAACGGGATAAAACAGTCAACATGTTTTGGCTGTTAAGCCATCACCAGACCTCATCGTGAGAACAGTAAAAAGATACTAATACTGCAATAGGTATGAGATCTGCACATTTGCAATGTAATAGTACATTGCAAATGTTTCCAAAGAAAATTTCTTAAAGATTTTTTACACACGAAACCTTGATAAGAAAATGTATAAATGTTTAACTTAAAGGTAAATATCAAATAACCCTTTCTATCTTCAAGTTACACATTAACAGACTTTATTATCGAGGCTTTTTATGTAGAAAATGTTTAAGATATCTCCACATTTACAGTGTAATAATACAATATATATATGTGTGTATGTGTGTGTGTGGTGATGTCATGCTTATTGCAGTTTTAGTGTCTTTTTCATGTTCTCAAAAAGGCCTGTTGATGGCTTGAATAACCAAAACATGTTGGCTTTTTTATCCCCTTCTGGACCTTCACGGGTTGTTCTAGGGTGAACTTTACCTTTTTATTTGTTTATATTTTTATATTTTGAGAATATATATCTGCAGTTGAAAACACAATGGGGATGTATCTTCTCAAAAAAAAATAAAAATCACATATTTGTTTAAAATGTTACCATAGGTTATTTCATAACTGAAGATTTAAATTATGCTAGTATTGCTCTCATGCCACAGTCTTACCCTGGAGTCTGTTGTGACATAGATTTCTTACGGTTTTTGTAAGCCGTTTGACTGGTGGGATAACACCTTAAAGTAAGGCTTGGCTGTATTTTGCATCTTCTGTGATTCATCCACATTTTTCTGTTATTGGATATTATATTCATAATCTCTCTAGGAATCAAGAATTTTGTATGTTTGATATTAAAATTATGCTCTTTGATTTGATAGAACATTGTGTTATTTGATTTCAGGCAGATAGTTCACAGCAGAGTGATGCCCACAAGACACCTAGTGAAACTAGTGAGGGCCCTACACCATGCAAACAGGCAAGGAAACATAAGAAGCATGTACATCATGATGTGGCAGATGCTGGCAGTTCTGATGGTAAGTGCAAATCCTAGTATCAGCTATGGCGTGCTCAAATTTCCGTTCAGGATCAGTCTTATTGTTTGTATTTAAAATTTTGGATATTTGAAACTTCTTTACGTTGAATCCAGCCAAGTTCTGGGTCAGACATGAAACTTCAAAAAAGGAAGGATTTGGAATAATGACGATCAATTTTGGGAGCTGGAACATTCAGAGAAAAGGTTACCCTAGTACCACTGTGTCTGTGAATGCAATATACTCCACCTTTGAACTGAACCTGGTAAGAAGCCAGCTTCTAAATCATTGGAGCTATGGCACATCCTGCCTTGTTATGCTGGAAAATGTAATTTCTTTTTGTTCTGCATGAAACATTGAGCACTTTACTCTGTGGTTCCTTCATGAATTGAATGTGTCTGAACTAGGATGGCACAGTTTTATGTGGGCATTGTATGTAATATTAGTTATGGGCAGTACTGAAGAAATCATAAGTTTGAAGTTAATTGCAGGCCTCTAGAATTTTGAAAAGTGTTTTTGTTGCTGTAAATATATTACAGTACGATAAAACATGAAATTTTAGGCAGTGTCAAAGTTGAGGATTTGGACGTAGAAGAAGAGGAGGAGGAGGAGGAGGAAGAAGAAGAAGAGGAAGAGGAGGATGAAGAAAAGGATGAGCATAGTGAAGGTGACACTAAGGAATTGTGTCTTGGTGTTCCCAAGTCAACAGCACAACACAAACAGGAGTAAGCATAACATTGAACATGGTTGTACTTAAAATTGGTGAATTCAACAGATAATTGACATTCTAAAATCTGTAGCTACTTCTGTGCAGTAAGATAACTACATAATTGTCTGTAGAGGCTGAAGTACCTGGCATTGGATGATTCAGAAAGCTCTGTTTACGAGAAATTGACTAGTGGCCTGTTACAGTTGACTATTCTGTCGTCTGTCGGCACATGCACACAGCATAAATTTCAAGAGTTCAGCCATTAGTATTTTTTTTTTTTTTTAAAAAATTATGTAGACACCATATTATGTAAAAGTGACAAAGAGGGAGTAGACAGTGCAGCAAGGAAAACGAGACAGGATATTAGAGGACAAATTAAATGGTTAGCCTAACCATGGGGTTGCTAGGGTACAGTAAGATACACATTCTGCATAATATTCTGATATCTAGAAAATTATGATATCTGGCAACCTTTTGGTCCCAGAGGTGCCAGATGTCACAACTTTTACTGTACAGCCATCTCGCACTTAATGTTAGTAATCTGTTCCTGAAAATGAGTCATTCTGTGTGAAAACGCTAGCCAGAAGCCTATT